>Ga0207868_1000052_pt1 | contig 155919 bp, 126 predicted proteins | sample Passage237B_FD_187370 | JGI IMG/M metagenome (GOLD analysis project Ga0207868, IMG submission 187370) | Cellulose adapted compost microbial communities from Newby Island Compost Facility, Milpitas, CA, USA - Passage2 37B (SPAdes) (version 3) ...
AAAGTAACCTAATAGGTTACTTTTGAAATTAGGTTGGGAGAGAAGAGGTGCAGGTGGTTTGGGGCTTTGCGTTGGGCGGGGCGTTGTGTTTTGGTGGAGGGCCATGTCTTTTGATCTTCGTGACCAGTTCAGCCGGCCGCTGCGCGATTTGCGCATCTCGGTCACGGATCGATGCAATTTCCGCTGTCCGTATTGCATGCCGAAGGAAGTGTTCGGCGCGGATCATGCCTTTTTACATCACAGCGCTCTGGCCACGCGTGATGAATTGGTGCGGCTGGTGCGGGCGTTTCGTGCGCTCGGCGTCGAGAAAGTGCGACTGACGGGCGGCGAACCGCTGCTGCGCGCGGATCTGCCGGAAATCATTCACGCGCTGAAGCGCGAATTGGGTGTGCCGGATGTGGCGCTGACCACCAACGGTTGGTTCCTCGAAAAACAAGCTGTCGCGCTGCGCTCGGCCGGACTCGACCGCATTAACGTATCGGTGGATTCGCTCGACGAAACGAAAGCCGGCGTGATGAACGGCCTCGGTTTCAGCGTTGCGCGTGTGTTGCGCGGCATCGGCGCGGCGGCGGAAGCGGGACTGACCGTGAAGATCAATTGCGTCGTGCAGCGTGGTATGAATGACGACGAAATTCCCGCGCTGTGTGCGTATTTTCGCGAGCGGGGCCATGCGTTGCGCTTCATCGAGTTCATGGATGTGGGCACCACCAACCATTGGCGGCAGGAGCAAGTCGTGCCGGCGCTTGAATTGATCGCGCGCATCAATCGCGAGTGGCCACTCGAGCCAATCGGCCCGGCTTATCGCGGCGAAGTGGCGGCGCGTTATCGCTATCGCGACGGGCACGGCGAAATCGGCATCATCAGTTCGGTGACCGAGCCGTTTTGCAAAGACTGCCATCGGGCGCGATTGTCGGCTGACGGCAAGCTCTACACCTGTTTATTCGCGGCCAACGGACACGATGTGCTCGGCCAATTGCGCGGCGGTGCGAATGATGCGGCCTTGGTTGATTATATCGCCGGCATTTGGCGCGGACGGAACGATCGCTATTCCGACGAACGCGCAGAACTGCTCGCGCGCCATGAATCCCGCCCGAAGGTCGAGATGAGTTTTATCGGCGGGTGATTAACCCGCCCCGCAATCACTGATACCGCGCCGAACGGCCGAGGTAGTTGAGCATCCAGATTTCCTTCCACACGCGATAGCGGCCGGCCTGCGTAATCTTGCCGAATTCTTCGCGCTCGTTGTGCGGATTGAGGAAACCGAGCTGAGTGTTGAGCTGGTCGAGTTCGTGCTGCTGGGTGTTGAGATCGGCCAGCGGTTCGTTTTCGAACGCGACGGTCGTGTCGCTGACGAGGCGTTGACGATGACTCGCCAAGAGCCGCGGCAAGGAGCGACGCCACGGCAAGCGCTCGACATACCAGCTTTCCGGATAGAAACCGGCGAAAGGAATGTAGAAATTGTCGGTAACGATGCGCAGGCCGCTGGCAGTGTGAGAAACCAGTGAATAACATACGCCAATCATGCCCGAGGCCTGCGGTAAGAATGTGACTTGGATGCGGATACGCGCATCGGCGTCCTGATAAACCGAACTGCGCAAATAAATGCCGCCGCCGATTTCCGCCTTGAGGGCTTGGACCTGCTTAAAACCTTGGGAGCGCAGCCAATCGCGCACCTTCAGCAAGCGCGGCAGCGTGGGCCATTCTTCGCCGCTGGGATTGATGGCGTAGCGGGGAAACAGCGGCAACGGGCTGACGCTGAGCGCTTGAATGCCCAGCCAGTTGTAGAGCGTCTCGCCCAAAAACCAGATCAGCATGAAGGCGACCGCCAGCACCCAAAACGGGCGGTTGATAAGATCGAAATCCACGCAAATCTGCGCCGCGCCCAATCCAAAAACCAACCACCGCAGCCAGCGTACAAAAATCGCGATCACCGGCGAACCGGCGCGCTGATTCACCTGCACCAAAATGATGGTGGCGATGATGAGTCCGAGAACGAAATAAGAGGTTTCCATGAGGAAGCCGAAGACGGTTCAACAGCCCGACTGGCGGATGAAAAAACTCGACTGGCGATGAAGGGGATAACGCGCCGTCAGCTCAAGCGCACCGGCATGATCACGCAGATGAAGCTTTCCAGCGTCTTGAACACGCCGGGGCTGATTTCGTCCTTAAGTTCGAAAAAGACCTCGTCCTTGGTCAGCGCGCGAAGCGGATCCATGATGAATTGCGGGTTGAACGCGACTTGCAGTTCCGGGCCGCTGTAACCGATCGCCATGGATTCGTGAGCTTCGCCGAAGTCGGGGCTCTGCGCGGTGATTTCGAGCAGGTTGCTCGTGAGTTTGATCTTAACCGAGTTGGCTTTTTCGCTGCAGACGAGCGCGGCACGGTGCACGCATTGGAGGAAGAGCTCGCGCTCCAGCTTGATGCGCTGGTGCGTTTCCTTGGGAATAACCTGTTGGTAATTCGGATAATTCCCCTCCACGACCTTCGAGTAGAGGTAGATGCTGTCAATCAAACCGCTGTTGTCTTTGTCGGTCGCGATCTGGAAAGCGGCGCGGCGTTCGGTGAAATTGATTTTCACCTTTTCACCCTTGTCGAGGAGGCGGAGGAGCTCACCCACGGTCTTGGCGGGGAGAATGATCGCGCCGGCGCTCTCGCTCGGAACTTCCATCTCTTTCGAGATGTGGGCCAAGCGGCGGCCATCAGTGGCGACGAGCGTGAGTTTGCCGTCCTTAAAGTTGAAATAAACGCCGTTGAGGATGTAGCGCGTTTCGTCGCTCGATTGCGCGTAAGCGACGCTCTTGAGCATGTTCGTGAGCTCGCCCTGCTCGAGGTTGAACGACTTTTCGTCGCCGAATTCCGGCAAAGGCGGGAACTCATCCTTACCCATGCCCATGATGCGGAAATTGGAACCGCCAGAGGTCAGTTTGACCTGATGATTGGGCGACGCGTCCACCGTGACATCGATGTTTGGCAATTCGCGCACGATGCCGGCGAGGCGCTTGACGGGCAGTGTAACCGAGCCCGTCTCTTTGACCTCAGCCTTGATTTGGCAGCGGATGCCGAGGTCGAGGTTGGTCGTGGTCAGCGAAATCTGGTCCTTCTCCGCTTCGATCAGCACATTGCTCAGAATGGGCATGGTGGCTTTGGAACCGACCACGTTGAGCACTTGGGCAAGGCCATTGGCGAAATGATCGCGATTGATTTTGAATTTCATGGATGCGCGGGGCGGGCTGGAGATTGGGAAATTAACAAAGGTTAAAAGAATACCTCTTCAATAATGAATTCAAACCGTATTAATATGAGCGGCGAAAAACCCGAGTAACAAGGCTCTTTCACTCTGAAAATTGGGTTTCCTTGGCCTGTGAAAAACTTTTGGGAATAGGCCAATAACTCGTGGGTTATTCGCAGTGGAAAGTTGTCGGCAAAGAACACGCAACTTGCTCACACCGTTTTTCCCAACGTGGTTTGGCGCCGCTTGCGCGCTTGGTTGAGGTGTCGGCCAATGCCGTAAAAGATGTAGCTAAGGGTCAGGATTAGCAGCGCGACCTCTTTGAGCACGACGACGAGGCCAGCGATCACCAAAAAGATGATAAAGTTGCCCACCTGCGTGGTGGTTTGGAGATCCACCTTCTTGCCGCTCGGATAACGCACATGACTAACCATTAGCACGGCGATCAGCACCATGAGGAACGGCAGCGCCAAAGCCCAACGATTAAGGCTCTTGTCGGACTCGACTAAGGTGATGAGAAACAGCACGAGCGCGCCGACTGTGCCGGCCGCCGCGGGCACAGGTAGTCCGATGAAATCCTTGTTCGAATCATTCGTGTTCCGGTGGAGCAGAGGATTCGTGATGACGTTGAAGCGCGCCAACCGGATTGCTGCACAAAGCAGATAAATAAAGCCGACGAACCATCCGACATTGCGGAACCACATGATGCCTTGGGTCGGCGAGATAATGAAAAAGAACATCAATAGCGCCGGCGCGATGCCGAACGAGATAACATCGGCAATAGAATCAAACTCCGCCCCGAAAAGCGATTCGCGCCCGCCCATGCGCGCCAGCCGGCCGTCGAGCATATCGAATGCCGCTGCGCCGAGGATGAACCAAACCGCCATCTTGTAGTGATCAGTCGGCGTGCCGTCGAGGTAGTGCCCATCAATCGCGGTCTCAGACAGACGCGCGTGGATGCAGTTGATCACAGCCATGAAGCCGCAGAACAGATTTCCCGCCGTCATCAGATTCGGCAGGAAATAAATTCGGCTCGCCTGTGTGACGTTGTAGGGGTTCGCCGGATCGTTGGGATCGCCCGGCGGTGGTTGGGGTTGGCCGGCCATGGTTATTTCTTGGTCAGGCTTTCGAGATACTTCCAGAATTTGGAATGCTGCTCAACCAACTGCTGTTCGCTCACGGGCAGTTTGTTGCGCAGCAGAAAATCTTCGAGCGAGTTTTTGTGCAGGATGTAGTGCGTGTGAAGCGTATCGCCCTGTTGATCGAAATAGAAACGATAGTCGCCTGAGCGCAGCCGGAAGAATTCCTTGCCGCCGCGTGTGAACTTGCCCAGCGGCTCGCGCGGGTGTTCGAGATCCTGCGGCTTCAGATTGCTGATCGGCTCGATGAGCTCCAACTGCGTGAGTTTGTCGAGCCGGTTGAGCTCGTGCAGACTTTGCTCGGAAAAGGTGACTTGATACATGGTGGGCGAGGAAAGGAAGCGGGTGGTTGTAACCGATGCGCGATCGCGGTCGTCACGTAGGCATCAACCCTGAAACCCGAATCCCATGAAAAACTCATCACTAACCTCACTCCTCGCCGTCGCAACGCTATTCCTCGCGCCGGCCGTGCTCTCGGCGCAACCCGCGCCGGAAGACAATGACTCGCCGCGCCGCGCGCGCTGGCAGCGCTTTGATACCAACAACGACGGCAAGCTTGATGCCGCCGAACGCGCCGCCGCGCAAAAGGAAATGCGCACTCGCCTCTCCGAAAATCCGCGTTTCCTCGCTCGCGCCGATACCGACAAGGACGGCGTGATCAGCGAAGCCGAATGGACGGCCGTGAAGGAAAAATTCAAGAGCGATCGCGAACACCGCCGCCCGAAATTCAAGCACCGCCGCGATCGCGAGCACGTGCGCAAACACGAGTTTCACCGCGGTTATCTGCTCGGTCGGTTTGACGCCAACGGCGACGGCAAGCTCGACAAAGCCGAGCGCGCCCAAGCCCGCGCCGAAGGCGAAAAGCGCATGCGCGCTCGCATGGAAAAGCAGCTCGCGCGCTTGAAGAGCATCGACGCTGATGGCGACGGCGTGATCAGCGATACCGAGTGGAAAGCAGCGCGGAAAAACTTCCGCAAGGAACTCCGCGAGCGTCATCCCGAGGGGCATGGCCGCCGCCTGCCTCCGCCGGCGGAAGCTTAAGAACTCTGCATAATCACGTTTATTATTAAGACGGCAGACTGTTCGGTCTGCCGTCTTTCGTGTTTCCAAGCGCGCGGTTCGCGGCACAATGGAGTCATGCCTGTAACGCTCACCGATATCCGCGCGGCGCGCCGTCGCATCGCCGACGGAATAATCCAGTCGCCTTGCCCGGAATCTATTCCGCTTTCCGAAATCACCGGCGCGCGCATTTTCTGTAAACTCGATAACTTTCAACGCACCGGCTCGTTCAAAGAGCGCGGCGCGCGCAACGCGTTGCTGCGTTTACCGCCCAAACAACGCGAGCTCGGCGTCGTGGCCGCCAGTGCGGGTAACCACGCGCTCGGCCTCGCTTACCACGGCAAATTGCTGGGCATCCCCGTGACTGTGGTGATGCCGGACTACGCGCCGTTGATTAAGATCACGACGTGCCAGAGACTCGGCGCCAACGTGATCGTGCAGGGCCGCGACTTCGTCGAAGCGCGTGCGCTGGCCGACGAACTTTCATCAAAGCACGGCTATACTTACATTCACGGTTTCGATCATCCCGACATCATCGCAGGCCAGGGCACGATGGGTTTGGAAATTCTCGAACAGATGCGGAAGGCCGACGCGATTGTGTGTCCCGTGGGCGGCGGCGGATTGATCGCCGGACTTTCGCTCGCGGTTAAATCCGTGCAACCAAAGGTGCGTGTGATCGGCGTCGAAAGCGTGGCCACGGGAAATTTTAAAGCGGCACTCAAAGCCGGAAAACCCGCGATGCGACCGCGGCAGCCCACGTTGGCTGACGGTCTCGCGACGCTGACCGTCGGCGCGAATGCTTTTGCGATTGCGCGCAAGCACGTCGACGAAGTGGTGAGTGTCAGCGAAGACGCGATCGCACTCGCGATTTTGCGGATGGTTGAGCTCGAAAAGACCGTGGTCGAAGGCGCAGCGGCTGCGCCGCTCGCCGCGATGATGTCGGGCAAACTGCCCAAACTCGCCGGCAAGAACGTCGTGCTTGTTGTCGGTGGCGGTAACATCGATCCGGCGATTCTCAGTCGCATCATCGAATGGGGTCTCGTGGCCGATGGACGTCTTACACGTTTTACGGCGCGCATCAGCGACCGGCCCGGCGGGCTCGCGCGATTGACGCGCGTCATTGCGGAATGCGGTGCGAGTGTTAAAGACATCGCGCATGATCGCGCGTTCAGTGGTTCGGATGTTTCTGCGGTGCACGCTGTGTGCACGGTCGAGACTCGCGACCACAACCACATCAAGGCCCTGCATCATGCTCTGAAGAAAAATGGCTTCCCTCTCATTATCGCAAAATAAGCGCTCGATATTTTTCGCGCTGGGGTGGTGGGCGGTTGTGTCTGTCTTCACAAGTTGCAAAACACAACCAATCACTCCCGTTGCTTTAAGCGAATCGGCCGCGCAAGTTGCAGCTCCCGAGCCACCACAACCAGGCTACGCGATCATCGTGGCCGGTCAGCACTTCGATGCGGGCACGCGCGTGGTGACCTGGGATGAGTCCGGCGGCTATAACGCCTACACCGTTCCGCCACCACCGCCGGGAAAATCAGCGGAGCGTTACGAAAACCATGGCGCCCGGAATCTGCCTGATCCTGCGGGCGGCTTGCCCATTGAACCGCGGTTACCGTTGGATTTGGCCACATTGCGCGACCTGGTAGATCAATTCGTCATCCACTACGACAGCGAAGGGCTGAGTCGGCGCACGTTTGACGTCCTGCAAAAACGCGGACTCAGCGCGCACTTCCTCTTGGATGTGGACGGCACAATTTATCAAACGCTTGATCTGCGCGAACGCGCTTATCACGCCACCATTGCCAACAGTCGCTCCATCGGAATCGAGATTGCGAATCTCGGCGCGTATCCTCCGGGCGAGACAAAGGAGTTCGACGCTTGGTATCACCGCGATGACAGCGGCGAAATAATCATGCGACCGCCGGCGGAGGCCGGCGCGACCGGCGTGCGCACCCCGGACTTTGTGGCGCGTCCCGCGCGTCCCGGTCTGGTGCGTGGCACGATTCAGGGCCGTGAACTCGACCAATACGATTTCACACCCGAGCAATACGCCGCACTAGCCAAGCTCGTCGTGGCGCTGCACCGCGTGTTTCCCAAGATCACGCTCAATTATCCGCACGACGCCAAAGGCCGCATGCGGACGACAGTGTTGTCGCCGGAAGAATTCGCGAATTTTCGCGGACTCATTGCCCACTTCCACATTCAGAAGAACAAAATCGATCCCGGCCCGGCCTTTCAATGGGACCGCCTCCTTGAGCTCACCCGCCAAGAATTGGAAGCAACCAAAGTAACCTATTAGGTTACTTTGTGACGAAGCCTTCGCCAGAATCACGACTATACTCGCGGAGCCTTGGGATGTTGAAAGTAACCTAATAGGTTACTTTGCGTGGGACGTGGATTTGCGACCGAAGGCGGGATCGATGCGGAGTTTGGCGCCGACGAACAGCGACGGCAGACAGGCGAGCAGCACCCACCAGAAGAAATTCACGTAGCCGAGTTTTTCCTGAATCCAGCCTGCGGCCATGCCGGGCAACATCATGCCGAGCGCCATGAAACCAGTGCAGATCGCGTAGTGCGCCGTCTTGTGTTCGCCTTCGGCGATGAACATCAGGTAGAGCAAGTAGGCGGTGAAACCGAAGCCGTAGCCGAGTTGTTCAAACGCTACCGCAGTCGCGACCAGCGCGCCGTTTTGCGGCTGAGCCCATGCGAGCAAAACGTAAACCGCGTTGGGCAAATGCATCGCCGCGAGCATCGGCCAAAGCAATTTTTTCAAACCGAATTGCGACACGATCCAACCGCCCGCGAGTCCGCCCACTGTCAGCGCGATGACACCGATGGTGCCGTAATAAATTCCCACTTGCTCCGTATGTAGGCCAAGTCCACCGGCCTCGCGCGGATCGAGCAGAAACGGTGTCGCCAGTTTCACGAGCTGCGCTTCACCGAGGCGGTAGAGCAGCATGAACGCGATCGCGATGCCGATGTCTGGTTTGCGGAAAAACGCTGCAAAAGTGCCGAAATAATCGGACACGACATTGTCGGCAGACGCCACTGCGCGATCTCCGGCCGGCCTCGGCAGCACGAAAAGGTGATAGATCGCTGCCAGAATAAAGAGTCCGGCCAGCGTGCCGAACACGAGCGACCACGCGAGCGGGGGGTTACCCGTGCTGGTTTGCCAATGCCCGGCCAGCCACACGAGCCCGCCCTGGCCCGCGATCATCGCGAGCCGGTAAAACGTGCTGCGCACGCCGACGAATGCGGCTTGTTGATGCGACGGCAGCGCGAGCAGATAAAATCCGTCGGCGGCGATGTCATGCGTGGCGGAGCTGAATGCGAGCAGCCAGAACAGCACGAGCGTCCACTTGAAAAAATCTGGCCCCGGCACAGTCAGAGCCACGCCGGCCAAGGCCGCGCCCACCACGAATTGCAGGCCCCAGATCCAGAATCGTTTCGTGCGAAATAAATCCACCACTGGCGACCACAGAGGTTTGATGACCCATGGCAGGTAGAGCCAGCTGGTGTAGAGCGCGATGTTGGTGTTGGAGACACCGAGGTTTTTATAGAGCACGACCGACAGCGTCATTACCGCGACATAAGGAATGCCTTGGCTGAAATAGAGCGAAGGCACCCAACGCCAGGCGCGGGCAGGTGGGGTTGCGGTGGAATCCATGGGCCATCGCACCGTGAGACACAGTGCGTGACCACGCAACGTTCATCCCTATGACACAATAAACATCAGTTTTTCGGAACGTTTTAAGACTTGCTGCATCTTACTCTGCGTTCCGCGCTCCGCGTGGGATGTGTTCTTTGTTTGTGTTGTTGTGTAAAGAAGCCCGCAGCGTGAGAGAAATCTCGGCTGTGGGCTTCGGTGTTTATGGACAAACCGATTTCGGGAATTGTGGCGTCTTGGTAATTAAGAGCAGAGTGTTTTCCTGCATGCATCCGGCTTTTCAATCCATTGAGCATCGCCCTTGGCCGTTGCCGAAAAGCAAATGGATCTGGCGCCAATCATGGTTGGACTTGGCGTTCGTGCACTATCGGATCGATGCGAAGCAGATTAAACATCGACTCCCTGATGGCCTGAAGCTGCAAGAGTTCGATGGCACGGCATGGGTGGGCCTTGTGCCATTTCGTATGGCGGGTGTCATGCGACGACCGTTTCCAGACCTGCCGCCCTTCACCACATTTCCTGAGCTAAACCTTCGCACCTACGTCGAGAAAGATGGCAAACCGGGCGTTTGGTTTTTCAGCCTCGATGCAGATTGCCGGCCTCTCGTTTGGGGCGGACGCATGCTTTATCATCTGCCTTATTTTTATGCCCGAATGAGCCACTGTTGGGCGGACGGTTGGCATCAATTTCAAAGTCGCCGGCCCAATGACACGGCCAGATTTAAGGCGCGCTATCGTCCGACGGGAGAGAGTCTTCGGGTGACCATTGGATCTTTTGAACACTGGGCGACGGAGCGCTACTGTCTTTATTCTCATTCGGCGGGTCACGGCCTATCCCGGGTTGATGTGCATCATGTGCCGTGGCCTTTGCAACGTGGCGAAATCGAGATTGAGGCTAACGAAATACTCACTGCAGCGGGCCTCACGCCGCTACCCGAATCACCACGCTGTCATTATTCATCAGGGGTTCATGTGGTGTCCTATCGGCCGGAAATGATGACGGAGCCTTTTGGCGCTGTGGCGGTGGATGGAACCCTTGAGGTTGCGCACAGTCGCACAGCACATTCCCCATGAATGCCGCCCCGCTCATCTGGTTGTTTGTATTAACGCCAGCAGTGGGTTGGGCTGTAGCGCAGGATGAGGAGTCAGTGATTATGAAGGCAAAGCAGGAGATCGGTCGGCAGTTTAAATATGAGCCGCCGGAGAGATCGGAGGCGGTTGCGGATGACGACGTGCTCGTGCTGCCGGCTTATACGATTAGTGAAACGCGTTTCGAACGCGACGTGGAGCGTGCGGTGCTCAAGGCCCGGCATGAATTTGAAGAGAAACAGTTCGATTGGAAAAACGGCGGCACCATCAAGGAGTTCAAACGCGGCGGAAGAACGATCGAGATCGGCATGTGGCCGAATGGCGCGGCATTCACGCTTTTGCAGATCAAATGGTAGGAGCGGACAGCTTGGTGCGCTTTCCGCCTGCAAAATTATCGGTTAATTATCCTTGGCGTGGAAACGTAGCTTTTCCGTGTCGCGGTCGAGGTAAGGAATGCCGTCGGTCAACCACGCAGGGGCGGGCTGGTCGCGCAGGTAGTGCTCGAAAAATTGCCACATGCGCTTGGTGAAATCGCGCCGGTTGGCGTAACGGATGAGACCGTGGCCTTCCTTGGCGTAATTGAGAAACCAAACGGGTTTGTTGTAACGGCGCAGCGCGAGGAAGAGCTCGATGGATTGTTCCCACGGCACAGCGCCGTCGCCTTCGTTGTGCATGATGAGGAGCGGCGTGTTGACGTTCTGCGCGTGAAACACCGGCGAATTGGCGAGGTAGAGTTCGGGCTTTTCGGTCAAAGGCGCGCCGATGCGACTTTGCGTTTTCTCGTATTGGAAGAGGCGCGGCTGGCCGGAGAACCAGCGGATGCCGCCGTAGGCGCTGGTCATGTTGCCGACGGGCGAACCGGCTTGGGCAGCGCGAAAGCGATCGGTTTGCGTGATGATGTAGGCGGCTTGGTAACCGCCCCACGAGGAACCCTGAATGCCGAGTCGGGTTTCGTCTACGAAGCCGCGCGCGATTACGGCGTCGAGTGCGGCGTTGACGCATTCCAGCGCGTTCGGGCCGGGTTGTCCTTCGGTGTAGGCGATGTCCACCAAATAAACGAGGTAGCCGTTGCTCGCGTAGAACGGGAAGCTGATGTTGGAACCGAAACCGGGCGCGAAGAAATTGTGCACGATCTGCGAGAGCCGCTCGTAGGTGTAGACGATGAGCGGATATTTTTTCTGCGGATCGAAGTTGGCCGGTTTGAAGAGCAGGCCCTGCAGCGGAACACCGGCGGAATTGGAATAGGAGATGAGCTCGGCGCTGCCCCACGCGAAGGGTTCGAGCTGAGCGCCGCCGTCACTGACTTTTTGCGGCGGGCTAAAGTTTTCGTCGGTGATCCAGTAGTCCGGAAACTCGTCGAAGCGCGAAGCCGTCAGCAGCAACCGATCGGCGCGCACCGCGCGGCCGAGATAGCGCCACTGCCGGTCGCCCCAGAGCAATTGTTGTGGTGCGCCGCTCGCATCAAACGCGTGGCGGAACCAGCCACTGGCGCGGGTGAGCTCGTGTTCGCCGCGGAAAATAAGCGGCTGGGCAGGATCGATGCCGCGATCCGTATCACCTTCTTCACGCGCGGCCATGTTTTGAGCGCGCAGGCCGATGTTGTTTTGGCGGCCGAAGCCGCCGGTGAGATTGCGCGCGGTGCGACCGTCGGCGAACAGCTGCCAAGCATCGTAACGATCATAAGCAATGATTGAGGCGCTGTCGTTGATCCAGCCGGACCAACCATAAGCTGGAGCCGGCTCGGGCATGTCGCTGAGTTCATTATAAAACGCGACCGGCAGATCAGCGGTGAGATTGCGATCGGTGCCATTAACCACGTCGACGATGTGCCAATGGGCGTCGGCGTAATAGGCCGCGCGTTTTCCGTCGGGCGACAAGGTGATGGTCGGCAGACCTTCGTCACCGGACTTGCCGCGAAGTTTTTTCACGATGAGGCGACGTTCACCTGTTGCGGTATCAATGCTGTAAATATCCGCATAAGTGCCGTCGTAATCGCGTTCGCGCCAGTAGGGCGATTCGTCGAGTGCGAGTGCGCGGCGGCCGTCGTCGCTGAATTGGACTTCGCGCAGCGTCCTATCGCCGACCTGTGTGTAACGCTTGGTGGCGAGATCAAACACGCCGGCGTAAGTGCGATTGCGCTCCGCTCCAGCGATCACGGATTGGCGCGGTTGAACAAAGTTGTCGGTCCAGCTCCAAAGATCCGCGTTCACCTTGTCCTCGGGATCTAGTTTTTCCGTGCTTTGGTTCTGCTTGGGCGGAATCGGCGCGGTGCCGAGGTAGAGTTTTTTGCCATCGAGCGAGAAGCCCAACGCACCGTGCTCGCTGATCGCCATGCCGACGGGAATGCTCTTTGTGTCGGCGGCGACAGCGAGTGTGGCGGCGTTATCGCCACGACGCCAATGCCAGACTTGGAACCCGCCGGTTTTGCCGCCGTCGGCCCGGTTGCTCAGAAAAGCAATTTGGTTCTGCTGGTGATCCCACGTGAGTTTCAGGTAGCGACCGGGACCGCGCAGAATCGCGACCGGCGAAGCCCATCCGCCGGGAGAATAAGCATAGACGCCGTTTTGGCGTTCGCGCGGACTGTTGACCACGAACAACAAGGTGCCGCCGTCGCGGGAAAGAGAAAATTCGGTGACGTTTTCAAACGTCCGCTCGCGCTTGGTGGCGAGTTCGCGCAACACGAGCCGTGAACCGTGTTTCGGATCCACTGGTCGGCGCGTCTCGATCGCTTCCGGATCGTGCAAGTAAGCCACCCAACTGCCGGTGGTTGATCCCTGAGCAGATTTGACGCCGGGGATGATTTCGCTGCGTGCGGTGGAGAGATTCATGATCGCGAGGCCGCGTTTGTGCGCGGCCTTCGCTTCTTTGCCTGCGAGCCGCGCTTCCTTCATCGCCTCCGCGGCGGGAAACGTGGTGCTTATCAAGAAGCGGCTGTCGCCGGTGAAAAACAGGCCGACGGTCTGCGCACTCGAAGCCCGCCCGCTGGCGCTGGGCGGCTGGGGAAAGGGCAACGGTGGCGTTTCGCCGACGGGCACGCGAATCTCTTGCCCAGTGGAAAGATTGCGCGCCACGACCACGCCGTCGCCTTTCGCGGGCATGTCGCCATAAGCCAGCCACTGACCGTCACGGGAGACGATCGGGGTGCTGAAACTGCGCCACGAATCGAGGTCATCCCATGTGAGCGGGCGCTTGGCTGCGTTCAGGACCAGCGGAAAAATCAAGAACAGCCACGGCAAAACCGTGACACGAAGTCGGATGAAGCGGGACATGGAAAACGAAACAAAATCTTAGCCTGCAGTCTTCATCTCACGGATGAAAGCATCGGCTTCGCGAATGGATTTTTCCATGTCGCGAATAAGATTGGCGATGTCGCCCTGCAGGGTGCGCGAGGTTTGATCAAGCGAACGCAGCGCCTGCGCGTTGAGGTTGTGCTTCAAAAACAGGACTTGGTCGCGGAAATTGACGAGAATCGGTTCCATGCGGGCGGCGGCGGAGCGCATGGCCGTCATGAGTTGGGTGTAGCGCTGCCGCGTGGCGCCGAGCTGTTGCTGGCTCTGCGTGCGCAACGTCGCGTTGCTGTAGAGCGCGAGTTCGTTGCCCCATTCTTCGAAGAGCGCCTGTGCCACGTCATCTATCGCGGCAATGCGATTGTGCACGTCGTTGGCGCGCGCCTCGCAGTCTTTGAGTTGGGAATTAAGCTCATTGTATTTCGCCTTGAGCTCGCCGCCATCCACCTTGGTGACGGCTAGAAACGCTTCGAGCGCGCTGGCGAATTGCACCTTAGCTTCTTCTTGGGCGTCCTGCGCTTTTTCGACGCGGTTGACGAGAATGTCGCGCTTGGCGAAGCCGACCTTTTCCATCGCGCCATAGTAGGCCGAGGAACAACCGCCCAGCAGGACGCTGATAAAGAGGAGGAGGGAAAGGGGTTTCATCTTAATAAGTCTTGGGAAAAGCGTGCGGTGGTTGGGTTCCAGTCGCAAGTCACGGCTGGGTGATCTCGAGGATGCGCCGCGCGTCTTCTTCGTCTTCGTCGGGCACTTGGACGCGCACGCCGCCACTGACCAACACGTAAGGCGGGGCGATGTGGGCGGAGTGTTCATCTGGCACGATCGCCGCGATGCCGCTGCCTTCCAGAAGTGATTTTAACAAAAGCGCCTCGTCGAGGCTGTTGCAGGCGGCGACGGTTTTCATGACCAGAAGGCTAACTGAATCTGCCTCAAATGCGAACCCCGAACGCAGTCCGCGAGGAGCTCAATTCGGCCGGTTCACAAAAAATTCATTGGCGGCCTTGATTTCCCGGGGTCCGGGGCCGTATCAGAAGACGTCACCACTTATTTAATGAAGAACCGAGTCCATGCCCGCAATTACGTCCGCCCGAGCGCGGAACGTTCCGGCATGGCCGTTCGTTCCGACCTTCGTGCGACGCATTCCACCGCCCTCATTAATGGCGTTTGGAATCGCGAACCTGGAAGTGGTGTCATTTAAGCAGCGCAAATTGATCTAAGCCGCCGACCCACTTCCGCCCGGAAGTGGGTTTTTTGTTATCTGAACAGGAGATAGGCTGCTTCCGGGGGACCCAAAACACCAAAGCCCCCATGATCTCAACACCTACAGACACTCCTTTGCTCAACACGCTATCCGTCGTGGATGTCGTGCTCCGGCAGCTTGGCCGTCGTTTGCCCGCGCATGTTTCGCGCGAAGACTTGGCGAGCGCGGGCAAGGTAGCCCTCGTCGAAGCGCTCATGCGTTTCGACGGGCCCAGCGATGAAGCCCAGCCCTACTGCCACACCCGCGTGCGCGGCGCCATGCTCGACGAACTTCGCCGGCAAGATCCGCTCTCGCGCCGGACGCGCCGCCGCGTGAAGACCGTCAATCGTGCGACAACCGAACTCACCGGCCAACTCGGCCGCGAGCCCGCCGATTTCGAAGTCGCCGCCGCCACCGGTCTCACCATCGGCGCCGTGCGTGAGGCCAACCGTTTTGCGACGATCGACGAGATCCCGCTCGACGGCGCGGCCGACGGCATGCGACTCGAGCTGCCCGATCCGTTTGCGGCCTGTCCGGCGGAATCGGCCGCGCGCGATGACACTGCGTCATCCGTGCAAGCCGCGCTCGCGCGTTTGCCGTCGAAGCAGGCCTACGTCGTGCGCCGCTATCATCTCGAAGGCGCCACGCTCGACGAAATCGCTGCTGAAATCGGCGTTTCGCGTGAGCGGGCCCGCCAGATTCGTGTCGTCGGCGAGAAGCAACTTCGCGCCGACTTCGTCGTCCTCGCGCTGTGGCAATCTCTGCTCGCCCGGCGCTGAACCAACACTCAATCCCTCCTGCCTTACTGCCGCCGAACCGGTCGCAATGTTCGTATTACGAACATTCGTGCCGGAATGACGCGGCGGGGGCGGGGCGGAAAATTTCCAGACAAAGATGTATCTCATCATGAAACCCTTTCTTCTCTTCCAAAAATTTATCCCGCGCTTTCGCCGAAAATCTCGAGCGCCGCGCTCTCTTCCCGGCCCGGCGCAAGACACCATGCAGGTGGTGCCAGTGTGGGTCGGCTCGCAACTTTCGGGTTATCCGGTGGTCGTAGCCAAACGAGCACGCCCCTCTGCGAAGTTCTACGACGAGTGGGAGTAATTTGTTTCAATCCGCCCTCCGGGTCGCCATGGCCGACGATAAAATTCCGGCCGGCCTCCCGGAGGTGCGGATTGCGAAGGCGGGGTTCGGAAACCCCGCCCTACAATTTTAACCGATCGTTACCCAAGCCTGTGATTTCATCGAGCGAGTGATCGCGTCGAGCACGCGCTGGGCGCGCAGGCCGTCGGCGAAGTTGGGGTAATCCACATTCGCTTCTCCGCGGATAGCGCGAACGATTCCGCCCGGCGTGATCTGTTTCAAATCGGTCAGGTAATCGGTCGGTATAATCTGCTTGGGCAAATCGGTCTTCCACGTCGCGTAGCGCGTGAGCGTCGGGCCGGCGCGCAACCAGATGGTCTCGTTTTCGTCCGACATTACCGCGAGCGTGCCTTGATCGCCGGACACTTCGATGCGGAAGTAGTTACCAAAACCCGGCGCTACTTGCGAGGTCTCGAAATTGGCGATGATGCCGCCGGAGAGCTCGCTGAGCCACGCGGCGTTGGTGTCGGTCGTGACGGGATGCGGTTTGCCCGCGAGGTCAGTTTTCTCGGCGATGAGCGTCTGCGCCAGACCGACAACGCGTTTATACTCGAGTCCGGTGATGTAGTTCACGCTGTCGATCATGTGCACGCCGAGGTCGCCGAGCGTGCCGAAACCGGCAAGCGAAACGTCATTGCGCCATGAGTAGGGCATGGTGGGTGCGCCGAGAAAGCTCTGCAGATAAATGCAATTGACGCGGAGCAAGCGGCCAATGTCACCGCGGGCGATAAGCTCGCGCGCAAACTTAAAGGCCGCGACGTTGCGGTAGGAAAAGTTGATGGCACCGAGTTTGCCGGCCTTGTTGCGGGCGGCGTCCATCGCCTCCGCTTCGGCGAGAGTCATAGCCATGGGTTTTTCGCAGGCCACGTGCGCGCCTTGGGCAAAGGCGAGTTGGGTCAGCTCGGCGTGAAATTTGTTGGGCGTGCAGACCGAGACGAGGTCGGGCTTGGTCTCGCGCAGCATTTTTTCCGGGTCGGTGAATTTCGGCACGTGGCCGTAGCCGTCGGGTGTGCGCCATTTGGCCGGATCGGCCGGGTCGCTGATGCCGACGACTTCCACGTTCGGCTGAGTGGCGATGGCATTGAGGTGCATGGCGGAGATTCCGCCGGCGCCGATAACGGCGTAACGCAGGGGTTTGTTCATAGGGTAAAAGATTTTAGTTTTGGGCCGCGCCGATGTTTTGCGCCGGCTCGTCGAACAACTGGCGGTTCATCTCGCTGCGTTGTGCGGCGAGTGCGGAGATTTGCGCGCGCATGTCGGGGTAGCGGCGCAGCAGTTGATGGAAATCGCTCCGGCTCAAGGTGAGGAATTTGCAGAAGTCGAGCGCCGTGACATCGGCCGAGCGCGCCTCACCACTCAGTAGCGCCATTTCGCCGAAAAATCCGCCGGCACCGATTTTGAGTTTATGTCCGGCCACGGCGACTTCGACCTGACCCGAGGAAATGAAGTAGATCATATCCGCTTCGTCGCCTGCGCGAATTAGCCGTTCGCCGGGCTGCGCTTCACGTGTCGAGAAATGCAAAATCAAGGTCTCGCGTTGATCGGGCGTGAGGCCGGCGAAAAGCGGGAAACGTTCGACGAGTTCTTCCGGCGAGAAGGTCTTGTGCGCGGCGGCCTTGGCTTCCATTTGGCGGCGGGCCTCCTCGAGATCACCCTGCAAGCGCTGCATGGGGCCCATGCGGCCGTCTTCCCAACGCGCTTTTATCCGTGGGCGAGTCTGCAACCAATGGGTTAACCGCTCTGTAACCGCAAAGATCAGCGGATTCAGCGCGATGGAAAGCAGGGCTGCGGCGAGAATGAGGCTGAAACCTTCCTGTGGCAGCAGGCCGTGGGCGAGGCCGAGGCCGGCGAGAATGAAGGAGAATTCACCAATCTGCGCGAGCGCCGCGGAAACCGTGAGCGCGGTGCTAAGCGGATAACCGAGGACTAACACGATGCCGAGCGCCGCCAGCGATTTACCAACGAGAATCAGCGCGAGCACTCCCAGTAAAGCCATTGGTTCGCGAATGATAACCGCCGGATCAAAGAGCATGCCGACGGAAACGAAGAACAGCACGGCAAACGCATCTTGCAGCGGCAGGGAATTAGCCGCCGCTTTGTGGCTGAGATCGGATCCGCTCAACACCACGCCGGCAAAAAAAGCGCCAAGGGCAAACGATACCCCGAAGAGCGCGGCCGACCCGAAAGCGATGCCGAGCGCTACGGCCAGCACCGCAAGCGTGAACAATTCGCGCGATCCCGTGCGCGCCACTTGTCGCAATAACCACGGCATGATCCGCGGCCCGAGAAACATCACGAGCAGCACAAACGCCGTTACCTTGAGCAGCGTCCACGCGAGCGAGAGAATGAGATTACCGCTGCCGGCGGCGTGATCGTCCGCCACGGCATGGCCGCCGAGCGCACCGGCCAAGGCCGGAAGCAGCACGAGTGCGATCACCATCGCGAGGTCTTCGACGATCAGCCAACCTACAGCGATGCGACCGTTGGCTGTGCCTGTGGCATTACGTTCTTCGAGCGCTTTCAACAGCACTACGGTGCTGGCCACGGATAGACTCAATCCCATCACGAGTCCCGCGCCTAAACTCCAGCCCCAGAGCGTCGTCATGACGGCGCCGATAGCGGTCGCGATTAGAATTTGTCCAATGGCGCCGGGCACGGCGATACGCCGCACCGCCATCAAGTCGCCGATCGAAAAGTGCAGGCCGACGCCGAACATGAGTAGCATCACACCGATTTCGGCCAGTTGGCCGGCCAGTCCCGCATCGGCCACGAAACCCGGCGTAAATGGTCCAATCAACACGCCGCCCAACAGATAGCCGACAAGCGGTGGCAGGCGGAACCGGCTGGCGATGAAGCCCAGCACGAAGGCCAGAACAAAGCCGATCGCGATGGTCGAAATCAGAGAGACATCGTGCGGCATGGAAGCGAGAGGCACGCGCCCCAACCGGCGCTATTGGCAGCCTTGGCGAGGGAGCCGAGTAATAAAATAAACCTGCGGCCGGGGCGTTGCATCACAGTGGCCGCAGAATGCAAAAGCTGTATTGTTGCTGGCAAGATTTTACACAATCAGCCAATTTCCGGTGAACCAGACGGCCCGAATACGGTCCCGAAGATCGCGCCCCTCTCTTATTCTTCACCCCATTCCCCTGACGAACCCGATGAGTTACGTTGCCGATTTGCTCAAGGACGTGCCGCTGTTTGCCTCGCTGAATGAGCAGGAAAGAAGGGAGCTGAGCGCGACCCTGCAGCGGGATCGGCATGAAAAAGGGAAGATCATCTTTCGCGTCGGCGATCCGGGCGACAGCCTTTACATTGTGGGCACGGGCGTGGCGGAGGTCTTTTTCAAGAACAACACCGGCGAGGAAGTGGTGTTGGAAGTCGCGCGACGCGGTGACGTGTTTGGCGAACTTTCGATGCTCGACGGCGGGCCTCGCAGCGCTTCCGTGCGCGCGGTGGAGGACATGGAGACGGTCTGCCTGAGTCGTGAAGGACTCGAGCGTTTCCTAGTGGCGCATCCTAGCGCGGCGATGGGTGTATTGGAATCGATGGGCCGGCGCATGCGCGTATCGGCCGAGCGACTGCGCCACACGGCGACGCGCAACACTAACGATGCCGTCCAGGATAAGCGCACCATAATCGAAAAACTTACCGACGGCATCGCCGCGTTTGCCGGTAGCATCACGTTCCTCGTGCTGCACGTGATCTGGTTCACGCTGTGGCTGGTGTTTAACATTGTGCATGTGCCGGGGATTCCGCATTTCGATCCGTATCCCTTCGGCTTTCTCACGCTGACGGTCTCGCTGGAGGCGATTTTTCTGTCGGTCTTCGTGCTGTTGAGCCAGAATCGCCAGGCCGCGAAGGACCGCGTGCGCGCCGACGTGGAATACGACATCAATCTCAAGGCCGAGTTGGAGATCATGCACCTGCACGAAAAGGTGGACCGCTTGAACTCGGATGTGCTGGGGCAGCTTGAAAAAATCCGCCGCGCGTTGCCCGACTCTTCCGGGCAACCGAAACCGTGAAACCCACGCCGGGGGACTGCCTGCAGTGCGGCGCCTGCTGTTTTTCGCTGCTGCCGACCTACGTGCGCGTCTCGGGTGGCGATTGGGAGCGTTTGGGCGAAGTCGCGGAAACCGTGGCGCATTTCATCGGCCACCGCGCCTATATGCGGATGAGCGACGGGCATTGCGCGGCGTTGATGGTGCAGACGGGCGAGGATGGGCAACGGGAATATTTTTGCACGGTTTACGACCGGCGGCCGCAGGTTTGCCGCGACCTCGCTCGCGGTTCGCCGCAATGTGCCGCCGAGCTTGAACAGAAACACGCCCGCGTCACCGGCGGGGAAAAGTGAAATAACCGACTGGTTCTCCTTGGCGCAGGGAGAATTGCTCCCTACAACCGCCGTTCGTCCTAATGTCAGCACGCAAATCCCAACCCAAGGCGGAGGTCGAACTGCTGCCTCCTTTCACCAAAATCATGGCAGCCAACCGCGCGGAAATCGCGGTTCGCATCTTTCGGGCCGGCACGGAGCTCGGGCTCCGCACCGTGGCGGTTTATGCCGAGGAAGACCGTTTCTGCATCCATCGCTACAAAGCGGATGAGGCCTATCAAGTCGGCCATGGCAAAGGCCCGGTGGCGGCCTATCTCGACATCCCCGGCATCATCGGCGTCGCCAAAGAAAAAGGCGTAAACGTCATTCACCCGGGTTACGGTTTTCTTTCGGAGAACGCGGACTTTGCCCGCGCTTGTGCTGAGGCTGGTATCGCGTTTGTCGGTCCGCGCCCCGAGTTGCTCGAAATGATGGGCGACAAAACCGCCGCGCGCGCGCTGGCGAAGAAGATTAACGTGCCCGTGCTGCCCGGCACCGAAGAACCGGTGACCGATCGCAAAGAAGCGATGCGGATCGCCAAGGAAATCGGTTTTCCGCTCATCATCAAAGCCGCCTTCGGTGGCGGCGGTCGCGGCATGCGCATCGTCAAGAAGGCCGAAGACCTCAGTTCGTTGCTGGACGAAGCGCAGGGCGAGGCCGAACGCGCGTTTGGCAATCCCGCGGTGTTCCTCGAAAAATACATCGCCAACGCGAAGCACATCGAAGTGCAGATTCTCGGCGACAAGCACGGCAACGTGATTCACCTGCACGAGCGCGATTGCTCCGTGCAACGTCGCCACCAAAAGGTGATCGAGGTTGCGCCGAGCTACGGCCTGCCGCGCGAGGTTATCACCGAACTTTGCGAAGCCGCCGCGCGCATGGCGCGCGAGATTCGTTACGACAACGCCGGCACCATCGAATTCCTCTACGATCTCGACAGTCACCAGTGGTTTTTCATCGAGATGAACCCGCGCATTCAGGTCGAGCACACCGTGACCGAAGTGGTCACCGGCCTCGATATCGTGCGCGCGCAGATTCTCATCGCGCAAGGCCACGCGCTGCACTCGCCGGAAGTCGGCATGCCGCAACAAGAGAACGTGCCGTGCAACGGCTACGCGTTACAGTGCCGCATCACGACCGAGGATCCCGAGAACAAATTCGTGCCGGACTACGGTCGCATTCTCGCCTACCGCTCGCCCGGAGGTTTCGGCGTCCGCCTCGACGGCGGCATGGGTTACGCCGGCGCCGTCATCACGCCGTTCTACGACTCGATGTTGGTCAAGGTCATCGTCAGCGGTCAGACTTACGAAAACGCGCTGCACCGCACGCACCGCGTCTTGAGCGAATTCCGCATCCGCGGCGTTAAGACCAACATCCCGTTCCTCGAAAATGTGATCGCGCACCCGCTCTTCCGCAGCGGCCAAGCCACGACCACGTTGATCGACACGACGCCGGAGCTCTTCCGCTTCAAGGCGCGCCGCGACCGCGCGACCAAGATTCTCAGCTTCCTCGGTAACGTCATCGTCAACGGCAATCCGCACGCCAAGGGCTACAAGCCCGGCAAGGTGCTGCCTGTCGTCACGCCTCCGGGCCGTGATGATCGCAGCGAGCCGCCGGCCGGCACACGCCAACTCTTGCTCGAACTCGGTCCGAAGAAATTCGCCGAGTGGACGCTCAAGCAAAAGCGCCTGCTCATCACCGACACGACCTTCCGCGACGCACATCAATCGCTCATGGCCACGCGCGTGCGCAGCTACGACATGCTCGCCTGCGCCGGTTATGTCGCGCGTCGCGCGCCCGAACTCTTCTCGTTGGAGATGTGGGGCGGCGCCACGTTCGACACCGCGATGCGCTTCCTCAACGAAGATCCGTGGGAACGCTTGCGCGACCTGCGCGCCCGCGTGCCGAACATCTGCTTCCAGATGCTTTTCCGCGGCTCCAACGCCGTGGGCTATTCGAATTATCCTGACTCGGTTGTCGCTGGCTTCGTGAAACACGCGGCGGCGAGCGGCATGGATATCTTCCGCATTTTCGACTCGCTGAATTACCTGCCGAACCTGCGCGTCGCGATGGAAGCCGTGCAAGCCACGCACGCGATCTGCGAAGGCACGCTCTGTTACGCCGGCGACATTCTCGACCCGAAGCGCGACAAGTTCTCGCTCAAGTATTACGTTCGCATGGCGAAGGAGCTTGAAAAGATGGGCGCGCACATGATCGCCATCAAAGACATGGCCGGTCTCTGCCGTCCGTTCGCCGCCCACAAACTCGTCAAGACGCTCAAGGAAGAAGTTGGCGTGCCGATTCACTTCCACACGCACGACACTAGCGGCATCACCGCCGCCTCTGTCATGCAGGCGAGTGCCGCTGGCGTGGACATCGTTGACCTCGCCATCGCGTCGATGTCGGGCAGCACCGCGCAACCCAACCTCAATTCCATCGTCGCTTCACTCCAACACACGCCGCGCGACACCGGTCTCGACCTCGCCGCGCTCGACACCTACTCCGACTACTGGGAGCAGGTGCGCAACTATTACACGCCGTTCGACACCGCGCCGAAGACCGGCAGCGCCGAAGTCTATCTCCACGAGATGCCCGGCGGCCAATACACCAATCTCAAGGAGCAGGCCGCTTCGATGGGCGTCTCGCACCGCTGGCCGGAAATCGCCCGCGCCTACGCCGAGGTCAACCAGCTCTTCGGCGACATCGTCAAAGTCACGCCGTCCTCCAAAGTCGTCGGCGATATGGCGCTCTTCCTCTTTTCGAAAGGCATCAAGCCTGCCGATGTCATCAACCTGCCTCCGGGCGAAACACCGTTCCCCGACAGCGTGATCGACATGCTCAACGGCGGCCTCGGCTGGCCCGAGGGTGGTTGGCCCGTTCCGGTTTGGCGCGCCGTGCTCGGCGAAACGAAGTTCAAGGCCGCGCAAAAGAAATACCTCGCCGATCTCGCCGCGGAAAAGAAACGCGGCGCGAAGAAGTCGAAGATTTCGCAGACCGAACTCAATAAGCTGCGCGCCGAGCTGACAGAAAAACTCCGCCGCGAACCGACCGACGATGAGTTTTATTCGCACCTCATGTATCCGCAGGTGTTCGCCGACTTCTCGAAGCACCTGAAGGAATACGGCAAGGTCTCCGTTCTGCCCACGCCCGCGTTTTTCTACGGCCTGCAGTTGAAGGAGGAAATTTCCGTCGAGATCGAAGAGGGTAAGGTGCTCATCATCCGCCTCGTCAACGTGAGCGAACCCGACAAGGACGGCCGCCGCACGGTGACCTACGAACTCAACGGCATCGCCCGCGAAGTCCTCATCACCGACAAAGGCGTGGCCAAGCAAACCAAGTCGCGCCTCAAGGCCGACCTCGCTGATCCGCTGCAAGTCGCCGCGCCGATCCCCGGGCTCATCGTGACGATGAGCGCTTCCGTCGGGGCCAAAGTCGCGAAGGGCGATCGTCTCTTCATGATGGAAGCGATGAAGATGCAGACCTCGGTTTACGCCGCCGAAGACGGTGTCGTGACGGAAATCCACGCTGCTGTCGGCGACACGGTCGAGTCGAAGGACCTCATCGTGAAACTGCGCAAACCGGAGTAAGGAAGAGAATCTTCGTTTTCGATGTTGATGGCGTGGTCTGCCTAGGCGGACCATTTACGACAGCGCTCGAAAACGTCACGGCATTCCGGCAGCTAGCCTTCGGCCGTTCTTTCACGGGGTGTTCCGCGAACGTATTGTCGGGGCGCGTGACCTCCGTGAGGTGATGGTTCCCTATCTGCCCGAATAGGGTTGGGGCGGAACGGCCGATGAGTTATTGGCCTTCTGGGTTTCAGCAGGAAAACCAAATTACGCAGGAAGTGGTGGACTGCGCACGCACATTGCGAGGACGCGGACACCGCTGTGTTCTCGGCACGAACCAGGAGAAATACCGCGCCGCCTATCTCTGGGACCACATGAAGCTCAGCGAGCGGTTTGATGGAATATTTCCCTCGTGTGACTTGGGCGCGGCCAAACCTTTGCCAGAGTATTTCGCAGCGATTCAAAAGCGCCTCGGGAAGCCGGCGTCCTGCTTTTTACTGATCGATGACACCGAGAAAAATGTGATCGCCGCCCAAGCGGTTGGCTGGGATGCGATTCACTTCAAAGGAATTGAAGACGTGGACGCGGTGCTAAACGCCGCCATGTGACTAGCTTCTGGTGTGATGGTCCTGCACTGCGACATGTAGTCATCCTCGAGGGCAATTTATAACCACGATGCCGGTTTGACACCGCTGTCAGACAGAATTGACTGACGGGCATGAAAACCACGATTCGGACCTTCCAGCGGGAGTTCCCGCGCATGCGCAAGCTGGCCGCGGCCGGCAAAACCGTGATCATCGAGGCGGAGGGGCAGACGTTTGAGTTTCGCGCCCGCCGCAAGGGCACCGGCATCCTCGGCTGCATGAAGGGAAGCATCCGGGTGGGAGAACTGCCCGATGGCCCCGTGATCCCGCCGGAAGAGTGGGACATGCTCAAGGAATGAAATACCTGCTCGATACGCACGCGGTGCTTTGGATCATGGCAGATGCACCTCCGCTGTCCGCCCCCGTGCGGATGCTGGCAAAAAGCCACGAGGCGGACAGTTTTGGCCTCGCGGCCGTCACCTTGCTCGAAATCGCCCGGCTCGTCAAAGCCGGGACCATCATGCCGAACGCCGACCCGGCCGATTGGCTCGATGGCATCGGCCAGCGATTTCAAGTGCTGCCACTCACCCCGGTCATTGCTTGGCGCAGCGTGAACTTGGACTGGGCGCATCGCGATCCGGCCGACCGGCTCATCTGTGCCACGGCCTTGGAGCACAAGCTGACGCTTGTCACTTACGACCGGGAAATCACCCGCTGGGGCGGCGTGCCGGTCTTATGGTGAGGATGGAGTGTGAGGGTATCAGATTGCGAACAATGACCCCGAGGCGAGATAACCAGCCGGAATCATGGCAAACGTGGCTAACCGTGGTTCAATGGCTTTTGCTGGCGCTTTTTGCTTTCAGGGTCGGGGCGCAGCTATGGCAAAAATATAGGCCAGTGGATTTCCTGCCCGCTTTCGAGGCGTGGCAGAGCGGATTTCTGCCTTACGGCCTGCTGTTTTTCGGCCAGATGCTGCTGATTGTGGTCATGGTGATGATCACCGTCCGCCTTACGACCGGCCGGATCAGGCCCAACCTAAGAATAGGCGAGGTCCTTCTTTCGCTGGGCGCTGTTTACTTTGCCTTCATGCTATTTCGATTCGGGGCGGCACTGACCTTTGCCCAGAGACATTCCTTCCTTGGCGCGGTTTTGCCGGCTTTTTTTCACTTGGTGCTTGGTGGCTGGTTATTGGGGGTGGGCCTTTATCACGGTCGTCTTGCATCGTTGTCCACGCCCGAAAAACCGCGCGTGAGCATGGCTTGGTGGTTGGCCTATCCCGTCGTGATGGCGGTCTGCCTTTGGTTGCATGTTTGGTTGGTGGACCAAGGGGTCGAAGTGTTGTGGGCCACTTACACACCGGTGGCGGTCGGGGCCGCGGCCATTACGTTGCTGGAGCGTCTTCTGCCGCACCGTGACGAATGGCAACCCAACGGCGAGGAAGTTAAAAATGATCTCATCTTCATGGTGCTTGTGCAGATGCTGCTACCTAAAGGGCTGACTTTTTTGGTGGCGGTCATGGTGCTCAACTGGCTGGAAGCGCATGGCCTCTTTCTGCCAGGGTTATGGCCGCATGACTGGCCGCCGGCGGGGCAGGCGACGTTGATGATTTTGCTCGCTGATTTCCTGCGCTATTGGCTGCACCGCGCGAGTCATGAGTGGAGTCAGGGGCTATGGCGGCTCCATGCCGTTCATCATTCGCCGCAGAAGTTGAATTGGGTGAATGTCGGCCGTTTCCACCCCATCGAAAAGTCGCTGCAATTCCTCTGCGACGCCGCCCCGTTCATTTTGTTGGGGGTTTCGGCGGAAGTGCTCGCGCTTTATTTCGTCTTCTATGCGGTCAACGGTTTCTTCCAGCACTGCAATGTTGAGCTGCGGCTTGGCCTGCTTAATTGCGTGATCAGTGGCCCGGAATTGCACCGCTGGCACCACTCGTGGGAGCCGCGCGAATCCAATAAGAATTACGGCAATAACATCATTGTCTGGGACCTGCTGTTCGGAACCTATTTTCTGCCAAAGGAGCGCGTGGTTGACCTGCTGGGGCTGAGAAATCGGCAGTATCCCATGAATTTCCTGCGTCAAATGCGCACTCCCTTCGTTAAAGAGGCCGATCAAGCCGGAGAATGAACACGCTGCTCAACGTCCTCATCCATCTGCGTCTGATCGTGGCGGACAGGCTGCTGTGGTGGACTTTCCTCCGCGAAACGCAGGATCCCGCAACGGCCCAGCGCCGGGTGCTTCAATCCATTCTGCGGCGCAATCAGGCCACCACCTTTGGTCGCGACCACTGTTTTGCGGAGATCACCACGCCGGAGGAATATGCCGCCCGTGTGCCCATCCGGACATACGAGGATCTGCGGCCCTATATTGAAAGACAGGAGGAGCGTAAAACGTCTGAACTCGTCGCGGCACAACCAATCATGTATGCGCGGACAAGCGGCACCACAGGCCAGGCCAAATATATTCCGATCCTGCCGGACACGATAACTCGCTCCCGACGGAGCCAACGGATTTTCTCCTGCTGCCACCACGCCGCGATCCCGGGGCTTTTTAACGGCAAGACACTCGCCATTGTCAGCCCCGCAGTCGAGGGACGGCTGCCCACCGGCACGCCCTATGGCTCCATGTCCGGCCTGATTTACCAGAGCATGCCACGGTTGCTGCGGAGGAAATACCTTGTGCCCCACGTCGTGTTTGAATGCGCCAACCACGAGTTGAAATACCTGCTGATCGCCACCTTTGCGCTGGCGGAGCGCAACATCACCTTCATGGCCGGGGCCAATCCCTCGACCTTCCTTAAGATCGCCGAAGTGATTCGAACACACAGAGAGGAGATTATCGCGGCGGTGGAATCGGGCACACTGCCCGGCAAGCAGGAGTGGAATGCGAGCCTCCACGCGGCGGCGCAGGCGCAATTCTGCCGGAACCCCAAGAGGGCGGAGGAGTTACGGGCGCTCTTTTGCGCGCAACCGGAGGTTACGTTCTCCAAGCTTTGGCCCGGGTTGAAGGCAGTGTCGTGCTGGCGGGAAGGAAGTTGCCGGGTGCTGCTGCCGGCGCTTCGCCGGCAACTGCATGAAAATGTAGCGGTGGTGGAGCTGGGTTACTTGGCTAGCGAATGTCGTGGCAGTATGCCCGTTGATTCCCGGTGGCATTTGGAAGTGCCCACGCTGCATGAAAACTATTTCGAGTTTGTGGCCCGTGAGGACTGGGAGTCGGGCTGCCATTCGGTGCGTGCACTCACTCAACTAGAAGCCGGCCGGGCCTACTATGTGATAGTCACCACGCCGGACGGATTGTATCGCTACTTCATGAACGATATCGTGGTGGTGGACGGTTGTTTCAACCGCACGCCTACGATTAAATTTCTGGAGAAAGGATCTGGCGCCACCAATATCACCGGCGAGAAGCTTTACGAAAGCCAAGTCTGCGCGGCTATGGAAGCAGTGCAGCGCAGTAGGGGTTGGAGTGCGGGCTTTTTTCTGCTGGTGGCGGAACCGGAACAGCAATGCTACCGCTTTTATCTTGAGGAGCCAGACGGAAACCTCGACGGCCTTGTCGCTGAGCTCGACGCGGAACTGGCCGCCCGCAATCTCGAATACCAAGCCAAGCGTGAGAGCGGGCGATTGCGTCCGATTGAACTCAAGGTCTTGCGACCCGGCGCGGGCGAGGCCTATAAGGCGTATTTGGTGGCGCAGGGGCAGCGCGAGTCACAGTTCAAGTTTCTTCGTCTACAATCTCGCTCCAAGCTGGCCTTCGATTTCGAAAGCTATCTGGCTGCCTCGCGATGATCCGCCGACTGCGCGCCACACCATTGAAGATACCTTTCAAGCGCAGCTTCAAGCACGCTGCCGCGGAACGCAGCGTCACCCAAAGCGTGTGGGTGGAGGTCGAGTCGGATACGGGTGCGAAAGGATTTGGCGAGGGCTGCCCGCGGGATTACGTGACCGGCGAATCAGTGGCATCGGCACTGGATTTCATCCATACTATCAAGGCCGATGTGAAATGCCTGCGCGGGGTGGACGACCTAAGGACTTGGGTGGCAAGCCAGCGCGAGCGTATTGACGCCCATCCTTCCGCGTGGTGCGCCGTCGAACTGGCGTTGTTGGACATGATGGCGCGAGACGCCGCGCAGAGTGTGGAGGAGATGCTTTCGATGCCGGCGATCCAAGGGCCGTTCTGTTACAGTGCCGTGCTGGGATCCGAGATTCCGGTGGTCTTTCAGGCGCAATGGAAACGCTATGTGCAATGGGGCTTCCGTGATTTTAAGGTGAAGTTATCCGGCGGCCCTGACGACTTTGAACGCATGGCGTTACTCAAGGCCGCCGGAAATGTAATCGGTTCCCTGCGTTTCGATGCGAACAACCTTTGGCGTGAACCTGCCGTCGCGGCTCAACACCTGAGAAAATTAGACATACCCTTCTTTGCCGTGGAAGAGCCGCTTGCGCCGGGCCGATATGAACAACTCCGGCAAATCGGAGCCGATACCGGGGCGAAGGTCATCCTTGACGAGAGCTTTTTGCGGCAGGAACAACTTGATAATCTGCGGTCTGATCCTAGCCGATGGATCATTAACTTGCGGCTCTCCAAAATGGGTGGACTGCTGCGCTCGCTTGCCGTGGCCGAGGCGGCGCAGACGGCGGGCGTCGCGCTCATTATCGGTTGTCAGGTGGGCGAGACCAGTCTGCTCAGCCGTGCCGCTCTGACCGTGGCTCAACGTCATTTGGGCCGGGGGTTACTCGCGCAGGAAGGAGCCTTTGGCACGCATCTGCTGGCATCCGACATTATCGCACAGCCGCTCATGTTTGGTGCGGGCGGACAACTAGATGTTTCGGCATATCATTTTGGTGGGCGCACCGGTTTCGGGCTTGAGCCAGTGCCCCTACCGGAAGGTTGTGGAATGTGACTACGCGAGTCGCTGTTGTGGTCCTTCAAGGAGGTCAATCTCGTCGGCGCAAGGCAGTCTGTGAGCCTAGAACAACCCGGCGTCCAGTAGCGCGCTGAATCATCACCATCAAGACTACGTGGATAAGCGTGGTCTTTTCCTTCACCCGGTTTAGGCCGGGCCTTTTCCAGTATGGCTTGGTCAATGTTCAGGGTTGTTCTCGTGCAGACGAATGCGCACTGGGTGTGTGGCTAGAGTGGCGAGGGTTGTGCCGGCATCGTTGGCAATTTTCACGCAGTTGAGCAGTGTTGAGCATGATTCCCTTTTCCATTCTCGACTTAGTGCCCGTGCATGAAGGCGGCACGCCGACGGACGCTCTGCAGCGTTCGTTGGAAGCGATCCGTCTCGCGGAGAAGTTGGGTTACCGGCGCTATTGGGTCGCGGAGCATCATAACATGCCGGGCATCGCGAGTGCGGCGACATCCGTAGTAATCGCGCATTTGGCCGCGGGCACGCATACGATTCGCGTGGGTTCGGGCGGCGTGATGCTGCCCAATCATGCGCCGCTGGTTATCGCTGAACAATTCGGCACGCTGGCCGCGCTGTTTCCCGGGCGTATTGATTTGGGATTAGGGCGCGCACCGGGCACGGATCAAATGACGGCGCGCGCGTTGCGCCGCGGCCGCGCGGACAGCGCCGACACGTTTCCGCAGGACGTCGTGGAATTGCAGCGCTACTTCATGGAGGTCCAGCCCGGTCAGGCTGTGCAAGCAGTTCCAGGAGCCGGGCAGCACGTGCCAATTTGGTTACTAGGCTCGAGTTTGTTCAGCGCGCAATTAGCCGCGCGGTTGGGCCTGCCGTTTGCATTCGCTTCGCACTTTGCGCCCGACCTGCTGTTCGAGGCGCTGGACTTGTATCGCGACAACTTCCGACCTTCGCCCGCGCTTGATCGTCCCTATGCGATGGCGGCGATCGGCGTGTATGCCGCCGACAGCGATCGCGAAGCGCGACGACTTTTCACGTCACAACAGCAGGCTTTTCTCAACCTGCGCCGCGGCGTGCCTGGTTTGCTGCCGCCACCAGTGGACGACATCGATCTGCTTTGGTCGCCAGTGGAATCCGCGATGATCAACCAAGCGTTTCGCGAAGCAGTGGTCGGTTCACCGCAAACAGTGCAGGAGGGTATCACAGATTTCGTGCGCCGCACACGCGTGGACGAGTTGATGATAACCTCGGCGATCTACGATCAGGCAGCGCGCCTGCGTTCGCTGGAGTTGGTCGCGCAGCTGCGCGTTGGTTGACGCATCGGGCTGCGACACGAATACTCCGGTGAATGAATACCGCGCAATGGCCCAAAACGAACGACTGTTTAGGCGGGTTTGCCTTGCCTATTAATCTTACGGCCGCGTTGACGGCAGCTCGCTGAAGGACCGCGTTGATGTTGAAGGAAATCATCAGCGCGATCGCGGTGGGACTGACGTGCTACATTTTCCTGCCTTACATCCGTTCGATTCGCAGCGGGAAGACGCGTCCCCATGTGTTCTCGTGGGTAATTTGGGGGCTGGGCACGGTGATTGTGTTTTTCGCGCAACTCGCCGGCCATGGCGGGATCGGCGCGTGGCCCATCGGGTTATCCGGTGCCATCACACTTTGTGTGGCGTGGCTGGCGCATCGTCATCGTGGTGATGCCTCGGTTACGCGGATGGATTGGGTGTTTCTCTTGCTAGCGCTAGCCGCGCTGCCGTGCTGGTTTTTCACGGCCGATCCACTGTGGGCCGTGGTGGTGTTGACCACAAGCGACCTGCTCGGATTCGGACCAACCTTCCGCGCGGCGTGGAAAAACCCGAACGAGGAACGCACGAGTTTTTACGCGCTCGCCACACTGCGCAACGCGCTCGTCATTCTCGCGCTTGAGCACTACTCGCTAACCACGGTGTTATTCCCCGCCGCAGTTGGCGTTGGTTGTCTCCTGCTCGTGGCAATGATCGCATGGCGGCGGGTGCAGCTTTCTGAAGTGTAATACGAAATGCTAATGTTCGTATTACGAGCATTGGGTGGAATGGCTGTCGCTCAGTTCACTGCTTCTCGCACAAGGTCGGCGATGGCGGGCGGCAAATCGAGTGTGAGCGCGTGCTGTTGTGCGGCGGGGCTGAGTTTGCGCCAGCTCTTGCGGAGGATATCGACGAACTTTTCGCGCGGGTAATAGGCATGCTGCGCGGCGAAGGCGCCGATTTCGTTTTCCAAGAACACGAGCACGGCGGCATCTTCGAGCGCCTGCGAGCCGGCGTCCTTTTTTAGATCGGTCTTGCTGACCCAGCGGGCGATGTCGTCCGCCTGTGCTTCAGGCAAGCCAGCTTCAAGCGCGAGTTCGCGAGCGCGCGCGGCTTGCTTTTGATAAAGATGTTTGCGCCATTGCAGGTAACCGACCTTGCCCTCGGGAAATGTGTGACGCGGCGTGAGAAAACGTTCGAGGTGCTGACAACGCGCAGCGAGCAGCAGATGACGCGGACCATTGGGCGCGAGCTTCGCGACCCATGCCTCGATGCGATTGGCGTAAACGAGTTCGGCGGGCTGGCCTGATTCGTCCTTGTTGGGGTCGCGTGAGTGCGCGGCGTCGATCAGGTTACGAGCGCGCAACTCGGCGCCGGATGCATCTTGTGGTTCCATACGTTCGTTTCTTAAAAAGTCATTTCACGCTTCGGCGCGTTTTTCAATGGGGCGATGCGCGGAACAGTCTTCTCAACGTGAAAAAAGTGGCCATGCCCGGACGATGTTTTAGGCAAGCCGTCGCATGAGCCATATTGATTCTTTCCGTCACGAACTGGTTGGCCTGTTGGGCGGGCTGCCGGTTTATCATCCGCTGCAGGTGATCGACGGCGATTTTTGCGCCACGCCGGCGCAGTTGGTTTTTGGCGGAGGCAGCGGCGAACATCCTGCGCTGGTGTTTGCGCATCCGGAAGGTGCGACCGCACTTTTTTTGAAACGCGAACTGGAACTGTTGGCGAAGCAGCGGAACACGCCCCGGGTAAACGATGAGCCGCTGCTGCCGCGCCTCGACGAATGGTTGCCAGTGGTGAAGCGCGTGGCTCCAGCCAAGGCGGAAGATTTAATCGATGCGGCAGAGTGGGGTGAGGCCGATTGGAAGCGGTGGGAAGAGAATAGTCTTTCGCCGCTGCTGCCGAATCAACGCTGGGCGGACGAAATGAGTTTGGTCGAATGGTTGGCGTTAGGCGTGGGCGAGTTTGTGTATGCGGCGATGCCGGAACTGGCGCCTGATCTTTTGGCCAAGTTACCTGATTGGCGTGAAACCAAACTCACGCACATGCGTTACAACAACATCCTCGCCGTTCCGCCTGGGATGCCGGTTTATCCCAATGGCGGGAATGCGTTTCTGCATGGATTGCGTGCGCGATAGTGCATCACGCAAGAGAATCCATGTGTTAAATGAAATCTCCATTGCAGCGGCTTAAGCCACTGTGCACTTTGCCGCGACATGGCGACGTATGGCCCGACAACCCAAGCGGATATTGACCGGCTGCTAATCACGGTCCGCACGGATCGCGCCGCGACGCAGGCGGAAGTTGAGGCGCGGTTGGAAGCCGGAGATGCGTCTCCTTTGCACCAGCAGCAATTGCTGTTGATCAAGGCCACGGCGCATATGGAAGCCGGCGAGCTCGCGCCGGCGTTGTCCCTCTCGCGCTCGGTTTTGACGTGGGCGGTGACTGAGAACGAAATTCTGATCGCAGGTCGCGCGCGAAACATGCTCGGCCTCATCCACTGGCGGCTCGGCGATCTGCCGCAGGGCTTGGAGATGTTCACCGCGGCCCGGAAAAACGGCGAGGCCGTGAACGACGCAAAACTCGTTCTTCAGGCCACGGGCAACATGGGTTTGATCCACAGCGCGCTCAAACAATGGGAGCAGGCCGAGCAGGTTTATCGCGAGATGGTCGCGCAGTCCGAACTCACCGGCGACAAGCGGCTCATCGGTATTTCCACCAACAATCTTTCCACTGTCTTGTGGGAATGGAAAGGGCCGACCGACGAGGCGCTGCAATTCGCGCGCCGCGCGCTGGAAATCAAACTCGAATACGGCGACAAGGTGAGCATCGCGCAAAGCGCGAACAACATCTCCGGCATTCTCTGCGCCCGCTGCGAATACGACGAGGCGAGCAAGGCGCTGGACGAGGCCGAAGTGCGAGTGAAGGAAGCCGGAGCGAAACCGCCGGCGTTTTATCTCGCGCTCAACCGTGCGCAATTTTGCACCGCCACCGACAACGCGTTTCGTGACGATGCGCGTGGTTTCGCTTACTTCGACGAGGCGATCCGGTTGGCACAGGAGATCGGCATGCTGGAGGAGGAGTCTCGTGCGCACGAACACGCCGCCCGCGCCCGCGCTCTGCGTGGCGAACATGAAAAGGCCTACGAGCACCTCGAAAAATGTATCAAACTGCGCGAAAAATATCTCGCCGAGCAATCGACGCGGCAGATCGAAAAAATGCGGCAGGCCTACGAAATCGATCGCTTGGAGCAGGAGCACCGCATCGAGCGCATGCGTCGCGAGGAACTGGAAACACTCAACGCGCAACTTGAGCGCACCGCCGGCGAACGCGACAGCCTGCTGCGACTCATCGGTCACGACTTGCGCACGCACATCGGCGGCATGGTCGGCTTGGGTGAACTCATCGCGAGCGATTTACCGGTGTCTGAAGCGCGCGAAAATGCCGAGCATCTCGTTTCGATCGGCGAATCCACACTAGCCCTGCTGCAGGAAATTTTGGAGCACGGCAGTGCATTGAATGGCGCGTTTGCCGATCGGCACGACTTCGATCTGGTGGCGGGTTTGCGCGAGGTGAAGATCAAGCTCGAGCCCATCTTTGCCGCGAAAAAGCAGTTATTCGCAGTGGAACTGCCCGAAGGACCGGTGATGGTTCGCTCCAACCGATCGGGCCTGAATCGTATCGTCGAAAATCTGCTCACCAACGCCGCGAAATTTTCTCCCACCGGCGCAGCCACCACGATGCGGCTCACGCAAAAGAACGGTCAGTGGGAAATCGCGGTCATCGATCACGGCCAAGGTATTCCAGCGGCCGAGGTGCCGTGCCTGTTCCAAGCTGAAAAGCGACTGAGCGTAAAACCGACCGCTGGAGAACCCACGACTGGCCTTGGTCTGTTGCTGGCCCACGATCTTTCTCGCATCATTGACGTGAGCCTGGCGCACGAACCCACTCCCGGTGGCGGCGCGACGTTTATCGTGCGCTTTCCGCCACAATGAGCGCGGCGCAGAAACGCTAAGCCATAGCGTGACATAGAACAGATGCGGCGCGAACGCTGATCACGATGGCTGAACTAGATTTTCGCGCCGGACTAGACACCCTTTATCGCCAGGAGCGTGGTCGTATTGTGGCGACGCTGACGCGTCTGCTCGGTAATCTCGATGTAGCGGAAGACGCGATGCATGATGCGTTCAATGCCGCATTGCAGCGTTGGCCCGCGGAAGGCGTCCCGGCGAATCCGCGCGCATGGTTGATCTCGACTGCGCGCTTCAAGGCGATCGATGCGTTTCGCCGCCGCGCGCGATTTGACGCGGCTGAGGATCGCATCGCCGAGACCATGCACGGCCAAGCGTCAGATGCATCGGATCGTGATGAACTGCCGGACGACCGGCTGCGACTCATCTTCACGTGCTGTCATCCGGACCTCGCGCCCGAGTCGCGCACGGCGTTGACACTGCGTGAAGTGTGCGGATTGACGACCGAAGAGATTGCGCGCGCGTTTCTTGTGCCCGCACCGACGATCGCTCAGCGCATCGTGCGCGCGAAAACCAAAATTCGCGACGAGCACATTCCGTATCAAGTGCCCGCGGGCACGGAATTGCCGGAACGAATGAGTGCCATGCTGACGGTGGTTTATCTGCTTTTCAATGAAGGTTACTCTGCGTCGTCGGGCGCTTCGCTCACGCGCGAGGAACTCTGCACCGAGGCGATTCGATTGGGACGCATGCTCTTCGAACTGTTGCCCGAGCCGGAAGTGATGGGACTGCTTGCACTTATGCTTTTGCAGGAATCACGCCGTGCGGCACGCACGGGAGCCGATGGCGAAATCGTGCTTTTGGCAGATCAGGACCGAACGAAATGGAATCAGGATCTGATTCGCGAAGGCGTGGCACTGGTGGAGCGCGCGTTGGTGACACGTCGCTTCGGTCCTTACACTTTACAGGCGGCGATTGCGGCAGTGCATGCCGAGGCGCGCCGCGCCAAGGACACGGATTGGCGGCAGATTTGCGCGCTGTATGATGCGTTGCTCGGGCAACAGCCGTCGCCGGTCATCGAATTGAATCGCGCCGTGGCGGTGGCGATGCACCAAGGACCCGCAGCGGGTCTGGCGCTAGTCGAGGCGTTGTTGGCGCGCGGCGAGCTGCAAAATTATCACTTGGCGCATTCTGCGCGGGCCGACCTGTGCCGTCGGCTGGGCCGGGTGGATGAGGCGAAGACGGCTTATCAGCGCGCGTTAGAGCTCGCGCCTTCCGAGCCGGAACAGCGCTATCTCGCGCGGCGGTTGCAGGAACGCGGATAATTTTTTAGACGTCCTGTCGAAATCTACCCCGCCCAATCGACTGTATTCTGAACGTGTCCAATTCCGGGCCGTTTTAACTCCAACATCCTATGAAATTCATCTGTCTCGGTTATGCTGACCCCAACTTCTTCGCGTCCACTCCCGAAAAGGAAATGCACGCGATGATGGACACCTGCTTCGAATACGACGACCACCTCCGCGCCAACGGCCATTTTACCGGCGGTCATGCGTTGCAGCCGCCCAGCGCCGGCATGACGCTGCGCTATGTGAACGGCAAGGTTGTGGCGACGGACGGCCCGTTCACTGAAACCAAGGAACAGATCGGCGGCATCTTGCTTCTTGAAGCGCGCGATTTGAATCACGCGGTTGAACTCATTTCGAAACATCCCGGAGTGACCTTCGGCCCGTGGGAAATCCGCCCCGCTGCTGATCTTGGTGAAATGGTTCGTGCTAGCGAAATTCGCCGCGGCAAGGCGTGAAGTATCACGGCGCGTGAAAAGCGCCGTTAATTTTGTAGGCGCGCTGGCGTTTCGTGGGTGCGCCGTTTAGGTGGAGATATCCAATCTTTCTTTATCTATTTCGTATGAAACCAGTCGCCTACAAGGTTAAAGCCTACTCCGCCACCAGCGCGTCTTCGCCGCTCGCGCCCGCCGTGATCGATCGTCGCGAACCGACCGACAACGACGTGCAGATCGAGATTATCTACTGCGGCGTTTGTCACTCGGACATTCACTTCGCGCGCAACGAGTGGAAGTTCACCGTTTATCCGGCCGTGCCCGGTCACGAAATCGTCGGCCGCGTCACCAAGGTTGGCCCCAAGGTCACCAAGTTCAAGGTGGGCGACCTCGCCGGTGTCGGTTGCATGGTCGGCGGCGATCTCACCTGTCCGCATTGTCGTGCGGGCAACGAGCAGTTTTCGCCCACGCAGATCGGCACCTATGGCGGCACTGATCCGGTCATCGGTGGTCCGACCTTTGGCGGTTATTCCGAAAACATCGTGGTGCAGGATCACTTCGCGCTGAAAATTCCGGAGAACCTCGATCTCGCGGCGGTCGCGCCGCTGCTTTGCGCGGGCATTACGACTTATTCGCCGCTGCGGCATTGGAAGGTCGGCCCGGGGCAGAAAGTCGGCATCGTTGGTTTGGGCGGACTCGGTCACATGGGCGTGAAATTTGCCCGCGCGTTCGGCGCACACGTTGTGGTGTTCACGACTTCGCCGAATAAGAAAGACGACGCGATTCGCCTCGGCGCGCACGATGTCATCGTATCGAAAAATCCCGCCGAGATGGCCGCTCAGGCCGGCACGTTTGATTTCATCCTCGATTGCGTTTCCGCGGCGCACGACATCAACGCCTATCTGAACATGCTCAAGCCAGACGGCAGTCTCACCTTGGTTGGCGCTCCCGAGAACCCGCTGCCCGTGGCCGCCTTCAGTCTGATCGGTGGTCGCAAAAGCCTGTCCGGCTCGATGATTGGCGGCATTCCCGAAACACAGGAGATGCTCGATTTCTGCGGCAAGCACGGCATCACCGCCGACATCGAGATGATCCGCATGGATCAAATCAACGAAGCTTACGAACGCATGCTCAAGAGCGACGTGAAATACCGCTTCGTGATCGACATGGCCTCGCTGAAGTAAGCCCCCATTATCTCTCGCAAAAGGCCCGCCGGTTTTCCGGCGGGCTTTTTTGCGCCGTCGTCACACGGTCGCCACACAATCGTAACAATCATCAGGCAAAGTGAGGTCGTTCTACAAACGACAACCTGAATGTCCTCACTTATGTTCACTACTAAATCAAAATGGTTCGCGCTGATGCTTGGCACCGCAACTGTCGCCGCACCGGCCATCGCGCAAGACAGCGGAGCGCTCATGGACGTGCTCGTGCGCAAAGGCATACTCACGGACCAAGAAGCGGAAGAAATTCGCGCCGAACTCGTGCGCGAAGCGGCGCAACCTCCTGCGACCGCAACCGGCGGCAGCAACTTCACCACTCGGCTGCGTTTGAGTGGACGAATCCAGGCGCAGTATGCGGGACTCGACACCAATATCGACAACGCAGCCGATCCGGCGTCGACGAATCACTTTCTCATGCGCCGCGTTTATCTGACGGCGCGCGCCGATCTCGGCGCCGATTGGAACGCGAACATCACGTATGATTTCGCCGGCGACCTTTTCGACGCGGCGTTCGTGCAGTGGAAGCAAAGCCCATCGCTTTCGTTCGATTTCGGTCTGCGCAAAGTGAACCTCGGCTACGAGGAGCGGACTTCGTCGGGCAGCCTCAGGGCGATCGAGCGCTCGGCCGCGACACGCTATTTCGTGGAAGAAAACAACGGCCGCCGTCTCGGCGCCGGCAGTTATCGCGTCGGTGTGTTCATGGACGGCACTGAAGGTGATTTCTTCTACGGTGCGGCGATCACCAATCCCGAACGTGCGGTGAATTTCTCAACGGCAGCGGGCGCGGGCAACAACACGAACAACTCTGTCGCTCTGTGGGCGAACGCCGGCTATCGGATGAAACTCTCCGAAGGCTCCTTGGTGATAGGAGCCGGCTTCGGTTCGCTACCTGATCAAGGCGGCAAAGCCGGCGCGACGCCCTTCGGCGTCGGCACAGGCGCTGATCTGCGTGTCTATTCACTCTATGCGGATCTCACGGTCGGCCGCTTCGGTTTGGCGGCCGAATACCTCTCTGCCGATGTCGAGCGCGGCGTCTCCGCGACACAGGACGCGCAGCCGTCTGGCTTCTGGATTCAACCGACGTTCGGGTTTAACGACCAATTTGAAGCGGTGTTTCGCTACAGTCAGTTGGATTCCGATGGCCGCGGGGTAAACGTCTCCGATGGCGTTCGCTCAGCACCTTCAGGCGGCACGCACAACAAACTCACCGAAATGTTTTTCGGTGGAAATTGGTATCTCAAGGGCAACGACCTGAAGTTCCAAGCCGGATACGTTTACGGCGTCTCCAAGGACACGATTACCGGAGGCCCGGCGGAGGCGAAGGTGCAGGGCGTCCGCTCGCAGGTGCAGTTAAACTTCTGAAGCACTCAAACAACAACGAAACATTATCATGAAAAAAATCTTATTACTCGGCGCGGCCTTGCTGACGGCCGCCTCTCTCCAAGCGGAGAAACTTGTCATCAAAGGCTCCGACACGCTCGGCGCGAAGCTCGTGCCGCTGCTCGCGGAAGAATATAAAGCCCAGAATCCGTCGGTCTCATTCGAGATTGCCGCGGAAGGTTCCACGACGGGCATCGCGGCGATCACCGACGGCACGGCAAATATCGGCATGTCGTCGCGCCGTGCCCGGGCGACAGAAATGTCCGCGGCGCAGGCAAAGGGCGTGACGATGAAACCGATCATCGTGTGCTACGACGGCATCGCGGTGATCGTGAACGAAAACAATCCGCTCACGTCGCTCACGCGCCGCCAAGTGGAGCAGATTTTCACGGGTGACGTGACCGACTGGTCGGCGATCGGCGGCCAGCCCGGTCGCATCTCTATCTACACGCGCAACACCTCGTCGGGCACGTATTCGGACTTCAAGGAGCTCGCGATGAAGCGCCGCGACTACGCCCCGTCGTCGCAGAAGATGGCGGGCAACGAACAGATCGCGGCCGAGGTTGCGAAGAATCCCAACGGTGTCGGTTACGTCGGGCTCGCCTACAAAAACGCGCCGGGGGTGAAGGTCGTGGCGATTGACGGCGCCACGCCGACAAACGAGGCGGTGCTGGCAAAACAGTATCCTCTCGCGCGGCCGACGTTCTATTACACGAACGGCGAACCGACCGGCGAGACGGCGAAGTTCGTCGAGTTCACCCTGAGCGACGAAGGCCAGCGCATCGCGGAACGTGTCGGCTTCGTGCCGGTGCGCTGAGCCACGCAGAACGAAGAATAAACCAACGAGGAAAACGCCCGCATGCCCGCACCGAAGCTCAGTTCCCCTGCAGTCGCCGTATCATCACCGGCGTTGGTCCGAAAACGCCGTCGGCGGTTTCTCGGACTGACACTCGACGATATCATGCGTGTGTTCTTCGGTGGAAACGCATCGGTGGCGGTAATCGTGCTGACGTTAATCACCGTCTTCCTGCTGCGCGAGGGCGCGGGTTTCTTCGGACAAAATCGCGAGAACCTGCAGATCTATCGTCAGGCGGGGTTGGAATTCGTGGACCTCGCGCGCCGCGTGGAGACGGAGCACACCACGCTCACGCGCGAACTCTTCGCGCTGCGCCAGCGCGCGCTGCAGCAACTCGTCGAGCGCGAAGGTCTATCGCTTGCGGAGGCGAACGAGCGGTTGGCGCAGTTTGATGCGCTAGCCGAACGTTTTGGCGACGCGGCCGAGCCATTGCGCGGTTACGTAGGCGAGCTCGGCGAGGCGGCGATGGCGATCAAAACGAAGTTCACTGTTTCGCAGGATCAGCGGGAGCAACAACGTCAGTTGCTCGCCGCGGGCCGCGCCGAGGAAGCGGCGGCCGTGGCGATCGAGGAGGTGGATTTCACGACGGAATTGCGGGCGCTGACGGGCACGCTGCCGCTGTTTAAGGAAATTAACCGCGAGTTCGCGCGCGAACTTCTGGCGTTGATCGACGACGCGCCGGCGATGATGACGCCAGCGTTACAAGAGCAATGGTCGGACTTCGCGGCGCGGGCGCGTGAGTTCGTTGGAACCTTGCCGCGGGTGGAGCACGCCATGGAGATGTGGACGCCTGCGGAAGCGGTGCCGTGGTGGCGCTCGTTCACGGCGTTCTTGTTCGGACGGCAGTGGCTGACGGCGAGCTTCTGGCAGGACTGGTATGGGATTGTGCCATTGCTCGTTGGCTCGCTGCTCGTGTCGGGCATCGCGCTTTCGCTTGCGGTGCCGCTCGGCCTCGCGGCGGCGGTGTATGTGAATCAACTCGCATCGCCGCGGGAGCAACGACTCATCAAACCCTGCATCGAGTTCATCTCGGCGTATCCGTCGGTCGTGCTCGGTTTCTTCGGGATCATTTTTCTCGGCGAGCACCTGCGCGCGCTGTCGCAGACGGCGTGGCTGTCGTGGGTGCCGGGTTTCCCGATCGCGGAGCGACTCAACGCGCTCACGGCGGGCTGCCTGCTCGGTCTGGTGGCGGTGCCGACGATTTTCACGCTGGCGGAGGATGCGTTGAACAATGTGCCGCGCGCCTTCAAAGAGGCGTCGCTCGCGTTGGGCGCATCACGCTTGCAGACGATCGTGCGGATCGTGGTTCCGGCGGCGTTGTCGGGACTGGTGTCGGCGGTGCTGCTTGGGTTCGGCCGCGTGATCGGCGAGACGATGATCGTGCTGCTGTGCGCGGGCAACCGTATCGCGATTCCGGATTTCACGGAAGGCCTCGCGGTGGTCACGCAGCCGGTGCACACGATGACGGGCATTATCGCGCAGGAAATGGGCGAGGTCGTGCGCGGCGGCATCCACTATCGCGCACTGTTCGTCGTGGGGCTGGTGCTCTTCTTCCTCTCGCTGGTGATCAATTACACCGCGCAAAAACTCGTGCGGAAATACCGCGTGTCGATCGGATGAAAACCATAACTAACACAGAAAATCCCTTTGCGCGGCGACCGGGGCGACGGCGGACGGTCGAAGCCACGGCGGCGTGGCTGTTCCGGTTGGCGACGTATGTGGTCCTGCTCGCCGGCGCTGCAGTGCTGGCGAATATCGTCGTGAAAGGCGCGGGCACGGTATTTCGGAGCGAGTTTCCGTATGTGAACGTGCCGTTTCTGACAGAGGCGCCGGAAACGTTATATGTGTTCGAGCACGACGGCGTGCAGCACGAGCTGGGCGACCGTGCGTTTCGGGCGTTTCGTGAGGCGAATCCTGATGTGGTGATCGAGGCAAAGAGTCACGTGTATGCATCGGGTGGGATTTTCCCGTGCATCGTCGGCACGCTGCTGCTGGTCGCGGGTTCGATGACGATTGCGCTGCTCGTTGGCGTGAGCGCGGCGATTTATCTAAACGAATATGCGCGCGACGGCCGCGTGATCCGCGCGGTGCGGCTGGCGATCGTGAACCTGGCCGGCGTGCCATCGATCGTGTTCGGGTTATTCGGCTTTGGGCTCTTCGTGATTTTCATCGGCTGGAACGTGTCGCTGCTTGCGGGGTGGTTCACGCTGGCGTTCATGGTGCTGCCGGTGGTGATCACGGCGAGCGAAGAGGCGTTGAAGGCGGTGCCGCGGGGATTTCGCGAAGGCTCGCTCGCGCTTGGCGCGACGAAGTGGCAGACGATTCGCCGCGCGGTGCTGCCGTATGCGCTGCCGGGGATTTTGACGTCGTCGATTCTCGGTATGGCGCGCGTGGCGGGTGAGACGGCGCCGATCATGTTCACGGCGGCTTATGTGGTGCGCGACAAGTTGCCGTGGGAGGTAGAGCGCGCGGTGGACTTCGTTTTCCAAGGTGTGATGGCGCTGCCGTATCACATCTACGTGGTGTCCTCGAAGATCCCGCAGAACGCCTACACGGAACGCGTGCAATACGGCACGGCGTTCGTGTTCCTCGCGCTGGTAGCGGGCATCGCGACGGTGTCGATCGTCCTGCGCAACCGACTTCGTAAACGTAATTCATGGTAAACGTCATGTCACTCGTGCCATCAAAACCGACCAAGCCGAACGCCGCGGCACTCGCGTCTCACTCAAAGCCAAGCGCGGCCACGCCGCCGCCGATCATTGAGGTCGATAATCTCGAGTTCTGCTACGGTGCACAAAAAGCACTGCACGGAATTTCGCTGAAAATCCCGGAGCGCCAGGTGACGGCATTTATCGGCCCGTCGGGTTGCGGGAAGTCGACGCTGTTGCGCTGCTTTAATCGCATGAATGATCTCATCGACGGCGCGCGCGTGACGGCCGGATCAATTCGCACCCGCGGCGTTGATATCAACGACCGCGATGTGGACCCGATTGAGCTGCGCAAACGCGTGGGGATGGTGTTTCAGAAATCAAATCCGTTCCCGAAAAGCATCTACGAGAACGTTGCTTACGGGCTGCGCCTGCAGGGCGTAAACCACAAGCGCCGGCTCGACGAGGTCGTCGAGCGCTCGCTGCGCGCCGCGGCGTTGTGGGACGAAGTTAAGGACCGTCTGCATGTCAGCGGGCTCGGACTCTCGGGCGGCCAGCAGCAGCGGTTGTGCATCGCGCGCACGATCGCGGTGGAGCCGGAAATCATTCTGATGGACGAGCCGTGTTCCGCGCTTGATCCGGTCGCAACGGCAAAGATCGAGGAACTCATTCAGGAACTGCGCCATCGCTACACGATCGTGATCGTAACGCACAACATGCAGCAGGCTGCGCGGTGTTCGGATCGGACGGCGTTTTTCTATCTCGGACGACTCGTGGAATTCGGAGACACGAGCACGCTCTTCATGAACCCCGCCGATTCCCGCACCGAGGCGTATGTCTCCGGACGCTTTGGCTAAACTTCCCATGTCATGACGCATTTCACCGAAGAATTGAGTAAACTGAAGAATACGCTGCTCGCGATGGCGAGCCACGCTGAGTCAGCGTTGGCACGCGCGATGCGGGCGCTAGTTGAGCGCGACGACGCGCTCGCGCAGCAGGTGATCGACGACGACTCTATCCTCGACCAGTTCGAAGTGGAGATCGACGACCTCGCAATCCATCTGCTCGCCAAGGCGCCGCTGGCGACCGAGCTGCGGTTGATTACCGTTGCGATGAAGATTTCGCAAAACCTTGAGCGTGTCGGTGACGAGGCGGTTTCGATCGCACACCGCGCGCTCGATTTGTCGCGCGAGCCACAGTTAAAACCGTATGTCGATCTGCCGCGGATGGCCGCGAAATCATTGGAGATGTTACGCGACGCGCTTACGGCGTTCGTCAATCACCAGCCTGACAAAGCGCGCGCTGTTGTTCCGCTAGACCAGGAGGTCGACGACTTGAACCGGCAGTTGTATCGGGAATTGTCGAGCTACATGGTTGAACAACCGACGAATATCTCCCGCTGTCTGGCGTTGATGGCAGTGTCGAAACGGCTGGAACGTATCGCCGATCATGCCACAAATATCGCCGAGGAAGTGGTATACCTTTACGAATTCCGCGATATCCGCCACACCGTCCCGCATTCATGAAACCGAAAATCCTAGTCGTTGACGACGAGCCTGACGCGCTTGAGGTGCTGGGCTTCAAGCTGCGCGAAGCTGGCTTTACGCCGATCTTCGCGGACGACGGGGCCGGAGCACTTACTGCGGTGCGCGCGGAAAAACCCGATTTGATCGTGCTCGATCTGATGTTGCCGGAAATCGATGGCCTCGAAGTGTGCAAGATTTTGCGACGCGATCCGACGACGGCGACGATTCCGATTCTCATGTTGACCGCGAAGGCCGCCGAGATGGATCGCGTGCTCGGTCTGGAACTCGGCGCGGACGATTACGTGACGAAGCCCTACAGCCCGCGCGAACTCGTGCTGCGAATTCGGAAGCTCTTGAAGCGTGGGCAGCCAGCCGACGAAGCGAACGAGTATATTCGCATTGGGTCGCTGGAGATCGATGTGGCGAAGCACGAAGCGCGGGTGGAGAACAAGCCGGTGACGTTGACGGCGACGGAGTTCAACCTGCTCCACGTGCTCGCGAAACGCCGCGGACGCGTGCAGACACGCGAACGCTTGCTGCAGGACGTGTGGGGCTACGAAACCGCCATCGACACACGCACGGTGGATACGCACATGCGACGGCTGCGGGAAAAACTCGGGGCGGTTGCCGATTACATCGAGACGATTCGCGGCGTCGGGTATCGCTTCAAGTCGGAGGAGTGATGACGATCACGATCATCCTGCTCGGGATTTTGGTAGTCGTCGTCACGGTGTTGTGGATCCGCGTGGCACGTCGCGCGCGGGAAATCGAGCGGCGTTACGAGCAAGAACTAAGCGACCAGCGCGCGGCGCACGCGATGACGGTGGAGCAACAGGGTCAACGGTTGCAGACGCTGCTCGACAGCATGATCGAAGGCATCGTGGTGCTGGATCAACAACGCCGGGTGACGCTGGCGAATCGCGCGGCAGTTAACTTTTTTGAGATCGCAGAGCCGGTGACCGGACGGGCGTTGCCTGAGGCCGTGCGGCATTACGAGGTGGCGGCGCTTGTTACGCGGCTCGACACGGAACCGACGGTGTTGGGATACGAACTGCGCATAGAGGAGACGCCGCCGCGTTTTCTTCAGGTCAATGCGGTGTCATTGCGGGATGCGGCCGGCGCGATGCACGGCGCGGTGTTGGTGTTTCACGACCTCACGCGCGTGCGTGAACTCGAAGGCGTGCGGCAGGAATTCGTGGCGAATGTGAGTCATGAGCTGCGCACGCCGCTATCGCTGATCAAAGGCGCGGCGGAAACGTTGATCGACGGTGCGAAGCACGACGCCAACGCGTTGGAGCGATTGTTGAACATCGTTGATCGCAACGCGGAACGACTGCGGCTGTTGATCGACGATTTGCTGTTGCTCGCGAAACTTGATTCGGGACGCGTCGTGATGAATCTGCAGCCATCGCAGTTGCATCCGGCCGTTCAGGAAGTCATCGACGACCTCGCGGCGCGCGCGCAGGCGCGCGACATGCGCGTGGTAAATTCGCTGTCACTGGATTTGATGGCGAACGCGGATCCGGACCGTTTGCAACAGGTGCTTTCGAACCTTATCGATAACGCGATCAAGTATGGTCGGCCATCGGGCGTGGTGGAGATCAGCGGCCATTTATTGGACGCGGATTTTGTCGAGGTCTGCGTGCGCGACGACGGCCCAGGTATGCCGGCGGAAGCGCGCGCGCGGGTATTCGAACGATTTTACCGGATCGACAAAGCTCGCTCGCGCGAGCAGGGGGGCACGGGCCTCGGCCTCGCGATCGTGAAACACGTCGTGCAGGCGCACGGCGGCAAGGTGCGCGTGGAAAGCGAGCCGGGCCGCGGCGCGGCGTTTTATTTCACGCTACCGCGAGTGGCCGCGGTAGCGGAAGACGATCAGTAAACCTGCTCGTCGAGTAGAGCAAAGAGTTCCGCTTCGGTGATGCGTTTTTGCTGCATCGTGTCGCGCTCGCGGAGCGTGAACGTGCCGTCCTTCTCGATCGTGTCGAAGTCGATGGTGACGCACCACGGCGTGCCGATTTCGTCTTGTCGGCGATAGCGGCGGCCGATGGCGCCAGCTTCGTCGTAGAACGCGGCGTAGCGGCGCTGAAGTTTCTTGTGCAGCTCCTTCGCGCGCGTGGTGAGTGCTTCCTTGTTCTTGAGCAGCGGGAGCACGGCGACCTTGACCGGTGCGATACGCGGGGCGAGGCGCAGCACGGTGCGCTTCTCGGTGTTGCCCTTTTCATCGGTCACGTCCTCTTCTGCGTAAGCGGCGCAGAGCACGGCGAGGAAAATGCGATCGGTGCCGACGGCGGGCTCGATCACGTGCGGGATGAACTTCTTCTTCGTGGCCTCGTCGAAAATCGCCTGCGGCACACCGCTAAATTTCTCGTGCTGGCCGAGGTCGTAATTGCCGCGCGCGGCGATACCCCACAGTTCCTGCACGCCGAAGGGATATTTGAACATGATGTCCGTCGTGCCGCGCGAGTAGAACGCGAGCTTGGCCTTCTCGTGATCGTAGAGCGAGAGGTGCGATTCCGGCAGGCCGATCGATTTGAGCCAGTCCCAGCACCACTGAATCCATTCCTTGTGCGCCTTTTCCCAATCGGCGTCCTCATGAATGAAATACTCCATCTCCATTTGCTCGAACTCACGGGAGCGGAAGATGAAGTTGCGCGGCGTGATTTCGTTGCGGAACGACTTGCCGATTTGCGCGATGCCGAAGGGCAGCTTCACGCGGCCCGTGTCCACCACGGGTTTGAAGTCAACGAACATGCCCTGCGCGGTTTCGGGGCGCAGGTAGGAAACCGACGAGCCGTCGCGCAGCGCGCCGACGTGCGTCTCGAACATCATGTTGAACGCGCGCGGCGGCGTGAGGCTGCCGGGTTCGCCAGTGGCGGGCGAGGGGATGAGCGGAATTTCCTCGGCGGTGGCTTCGGTGAATTCCTTGGGCTCGACCGGAGCGAGTGTGCCTTGGATGGCCTTTTTGCGTTTAAACGTTTCGGCCGCTTCTTGGAGCGCGCCCGCGGTGTTTTCGGATTCGAGCGCGGAGACGTAGCCCTTCACTTCGCCGTCAACGACGACAGCGGCGAAAAACAATTGGTCGGCGCGGAAACGCTGCTTTGAAACTTTGCAATCCACGAGCGGATCGGTGAAGCCGTCCACGTGGCCCGAGGCCTGCCAGACTTTCGGGTGCATGATGATCGAGGTTTCGATGCCGACGACGTCGTCGCGGCGCTGCACCATGTCGCGCCACCAGCAATCGCGGATGTTGCGCTTCAACTCCACGCCCAGCGGGCCGTAGTCGAAGAAGCCGTTGTAACCACCGTAGATTTCCGAGGACGAAAAGATGAAGCCGCGGCGCTTGCAGAGAGCGACGAGGTCTTCCATGGAAACGGATTGGGTGGCGTTGTTGTCGGACATAGCCCGCCAGACATGGCGACAGAGCGTCGCGTGGTCAACCCTCTGGGTGCACAGACTGGCCTTAGCGGTAAGGCGAAATTTAAGGTCCGGGCGCCGACTGAGCGGCCAGCTGTCGGGCGCGTTCTTTGGCGGCAAATACCGCCGCGACGCTCATGTGACGGATGGCGGTGTCGCGGTGTTGCGCGGCGGGGGTGTAACCTTGGTCGGCGGCGAGGATGAACCAAGCGAGTGCCTCGATTTCGTCGCGCGAGCGGGCTTCGCCGGAGAGCAGCAGAATGCCGAGTTGATCCTGCGCGGCGGCGAATCCCTGTCGGGCGGCGCGCTCGCACCACTGCAGCGCTTGGGCGGGATCGCGCGGCACACCGTCACCGTGGAGGTGCATGAGCGCGAGGTTAAGTTGCGCTTCGGCTGCATTTTGTTCGGCGGCGCGGGTCAGCCAGTGGGCGGCGGCGGTCGGATCGCGTGACACTTCGGCGTCGCCGCTCAGATAGCGAAAACCGAGTTCGGCTTGCGCGCCAGGATTCCCGTGGAAGGCTAGGGCGCTGAGTTGTTCGAGTTCCGAGCCGACGCGAGCGACTTGGCCCGTGGTGTCGAGATAAAGCATCGGTTGGTATTCGCCGAGATACTCGCGGTGCCAAAACCGACCGTGGTCGCGATAGGTGGCGTAGTCGGTGAACGTATAGTGCCAGCCTGGCGTGCGGATCAGTTGCGGCGGACCGTCAGGAAATGGATCGCGGGCGAAGAGGTTGATCACGTCGGGATTACCCTGGAGCAGACGGGTGGCGACCGAAGCATAGAGCGTGGATGCGGTGTCGCGCGTGGCGGCTTGGATTTGCAGGGTCGCTTCAAAGCGCGGAAACCGCGGCGCGATGAACGGCGGCATGCGATCCAACGCCTGCGGAAAATAGCGAAACTCGTAGGGTCGCCACGTGAGCCCGCCGTCGTTTGAGCCCACAAACTCGGCCACGAAGTGAAACGGATCGAGCCGCGAATAGAGCAGAAACGCATTCGCGGCGCCGATGCTCGTGAATGATTGTTTTACCGGATAAATGATACGCTCGACCATCGCCGGGATCGGCAGCGTGGTGGCGGTCCAAAACGCTGCGATCGACACAGCGAAATGTGTCCACAACGCCACACCCAAAGCGCGACTGCGCCACTTCGGTAGCGGTGCCAGCCTGGTTACGCGTGCGACTTGCGTGGTGATAGTGCGCGCGAGTCCCGACCAGCGCAGTCGGCGCGCGGCGCTGATGAGCATTTGATCGTCGAGTAAAAGCAGACCGAGCGCGATGGAGGCGGTGTTGAGCCAGCCGAAATTGCACGTGAGTTGAATCCCGATCTGAAACGACGACCAGAGCGCCAGCGCGATCCAGCGTCCGCGTCGCCCGCCAAACAACGCCAACAGCGGCGCGACCAGCTCTGCGGCAAATGTCATGATGACTTCGCCGACGTGCCACGCGTGTGGCAATTGGTGCGCGAAGTAAGCCAGAATCGTGGGGCAGGGCGCGGTCTCGTAGAGCACGTCCATCGCGCTGAAATCGAGCCAGCGCACTTCGCCGCTGAGGAGCTTGGACAGCCCTGTTTCAAACATGACGCGAAACAGCAGCCAGCGCACCATGAACACCGCGATGGGCCGCGGAGAAGAACTTTCGCCCAAGCCCGGTCGCCGCCCGGCGGGCGCAAACGGAATACACAGCAACGCGACCTCGAGCATCAGCCAATCCACTTGCGGATCGGAAAACACGATCCACCCGCGCGCGAACGACAGCAGCATCAGCCAGCACGCGAAAAGCGACATGCGCGGCCAAAAGTTGAGCGTCAGCGCGACCGCCGCGATCAGCCCGCTCCACGCGAGAATGCCCGGCATGATCGGATGTGTGCTTAACCAGAACAAAGTCGGCGCGTGCCAGATCGCGATTGCAAGATTCGGATGTGCGCCGCGCAAGGTCGCCATCAAGTCCGGCAGCGGCGCCAATCCTTCCGGGCCGATCAGCGCGCGATAATCCATCACGATACCCGCAAAAATGATCACGTAAACCAAGCCCACCGCGCGCAGCACCAACCAGCGTGGCCAGAGCCAGGTGTGGTTTCCATCGTAGCCGGCGAATTCTTTCATGCGCACCCAGACGGATGGGAACAGGCCGGAGGCAATGCGGGCGCGGGCGGGGTTCATCACTGGCTAAGGGGCGACTCTCAACCACGTGAACTTTTCCATCGCCGTCAATCGCGCGACTCGCTTGCTCGGTGAAAGCGTTCCAACTCGCGCCGGAACCCCGGCGCTTGTTCTTAGTCTTAAACCGATAATCGCGCCGCCCGCCGGTTGAAAAAGTTGCGCGGCGGCGTAAAAGTTCAGCCAACAACGCTTTTTTTGAAATGAATATGCAAAACTCCGCACTGAAACGCAGCATGCTCTGGGCCGTGTTGATTGCCCTGATTGCCGCCGCCGGGTTCTCTCTTCGCGCCGACGAAAAGAAAGACAACCCGCCGCTGACGCTGCAAACCGACAACAAGACCATCGATCGCGACGACTCGCTGCGCGTCAGTTATTCCAGCGTGGTGAAGAAGGCTTCGCCGAGCGTGGTGTATGTTTTCACCACCAAGATCATCAAGCAGCGCCAGGATCTTGCGCCGTTTTTCAACGACCCGATGTTCCGCCGCTTCTTCGGCGTGCCGGACAACCTGCCGCAACGTGAACAGCGCCAGCAAGGCCTTGGTTCCGGCGTCATCATTTCCAACAACGGCTACATTCTCACCAACAACCATGTGGTGGACGGAGCCGACGAAGTGTTGGTCGCATTTGGCGAACCGCGTCAGGAGTTCAAAGCCAGGATCGTCGGTCGCGATCCCAAGACCGACATCGCCGTGCTCAAGATCGATGCGAAAGACCTGCCCGTCGCCACGCTGGGTGACAGCGATCAGCTCGAAGTGGGCGACACGGTTTTCGCCATCGGCAATCCCTTCGGCATCGGCATGACCGTTACGCAGGGCATCGTCAGCGGCCTCGGTCGCGGCGGTCTCGGCATCGAAACTTACGAAGACTTCATTCAAACCGACGCGGCGATTAATCCCGGCAATTCGGGCGGCGCGCTCGTCGATGCGCAGGGTCGCGTCATCGGCATCAACACCGCCATCCTCAGCCGCAGCGGTGGTTTTAACGGCGTGGGCTTTGCCATTCCAATCAACTTTGCCCGTTCGCTCGCAGAACAACTTGTCGCCACCGGCAAGATTTCCCGCGGCTTTATGGGTGTGAGCACACAAGTGCTCGAAGCCGATCTCGCCACGCAATTTGGCGTCAAACACGGCGCGTTGGTGACGGATGTCACGCCGGGTAGCGCTGCCGAAAAAGCCGGACTTCAGAGCGGCGACATTATCACCAAGATCAACGGTCAGACCATAGTTGATCCGCGTCGTCTGCAACTCGCGGTTGTTCGCCTCATGCCTGGTGCGGAAGTAAACGTTGAATACATTCGCGACGGCGAGACCAAGACCGTGACTTTCAAGCTTGGCGAGCTCGATGGCAAAGATCTCGCAGGCGGCAATACAGGCAGTGACGAGGGCGTGCTCGATGGCGTGACCGTTACCGACCTTACTCCGCAGTTGCGCGCGCAGCTTCGCATTCCTGAGCGGCTTGAAGGTGCGCTCGTGACGGATGTGGATCCCTCAAGCCCGTCCGCTCGCGACGGCCTGCGTGAAGGCGATGTCATTCTCAGTCTCGACCGTCGCGCTGTGCGCAATGCCGAGGAAGCCGTGCGACTCAGCGAAGAGATCAAAGGTCCGAAGGTGCTCGTCCGTATCTGGCGCGAAGGCGTCAGCCGTTACATCGTGATCGACGAAGGCAAATAAGTCGCTTCTTCGATAAACGACATTTCACGACGCCGCAGAAAACCTCCGCGGCGTTTTTGTTGATTGTGCGGATAGAACACAGCGCCGGGTTGCTTTGGCGTGCGATTCGCCCAATGCCTGTGGGTCATGAAGTTTCGTCACGTTCTGCTTTACGTGTTGGCTGCCATTGCAACCTTGTCGCCGCTTGCGGCGCGGGGATTGTCCTTGCGTTGGGAAACGCCGGGCGCCACTGGCGCGATCAAGGTGGATCGCGGCACGCTGGTGTCGGCGCAAGCCGTCGGCGGCACGGTGCAGGACGGCGTGTTTCAATTGCCGTCGGACCAGCCAGGCCGACTCGATTTCACCGTAACGCGTGCGTCGGACGCTGGCGCGTTGCCCACGGTCGTGACGGTGGAGCTGCAGCCGCGTGGTTTCAGTTTCCGGCTCAATGAAGTAGATGCGGAGTATCCGATTTATCTGCGCGAAGGTCAGGTGATCGTCACAGAGGCGACGGACTCGCGCACGTATGCCGAAATCGTCGCAGCCGTTGCCGCGCGCGATAGCCAGACGAAATTGCAACGCATCGCGGCCGCACCGGAGTCGAATTTTGCCGCGGCTGCCGCAGTGGGCCGCGACATCAAGGAGGAAACCTGGCTCGGCCTCACTCGCGACATGCGGATTTTCCGCATTGATGTGAATTTTGAGACCTTCCAACCCAAGTTCGCCGGCTACGACGTGAAGTTGCCGGAGGTTACCACGCAGATTGCGACGTATGCGTTTCAATTCGGCCGCGGTCGCGGGCCGCGCGTGGGACTCACTCGCGGATTGGATGAGGGCTATTTGCCGATCCTGCGCGGCACGATTGATGACGAGGCGATCCAATACGACGTCACGTTCTTCACGACTTTGGAAAAATCGCCGCTGACCGCGGAGAATATTCGCGGCACGGATTATCTCGTAGCCGATGCGCACGGGCACGGACGCATGTTCACGCCGGCGCAGGCGGAGTTGGAAAAATCACGCCGCGAGACGGAGCTGAATCCGCCCGAGGAAGTCGTGCTCTACGCGCGGGCGGTGGCGACGAATCACGGGAAGACACCACAATACGCGATGTTCAAAACCGTCACGCCTTCACTGGCCACGCCGGTTTCGCCGCGATTGCCGAAGTGGAGTTTCGAGTCGGAGCAAGGACTCGGTTCGTATGAATCGGGCCGCGTGTTTGCCGTGAGCAAACTCGCCGGCCAACCGTTGCCCGCGGAGGAGTATTCCGTGCTGTTGCGTCCGGGTGAGAGTGTGGCGCTGGAAATCATGGTGCCGCACCGCCCGATTGATCGCGACCGCGCGCTGGCGCTTGCTGCACAGTCGTTTGACGCGCGATTGGAAGAAGCGCGTGCGTTCTGGCGCAGCCGCTTGGCGTCGGCCTCGCAATGGCACCTGCCGGAGCCGCGCATCAATGAGATGGTGCGCGCCGGGCTGCTGCACCTCGACCTTATTATTTACGGGCACCAAGCGCCGGCGCCTTTGCTGCCCGCCATCGGACTTTACACGGCGATCGGTTCGGAAAGCGCGCCGATCATCCAGTTCATGGATACGATGGGTCTGCACGACACCGCCGAGCGGTCGCTGGATTTCTTTTTCGCGAAGCAGCACGACAACGGGTTCATGCAAAACTTTAACGGCTACATGCTCGAGACCGGCGCGGTGTTGTGGACCGTGGGCGAGCATTACCGCTATACACAGGACAAGGCCTGGCTGCGGCGCATTCATCCCAAGGTCACGCTGGCGTGGCACTACATTCGCGATTGGCGCGCGCGCAATCTGCAGCCGGAACTGCGCGGCGATGGTTACGGCATGCTCGACGGCAAGACAGCCGACCCGGATGACCCGTATCGTTCCTACATGTTGAACGGCTACGCTTATCTCGGGCTCGCGCGCACGGCGGAGGTCTTGCGCGATATCGATCCGGTTGAGGCGGCCGAATGTCTTGAGCTGGCGAATATCTTGAAAGCTGACATTCGCGCGACGCTAACCGCGGCGATGCAACGCGCGCCGGTCGTGCCGATGGGCGACGGCACGTGGACGCGCACCGTGGCTCCGTGGACCGGTTATCGCGGGCCGCTAATGTTGCACACCGACGGCGGCAAATGGTTCACGCACGGCTCGATGGTCTCGCGCGATTCGGTGCTCGGGCCGCTCTATCTCGCGTTTCAGGAGGTGCTCGATCCGCAAGAACCGATGACGGAGGAAATCCTGCGGATGCACAGCGAGTTAATGCTGCGCGACAACGTCGCGTTTACCCAGCCGTATTACAGCCGTCATCCGTGGGTGCATTTGCAGCGCGGCGAAACGAAGGCGTTTTTGCAGGCATGGTATGGTGCGGTCGCGGCGCTCGCGGATCGTGAAACCTACACGTTTACCGAACACTTCTTCCCGGCGAGCTCGCACAAGACGCACGAAGAGGCGTGGTTTTTAATGGAGACGCGCTGGATGCTTTATCTGGAGCAGGGCGACACGCTGCGCCTGCTTGCCGGAATTCCTCGCGCTTGGCTTGAGCCCGGCTCGCGCATCGCCGTCGAAAAAGCCGGCAGCTATTACGGTGAGTTGTCCTTCGAAGTGACGGTTTCGCCCGACGGCAAAACGGTGCATGCGGTGATTGATTGCCCTAGCGATCGCCATCCGCAGGCCATCGAACTCCGTGTGCCGCATCCGTCCGAAAAACCGGCCAGCTCGGTCGAAGGCGGAATCTACGATGCGGCGACCGAAACCATTCGCATCCACGCTTTCACGGGTCACGCCGAAGTAACTGTGCGCTTCGAGTGAGGGAACCGAACGCGACGAGGGCGTCGCGTCCCCATGATTCAGCGGTGGCCGGGGGGATATTATTTGTAGGGCGGAATCGTTGATCCCGCCCTACAAATGGGCGCTTGGCTGCGCCTGCGATAAGCCGATCTTGGCGGATCACTTGCCGTTGCGAAACGCGCGCGGCGAGCAATGCAGCTCGCGCTTGAACGCGGTGCTGAACGCAAACGGATCGGCGAAGCCCACGCGCGCGGCGATGGTCGCGATCTTGTCCGGCGTGTGGCACAGCAAGTCGGCGGCGCGGCGCAGCCGCCGGTGGGTGAGCTCGCGCAGCGGGCTGCGGCCTGTCTCGCGCAGGCACGCGCGACGCAGCGCCTCGCGGCTCAGGGCCGCGTCGCGGGCGAGTTCGGCCAGCGACCAAGGATGCGCCAGATCGGCGTCCACCGCCGTCCACAGTCTGGTCAATCGCGGATCATGCGTCTGTGTCGGTGCGAGCGTCGCGGTCACGTGGCGATGGATGAGCCGCGTCCAGAGTTCGCGCTCGGCGGCCGGTCCGCCGTGCGCGACGGCTTCGCACAAGCCTTCGATCGCCAATGCCAGTGGCCGGGGATTGAGCGCGATGACGACGGGCTGAACTGGCGCAAAGCGCGGCGCGCCGCGCGACTCCGGCGCATACATGACCCAGCACAACCGCCACGCGCCGTGCGAACGCGCGCGATACGCGTGCGGCACGGTGGCCGGAGTGAAATACGCCTCGCCGGCCGACAGCGTGCGCCACGTCCCGTTCACCCAGACTTCGCCTTGCCCGGCGGTGCAGGCGAGGAGCTGATGAATGGTGGGGGCGGGGCGCGCGAAGTCGAACCCCGCAGCGGCTTCCGAGATCCCGGCCAATACCATTCCATGATCGGCAAAGGCCGGCACATCGCGGGCCGCGGCCATGCGTTCGCGCGTGCGCGGCCCGATGTGTTGCTTTTCAACAAGGTTTTTTGGGAGGCTGCCCATGGAACCAGCGTGCCTTGCGTGGTATTAAACACAAGTTTCGCTTTTACCCATGCCGACTCCCCGCCTTCCCCGTCCTGAATATCCCCGCCCCCAATTTGTCCGCTCCGACTGGCTGTGCCTCAACGGCACGTGGCAGTTCGAAATCGACCAAGGCGACAGCGGCCTTGATCGCGGTTTGGTTGAGAAGCCGCTCAAGCAGCGCATCACGGTGCCGTTCTGCCCGGAATCGAAACTCTCCGGCATCGGCAACACCGATTACCTCAACGCCGTATGGTATCGTCGCGACGTGCTGATTCCGAAGGCGTGGAAGGGCCGGCGTATCCTGCTGCATTTCCAAGCGAGCGATTACGATACTTTCGTTTGGGCCAATGGCACAGAAGTGGGCCGGCATCGCGGCGGCATGACGCCGTTTAGTTGTGACATCACCGCGCAGGCCGTGCCGGGCAAGAAAGTGACGATCGTCGTCCGCGCGCGCGACAATGCCCGCGAATCCATGCCGAGCGGCAAGCAGTCGTGGGTTTATGCGAACAGCGGCTGCCACTACACGCGCACGACGGGCATCTGGCAGACGGTGTGGCTCGAACCCGTGCCGCTGCGCGCGCATTTGCTGCGTCCGAAGATCACGCCCGACGTGGCCAATGCGCGTTTCAGCATCGAGCAGCCGGTGGCCGGTGCGCAGGCGGGCTTGGTTTACCGCGCGCGTTTGTTCTCGGGTAAAAAGCAAGTCGCCGAGGCGTCATGCCGTTGCGGTGGCGGTTTCTATCCGCGATTGGATTTGCAGGTGCCAGCGGAACAGGTGCGCCTGTGGTCGATCGAAGATCCGCACCTTTACGATATCGAAATCGAATTGGTGGATGAAGCGACCGGCAAGGTTGTGGACGCCGCGCGCAGCTACGCGGGTCTCCGCAGCGTGTTCATCGATGGCATGGCGATTAAATTGAACGGCAAGGCCGTGTTTCAGCGGCTTGTGCTCGATCAAGGTTACTACGCCGATGGCATTCTCACTGCGCCGACCGATGCCGCGCTCGTGCGCGACATCAAGCTGTCGATCGAAGCCGGCTTCAACGGCGCGCGCTTGCACCAAAAAGTTTTCGAAGAGCGCTTCCTCTATCATTGCGACCGTTTGGGCTATCTCGTCTGGGGCGAGTTCAGCGACTGGGGACTCGGCGGCAACGAGCCCGTGCGCGGCTGGCGGCAAAAGGAGGACGGCACCATCGAGCGTGGAGGCAACCACAACGGCTACAATTATCCCGCCACTTTCCTGACGCAGTGGTTGGAGGTGCTCGGTCGCGATTACAACCACCCGAGCATCATCGGCTGGTGTCCGCTCAACGAATCGGTGCGCCGTCACGATGAGCGCATCATCACCCACGATGACGTCATGCGCGGACTATTTCTGGCGACGAAGGCCGCCGACCACACCCGCCCAGTGCTCGATGTTTCCGGTTACTGCCACACCGTGTCCGAGAGCGACATCTACGACTCGCACGATTACGATCAGAACCCCGCGACCTTCCGGGCCCGTCACGACGAACTGCTGCGCGACCGGCCTTATACGGTCGAAGGCCTCACCTTCAGCAACACGCCTTGGCGCGGCCAGCCGTATTTCGTGAGCGAATTCGGCGGCATCCGCTGGAATCCGCGCGAGAAGGTCGGCAGCTCGTCCTGGGGCTACGGCGACGCGCCGAAAACACTTGAGGAATTCTACACGCGCTTCGAGGGCCTGTGCGCCGCGCTCTTGGATAACCCGCGCATGTTTGGTTACTGTTACACGCAGCTGACCGACGTGTTTCAGGAGCAAAACGGCATCTACTTCTTTGATCGCAAAAAGAAATACGACCTCAAGCGCGTCCGCGCCGCGCAACAACGCGTGGCGGCGATCGAAAAGCTGTAAGCGCAATCGGTTCAGCCTAACGCGCTACCTTGCAGGCCCGACCCTTTGGTCGGGTCTTTGTGTTTTCACCTGTCAATTCGGCGGCAGCAGCTCGATCCCATGGCGTTGGCAAAGCTCCACCGCGGTGGCTGGAGTGAAGCGGCCGCTGCGAAACAGCTCGTCGGCATCGTAGAAAAATCGCTCATGACCCGCCGGCATGCCGAGCGCCAAAAACTCCACGGGCTCGTTCGTGGCGTTGTGAAAGTTATGCGCTGCGTGCGGCGTGATGTGCACGAGATCGCCTGCCGATAGCACATGGGTTTTCCCATCGAGAATCACGGAGAGTTGGCCGCGCAAAACGTGAAACGTTTCCGCTTCGGCGTGGCGGTGAAGGGGTGAGCCCGAATCCGGCGGGCAAACGATGCGGGCGATGGAACAGGCACCGGCAGTCGAAGCACCATCGGCCAGCACGTAAACCTGCGTGCCGAATACATTCAGCGCCGGCACAAGTGCGCCGCGAGTTACAAATCCGGAAGAGTTAAGAGAAGTTGCGGACATAAATAGTCAGATAATATGACTAAGATGGACAGTTTGTCTGACTTTCGTCAAGCCCGGTCTTGATGCCGACCGATCCGACTCCACTAACCCAGCGCATGCGCACCCTCGGTTCGTTGCTGCGAACCGCCTACACCACGCTGGCCGATCAGCTTTACGGCCGCTTGGCGGAGGAGGGCTACGAAGACATTCGTCCGGCGCACAGTGCGGTGCTGCGGAATTTACCGGAAGAAGGCGCGCGACTCACGACGCTGGCAGCCCAGGCGGACATGACCAAGCAGAGCATGGCCTACCTCGTCGGTTATCTTGAGGAGCAAGGTTATGTGACCGTGAAACCAGATCCGGAGGATGGGCGTGCCCGCGTGGTGCGATTGACCGCGCGAGGCCGACGATTGATGGACACGATGCTGGCGCTCAGCGCCGATATCGAAACGCGTGTGGCGCAGAAATTGGGCAAGGCGCGGTTGGAGGAATTTCGCCGCACGCTTACGGACATCGATCAGGCCATGCGTTGAGTGATCAGTGGGATCGAGGCGGACGCTGCGTATGCAAACCCCGCTTTCGAATTGTCATTCCCACTGTTTGAATTGAGTCGGCTTGTGTGCTGGGCCGAAAGTGGATTGAGGCGATGGTGTGCAACCCCCACCCCCTGCTGAGTCTTCGTCGCGTGATTCATCTGCTGCGCCCAAAGTTTGGCGTGCCGGAACTCTGACCTATACGAGCGGCGGGCTCGCGGTGCTGTTCGGGTGGTTGTTGTGGGGCGATTTTGCGTGGATGCTCAAGGAGCGCTCGGCGTTTCCCGTCGTGCAGATCATGCTGCGCAAGTTCGAGGCGTCGGACTGGCTGACGGGCTTTTTCCTGCTCTCGTTGCCGGCGGCCATCGGTTTGATTCTCGTGCCGGTGGTGAGTTATCGCAGCGACCGGCATCGCGGGCGTTGGGGACGACGCATTCCTTATCTGATTGTCACAACCCCGATGGCGGCGATTGCGCTCGCGGGCATCGCGTTTTGTCCGTTGCTCGCGGAGTGGCTGCATACGGCGATGGGCTGGCCGGCGGACAAGTTTAACATCACCGTGATCACGCTGATGGGGTTGTCGTGGACTGTGTTTGAATTCGGCACGGTGATCGCAAACGCGATTTTTCTCAGCTTGCTCAACGACGTGGTGCCGCGCGAGTGGCTCGGTCGGTTTTTCGGCATGTTTCGCGCGGTGAGTCTGCTGACCGGCATGGTTTTTAATTATTACCTCATCGGTCACGTGCGTGAACACCACGTGCCGATTCTCGCCGGTATCGCGGCGATCTACGGCATCGGGTTCATGATGATGTGTCTCAAGGTCAAGGAGGGCGAATATCCGCCGCCGGAGACCATGAATCCGGATCAACCGCGCGGGTTTGTCTCGGCCGTGCGCACCTACGGCCGCGAGTGCTTTACGCAGCCTTACTACATTTTGATTTTCGCGGCGCTGGCCCTCGCGCCGCTCTCGTTCACGCCGGTCAATCTCTACAGCATTTATGCTGCGGACCATTTCGGTCTCTCGATGGAAACCTACGGCAAATTCATCGTTGGCACATATGCGTGTTCGCTGTTGCTGGCTTATCCACTGGGATGGATGGCGGACCGCGTGCACGCGCTGCGCATGGCCATCGGTTCGCTCGCGATTTACGTGCTCGTAATGATCGCGGGCTGGTTCTGGGTCGGCGGCCCGCAGAGTTTCGGCATCGTCCTGCTCGTGCACGGCGTGATCTCGGGTTGCTATTTCACCGGTGCGGCTGCGCTCGGTCAGATGCTTTTTCCCAAGCTGAAATTCGCACAATTCGCCTCGGCCGGCGCGATGTTGCTCAGCGTGTGCAACATCGCTTTCGGACCCGCGATGGGCCGCGTGCTCGACTGGCTCGACCACGACTACCGCTACACGTTTGGCGCCGGCGCATTGATCGCGCTCGCCGCGTTGGCCGTGACGCTCGCGGTTTACCGCCGCTTCCTCGCGCTCGGCGGCACAAAGAACTACGTGGCGCCGTGAGAACGTTTTGCGCGAGAGTGCTGCCGCGACCCGGCGTGATTGAATTTTCAATTCCGCGGAGAAAAACAGTCATGACGGAATTTAACGTTGTTTGGCGGGCGTGCTGCGCCAGAAAGTAAGAGTTTTGATTTTGAAAACCCCCACTTCTCTCGACTCGTTTCTTCAAGCTCTTCGTCAACGCGATCCTGCGCAGCCTGAATTTCACCAGGCGGTGGAGGAGGTTTTTTCCAGCCTCTGGCCGTTTGTGAAAAAGAATCCGCGGTATGCCTCCGCCGGCTTGCTGGAGCGCATGGTCGAACCCGAGCGCGTGATCATGTTTCGCGTGCCGTGGGTGGACGATAACGGCGAGGTGCAAGTCAACCGCGGCTACCGCGTGCAGATGAACAGCGCAATCGGTCCCTACAAGGGCGGCTTGCGGTTTCATCACTCGGTCAATCTGGGTATTCTGAAATTCCTCGCGTTCGAGCAGGTGCTCAAAAACTCGCTCACCACGCTGCCCATGGGTGGCGGTAAAGGCGGATCCAACTTTGATCCGAAGGGCCGCAGCGACGGCGAGGTAATGCGATTCTGTCAGTCGTTTATGACCGAGCTCTACCGGCATATCGGTCCGTCGCTCGACGTTCCCGCCGGCGACATCGGTGTGGGCGCGCGTGAAATCGGGTATCTTTTCGGTCAATACAAACGATTGGCCAACGAGTTTTCCTCCGTTCTCACCGGCAAGGGCCTCGCCTACGGCGGCAGCCTCATTCGCCCCGAGGCGACGGGCTATGGCTGCGTTTACTTTGCGCAGGAAATGCTCACGCGCCGTGGTTTGGGCTTTGATGGTCGCCGCGTGGCGATCTCCGGTTCGGGCAACGTCTCCCAATACGCCGCAGAGAAGGCGATCGAGATGGGCGCGAAGGTCATTTCGCTGTCCGATTCCAACGGCACGGTGCACATCCCGAAGGGGCTCACCATCGAGCAACTCGCGTGGGTGATGGATTTGAAGAACAACCGCCGCGGTCGCATCGAGGAGTTTGCGAAACACCACCGGCTGAAGTTCCACTCAAACAAAAGACCGTGGGGTCTCGCTTGCGACATCGCGCTGCCCTGCGCGACGCAGAACGAAATCAACCGCGAGGACGCCAAGACCCTCGTCAAAAACGGCTGCCAATGCGTGGCCGAAGGCGCGAACATGCCGTCCGACCTTGGCGCGGTGGAAGTCTTTCTCGCGGCGCGTATACTTTACGGTCCGGGCAAGGCCGCCAACGCCGGCGGTGTCGCGACCAGCGGTCTTGAGATGAGCCAGAACGCGCTGCGTCTTTCGTGGACGCGCGGCGAAGTGGACAACCGCCTGCACGCAATCATGAAGAGCATCCATCACGTGTGCATCGAATACGGCACGCAGAAGGACGGCTCCGTGAATTACGTGGACGGCGCCAATATCGCCGGCTTCGTCAAAGTGGCCGACGCGATGCTCGCGCAGGGCGTGGTGTAAGCTGTAAAGCCTTTAGCGAAGTATTTGCCCGATGTGTCTTGCGGTTGTGTGAAACACAACCGCTGCGGATCAGAACTGAATCGGCACCTCGACCTGGGTTTCGACGGGCTGACCGTAGATCAAGCGCGGAAAGAACAACCAGCCGCGCAGGGCTTCGATGAGCACCCGGCTCACTTCGGGCGTGACTTGATCGCGGATGTTTACCTCCGTCACCAACCCCTCGACGGACAACGTCAGGCGGATCACCACGGGTTCCTTCGGCGGCTCGACGCCATCCGGCAACAGCGGCATGATCGTGACAACCGGTTTGGCGGCGAGATTCTGCCCCGCGTGCTCCTCCTGATAGCGCGCGATCCCTTGCTTGAGTTGGTAGCGCTCGACTTGCGTGTAATAGGGCCAGGCCTGATTGACGGTGTTGGTGACGGCCTCACGGCCTTGCCCGTCGAATATCTGCACGAAATACAACTGCCCCGGCACGTAGGTGAACATCTTGGACGTAAACTTGACCGGCACGGGTTTTCCCGCCGGCAGGTCGGGCAGTTCACGCACCACGATCTGACCGCGATACAGTGATGAGTCACTGTGAAAAATATTTTGGGAATACAGCACCACCGCGATGAAGCCGCCCTTCAATCCGTCGCGTGAAGTCAACGTGGTGGCAAACTCGGCGATGCCTCCGTGATCGCCGATTTTGGGTGCCGTGTTGACCGTGTCTTCCGCGTGAATGACAAAGCCGATCTGGGTGCCTTGCAGTGAGGTATCCCGCATCTCTATGCGATCGGCCCCGTAACCCTTTGCCCGCGTGGGTAGGTAGGCTGCGTCTGTGCGGATGCGCTTTTCCTTTCCTTTAATAATCACCACGGGGTCCGAACCTTTTACTCCGACCACTGGCAGTAATTCGTTGCGCTGTTTGATTACGAGCTGCGTTGGATGAGGTGACCCCAGTCGTGACAGGGTGATATCTTGCGCCAAGACTTGGTGACAGGCCATGACACCAGTAAATAGAAGCAGCAGGAATTTCATCGGGGTTGGTTTGGGGGTGAAATTGATCGGGACCTTATCTCATTCGTTTAGGTTCAACACGCCTTGCGGCCGGCGGAATAGATGCCTGATAGGCTAAAGCGTGGGCTTGGATACTTAGAGTTTCGCTACGGCGATTTTTTCCACCGTCTTCACATCCACATCATAGCCCAGCCCCGGTGCTTCGGGCGCGCGGACGTGGGCGTGGGGACCGATGCGGGCTTCGAATTGCACCGGGTTGCCCATGACCAGCGTCTCGTAGTAGTGGTTGTTTTTGATCGCGAGGCAGAGGTGCACGTTTTCCACGCCCATGCCGTGCACCTCGGCGCTGAGTTGGAACGAATCCGCGAGATGCGCCACGCGCAGCGCGCCGGTGAGGCCGCCTTTGTAGAACCAACTGGTGCGCACCATGTCGGCGGCACCCTGCGCGATAAAATCAGCGACGTTGTAGTGGCAACCGTCGGAGGTTTCCGCTGCGAGCACGGGAATGTCGAGTTGTTCGCAAAGCCGCCGATACGCGTTGATGCTGAACTCGCGCATCGGTTCTTCATACCAAAGATAATCCGCCTCTTCGAGCGCGCGGCCGAGATAGAGCGATTCGTAAGGATCGAAACCCGCGCTGCCGTCATACATCAGCGCGATGTCGGGGCCGACGTGCTTGCGCAGCGCTTGGCAAAGCGCGGCGTCCTTGCGCGCATCGCCCCACGCGTGAAGTTTGATCGCCTTGAATCCGCGCGCGAGGCACTGGTCGGCCACGTCGAGAAACTCCTCGGTGGTCGAATAGGTCACCGTGCTGGCGTAGGCCTCGATCGAGTCACGATAACCGCCGAGCAATTGGTAGAGCGGCAGATTGGCGGCCTTGGCGGTGATGTCCCACAGCGCCGCGTCCACCACGCCCATCATGTAGATCGGAAATTCTTCGATGCGATCCAGCTCCCACACCTCGTGCCAGATCAGCTCCTTCATTAGCGGATTTTTGCCGAGCAGCATCGGCTTTAACCGCCGTTCGATGAGATCAAGTGCGATCGGTCCCCGCACCGCGCAACTCCAGCCCTCAATCCCCGCATCGGTCACGAGCCGCAGCCACGTTTGTTCGTTGAACTCGTCACTACCGGGCAAACCCTTGCGCCACACAAACGGCACGGCGGTCTTGTTGCGAACAGTGTAAGCGTGGACGGCGATAATCTTCATGGGGTGGGGATGCTCGCCACGCTATCCTCCCAATATTCCCGAGCAAGCCCCCAAACCAGCCTCAGCCCATGCGAATACAAAGTAACCTATTAGGTTACTTTCAGGCAGAACCCAGCTCGGTTAGATAGGCCGGAAAACTTAACTTTTAAGAGGCAACTTGTGATCAGTTCATTCGTGCAGGCTAATTTTTAAAGTAACCTAATAGGTTACTTTGGAATTTGGGCGATGAAAGGAAATGGGAGGAAAAATGTCATCCGGTATTATTTTCACGACACGCATGGGGAGGGTGTTTAGGTTGGCGGTATGTTTGATCTCACTGGCAAGGTGGCGTTGGTCACAGGTGCGGGCTCCGGTATCGGGCGCGCGATTGCGGAACGTCTCGCGAAAGCGGGCGCCAAAGTTCACGTCGGCGATCTCAACGAAACCGCGGGACGCGAAACCGTAGCGTTGATCACGACCGCAGGCGGTGTCGCGGAGTTTCAATCACTCGATGTCGCCGATGAGTCTTCTGTTGCGCGCGTAGCTGCAGCCACGGGGCCACTCGACATTCTCGTCAACAACGCCGGCATCGGTCACGTCGGCACGATTTTACAGACCAATGCCGAGGACATGGATCGGCTCTATCGCGTCAATGTGCGCGGCGTGTTCAGTGTTACCAAGGCCTACATCGGCGCGATGATCGAGCGTCGCGCGGGCAGCATCATCAACATCGCTTCGATCGGCGGCATCGTGGGCGTGCGCGATCGTTTCGCCTACGTGACGACGAAGTTTGCCGTCGTCGGCCTCACGAAACAGCTCGCGCTCGACCACTCGGCCGATGGCGTGCGATGCAATTGCATTTGTCCGGGCCGCGTCGAAACGCCTTTCGTGCAAGCGCGGCTGAAGGAATATCCTGATCCCGAAAAAGCGTATCGCGAAATGAGCGCCACGCAGCTCATCGGCCGCATGGGCCGCCCCGAGGAAATCGCTGCTGCGGCGCATTATCTCGCGAGCGACGAAGCCGCGCTCGTGACGGGTTCCTCGCTGATCGCCGACGGCGGTTGGAGCGTGGGAAAATAAAATTGCTCCGCCATCGTCATTCTGGGCGTGGCGAAGAATTCGTGAACTGATGCCACGCGATACACGCTCGGGATTTTCACTGCGCTCAAAATGACAAACGAAGCCGCCAGTCTTGCACCAACCTTGCGGGTGGAGAATGCGGATGTGGAGGCGTTGGATCGTCTCGGTCTCGGTTCGTCACGATTGGCGTTGGGGTTGGCTACGCTCGGCGGTGCGTGGGGAACGGTTGATGAAGCCGAATCGCGTGCGACCGTATGGCATGCGCTGGAGCAAGGCGTGCGCGTGTTTGATGTGGCGCCGGCGTATGGCGCGGCGGAGAGCTTGCTCGGCTCAGTGCTCAAAGAATGGTGCGGCCCTATGCCGATTATCAGCACGAAAGTGGGACGGATACCCTCGGGTAGTGCGCACGTGGGACACTACGATTACACGCCTGACGGAATACGGCGCAGTCTTGAATCGAGTTTGAAAGCGCTGGGGCGTCCGCGCGTTGATTTGGTGTTTCTGCACGAGCCGCACATTGTGCCACCGGAAGAACGCCCGCGCGTGGTGGCCGCGATGCGCGAATTGCAAGCGGCCGGACTTACGCAACGGATCGGTTTGGCCGGCGGTCATGGCGAAGGGTGGGATGGATTTGTCGAGACCGATACATTCGACGTGGTGATGTTGTTTCGGCGATTGGACGCGTGTATTTTTGACGGCCTGCGCGAGGACATGCCGCGTGTGCGCCGAGCCGGCATGGTGACGTATGGCGCTAGTCCGCTGCACATGGGACTGCTCGGTGCGCGCCATGAAGAATTTGTGCGAGAGCGGCCGGATTGGGTGTGGGGGCCGCAGATCGATCGCGCGAGTCGGCTGCAGAAACTCGCCGCCGCGCATGGCATGGCGCTATCCATGCTCGCGCATCGCTTTGCGTTTGGGTTGGCGGAACTCGATCGCGTAGTCATTGGCGCGGGCAATCGCGCTGAGCTTGATACGGCCTTGCAGGATTTTGCCGCCGGGCCCTTGCCGCCCGAATTGTTCGAGGCGGTCTGTGCGATCAACTCAGCGTCTTAAATCTGCGGCGGTTTTTGCGCGATAGGCGGCGCTGCCTTGTTTTTCGCGGCGTTCCTGTGTTTGGTGGCGCCTCACCACTTTCGATTCGATGATCAAACTCCAGAAAGCCGAACTCTTCAGCCAACCGCTCAAGGCGCGCATGCCGTTTCGCTATGGCATCGCCACGATGACCGAGGTCACGCACGTCTTCCTGCGCCTCACGTTCGATTTCGGCGGAAAAACCCAACACGGCGTGTCGGCCGATCATCTGCCGCCCAAGTGGTTTACGAAGGACCCGCAGCGTCCGCTCGACGAAGAGGTCGAAGAAATGCTGCTCGTCATCCGCACGGCGCTGGCGAACGCGCAAAAGATCACGGCCGAAACGCCGTTCGCTTTCTGGCGCGCGCTTTACGATGCGCAGGCGCAGTGGGCCCAAGCGCGAAACCTGCCGCCGTTGCTCGCGCAATTCGGCGTCACGCTGGTCGAGCGCGCGCTGATCGACGCGTTCTGTCGCGCGAACAACACTCCTTTCCCGGTCGCGCTGCGCGAAAACCGCTTCGGCATCGATCTCGGTTCGATTCATGCCTCGCTCGCCGGCACGCAACCGGCCGATTGGCTCCCCGCGCAACCGCCCGCGCAAGTATTCTGCCGTCACACCGTCGGCTTGTCGGATGCTTTGACCGACGAAGAAATTCCGGCGGACGAGCGCGTGAGTGACGGACTGCCGCAATCACTCGTCGCGTGCATTCGTTTTTACGGGCTGCGCCATTTCAAACTGAAGATCAACGGCGAGGCTGAGCGCGATCAGCAGCGTCTCGCGCGCATGGCGAAAATCTTCGCGGCGGAGTGTGGCGACGACTACGCGTTCTCGCTCGACGGCAACGAGAGCTTTCACGAAGTCGGCGTGTTTCGCGATTACGTGACGAAGCTGCGCGCGACGGTCGGTGACGCGGCGTTTTGGTCAAAGCTGCTTTTCATCGAGCAACCCTGGCATCGCAAAGTCGCGCTTTCGCCGGCGATCGGCGAACTCGCCGCCGCGTGGCCGGATCGTCCGCCGGTGATTATTGATGAATCCGACGCGGAGATCACGAGTCTGCCGACTGCGCTCTCGCTCGGTTACGCGGGCACGAGCCACAAGAATTGCAAAGGCGTATTCAAGGGCGCGGCCAACGCGTGCTTGCTCGCGCAGCGGCGCAAGGAAGGAAAGTCGTCGATGATGAGCGGCGAGGATTTGTCGAACGTCGCGCCGGTGGCGATGCCGCAGGATCTCGTCGCGCAAGCTGCGTTTGGCATCACCAGCGTCGAGCGCAACGGCCACCACTACTTCGCCGGCCTCGGTCAGTTTCCCGCGGCGCTGCAGCAACTTATGCTCACGCAGCACGGCGATCTGTTTACGAAATCCGCCGCCGGCTGGCCGCGCCTCGACGTGCGCGGCGGCAACCTCGAACTCGGCACGATTTTGCGCGCGCCCTTCGGCTATGCGGGCGAACTCGATCTGTCGGCGCTCACGTCGCTGCCGTTGGAGTGATGCGCGGCTCGTGTGCATAGTTTCACGGCAAAAATTATTACATTCCCTTAATGGAAACCCGCGCCTCGGGTGTTTAAAGAGTTAAGTTCCGCCTCCTACCGTCATGATGCCTAACTCTGAACTTTCCCGTTGGTTCGCCGAAGAAGTGCTTCCGCACGAACCGGCGCTTCGGAATTGGCTGAAGGCGCGTTTTAGCACGATAGGGGATGTCGATGATTTGGTGCAGGAGACTTATTCGCGACTCCTGCGCGTCCGCGAAACCGGATCGGTGGCGTGCCCGCGTGCTTTCTTGTTCATCACGGCGCGCAACCTCGCGCTGAATCATCTGCGCCATCAGCGTTACGAAGCTTCGACCGATTTGCCGGACGAAGATCGTGCGGGCGTGGTGGATGGCGGCGCGCCGATTCCCGACAGCTTGGCGCACGCGGAGGATCTGCAGCTGTTAACTCGCGCCATCCAGTCTTTGCCCGATCGCTGCCGCCAGGTTCTTACGCTGCGCAAAATCTACGGCTTAACCCAAAAGGAAACGGCGGAGCGTCTTGGCATCGCCGAGCACACCGTTGAAGCCCAGGGCGCGATCGGTCTGCGCAAGTGCATAGAATATTTTCGTCGTCACGGTTACCACCCCAACAAATGAAACGTCCCCCCAATAAGTCTGATGTTATTTCCCATGAAGCTGCACAATGGGTGCTGCGCCATGATCGTGGGCTGACTGCGACGGAGCAGGATGAGTTTTCCACGTGGCTCGCGGCGGACGCTCGATGTCGCGAGGCTTGGGCGGAGCATCGTTGGGGTTGGGATGAATTGGACCGCCTCGCGGGATTGCAGGAATCGATGCACGCGGTGCCTGATCCGGACTTGCTGGCGCGCCCGCGGCGGCGTCAGCCGATTGTGTGGTTGTGGCCGATGGCGGCGGCCGCAGCAGTTGCGTTGGGCTTTTTCTTCATGCCTTCGCGGGAAGCGAATCTCACGGAAGCTGCGGGACAACAAGTAGCGGCAGTTGAGGCGCCGGTGATTCCGTTGATTGAGCAACGGGAGTTGCCCGACGGCTCGATCGTGAAGCTGAATCGCGGCGCGATCGTGGATGTGCATTACACGGAGACGGAGCGACGAGTCATTTTGCGAAAAGGAGAAGCGCACTTCCAGGTGAAGAAGGATCCGTCGCGGCCCTTTTACGTCGAAGCCAGCGGCGTGTCGGTGCGGGCGGTCGGCACAGCGTTTAATGTGCGGATGGATTCCTCCTCGGTCGAAGTCCTCGTGACCGAGGGCAAGGTTCAAGTGGCGGCTTCGCCCGAACAAGCCGCAGATGCCGCGCCAGTCCTGTCGGCAAATCAACGCACCGTCGTGTATCTGATTCCGTTCGCGCCAGTGCCCAAGGTCACTCCGGTGCAGGAAGAGGAAATCGAAGAAAAACTTTCGTGGCAGCCGAAGATACTGGATTTCTCCGATGCGCCCGTGACGGAGATCGTGGCCGAGTTTAATCGGCGCAACGAGGTGCGGATGGCTGTGTCCGATCCAGCGTTGCAAACGATGCACCTGAGCGCGGCGCTGCGTTCGGACAACGTGATGGGCTTTGTGCGGCTGCTGGAAAACGAATTTGGCGTGCAGGCGGTTTGGAAGAGCGCGACCGAGGTCGAGTTAAAGCGGGCGCAGTGACCGCTTTCGGCTGACCCGTAAAAAATAAAAATCTTTTTTAACGGAAAGCGGCCGGTCGCGGTTTGTAGGGGTTGAATCCACCAAATCGTGATAGCTTCGACCAAGAAAATGTTTTGCCGGTTGATAGCAGCCGGCCTGTTTTCAGGGCTCCTTGCCGCGTCAGTCTTCGCGGCGGACACAAAACGGTCTTTTGACCTAAAGGAAGGAGAAGCTGCGCAGACGCTGAAAGCGTTTGCTGCGCAAGCGCAGCGCGAGATTGCGTTTTCTCCCGACGCTGTGCGCCACGTGCGCACGAATGAAGTGCGTGGTGAGATCACCACGACCGAAGCGCTAAACCTTATGTTGGCCGGCACCGGTCTCGTCGCCTCGGATGAGGCCAAGACAGGTGTGATCGTGGTCCGCAAGGAGACGGCGCTCCCAAACGGCGAGAGCAGCCCGAGTGATGGCGCGGAGCTGGGCGAAACGAGCAGCACTGAAAAAGTCATCCTCGAAGTTGTCCGCGTGACCGGTTCGCACCTCCGGGGTTTGCTCGATGGCGCGACTGCTCAACCGGTGCAGGTGATCGACCAAGAGGCGATCGCGCGCACTGGCGCGACGAACATTGGCGACGTGCTGCGCTACATCCCGCAGGTGTCGTCGTTCACGACCGGCCAGGCATCGACGCAAAACGGCCTCGGTGCTACGATCGATTTTTCCACGGGTAGCGTGGTTTCTTACGGCACGCCGAAGTCGATGGATGCCAGCGGTGGCATCACCACGGCGACGCTGCGTGGCGCTCCGGTTGGTGCGACACTCTTGCTGATCGACGGCAAGCGCGTGCCCAAGACCAATCAGTCACTGGGTCGCGATGGCTTCGATCTCAACGGCATTCCTCTGTCCGCAGTCGATCGCATCGAAGTGCTGCTCGACGGCGCCAGCTCCGCCTATGGTGCGGATGCGATGGGCGGCGTGATCAACGTCATCCTCAAGAAGTATTACACCGGCACGGAAGTGGTGCTCGGTTACGAGAACACCTTTGATTCCGATGTGGCGGTGAAGACGGCCAGCATTTCGCACGGCTTCGGTGCCGGCAAATTGCGCGGCTTGATCACGGCCTCGTGGGAAGGCGCCAACGAAATGATGATGCGCGACCGCGATTTCCTCAACAGCTTCGATCGCACTCCCTACGGTGGCTCTGACCGTCGTCATACCTCGATTCCGGGCGGCGCGGGCAAGATTTCCATCAGTGGTTCTGTGCCGTTGCCCGGACTTACGGGCACATCGGCCGCGATTCCCACCGGCACCAATGGCGCCAATCTCACGGTGGGCGATTACGCCAATGCCGGCCCGATCGTTGGCAAGTATGACCCGGCTCAATACACCCAATATGCCAGCTCCTACGAGCGTTTCTCGACTCTCGCGAAGTTCGATTACGATGTGAACGACCGCGTGAGCCTTTACGCCACGGTGCGCGCGGGCTCCAACGTCAATTACCAGCACTCCGCACCGATCGAAGCCAGCAATCTGAGCATCCCGGCCGGTTATCCGGGCAATCCCTTCGGTGTCGCGATCACGTTGAACAAGGTGTTCACCGACATTCAGCCGCTGTTGAAGGCGGAGAACGACACGCAAGCTTACACCGTGGGCGCGACGGGACGCCTGCCCGCCGGTTGGCGCTACGATCTGTCGTTGAGCCAGACCTCCAGCCACACCAAGCTCAATGGCGAAGGCGGCACCTCGATTACCGCCGCGCTGTTCAACGCTGCACGCGCTGCCGGCGAGACGCCGAATCTGTTCTACGACGGCCGCACCGTGGCGAACCCCAATCCTGCGGGCCTGATCGAATCGCTCACCACGATCTCGAACATCAGCGAAGAAAAGACGCAGACTTGGCTCTACAGCCTCCAGGTCGACGGTCCGGTTTATGAATTGCCGGGCGGCGACATCGCCACCGGTTTCGGCTTTGAGCGCCGCGAAGAGTATGCCGATTTCCCGCTCCGCTCGGCGACCGACACCAATTCCGCTCGCGATGGCAAGGAAGTCGTCGACGCGGTTTATTGGGAAGTGAACGTGCCGATCTTCGGCGCGGGTAATCGTTTGCCCTTGCTGCACCAGTTGAATCTCTCCGGGTCGTATCGCCAAGAAGAGTATACCAGCGGCGCGACTTCGAAGAATCCTCGCATCGGTCTCGCGTGGCGTCCGGTCCAAACCGTTCTCCTGCGCGGCAGCTACGGCGAAGGTTCGAAGATCCCGACGTTGCAACAGCGCACGCAGCCCACGCGCACCGCGAACAGCACGACTGTAGCCGTCGCCAGCAACCTCGATCCCCTGCGTGGCAACACGGTCAACCCGGTTTATCCGATTCTCTACGGCGGTAACCCGAACCTGCTAAACGAAACGTCTGAAAACACGACCTACGGCGTCGTGATCGAAGTGCCGAAAGTGGAAGGTCTGTCGCTCTCCGTTGACTGGTTCGACAATCTCTACAACGACCGCATCTCTTCGCTGAACTTCAACCAGATGGTGACGCTCTATCCCGGACGCATCACTCGTGGGGCCAACCTGCCGGGCGACCCGGCTGGTTGGGCGGGCGTGGTAACGGCGGCGGATTTGCGCCCGATCAACGTCGCCTACAGCCAGACCACCGGCTACGACATCGGTCTCAACTACAACCGCGCCTTCGATTTCGGCCGCATCGATATCGGTGGTTACGCGACGGATTACACCAAGAACATTGCGATCCCGATGCCGGGTGGCACGCCGTCGCCGACTGTGACGACGGACAGCCTGCCGCTGCAGTGGAATGCACACGCATTCCTCTACCGCAACGCGTGGGGCGTGGGCACGTTTGTGACCTACCGCGGCGAGTGGCGTGAAGAGCCGACTCAATTGTGGACCGGTTCCGCGACCCGGTGGGACGTCCAGTTCAACTACGATTTCAATAAGGCTTCGTGGTTGTCGGGTAAGAAGAACTGGGTGAGCAAGGCGCTCGCCGACACGAAGCTGAGCCTCACGGTTTACAACGTGTTCGATAAGGTGCCGCCGTTCAACTATCTCTACTTCCCGGACAACAGCATCCTCGATTCTCGTCTGCGCCGTTACGCCATCACGCTGCGCCGCGAGTTCTAATCTCATCCCTGAAATGCGCGGCGTAACAGCCGCGCATTTTCCTTAATTACAGAAATCTCTTATGAAACTAGCCCCACTACTCACCCGTTACGCCGCGTCGGCCCTGCTGGCCTCGGCCCTGTTTGTATCAACCTCCCTACGCGCTGAAGAAACTACCTCGGCTGCGAGCTCGTGGGAACGGGACTGGCAGGAGCTCCAAGCGTTGAAGAGCAAGCAACCGGATCGTTCGCTTCCTCCCGCGCAGCTCTATCCGGCGATGAGCGAGCAGGCGCGCCTCGTGCGGATGAAGGCCGTGTCCCTGTTTGAATCCAACCCGAAGGATCCGCGCCGTTGGGAAGCAGCGATCGAGATCATGCGCGGTTTGAGCGGATTCATTTACGAAGTGACCGGCGATTTTAAAACGGAGGGCGCGAAAGCCTTCAAGGTCGACCGGCCTGTTCAGGCGGCGTGGAACGCCTACACCGATGCGATCTATGAAGGGATGTTGAAGGATTCCGATATCAGCACGGAAAATCTGAAGGCTGGTATAGAAGCCTACCTGTATCGTCTGGGCATGCGGCAGGATCTGCCGTTGTCCGCGACCCGCGTCGTGATTGATGAATACACGAAGCGCTTTCCGGAAAGCGACCGCTTGGCCGGTTACGAACAGCGTTATTACAGCAGCCTCCTGCGTAACGACAGCGAAGCCGCAAATGCGCATCTCCAAGCCCTGATCGACAGCGATAATCCTTCGTTGAAAAAGCTGGGCGAAGCCTTGGCCCGCACAGTCATTGGCACCGAGCTCGATCTTAAGTTCACCGCGATCGATGGGCGCGAAGTGGATGTGAGCCAAATGCGCGGCAAAGTGGTGCTCGTTGATTTCTGGGCCACATGGTGCGGTCCGTGCATCGCGGAGCTGCCGAACTTGAAATCGGTTTACGACCGCTATCACGACAAGGGCTTTGAAGTGATCGCGATCTCGCTCGATTCGCAACGTGACCGCCAGAAGCTCCTCGATTTCTGCAAGGAGAACAATCTGCCCTGGCCGCAGCACTTTGACGGCAAAGGCTGGGCTAATGAGTTCGCCGAGAAGTATGCGATCCGCGGCATCCCCGCGATGCTCCTCGTTGATCAGGACGGCCGTTTGGTCTCCACCAACGCCCGCGGCGCGCGGCTCGAGTCAGAAGTGAAGCGTCTGTTGAACCTTTAGTTGTGTGAAATGATGGATCGGGGCGAGCGATTGCCCCGGTCTGTCTAGGCTTTGAAATCATGAGCATCGCATCTATCGAAGCAGCGCCGATTCCTGCCACGATGAGTTGGCGGGAAGCATGTCGGCAGTCGGAGAGCGTCCGGCCGGAGTTGGACAGCTTGTCGCCGGCGGAACAAGTGGTAGCGGCGCACTTGAACCAGGGACTCTCGAACAAGGAAATCGCGCGCGCCCTCGGCAAATCCGAGTTCACCGTCAAACATCAGGTCAGTTCCATCCTGCGCAAACTCGGCGTGCCGACTCGCGTGAGATTGATCGCCCGGCTGCGTTAATCGCAGCGGGCGACTGACGTGAAGTGAACCGAGGCGCGTTTAATCGCGCTCGCGTTTCAACACGGGCACGGCGAGCAGCGGGCAGGTGAGCTTGCGCAACACGCGTTCGGTCGTGCTGCCGCGCAGCGCGTCGAGAAATCCGTGATGCCCGGCCGTGGCCATAACGACGAGGTCGGCCTTGAGATCGCTGGCGGCGGCGAGAATTTGCTCCACCGGATCGCCGGCGCGATTCTCTTGGTTGATGCCGATTCCCAAGCCCGGCGAATGAAGATCGACTGCGGGCGTGTCGGCCGCGAGACCGACATGCAGCAGCGTGATACTTACACCCACGATGTTGCAGGCGCGCAAAAATGCCAAGGTGGCGTCGATCGCAGGTTGCGGCGTGGGACGCAGGCAGATCGGAAGCAGAATGCGCTGCAAGTGCGGCTGGCCGGTTTCCGCATTGATGAGCCGACCTTGTCCGTTGGGCAGAAACAGCGTGGGCAGGCGAGAAGCGCGCGCCAACGGTTCCGCCACTGCGCGACCGAGCCAGCGGGAGCGGCCTTCGCGTTGATGGGTGTTGAGCACGATCAAATCGGCCGGATGGTGCTCAAGAAAGTGCAGCACGACATCGAGCGGATCGCCGTGACGGCCGACAACTTTTTCGGCCTCGAGCCCGAGCTTCGCCACCGCGGAGTCAGGACTGCCCGCGGGCAAACGACCCCAGCGTTCGAGTTGCGCGCGAATACCGGGAAACGAACCTTCGTCATCTTCCGCCGCCGGCACATGCATGAGGCAGAATTTGCCGCGCGAGGCCAAGGCGAGGCCGAGGCCGTGTTGAAACGCTACATGACTGGCGACAGTGAAATCGGTGGGACAAAAAATCGTCATTTTGAACTGAATGCCGCCGGGTTGTAAGCTGGGCGCGCGAGAGGTCAATCGCTCCGCAGCGTTACGCGGTGGCGCTCAATTCGCGCCGATGCGTTTGACGATCGCGGTGACGTCTTCGCCGGGCGGACGCGGATTGTTCGGCCAGTGGCCGGAAGAATCGGTGCCGCGACAGTGAATCGCGCCGAGTCCCCATGCGGGATTCAATTTGCGCACAATGGGCGGGCAGTAGCGAATCGTCAGGCCGCAGCGGCGGCGGTCGGAATTGTTGGGATCAGAACCGTGCGCGAGCATGTCGGCGTGCAGCGAAAATTCGCCAGCCTTGAGTTCGTCGTAAACCGCCTCGCCAAATTGATCGATGTTTTCGATTTCTTGATTGAGCACGGAGGGACCGGTGGCCTCACGCCATTTCAAGTGACCGCGGTTGTGCGTGCGCGGCAGGAATTTCATCGCGGCGTTTTCGCGGTCCGCATCGTCGATCGCGAGCCACACCGTGACGGTGCGCGCCGGCGTAAACGGCCAGTAGGACGCGTCCTGATGCCACGCGACCTTGCGCGGATCGTGCGGCTGCTTGCAGAAAAAGTGTGAGCCCCAAGCAATGATGTCCGGCCCGATGATGTCCTGCACGTAGTCGAGAATGACCGGGTTCGTCACGATGTCGTAGAGCCCGCGGCAGCTCACGTGAAAGCCGTTGACCGAATACGCGTCGAGGTCGGGCCGCTGCGTCTGCACCTTGTGCAAGAGATCGTCGAAGTAGGCGCGATTCGCATCGGCCTCGACGGGTGTGAATGCGCGAAACGGCGCGAGGTAGCCCTCGGTATTATAGAACTCGATCTGTTCCTGCGTGAGTCGCAACGGTGACGGATTGACGGTGGGGGCAAAGTTCAGGTCGCGATCTTCCTTGGTGGGGGTCATGGGCGAATCATTGAGTGATTAAGAAACCGAAGGCGATGCTGGATTGTTTTCGACCATCACCTTGTGACCGATAAGGCAGCGACGGCATTTTCATACGCTTGGTGCAGGCGGAACGTCTGCCACACGCCGAACTTTTGGCCGAGTTGCGCGCCGATGTAGAGCAGCAACGCCACGAGCGCCATCGCGCCCGCGATCCAGAAACCCCACGGATGCGTTTTCACGATCAGCTGTGCGGCGCCGAGAATCGCGGCGAACGTGCCGAGCAATCCGGTAAGCATGTAGCCGTAGAGAAAGATCGACCACACTTCGCATTCGGGACCGTAAATACCTTCGATGCGCGTGCCGCCGTCCGGTGTGGCTTCAAAATTCAAAAACAACCGTGGTGACCAGCGGTGGCGTTCTTGTTCCGGAATATGGAGGCCGATCATGCCCTTGAAGGTTTTGATCTCCAAGGGAGTCTCCTGCTGCTGCGCCGCTTGAAGGATGTGCGCGTGTGCTTCGGTTGGATTGAGTCCGGCGATCACGTGCGAAAAGCGCGGTCGGACGCGAAAGCTGCTGATGGCGTTGCGGGGCATGGGGTGTGCCCAAGACAAACAATGGCTTTTGTTGCGTCAATTGCGCCGCTTATCCGGCGCGCGCGGTCATTCGTTTAATCCCAAAGCGCGCAACACTTCCGTATCGAGCGGGCGAGCGTTCTCATCGTGTGATTTGGCCGTTACGCCGAAGCCGCCGGCGTAGTCCCACATGCACCAGCCGATATCGAGGCTCTCAAGAATCTCGCGCACGTCGCGCAGCCACGCTAATCGGTCGGCGGCGGGTGTGACGGGAATATAGACGCCGAATTCGTTGCACGTCAGCGGCACGCCGTGCTCCGCCGCCCAGTCTGCGGCCTGTTGCAATCGTGCGGCCAGCCACGCCCGGTCGGCGTTGTAATCGAGCAGGAATTGCCGGCCGCGACCATCGCCGACGCGCGCGAGATTTTCGGCCAGCGACTCCTTGTCGGCGGGATATTTGAGTTGTGCGATCGGCTCCAATCCCATGCCGGGCCATGTGGCGGATTGATGGGTGAAGACCATCGGTTCGTAGAAATGAAAATTGTAGACGAGATTGTCGTCCGGCAGCGGTGGCAGTTGTTTCAGCTCGGTGATGCTGCTCCAGAGATGCGGCGACACGATGATCGTGTGCGCGGGAGCTTCGGTGCGAATAGCGTCAACAAAGCCGCTTTGGATCGCCACCCAACGTTCGAGCGACATGCCGCCGGCCGGCTCGTTCAGTGTTTCAAAAAAAACGCGCGCGGGATCACGCGCCGCGAGATGCCGTGCCATCGCACGCCACAACCGGGTGGCCCGCGCGACAAATGCATCATCCTCGCGCAAACGTTCCTTGGTATCTTCGCGCGCGTGCCAGTCCACGATCACGGCGAGTCCGCACGCGAGCATGTCGTCGAGCACGCGATCAAAGTCCGCCGAAAATTCCTCGCGCAACCCATCCGGTTGATCGTCGTCGAGGAACATTTCGAATTCTACCGGGAAACGCACGTGTTTGAAACCGGCAGCGGCGATTTGCTGGAGATCGGAGCTTTGGTTGTAGCGCGCGAACCACTCGTGTCGGTAAGCCCCGCCTTCGGTCGGGATTTGCGAAAACCAATGCGAGAGATTGACGCCGCGTGTGAGCAACGCGAGCCGTTCAGCCGGCACTTCAGCGCTGGCGGTTGAAGTCAGCGCGACTGCCGCGCAAGTCGGCAGCAGCAAACGCAAGAAAGCACAAGAGTGGGGTAACATGGCAGAGCGGGTTGGGGTTGAGGAAAGCCCGATGGGCGACAGAAAGCTGGCGGACCGATTTCGATTAATGCGAACCGATCCGATCAGCCGGGAATCAATTGCGCGACGGTCGGCGGTTGTCCGGTCGAGGCGCGCTTCACAATTTCAGTCGTAAATACGGTGGATTTGGTCGGAGCGATCTGCGTCGTTTCCGATGTGATGCGTTCCAACAGTAGTTCGACCGCGCGTGCGCCCATCGCTCGCAGCGGTTGGCGCACGGTGGTGAGTTGTGGCACGGTGCTGCGCGCGGCGAGAGTGTCGTCGAAACCGGCCACGGAAATATCCTCCGGCACCCGCACGCCAACGGCGGCGAGGGCTTCGAGGCAGCCGACGGCCGCGCTGTCGTTCGCACAGAAGATAGCGTGCGGTAACGGTTGTCCGGAGTGTTCGCCCAACCAGTTGCTCATGATCGTGCGGCTGGTTTGCGAGTCATACGAACCGGTCACGAGCAGCGCCGGGTCGAACTTGATGCGCGCGCTGCTCAATGCGCGCCGGTAGCCGCGAATGCGGCGCTCCGTGCCAAGCAATCCGGCGGGACCACTTAGATGCATGATGCGGCGATGACCGAGTGAGATCAGGTAGCGCACCAATTCGTAAACGCCTTTTTCTTCGTTGCTCTCGATGTTGATCACGTCGGGCAGCGGACAATTCGCATGCACCGAAACGAACGGTGTGTGTGCGGGCAGCGCGACGTTGCCGTATTCGCAAGTCGGTGCGACGAGAATCAATCCGTCGATGCGACCGTCGCAGATGCTGTGCAATCGTAAGGTATCGTCGCCCCAATCGTGCAGCGCGAACACGGTGGCGTTCTGGCCTTCACGTGCGGCGGCTTCGAGTATGCCGTTGAACACTTCGAGAAAGTAATGGTTAAGCTCGCCGCCTTCGATCACCGCGGCGACCCCGAGCGTGTTCATGCGACGGTTGGCGAGTGCGCGCGCCGCAGCATTGGGTCGATAGGCAAGCTTGGCTGCAGCCTCAAGAATGAGCTTGCGCTTGGCGGGCGAAATACGGGCGGAGGTGCGCGCGCCGTTCAATACCGCCGAGGCTGCCATCGCGGAGACACCGGCGGCACGACCGACATCGGCCAATGTGGCGGCGCGAGTGGGTTTTGAGTTCCGGGGCATGGCGATAATCAGGTTATTTCATCAGGCCGTCTTTGACAGAACAAGCCGCAAGACGCGCGTGCCGGACGAGGGTGTTACAATCACGCCGAGTGGATCCGCCTTGGTGGTGAAGTCGTCGCCCGTTGTGACATCCGCGACGCCGGCGAGTTGCACATGCCATGGGCCTTGAGCCGGTCCTTCAACGCGCGCGGTGAGTTCACGGCCGTTGCGCGTGACTGTGCAGCGCAAGGCATCTTCGCCTCGCGGCGAGGAAACCACGCACACGATTGTCGCGCCATCAGCGGGCCGATAAACGCGAAACGTCACTTCATCGGCAAAATCGTAATCCGGTCGATCGTCGCGCGCGCCGAGCGGCAGCACGGTGTTTTCGCGCACGAACAGCGGCAGGCTGAGAAAACCATGTTGTGCGCGATGCCAACGGCCGCCGGTTTGCGTTTCGCCGGTGAGCAAGTGTGTCCATTGCCCGGCGGGCAGATAATAATCGACCTCGCCGGATTCGGTGAAGACCGGCGCGACGAGCAACGCGCCGCCGAGTAAGTATTGGCGATCCAGTGTGCCGGACGCGGGATCATTGGGAAACTCGAGCAGCAGCGCGCGCATCATGGGCACGCCGTCGCGATGAGCCTCGAGCGCCGCCGCCCAGAGATATGGCATGAGGCGGCATTTCAGTTTCGTGAAATAGCGCACGACGTCGCACGCCTCGTCATCGTAATTCCACGGCACGCGATAACTACTGCTGCCGTGCAGGCGACTGTGCGACGAAAGCAGACCGAAGACGGCCCAGCGTTTGTAAACGTAGGCGGGCGCGGTGCCTTCGAATCCGCCGATGTCGTGACTCCAAAATCCGAAGCCACACAGGCTGAGCGACAATCCGCCGCGCAAAGACTCGGCCATCGATTCCATCGTGGACCAGCAATCGCCGCCCCAATGCGCCGGAAAACGTTGTCCCGACGCGTAGGCTGAGCGTGCGAAGAGCACGGCTTCGCCGACACCGCGTTCCGCCTCAATCGCGCGAAAGACGGTTTCGTTATAAAGGATCGGATAAAAATTGTGCATGCCGGCGGGATCGGCGCCGTTGTGCCAAACCACGCCGTCCACCGGAATGCGTTCGCCGAAGTCGGTTTTGATCGCGTCGACGCCCATGCGCAGCAGCGCGCGGATGTGTTGCGCGAACCATTCGGCTGCGGCGGGGTTGGTGAAATCGACAATGCCCATGCCGGGCTGCCAGAGATCGGTCTGCCATACGCCGCCGTCGGCGCGCTTGAGCAGATAACCTTTTTGCGCGGCCTCGGCGAACAGTCGCGAGCGTTGCGCGATGTAGGAATTGATCCACACGCAAACGCGCAGGCCGCGGTTGTGCAGGCGGCGCAACATGCCCTCGGGATCGGGAAACACGCGCGGATCCCACTCGAAGTTCGTCCATTCGAATTCGCGCATCCAGAAGCAATCGAAGTGAAACACGTGCAGCGGCAGATCGCGCTGCTTCATGCCCTCGATGAAACTCGTGACCGTGGCCTCGTCGTAATTCGTCGTGAACGAGGTCGAGAGCCAAAGTCCGAACGACCACGCCGGCGGTAACGCTGGCCGGCCGGTGAGTGCGGTGAGCCGGCGCAACACGTCCTTGGGGGTCGGGCCGGCGATGAGAAAATACTCCAAGCTCTCGCCGGCGGTGCTGAACTGCACGCGCGACACGCGTTCGCTCGCGACTTCGAATGACACGGGTCCGGTGTCGTTGACGAGCACGCCGTAACCGCGATTGGTCAGATAAAACGGCACGGCCTTGTAAGCCTGATCGCTGCCCGTGCCGCCGTCTTTGTTGATGTTCTCGACGACCTGTCCGTTCTTCACGAGCGCGGTGAATCGTTCGCCCAGTCCGTAAACGTATTCACCAACCCCAAGGGTAAGTTGCTCATGCACGAAGGTTGTGCCCTCTCGATGCTGCACGTAACCCATGCCGCGACTGCTGCTGCGCGTGAGCGGCTGCCCGTCGTTTTCAAAAGTCACTTCCCAACCGCCCTTCGTGCGGATGCGCGCGGCCAATGAACCACTGTGCAGCACCACGGAGTCGTCGGTTTGCTCAATACGCACGGGAATTGTGTCCGGCGTTTGCAGCGGAATTTTCGGCAGCGCGCTGGGCTTGCCGGTGTAATGCTCGATGCGCACGCGCACCACGCCGGCGAGCGGCGAGCTGAACGTGATGGTGAGCAGCGGGCCTTGCAGCGTGTCGCCGCGATGATGAATCGGTCGCACTGGGGCGTGCACGATCAGGCGGTCGCTTTCGATGACAACGTCATGCGCCCCGGCGGGATGGTGGGCGGTGATTCCGGGTTGAAACAACCATTGGCCGTCGGTGAATTTCATGGGGGTCAGTTCTTCGGTTGCAAAATCACGCAGTCGCGCGGGGTGAGCGTGATGCGTTCACGGTGCGCTTTGCCGGTGAGCAGATCTGTGTGCTCGCCCACCGGCAGTGGCGTTTCGCGCGTCGCGTCGGCGTGATTGATGAGATAAAGCAATGGTGTGCGACCCGGCACCGCGCGCACGGCGACTTCCACGCCATCAGGCGGCGGCGCGCCCTCGGGCAGTGGCGAGACAATGCCGTGACGGGCGCAAACGGAGCGGAGAAACGCGAACAAGCCTTCCGTCGCGAGTTTGGTGGCGAGATAATATCCGCGACCTTTCCCAAAGGCGTTGATCGTAACCGCCGGTTCGCCGGCGTAAAAATCGCGCGTGTAAACCGCGAGTGGTTTGGCGCCGTGCAACCAGAGCCGCTCACAGAGAAAACCGGCGGCGTATTCGTTGCCGTCTTCAAAACACACGCCGTTGATTTCGTCGTCAACGATCGCGTCGTATTCTTCGACTGAGAGCCCGAGCACATTGCGCAGCGGACCGGGCGCGCCGCCTTCATGCGTGAGATCGTGCTCGTTGACGCGCGCAGTGAAGTGCGTGGCGACGAGGCTCGCGCCGGCGCGAACACGAGTTTCGAGTCGCGTGGCATCAGCTTCACGCAATAGCGTAAGCCACGGCGCGACGATGACATCGTAGGCTGTGAAATCCGCGTCGAGACCGACGACATCAGTTTGAATGCCCGCGGCGTGCAGCGCCGAGTAGTAAGGCAACACCTCGGCGACGTAATCGAGTCCGCGGCGCGGACCACTCGACGCATCAAGCGCCCACCACGATTCCCAATCGAAGATGATCGCGACCCGCGCGGCCGTGCGGCCTTCAAGTGTGGCCGTGCCGAGTCTTGCGAGCTCGGCTCCGAGTTCGGCGACCTCGCGAAATACCCGCGCTTGTGGATTGTTGTGATGCTCGATGACCGCGCCGTGATACTTCTCGATGCCACCGCGTGACTGGCGCCATTGGAAATACATTACGGATTCGGAACCGTGCGCGATGGCTTGATAAGAAAGCTGGCGGAGTTCACCGGGACGTTTGAGCCGGCAGGTCGGAGCCCAGTTTTGGTGCGATGGGCTTTGCTCGAGGAGCAGAAATGGTTCGCCACCGCGCAGACCGCGCATGAGCGCGTGCTTGAAAGCGGTATGCGCGGGCGGGTCGCTCCAACGCGGGTAGCTGTCCCACGCGATAACGTCGAGGTGCGGCGCCCACTTGCGGTAATCGAGCGGGAAGAACGGCCCCATCAGGTTTGTCGTGATCGGCACGCCGGGCGAGTGCTCGCGCAGGATGCGTGCTTCGTGTTGGTAGCATGCGAGCAGGCTTTCGTTGTGAAAGCGTCGCCAATCGAGTTTGAGCGCGGGGATGGAGGCTTCGCCATGGACGTAGGGCGGATCCACTTGAGAAAAATCATCATAGCGATGGCCCCAGAACGCGGTGTTCCAATGCGCGTTGAGCGCGTTGATCGAGCCATGATGGGTTTCAAGCCAGCCGCGAAATGCCGCGACGCAGCGCGGGCAGTAACAGTAGTTGGGCCACGAGCCGCCGTATTCGTTGTTGATGTGCCACAATTTCAGTCGCGGGTGGCGGCCGTAGCGTCGTGCGAGCGCCTGCACGAGTTCGCCGCGCAACCGGTGCAGGTTGGGCGAGTGCGGACAAAACGTGTGGCGATTGCCATGTGGACGTTCGCGCCCGTGATCGTCCCACGCGAGCGCGTCGGCATAATTTCGATCGAGCCAGGCGGGTTGTGAGGCCGTGGCGGTGGCAAGGCAGAGATTGATGCCGGCCGCATCAAGTTTCTCGATTACGCGATCAAGCCATTCGAAGGTGAAAACGCCCTCGGCGGGATTGAGCGCCTGCCAACCGAATACTGGCAGCGTGGCGATGTTGATGCCGGCCTTGCGCATAAGCGCGGCGTCTTCATCCCACACGTGCTCGGGCCATTGATCGGGATTGTAGTCGCCGCCATGATAGATGCGGTCGCAACGAAAGAACGAAGAGTATGCTGGCGGAAGCATGGGTATGGTGGTCGAAGTTCAACCCTTCATGCCGGTCATGGTGATGCCTTGGATGAAGTAGCGTTGGGCGAAGAAGAAGATCGCGATGACCGGCAGCGTCATGAGCAGCGAACCGGCCATCATCAGTCCCATGGAATTGCTCCCGAGGCTGTTCTGCACATCAAGTGCATAGAGACCGAGCGAGAGCGGATAGAGCCGCTGGTCCTGCAGATAAATCAGCGGACCCATGAAGTCGTTCCACACGCCCATGAAGGTGAAGATGGCAATCGCCGCGAGGCACGGCCGCACGAGCGGCAGCATCACATGCCAGTAGATGCGCAGCACGCCACAGCCATCGATGCGCGCGGCGTCTTCAAGATCGCGCGGGATGCTGCGCATGAATTGATGCAGCAGGAAGACGTAAAACGCGTTGGCGAACAGACTCGGCACCCAGAGCGGATAGAGCGTGTTATACCAGCCGAGATCGCGGATGATCAGGAAGTAGGGGATCATCGTCACCTGACTCGGCAGCATCATCGTGCCGAGCATGATCATGAAACATGCGGTGCGGCCCGGCCAGCGCAGCCGCGCGAAGCTGTAGGCGACGAGCGAGCAACTAAAGAGCGTGCCCATGACCTGCAAAACAACGAGATAAAGACTCGTCGCCACGTAGCGACCGAACGGAATATGTTCGAGCACAGTGTAGTAATTGCGCGTGATCTTGGCGAACCACGCGCCGAGTGTGCCGCGTCGCTTAAGTTCCAGCGTGAGTTTGATCTGTCCGGGCTCGGAAGTGTAGTCCGGCGCCGCGTCGATCTCGTGCAACAGCAGCCAGGTTTTTTGCTGGTTGGTTTGATCGTCGGGTCCGGGCAGTTGCCACGAGACCGAGCGCCACGTCATGTCGAACAGCGTGGACGGACGCTCGGCGCGATAACGCCGACCGTTCATTTCAATCATGCAGTCCAGCGCGTGCCACGTGTCGTCGGGCCGGAAGAAAAGCTGGATGCGGTGCAGCCGTTCCAGTGGAAATCCCACCGACAGCGTAGTGCTCAGCGTGATGCGTTCGGCATCGCCGAAATCATACGCGAGTAAGCGCCCCAGCCCGGCCGTGTCCGGTGTGGCCTCGAAACGTGCCCGGCCTTCGCCACGGAGTGTCCACGCGGCGGGAATCTGGTCGGCGCTGATAGCGAGCTCTTCTTGCAGATCGTAGCTGCGCACCAAGACGCGCCCGAGCACAAAGCCGCGTAGAAGATCGGCGCGTTCGCTTTCGATCATTGCCGGCGTGATCAACGCGGTGAATTCCTGCGCGAGTGCCGCATCTGATTTTTCCCACCACGACTCCGGCGCGAGCCGCGCGATGCGATGAAAGAGTTCCGTGGCAAGATTGCTCCGCGCGATTTCGATGTCGATGTTGTTCGGCCAAGCGATGGGACGCGTGCGCAATTCTGCTTCGATGGCCGGTCGCAGCGCCTCCAATCTCGGATGATCGTAGTCGTCGAGTCGGCGCGTTTCGAGATACGGTGAGGATGCGCGCGGGATTGGCCGCGCGGGCATGAGTCGCGCCTCCTCGTTGAAGAGTTCGCGGTCGAGTTTAACCGAGGCGGTGGCCATCCAGAGAAACGGCCACATGAAGACCAGCGAACCGCCGGCCAGCAGGACATAGAGCCAGACGGAACGCAGAGACGAAGTGATACGGATGAAGAACGACATCGAATCAATCTCCTTCGTAATGCACCCAGCGACGGGAGAGTTTGAGTTGCGCGACCGTGAGGATGAACACGACGATCACGAGACCCCAAGCGAGCGCCGACGCGTAGCCCATGTTGAGGTAGCGGAAGGCGTGATTGAAGAGGTGATAAACGTAGAACAGCGTCGAGTTGACGGGTCCGCCCTGCGTCATGATGAACGCCTGCGAGAATAATTGCAGCGTGCCGATCACGCCCATGATGAGGTTGAACAAAATGTAGGGCGAAAGCAGCGGCAGCGTGATGTTGCAGAATTGCTGCCACGCGTTTGCGCCATCCAATCGCGCGGCCTCGTAATAACTCGCCGGAATGCTTTTCAGGCCCGCGAGCCAGATGACCATGCCGCCGCCCGCGCCCCACAGGCCCATAAGAATGAGCGCGATTTTCGCGGTGCCGGCGTCCTGCAACCAGTTGGGCCCGTGAATACCGAAAGCGCCAAGCATACGGTTGAGCAGGCCGCTTTGCGGATTGAAAATCCAGATCCACAAGATGCTCGAGGCGACGGCCGGAACGATTGACGGCAGATAAAAACATGTGCGCCAGAGCGCGACGCCACGCACTTCGACGTTAAGCAGCAGCGCAATGCCGAGCCCGACTGCGAGCCCGAGCGGAATGCCGAGCATCATGAAGAGCGTATTGACCACTGCGACTGGCACGAGCGGATCGCCCGAGAACATGCGCTTGTAATTCGACAAGCCGGTCCAGGTCGCCGGACTCAGAACGTCGTAATCGGCGAAGCTCACCAAAACCGAAAACAGAATCGGCCCGCCGGTGAAGACAAGAAACCCGATCAGCCAAGGCGACGCGCAGAGCAGACCGCCGAGCCATTGATGACGATTACTGCCGTCGTTGATACTCGCGAAATCGTCTTTCCAGCCATCTGACTTTGCGAGTCGCAGCGCGGTGAGCATGCGCCAGACCTTGGCGCGCATTTTTGACGATGTGTCCCAGCGAAAAATGAACACGCCGCCGCCGATCAACAGCGCGGCGTAAAGCCAGCCGAGGATCGACCAGTTGACCGCACGGCCGCGCGGCGGCGCGAGCGCGCGGTCGAGTTCGCGTTGCGCGGTTTGGGTGGCGCGATCCAGCGCTTCCTGCGGCGTGGCGGTCCCGTAAAGCGCGGCATCGGCGGCGTTGGCCGCTTCGTTGAACATCATTTGTCCGACGGGCGAGGCCGGACGGAAACGTGAATCGGCCACGATGTCGCTAAACGCATGCACGGCGGCCTTCAGATTGGCCGGCAACGTCGGATCGTTGTCCACGTAACGGACCAGATTCTCCTCATTGATCAACCGGTGCGCAGATTGCGACGGCACGTAGGGCCGGCCCTGGCTTTGTGCGGTCAGACGCTGGCTCTCGGCCATGATGCGCCGCGCGCGCGGCGAGGCGAGAAAGCGAACGAGTTCCCACGCGGCTTCCGGATGACGCGCGCCGGATGGGATCGCGTAGCACCAGCCGCCGATCCAGCTTTCCGGCCGCCGGCCGGCCGCGAGTTCTCGTGCGGGCATCGGCGGCGGCGCCACGCCGTAGTTCACGCGGTCGCCGTATTGTGAAAACCCATACTGGGTCATCCAGTAGCCATCGAGCTTCATGGCGATGCGGCCGGTGATGAACGGATCGAGATCGCCAGCCTGCGCCAGCGTGTCGAAGGCGCGCACTTCCTTGATGCCGCCGAGCCGTCGGTAGAAATCGACCATCCACTCAAACGCGGCGACGAAGCGCGGATCGTTCAGCGTCACGCGCTGCCCGTCGGCCGAGATGATTTCACCGCCGTTCTGCCAGCCGAATTGGTAGGGGATGCCCGCGCCGGTCAGCGGCGCGAAGCCGAGCCGGCGGATGCGGCCGCTTTCGTCGTGCTCCGTCAACGCGACGGCCATTTCGACCAGCTCCTCCCAAGTGCGCGGCGGTTTCGCCTCGCCGTTTTCATCCACGTAGCCCGCGCGGCGCAGCCAGTCCTTGTTGTAGATCAACGCGCGCGATTCGAACGCATCAGGAATGCCGTAAAGACCGGTGTGACCGGTGATGGGATTGGTGAACACGACTTCATTCCACGTCGGCGCATAGTAATCTTCGCCGCGCACCGCATCGGGATGGCCGACGGCGAGATCGTGTTCAACCAGCGGATTCAAATCGAGAAACGCGTCTCGTGTGCTCCACTCCGCCACGGCGAAGCGGTCAAAATAAATCACGTCCGGCGGCATCCCGCCGGCCACGCTGAGCAGGAAGCGCGTGGGATCGCCCGTCATGCCGCGCGAGGCGTTTTGTCCGCTGATGACGCGATAGACGGGTTTCGACGGATCGGCCGCGTGCGCTCGCCGGCTTTCTTCTTCAAATGCGCGCACCGCATCGTCGAGCGCACCGGCGATCGGGCCGTTGGGACCCATGTAGGTGATTTCGACGACGCCGGCCGGAGTGACGCGGTCGGACCGACTTGGTGAGAGCAGCCAAAGGCCCGTCAGAACCAGCGCGGAAACCAACGCGGTTACGAGCAACGGCGGCCAATGGCGGGGAGAGGAAAGCTTCACGGGGCGGGAGGCGATGTGGCGAGGGGCGCCGAATCACCGGTGGCTTGACAAGAAAGCGGGAGGTTTAGTTTAAGGCTAAATCAAAAATTCACCCGGAACCCCTTCCGCAAGCGAAAAATCATCCCGAACCCCCTGATCCGATGCGTTTGCCGTCTGTTTGCCTGAGAATTGTCGCCGCGCTTTTTTTCTGCGCTCCCCTGCTGCGCGGAAGGGAAAACTCCGCCGAAGCCTACGCTTGGCGCAACGTGCCGGTGCACGGCGGCGGTTATGTGTCGGGCCTGATTTATCATCCGCATGAGGAGGGCTTGCTGTATGCGCGGACCGATGTAGGCGGCGCGTATCGTTGGGATGAGGCGCGGCGGGTTTGGGCGCCGTTGAACGACAGCATTGATCGCACACGCGGCGAACTCACCGGGGTGTTGAGCATCGCGCTTGATCCCGCGGATCCCGAGCGGGTGTATCTCGCCTGCGGATCATATTATGGCGATTGGGCGCAGAACGCGGCGATCCTGCGCTCGACTGATCGTGGCGCGACTTGGGAGATTATCGACCTGCCTTTCAAGCTTGGCGGCAATCAGGACGGTCGCGGCACAGGCGAACGCTTGGCGGTTGATCCGCACGCTGGCGAGATTCTACTGCTGGGCACAAGTCGCGATGGATTGTGGCGCAGCCGCGACGCGGGCCGGACATGGCAACGATTCGGCGATCTGCGATCCGACGCGCACATCACGTTGGTGCAATTTGATCCAACGAAAGGTGAAAGCGGTCACCCGACACAGACGATCTACTTGGGAGTGGAAACTCGCGCGGATCCATCGGTGTGGTGCAGTTACGATGCCGGCGAAACGTGGCGACCGTTGCCCGGATCGCCGGAAGGATGGGTGCCGCATCACGCAGTGCTGGATGCGCGTGGTCGTTTGATCGTTACGTTTGGCAACGGGCCGGGACCCAACGACGTTACGTCCGGTGGCGTGTGGCGTTTCGATCCGGCGACAGAGGATTGGACGGACATTTCGCCGGTGCAGCCGAGCGCGGAGGACAAATTCGGCTACGCGGGACTCGCGCTGGATCCGAACACACCCGGCGTGATTTTGGTTTCAACCCTCGATCGCTGGACGCTGGGTGATGAGATTTTTCGCAGCGAGGATGACGGGGCGACTTGGACGTCGCTGCTTGCGCGTTCGACCTTCGCTGCGGCCAACGCGCCGTATGCGCGACAGTTAAAGCCACATTGGATCGGCGACGTTGCGCTTGATCCGCACGATTCCGGCCGCGCGTGGTTTGTCACTGGTTACGGCGTCTGGACGGCCGCCGAGGTGAACTCAAAATTGGACGCGCCGATGTTGTGGTCGTTCTGGAATGACGGGCTGGAAGAAACCGTTATCGACGAACTCATCAGTCCGCCGGTTGGTGCGCCCCTGCTGAGCGCGATGGGTGATCTCGGCGGATTTCGCCATGACGATCTGGCGGTTTCGCCTCCTGCGGGATTTTTTCAACCGTTGCACAGCAGCAGTCCCGGCATCGACTTTGCGGATAACTCTCCGAACAAAATTGTGCGGACGCATTGGGGTAAAGCACGCGGTGCGCTTTCGCATGACGGCGGGATGACGTGGCGTGATTTTGCGGCGACTCCACTGGCGGCGGTGAAATACGGCCCAGGGCTCGTGGCGATATCCACGGATGGCGCGCGCTTGGTCTGGCTGCCCAAGGGCGCGAAGCCGCATTATTCGACGGATGATGGTGCGACGTGGCAGGAGAGCTGCGCGGAGTTTGTGGCGAATACTGATTGGGCAACCTACGGTCCGGTGGCTGATTGCGTGAACGCCAATCGGTTTTATATCTACGACCGCCAACGCGGTGGATTTTACGCGAGCGATGACGGCGGCGAAAGTTTTGTGCAGCGAAAAACCTTGCCGGTGGAAGGTGGTATATTGCGCGCTGAGCCCGGCGTGGAGGGCAGTCTTTGGCTGCCGACGAAAAGCGGCTTGTTGCACTCTGTGGACGGCGGCGCGACGTGGCGGACGATTGCCGGTGTCGAATCGGCGCATCAAGTCGGCTTCGGCGCACCGAAGCCCGGCAACACGCAGCAAGCGCTCTACCTTGACGGAGTCGTGAACGACCACGCGTCCTATTATCGCTCTGACGATGGCGGGGTGACGTGGGTGCAAATTGGCAGCGACCGTCTGCGTTATGGGTGGATTCGTTGTTTGACGGGCGATGCGCGCGTTTACGGGCGCGTGTATCTCGGGACAAGCGGTCGCGGGGTCATCGTCGGCGAACCGCGATTGAACGACTGATGCGACCAAGCCCGTCTTAATTGAAATACAAACAGGCTCATTTATTTGCCGATGCAGTCTGTGCAAAGCTCTCTTTCATGACCCCGCTGCGCTTTGTTGTTTTGCTTTTGTTTGCCGCCGTATCTCATGCGACGTCGATCCAGCCGATTCCTCCGGGGGCCGATCAACGCGTCGCTGCCGTCCAAGTGCGCGTAGTGCCCGATCATAGTGACTGGACGTATCGCATTGGTGAACCGGTGCGCTTTCATATGACCGTTACGGCCGACAACACGCCGCTCGCCAATGTGCCGGTGAAATATCGCATCGGCGCCGAGCTGTTTGAAGGCGAAGCACAAAGCGTGCGCGTGCCGCCGGAAGGGCTGACGATTGACGCGGGAACATTGAGCGAACCGGGATTCCTGCGCTGTATTGTCGAAACGGAAGTGGCGGGACGAAAGTATCGCGGGTTGGCCACGGCGGCACTGTCGCCGGAAAAAATCGAGCCGTATCAAACCGAGCCGGAGGATTTCGATGCGTTTTGGGAAGTCGGTCGCAAAGAGTTCGCGGGCGTGCCGATGGCGCCGCGACTCACGTTGTTGCCCGAGGCATGCACGGACATGGTGAACGTCTATCATGTCAGTTTTCGCACGGTCGGTCCGGAGTGGACCGCCGCGCCCGCGCGGATTTATGGCATTCTGTGCGAACCGAAGGAGCCCGGCAAATATCCGGCGTTGTTGCGCGTGCCGGGTGCGGGTGTGCGGCCGTATTCCGGCGACAAATGGCTCGCGGCTGAAGGTGTGATCACGCTGGAAATCGGCGTGCACGGAATTCCCGTCAACCTGCCGCAGGAAGTTTATGATGAACTGTTGCCTGGTGCGCTCAATGGTTACTGGTTTTTCAACCTCGATGATCGCGACACCTATTACTTCCGCCGCATTTATCTGAGCTGCCTGCGGGCGAACGATTTTCTCACGTCACGACCGAATTGGGATGGGAAAAATCTCGTCGTCGCCGGCGCGAGCCAAGGTGGCTTGTTGTCTATCGTGACAGCGGCGCTGGATGATCGCGTGACCGGGCTGGCTGTAACGCATCCGGCGTTTTGCGACGTCGTGGCGGAGTTGCACGGTCGCGCCGCCGGCTGGCCGCGGCCATTTCAGCGCTGGGTGCCTGGAAAACCATCTCCGCACGAAACGCCCGCGAAGATTGCTGTCACGCGTTACTACGACACTGTGAATTTCGCACGGCGGTTGAAAGCGCCTGGTTTCTACACGTGGGGTTACAACGATGAAACTTGTCCTCCGACGTCGATTTACGCGGCTTACAATTTGATCACCGCGCCCAAGCAACTCGCGCTCACCCTCGAACTCGGGCACAGTTACACGGTGGAGCAGGGCGATGCGGTGAATGCGTGGATTCGGCGGCAACTCGGGCTGGTCGCCGAGTAAACGAAGCCGCCGGCGTGGCGCGCCTCTCAAGCGTCAGACAAAATATCTCATTACTCGCGCTGCCGGCTTGGCGTAGGATAAGCGCGCTGTCCGCCGGCCTTTGCCGACGGATGAAACCCCGCTTGCTCAATCCTTTTTCCCAGGAGCGTCAGCCACGTTGGCGCTTCGTTTACCTTCGGTTCTTTTGTGAAACGCCTTTCGCTCTCCACCATTGACTGGCAGTTTCGCGACTGTGCCGGGCACATTTGGTTGCCGGCCACCGTCCCGGGCTGCGTGCATACCGAGTTACTGCGCGCCAGGCAGATTCCTGACCCGTTTTTCGGCACCAACGAAAACGCGCTGCAATGGATCGAGGAGCGCGACTGGGAATACCGCGCGCAGTTCACCGCGACCGAGGACGTTTTGTCCGAAGAACAAATCGAACTCGTGGCCGACGGTCTCGATACCGTGGCAACGGTTACGCTCAACGGCCGGGAGATCGGTCGCAGTGATAACATGTTCATAGGTTATCGCTGGCCGGTGAAATCAGCGCTGCGGCCGGGAACCAACGAACTGCGTGTGCGTTTTCACAGCGCGATGAAATACATCCGCACCACGCGCCGCGGTCATCTACCGCGTGAATACAATGATCCCATCGGACGCAGTCAGGTCATTCGCAAACAGCAATGTCAGTTCGGTTGGGACTGGGGGCCGCGCTTTGTCACCGCAGGTATCTGGCGCGATTTGCGTTTGGAGGCGTGGAGCGGCAACCGGCTGAATCATCTGCGTATCACCCAGAAGCACAAACCGGACGGCCAAGTGTCACTGTGCTTGCAGCCGGAGCTCGCACGAAAATCCGCCGCGGTGCGCTGCCGCTGGCGACTCGCACTCAATGACATCTCCATCGCGGAAGGTTCGGGTAACGAAATCCGCGTCGAGCATCCGCAGCTGTGGTGGCCCAATGGTCACGGTTCGCAACCGCTCTATCAGCTTGAAGTTGAAGTGAGTGCGGACGATATCGTGGTCGGGCGTTGGATGAAACGCATCGGTCTCCGCACAATCGCGCTCGACCGACGACCGGACACGGCTGGCGAGACGTTTCGGTTCGTCGTCAACGGCCGGCCCATTTTTGCAAAGGGTGCGAATTGGATTCCCGCGCACAGTTTTGTCGCCGGGCTCACGCGAGAGGACTACCTGCGTGATCTGCGGGCTGCCGCCGAGGCCAACATGAACATGCTGCGCGTGTGGGGCGGCGGCATTTACGAGAGCGAAGATTTTTATGACATCTGTGACGAACTCGGCCTGCTCGTGTGGCAGGATTTCATGTTCGCCTGTGCGATCTATCCAGGCGACGCAGCGTTTGCCCGTAGCGTGAAAATAGAAGCAGAGCAGCAAGTCGCACGGTTGCATCACCGCGCGTGCCTCGCGCTTTGGTGCGGCAACAACGAAATCTTTTCGCTCAACGCCGATCTGTTGCGCACGCCGAAACTGCGACGCGATTACGATCGGATTTTTCACGACGTGCTGCCGGCGGCGGTGGCAAGGTGTGATGGCGTTACACCTTACTGGCCGTCGTCACCGTGGCGGGGCGACGACGAGACCGCACACGCCGCGGGCGAGAAGCGCGGCGATACGCATTTCTGGGACGTGTGGCATGCGCGGCATCCGGTGAAAGACTACGAAAAGTGGCGTCTGCGCTTCGTGTCAGAGTTTGGCATGCAGAGCTACAGCTCGGTTGCGACGAACGCGACGTTCTGCCGGCCCGCACACGATAATATTTTCGGTCCGGAGATGGAGAACCATCAGAAGAACCGTGCGGGCAATCAGATCATTCTCGATTACGTTTCTCGGCGCTACCGGTTTCCGAAATCGCAGGATGATTTGATCTATCTGTCGCAGCTCAACCAAGCCTACTGCATGCAAGTCGGCGTGGAGCATTATCGGCGTTTGATGCCGCATTGCATGGGCGCGCTTTACTGGCAGCTCAACGATTGCTGGCCGGTCGCTTCGTGGAGTTCGATCGAGTTTACGGGACGCTGGAAAGCGCTGCATCATATCGCGCGACGCTTTTTTGCGCCGGCGCTCGTGACCGCGCACGTGCCGGGCGACGAGCAGACCATCATTGGCAATTATCGCCGTTCCACGGTGGACGAAGTTCATCTCTACACAGTTTACGATGCGCCGAAAATAGCGTCAGGCGAGTTGCGCTGGGCGTTGCTGCATCTGGACGGCCGCGTGTTGCAGCGTGGCGGCAAACGCATGACGCTGCGCTACGGTGAGAGCGTGCGACAGAAGACATTGAAGCTCCGACAACTACTCGAAACTTACGGCCGCGATTACGTCGTCCTGCGCATCGCGTTGCGCATCGGCGAGCGAACGGCCAGTGAGGACACGGTGTTTTTTGCGCCTCCGCGATTCGTAGGGCTGCCGAAACCGGTGACCAAGACGCAGGTCAAGCTCACGGGGCCGCGTCGTGCGCAAATCACGTTTACCTCCACGGTTTTTCAGCACCGATTCGCGTTTGATCTCAAGGGCATTGCGCATCGGGCGGAGGACAATTTCTTCGAGCTCTATCCCGGCGAGGCTCGCACCGTAGAAATCGAGCTGCATCGCCCGCAGCCGGTTACGTGTCTGCGCAAGGCGCTGACGTTTCGCTCGCTCGCCGACACTTACTGAAAGGTTTTTCTATGGTCGATTCGCCCAAGCCCGTCTCTCCGTCTGATCGCGTTCCTCTTAAACAGAAAATCGCTTACGGCTTGGGCTCGACCAACGACATGTGGGGCAACTGGCTTTACCCGGGATTGGTCTGGCCGGTGTTCAACATCTTCCTTTTGGTGTCGCCCGCGTTGGTCAGCCTCGCGCTCATGATCAATCGCTTGGTGGATGCGGTGTCGGATCCGTTGTTCGGCTGGCTGTCCGACAACACGCGTTCGCGTTGGGGGCGCCGCCGGCCTTATATTTTAATCGGTTCGATACTGGCGGGGTTGACGTTGCCGGGCTTGTTTCTCGTCGGACGCAACTGGTCCGAGATGGATTACTTCTGGTTCATGGTCATCTCGTCGGCGCTCTATATCACCATCGTGAGTTGCTTCAGCATGCCGTGGCAGAGCCTCGGCGCGGAGCTCACGCCGGATTACCATGAACGCACGAGCGTCTTTGCGTTCAGGAGTGGCATTCAGAAGATTCCCGAAGTCGGACTGTTTCTCGCGTCGGCTTTCGTCACACTGTCGATCTTCAACAACCCAGAGACGGGCCAGCCTGACATCCTGCGCGGCGCGCAAGTTTACACCCTGATTCTTGGTGCGATCATGATCGTGGTTGGCTGGGTGGTGTTTTTCGGCGTGAAAGAGCGGTATTACGACAAGCTTGTCGCGCGCGGGCAGGATCGGGTGAAGATCGGTGACACGATTTGGCGCGCGTTGCGTTGTCGGCCGTTTCGCGCACAACTCGCCATGGCGTTGGCCTATGGAATGGGCACGAGCATGGTCGGCACGCTCGGTTACTACGCGACGGTTTATTATGTGTGCGGCGGCGACGTGGCATTAGGTTCCAAATGGAACCTCGCAATGGGCATCAGCGGCATGTTGCTTGGCCTGGCCGGCATCCCGATCTACGTGGCAATTGCGCGCAGAGTGGGGAAGCGTCATGCGATGATGGCGGTGCAGATCTCAGCCATCGGGGTGTTCATCGGCACTTGGTGGCTTTATAATCCCGCGGTGCCGTGGTTGCAGGTTTTTGCCTCGGGATTAATCGCATTTACCAGCGCGGGTTTTTGGGTGCTCTACGGGTCGATCGGTGCCGATGTGATCGATTACGACGAACTCGAGTCCGGAAAACGCCGCGAGGGTGCATTTGCCGCGTGCGCCTCGTGGATCATGAAAGTGGGGATGGCGCTGGGCATCGGATTGTCGGGCCTCATTTTGCAGGCGACGGGTTTCGACGCTGCGCTGGGCGGCGCGCAAAGCGAGCACACGCTGACGATGGTCCGCCTGCTGTTGGCCGCGATTCCCATCGGCGGTTTGTTGTTGGCGTTGATCGCGCTCGGGATGTTCGGTCTTACGGCTGAACGGATGTATGAAATCCGCGAGGAACTCGAAGCACGCCGTGGCGCGATTTAACGATCGCGCGTCCGCCCAAACCGCAGGTTGACGTGTCGGCGTGCGGCATTGATGGTTATGTCTTACCCCGTGCGCCCCCAAGTATTGTTGGTTTTCCAAACCCGGTTTGAAGAGTGCATGGCTATGCTCAAAGGCATAGCCCACTACGAGCGCACGCACGAATTGTGGACGGGGTTTCACGACGATGAGGCGCGAGCCGAAACTGATCCGACGTGGTTGCGCAGCAAAAAATGGAAAGGTGTGATCAGCCGGCACACGACGCCGGGTCTCGCACAGTCCTGTGCAGAACTGAAAATTCCTTTGGTCGATCTGAACGACATGCCCGGTTTTTCCGGCGTGCCGAAAATCCGTCCCGACAACATTGCGATCGGTCACCTCGGGGCCGAGCATTTCATGGAACGCGGCCACCGGCATTTCGGGTTTTGCGGTTTCAACAACCAAGGCTGGGCGTGCGAGCGGCGCGAGGGATTCGTCGAGGCGCTGCAATTGGCCGGTCACAAATGCGAGGTGTTGGAAGTGGTTTATCCAGGCGACCTCACGCCGTATTGGGACGAGGAGCAGATTTCCATCATCTCCAGCTGGCTCAAGCGGCTGCCCAAGCCTGTCGGCGTGATGGCTTGTTGCGACATGCAGGCGCTGCAGGTCATGAGTGCAGCGCACGCGGCCGGCTTGATGGTGCCCGAAGAAGTGGCGCTGCTCGGCGCCAACAACGACACGATTCGCTGTGAGCTGTGCTACCCGCCGTTATCGAGCGTGGCGGTCAACGCGTTTCAATCCGGGTATCAAGCCGCGGACACGCTCGCCCGATTGATGGCTGGGAAAAAACCAGAGAACATGGATGTGCGGATCGAGCCAGTCGAAGTGGTGACGCGTCCCTCAACGGATGTGCTCGCGATTGATGATCGCAGCGTGGCCACGGCCTTGGCCCATATTCGAGCGTTGGCCTGCCAAGGTGTGACGGTGGAGGAAGTGAGCCGGCGCGCGTTTGCCTCGCGCAGTCAGTTGGAAAAAAAATTCCGCAAGTATCTGGGCCGTTCGCCTCAGGCTGAGATCCGCCGGGTGCAGGTTGCGAAAATTCGCCAGCTGTTGGCCGACACGGATTTCCCGCTTAAGCGCATTGCCGATCTCGCTGGATTTGAGCACGTGGAATATATGTGCGTGGTGTTTAAACGCCTCATGGGCACCGCTCCGGGTTGTTACCGCGAACGCGTGCGTGTGAAATCGGCGGCGCGCCCGATCACGGCGATCTGACCCCTGCGGCAAAAAATCTTAATTGCCGGGCAAGTGAACTCATTCCTCATCCGGAAAGATTGATTTATCGTTACACCGTTACCTTACTCCTTGGATTGCCACCCCGGCGTCCGCTACCCCTCAGCCCCTTAACCCCGTATGCAAATCGTCAAACGCATTGTCGCGTGGCTTGGCGCAGTATTCTTGGCCGCCGCGTTTTTCCTCGTTGGTGGAACAGTGCTTCAGGCGCAGGAAAGCTCCTCTGCCGCCACCGACTCTGCCTCATTGGACGCTTCCGATGACGCAGACAACAAAGACCTCGTGGTGCTCTCGCCGTTCTATGTTGAGACCGAGCAGGATAATCAGGGCTACCAAGCTAATAGCACCCTTGCCGGCACACGTGTTCGCACGGAATTGAAGGATATTCCTTCCGCCATCAGCGTGGTCACCTCGCAATTCTTGCAGGATACCGGTGCCAGCAACTCTCAGCAGCTGCTGGTTTACACCACCAATACGGAAGTGGGCGGTGTGTATGGCAACTTTTCCGGTTCCGGCGGCAGCACGACCTACAACGAAGCAGATAACCTCCTGCGTCCGAGCACCAACACGCGCGTGCGCGGCCTCGATTCCGCCGACAACACTCGCGACTACTTTCTCACGGAAATCCCTTGGGACAGCTACAACGTTGATCGTGTGGACCTCCAGCGCGGCCCCAATTCAATTCTCTTCGGCGTGGGCAGTCCCGCCGGCATCATCAACGCCAGCCTCAACAGCGCAGCGTTCAAGAACGGCAACGAAATCGAACTCCGCGCCGGTTCGCACGGCTCCTTCCGCGCGTCAGGCGATTTCAACTACGTGATCAAAAAGGACGAGCTGGCCGTGCGCGCCGCTGTGCTCGACGATCACACCAAGTATAAGCAAAAGCCCGCCTTCAACCGGGATCGTCGCGTGTATTTTGCGCTGCGTTACGAACCGAAGCTTATTGAGGACGGCCATACTTCGATCCGCGCCAATTACGAAGACGGTCGCGTCAAAGCCAACCGCCCGCGTTCGCTCCCGCCGATCGACGGCATTTCACCTTGGTTCCAGACCGGTTCCAGCAACGGCTTTGCCAACCTGAACAAGCTGACGCTCAACCCCAACACGACTTGGAATCAATACGGCAACAATCCGGCGTATCCGAATTTCACCTATCCATGGTTCCGCGAATCCTTCATGGGTCGCATGTTCAACAACAGCATGGGGCTGTTTTATGATGCAAATTCCTCCACGCCGATCCTTGCGCAGAATCCCACGATCGGCACGCCGCTCGGCATAGACGGCAGCGGCAATATTGACGGCACCATCGGTGGCATCGAGTTTGCCCGCCCTTGGGCCATCTCCACGTTCAATAATTACGCCAAGGGCGCGCTGCCCGGCGGCCAGTATTACTCCAACGTGTCGCTCTCCGATCCGTCGATCTTCGATTTCTACAACAAGCTGATGGATGGCGACAACAAGCGCGAGTGGCAGAACTGGGAGTCTGCGAACATCGCCGTCTCGCAAACCTTCTTCCGCGACCGTCTCGGTGTGGAACTCGTTTACGACACTCAGACCTACAACGACGGCCAATATGCCTTCCTCAACGGCGACCAATATATCATCGGCGTGGACATCAACACCCACCTGCTTGATGGCAGCGTCAACCCCAACGTGGGTCGGCCTTATGTCGCCAACAGCGGCCAGTTCGGCAACCGAGCCGACAAGATTGAGCGTGAAAGTTTCCGCTTCACACTGACGGGCGAATTACGCGGTGAAGACTTCTTCAAGAAGGGCTCCTTCCTCGAACGGTTGATCGGCCGCCATGTTTTCACTGGCATCAAGTCGCAAGACACGAAGGAAACCGATTACCGCCGGTTTGTTCGCTGGGCCACTGACACGGGTTACTCCGATGCGCTTGGTGTGGGTGCGGGCAACGCCATTTCGCACATCAACAACGGCGCGCGCCAGGTTGACTGGCTGGCTTATCTCGGCCCCAGCCTGCTGAATGCGTCATCTCTCGCTGGCGCCAATCTCAGCAACGTCTCTACGCTCATCAATCCCAGTGGCGCTCAGTCCCTGCGCTTCTTCGATTCGCACTGGAATGCCCCCGGTGTGAATACCGGCGATCCCTACGTTTACATCACTTATGATGCTGACGGTAATCCGGTCACCAACAACGGCACACAAGCCGACAATCCCGCCAACTACGTTGGCTGGCGCACCGCCTCGTTCAACATTCTGAACGCCGATAACGCGGCCGATCTCCCGCAGCTCTACACATCGGGCGTCAAAGGCCGCAACCGTATCAAGTCGGAAGGCTTCATCTGGCAGGGCTATCTCTGGGACGGAAACATTGTGCCGGTCTTCGGCTGGCGTCGCGACGAAATCGCTGACACCACCAACCAAGCCGCCAAGGGCTCGCGCAGTGAAGCCCTCATGGATTACACCTACAATCTGGGCGGAACCGGTTCTTCCACCAATGAAGTTGCCGGCGAAAGCAAGAGCTACGGTATCGTGGTTCACTCCCCGAAGTGGATTTCGCAAAAACTGCCGGGCAACACCCGCCTGAGCGTGTTCTACAACCGTTCAGAAAACTTCAAGGCCGACGCTCCTCGCGGCGATATCTTCGGCACCGCGATCCCTAACCCCGAAGGCCGCACCAAGGACTACGGCGTGGTCATCTCGACGCTCGATGATCGGCTGACCCTGAAGATCAATCGCTACGAAACCGCAGTGAAGAATGCTTCGCTGCAGGCCGACAGCGCCGGCTTCTCCGGTTCGCTCTACTACGTATGGGCGTTGCCCTACTGGGGCGCCACTCACGCGCTGGCCGCTCTCGACGGCGTGGCCAATCCGCAGCGCAATCAAGGCGATTGGGGGTGGCCGTGGAACAACATTGCGGTTGATACCAACGGCAATCCGGACAACGCCCGCATCGCCGCCATCGCCCGTGACTTCTTCGTCAACTTCCCGCTCAGCCAGCATTTTTCCGACGAATACGGCCTCGGCCTCAACGTCGCGCAGATGCATTCGCAAAACGAAGCCGATTGGTATTCCGCGGTGTCGGGTTATCAAGGCGCGGCCGATCTCGGTCTTCAGCCTGCCTACGGTGGCAACTTGAAATCATTCGGCACCGGACCGGTTGCCTCGGTTGATACGGCCTCAAAGGGTCTCGAAATCGAACTCACCGCGCGGCCCATCGACAATTGGAACCTGACGTTCAACATCTCGAAGACCAAGGCCACGCGCAGCTCGCTCAGCCCCACCATCGACGAGTGGATCGCGCTCTACACCGCGTTCCTCAACGGCGATGCCGGTCTTATCCGCCTCTGGGGTGGCGATACCTTCCGCACGACTTGGGAAACGCAGGTGCTCGGGCCTTATCAAGTGCTCAAGAACCAGCAGGGCAGCTCCGCTCCCGAAATTCCCGAATGGCGTTTCAACATGGCCACCACTTACGCCTTCAACAAAGGCAAACTCTCCGGCCTCTATGTTGGCGGCGCCTATCGTTGGGAAGACCGGCGCATCCTCGGTTACAAATACAGCAACACGCTCGGCACGCTCGACATCGAGCAGCCGTGGTATGGGCCGACCGAGGATCACTTCGATTTCTGGACCGGTTACACCTTCAAGTTCCTGAAGAAATACGATTGGCGTGTGCAGCTCAACCTGCGCAACGTCGGCGAAGACGCCCATCTCGTGCCCGTGACCATGCAGCCCGACGGTTCGGTGGCGCTCTCGCGTATCGCCGAAGGCATGACGTGGCAGCTCACGAACACCTTCTCGTTCTAACGCCAGTCTCCGCTGCTTTGAAACAACATGGTGCCGAAGGTTCGCTTTCGGCACCATGTTCACATCTGGCCTGCGGTTGTTCGGCATTGAGCCGCCGATTTGTCGCCATGAATCGAATTTGTTCAGCTTTGTTTCTCCGTTGTCTGTTTCATCTGCGTGTCATGTTGCTGAGTGCTTTCATCATGACCGGGGCGGGGGCGGCCACGCCGGTGAGTTTCGTTTTCAAAGCTCCCGCGCTTGACGGTGTGCGCAATCCCTACGCACGCGAACTTTGGGCCGAAGTGACGACGCCCGGTGATCGCACGTTGTTGCTGCCGGCATTTTATTCTGGAATTGGGGATAGGTTTGTCGTTCGCGCGCGGCCGGATGCGGTGGGTCTCTACCGCTTCGGTCGCGTTGCGGAAACGACCGCGGGTGTCCATCACGAAAACGTCGCGATTAGTCTCATCACGGCCGGTGAGGTGAAGATTACCGAACGTATGCGCTTGCCGGTTGTCGGGCTCGATCCGGATGACGCGCACGCGTTTCGCCGCGCCGACGGCAAACTGTTTTATCCAGCCGGTTCCAATCTCGCGTGGGCGCACGGCGAACCATGCGTGCCTTATTATCAACGCGCGTTAAAAGCGTTTGCCGGCGCGAATCTCAATTGGATGCGCGTGTGGATGGCGCATTGGGGGCAGCTCAACCTCGATTGGATTCCTGCTGAACTCGGTGCTTCGCCGCCGCCCGGTGGTATCGATCACCGCGTTGCGGAAAATTGGGATCACATCGTCGAGGCGGCCGAAGCCTCCGGCGTTTACCTCCAAATCGTGCTTCAGCATCACGGCCAATACAGTTCGACCGTGAATCCCAATTGGGAGGAGAACCCGTGGAACGCAGCCAATCCCGGCGGATTCCTGCAATCGCCGGTAGAGTTTTTCACGTCGCCCGACGCGCAGCTCATCACGCGGCTCAAGTATCGCTACATCGTTGCGCGCTGGGGCTGGTCACCCGCGATCTTCGCGTGGGAGTTTTTCAACGAAGTGCATTGGACCGACGCCATGCGCCAAGGCCACGAGGCCGAGGTCGCACGCTGGCACGACGAGATGGCCGACTACGTGCGCTCGATCGACGTTTACCAGCACCTGATCACGACGAGCACTGAAAACCTGCAAAGCCCGGTTTACGCACGGATGGATTATTACCAACCGCACCAATACTCGGCCAACCCGCTCGCCGCACCACGCCGCTTTGCTCTGCCCGTCTCGTCGCTCGATAAGCCGGTTTTCTACGGCGAGATCGGCGATGATCAGCAACTTGTTTCCGACGAAGTGAAACAATCTGGTCTCACCATCATGCCGCCGATTTGGGCGAGTGTGATGGGCGAGGGACGCTTCCCCGCACAGCCGTGGGATGGGTGGAAACTACTCGAGCAAAATCGGCTGGGCGAACTCGGCGCGGTTGTGCGCTTCGTGGTGCTCAATCGTCTGGCTGGACGCGCCGATCTTGCGCCGTTTTCCCCAATGGTCGAGTGCACTCAAACCGTTCCGTTGCGAATTTTCGGCAGCCAGATCTGGCAGCATCGGCCCGCGCAACCAGAATTGCATGTTCATACCGACGGCCGCGAGGCGCTTGATTTGGCGGAAGTGCCCGGCGTGCTGGCCGGACCGGCGCAAAAGCCCGGTTTGGTCTTCCCTTCACGCGTGACCTGCCATTTGGATTTTCCCCGGGCGACCACCGTGACCGTCGCCGTCGGCGCGGTCGGGCAAAACGGCGCGGGCTTGCGCGTGATGCTCGACGGCGTCGAAGTCGCAAAACGCATCTGGCCCGCGGCGCGTGCGCCGGATGCGGCATGGGAGAAATTCCCTTTTCCCGTTCCCGCCGGACCGCACACGCTTGAGCTCGCCAACCCGGCCGGCCCGGACTGGATCGCCGTGCCTTGCGTCGATCTTGGTTGGGAAACCCCGGCTCTCGCCGCCATCGGCCGGCGCTCCGATGATGTGATTGCGCTGTGGCTTTGGCGGCGCGATGCGCTTTATGCCTTGGAAACACCCGCTCCGCTCGCGGGCACGATGGTGCTCGACGAGGTCGCCGCCGGCGAATGGAGCCTCACTTGGTGGGATTCCGTCAAGGGCACGCCCCTTGGGAAACCCGTTGCCCTCCGGCACGCCGGCGGCACCTTGCGCGTGGCCACGCCGGGCATTGAGCGTCACCTTGCGGCGGTTCTGCGCCGCACGAAGGACTGATCCGCCATGGCCCGTCAAAAGAATCCGCATCCCCGCCGCGCCGCCACCTTGGCGGACGTGGGTCGCGAAGCGGGCGTTTCGACCATGGCGGCTTCGGCGGTGATCAATGGCGGTCAAACCTCTTCACGCATCGCCGCGGCCACGCGCCAGCGGATCCTCGCCGCCGCCGAACGCCTGGGCTACCGCCGCAACGCCGCGGCCCGCGCGCTGGCGAACCGGCGCATGCACACCATCGGCGTCGTGGCGATTTTTGCCGGCGGCGGGTTCAACCATTACTTCCTGGAGATATTCAACGGCATCCTCGTGGGCGCCGCAGAGCACGAGCAAAACACCACGGTGTTCTCGTTGAACGATTGGGGCGAACTGCAGTCCCGCCTCACCCAATTTTGTGACGGCCGCATCGACGGCATGATCCTGATCGGCACGCCGTTTCGGACCGGTGATGTCACGCTGCCGAAACACACGCCGTTTGTTTCGATTCATGCCAATCATCCGCTGCCCGAGGTGCGCAATATCGAGAGCGACGAAGAGCGCGGCGCTTATGAACTGATCAAGCACAGCCTGAACCTCGGCCATCGCCGCATCATGCACATCACCGGGCCGCACTCCGATGTCGGCGTGCGCCGCCGTATCCGCGGTTACAAGCGCGCGCTGGCCGACGCCGGCGTGGGCTTCGACCCCGGGTTGCTGCTGCCCGCGCACTACAACACCGAGGCCGGCCGCGACGCCTTGCGCGCCTGGTTCGCCGCTCATGAAAGAAACGCGCTGCCCCACATGATTTTCTGCGGCAGCGACGCCATCGCCCTCGGTTGTATGGAGGTGCTGACCGAGCGCGGCCTGCGCGTGCCCGAGGATGTTTCGGTGGCGGGTTTCGATGATACGCTGGCCGCCCGGATGACCGTGCCGCCGCTCACCACCGTGCGCCAACCTCTGCGCGAAATGGGCCGCAAAGCTGTCGAGGAGCTGCTCACCCGCATCGAAAACTGGGATGCGAAGCACTCGGTCAAACCGATCGTATTTCCCACCGAAGTGGTTCTTCGCTCTTCGCTCGCTACAATTCCCGTGCGGCCGAAAAAGTAACCGTCATCAAATCAACCCGGCGCGCCTCAGCATGCTGGTGTGTCACTTATCTGCCAGCAACGCGCACTCGGCACGCAGTAATTCGCGCAGCACGGAGCGGTGGCAGTGGTCCTCGTTTTCGCAATAGCAGCCGATCGAAAAATCTGCCGTGTGCGAAAGTTTGGCGAGCAGCGCAATGTCATGCTTTGCGGCGGGCGCAGCCATCTCCGCGCGAAATTTTTTCACGAACGCTGACCATTGTGCCGGAGTTTTCGCCGCCAGCGCCTGTTTCATCAACGGCAGGCTCGGCGAAAGATTGGGAAACCAAACGTCATACCAATTCTGTTTGGAGAATTCGCTTTTGGGCACGCCCCGCGGTGGCCGGCGCACCGTGCCGATCCGCAGTCCTTCATTGGGCAAACGCGGCGTGCCGAGTCTGACAATGTGGAGGCTCATGTGAACACGATGTCACGGCTTCCGCTTTTCGTCCACTCGGATGCGCTAAGCATCGTCAGGAGCGGGGAGTGTTGGTCGCGGGCGGAACACTCTGACCGATCGATTCCTCCAGTTGGCTCATGGTCGCGAGGAATTCCTTTTCGAGATCAACGTCGTAGAGCTTGGCGAGAACGAGGACGCTCCAGAGACAATCCGAAAGCTCATGTGCGAGCTTGCGATCATGATCGGCGATTTCGCGGATGCCGCTCTTCGCCATCACGAGCTTCATCAAGTCGCCGACATCGCCGACGAATCCTTGCATGACCTCCTCGCGGGTCCATGAGCGGCCAGCGCGAGCGCGCTCTAATTCGCCGAAGCGGGTGCGGATTTCCATGGCGCGTTGAGAAAGGGCGGCGAGTTCCATGCCGCCATCATGACGTCATTCGTCCTCAGTCTGCAAATGCGCAATCAGCGCGGCCGCGCGCGGCCAAGTGAGTTCAACGTGTTGCGCGGTGAGGCTGGCTTGGAGTTCTTTCGGCGGAACATCGGCGAAGCTGGTGATGTGATTTTCTCGCGCGATTGCTGCGGCAGTGCCGGCGGCCTGGCCGAGTTGCATCATCGTGCGCGAAGAGCGGCAGCTCGAAGCAGAGATGGAGGACAAGCTCGCGCCGCGGCAGGCTACGGCGAGGTTGTCGATCTCGCGCGGGAGCAGACAGCGGAACGGCACACCGTAGGGTTGTTTTAAATTGCGGGCGCGATGATGGACGTCTGCGCCGTGAGTGTCCTTCAAATGATCGACGATGGTGATGATGTCGTCGTGTGTTTGTCCGGTGAGTCCGGCATCGAGATCGTGTTCGGTCAGCACGTGCCGGCCCAATAAACGCGGACCTTCGCGCACGCCGAGTCCGGGCGCGATCCAAGTCATTCGGTAGTTTCTGAATTCGGGAAACACCGTCTGCAGGTGATGCCAGTGCGCTTTGATGCGCCGAAGACACTCCGCGTAGGCGGCGGCATAACCGAGCTGCATGACTTCGCGGCCTTGGATGGTGGGCAGCGAGTTGATGTTGAAATCACCGTTGGGATATTGGTTGCACGAAGCTGCGGGAAACTCCGAAGCCCACCAACAATTCGGAGGCACATCAGCGGGCAACGCTTCGACGCCGGAGCGATCAGTGGGTGTGACGCGATAGATCAAGGTCGCGCCATTAAGCTGATCAGTGGGTTCGCGCGGTGCGCTAAGTTCGTCGTAAAGATGGCGAGGCTCTCGACCGAGCGAAGTGGCGCAACCAGCTGCTTGTGCCACCAGAATGTCGGCCGTGGCATCGATGAAGAAATCCGCCGTGACGGTGCGACCGTTGTTCAACGTGGCGGAGCGGATTCGCCGACCATCGACATCAATGCGCGTGAACGCCGTCTCTTTCCAAACGGTGCAGCGTCCGGTCTCCGCGAGCATTTTTCCCATTTCTGCAGCGTAGATCGCCGGCTCGAAAGGCACGCCGTGCCAGTGGGTTTGGCGAAAGAGACGTTCGCCGTAGTCCTCGGGCGCGCCGAATTGCCGCAGCGTGTCGAGGTAGCGTTTGCTCGGATCGATCAACAATTCGGCGCCGGGAAATACCGGACCTTTGGCGGGATCCTCCCAGCAGAGGTGTCGGTTGATCGAATAGATGCCGACGGCGCGTGGGATTTTTTTCAGGCGTTTATAGAGGTCGAAAGGAATGCCGGTGCCGCCGACGCCGGTTTCCCATGTGTTGACGCCGCAGCGCGTGGCGTTGCCGCCAAGCCAGTCACTCTTCTCGACCAGCAGCGTATTCACTCCGAGCCGCGCGGCCGCGAATGCAGCACCGAATCCGCCGGAACCGGCGCCGATCACGACGAGATCAAAATGCCGCGGAGTCATGGGGTCGCCGTATTCAGGCAAAGGGACGGGGAAAGCTCTATCAAATTCACGCCACGGCGGTTGCGCAGCAATTGTCTTTCCTGCGACGCGCGTGTCTGCCAAACAACGTGGCGATGTCGTCTGCCGAAGAAGAATACGATGCGATTGCCGAGGCTTACAAAGAATCCAAGCAACTGTCGTTTCGGACCTACGTGGAGGCATATACGCTTTTCAAATTGCTCGGCGACTTGCACGGACAACGCGTGCTCGACTTGGCCTGCGGCGAGGGATTCTACACGCGCAAATTAAAACAGGCCGGCGGGGCTGATGTGCTGGGCGTGGATATTTCGCGGGAGATGATTTTGCTGGCCGAAGCGGAGGAACGTCGCGCGCCGCTCGGCGTGCGTTACCTGCACGGCGACGCGGGCGAATTGGATATCGCGGGCGCGTTCGATCTCGTGTCCGCGGCATATCTGCTCAACTACGCGCGCACACGGGAAGAGTTGCTGCGCTTTTGCCAGGTAGCGTTTCGTGCGCTGCGGCCGGGCGGACGCTTCGTGGGTTTCAACGACAACGTAAATCGCGACCCCAACGACGCGCCGTCGTTCGCGCCCTACGGTTTCGAAAAGATCTGTCCGCATCCGCCACGTGAAGGCGACGCGATCATTTATGCGATTCGCCAACCGGATGGCGGCGTGTTTCGTATCACGAATTATTACCTCTCGCCCGAGACTTATCAGTGGGCCTTTGCCGAGGCGGGTTTCAAAAATTTCACATGGGCCGGACCGTGGCTCGATCCATCGCAGGCGGCGAATCCGTTCTGGCGCGATTTTATGCAATACGAGCCGTTGATCGGTTTTACGGCCGACCGGCCCTGAGCGATTTTAATCGCGCTTGTCGGCACGCTTGGTCGATCGCTTGCGCGGCGGCGGTGCATCCACCATGTCTTCGTCTGGCGTGGCGGGGACGTTGCCGTTGTTTTCCGCGCGGTCGCGATAGAGTGCGGCGCGGGCCAGCAGCATCAACGTCACCGGTGTCGTTACCGTAACGAAGATGAAAATCAGCACCTCGTGCACAGCGAGGCGTTGCTGCGTGATGCTAAAATAAATCACCGAGCCCAGCAAGATTAGCAGCGTGCCGAAGCTCGTGCCGAGCGTGGGAGAGTGAATGCGGAAATAGAAATTTTTCAGCCGCACCAAGCCGATGCAACCGAGCAATGTGAGGCTGGCGCCGGCGAGCACCAAGAACGCGACGAGAATTGCCGCTCCGGTGGAGAGTTCAGCGGCGGCGTTCATTCGATCACCTCACCACGCATGAGAAATTTGGCCAGCGCGACCGAACTGGCGAAGCCGAGCACGCCGATGATTAACGCGGCTTCAAAATAGAGCGTCGTGCCGGAGCGAATTCCGAACACGACCATCAGCAGCATGGCGCCAACATACAGCGCATCGAGGCTGAGCACGCGATCTTGCGCGCGCGGGCCTTTGATCATGCGAAACACCGCCGCGAGCATCGCCAGCACGAGCAGCACTTGGGCGATGGACAATGACCAGAATAGAATGGTTTCGCTCATTCGAAGATCTCCAGCAGCAGGCTTTCGTATCGATCTTTCAAGGTATTGCTCCACTGTTTCGCGTCCACCAAGTCCATCACGTGGATCAGCACGGCGTTGCGCGTGGCGCTATACTCGAGCCATGCGCTGCCCGGCGTGGCGGTGACGATACAGGCGAGAATCGCGAGACCGTAAGTGTTGGTCAGCTCCAACGGCACGACGAGAAAGCCCTTCGTGTGTTTGCGTTGGGGACCGCTCAGGATGATCCAAGTGACGGCGATGTTCGAGCGAATGATATCCAGCGTCACCAGCACGATCAGCTTCACGATTTTCCCCAAGCGGCGCACCTTGGGCGGTTCGGTTTTCAACGCGGCCATCGCCAGGCTCGCGAACAAGGCGATCACGCTGCCGAGCAGCAGGTGTCCCACGCTGACCGATTGCTGCAACAACAACCATAGCAACAACAGCAGCAGCGCCAAAATGGGATAGGGCAGAATGCGGCTCATCGTGCGACCTCCACGGATTGAGTGAGCACTTCGGCGACGTAGCTCGTCGGCGCGTGCAATTCCGCCGCCGCCGTCGTCATGTAGTTCATCACCGGTCCGGCCATGATCGTCATCGTTATGGCGAGAGTAATCAAAATCACGACCGGCGCGATTTCGATTACCTTCACCGGCGCCGGCTTGTCGGCCATCGGCATCCAGAACGTGTTAATGCCTGTGCGCGTCAGCGCGATCAACGCGCCGAAGCCGGAGAAAAGCACCAAGCCGACGAACCACCATGTCGAAGTCGGCACCGTTTCCGGTGTCAGCAACGCCGACAACAGCGCGAACTTCGCCACGAAACCCGACAGCGGCGGCATGCCCGCGATTAACAACATGCAGATGCCGAAGCACACGCTCAGCACGGCCAACGCACCGGGAATCTCGACGCTGATTTCCTCGATCTCTTCCTCCGCATCTTCTTCGTCATCGTCGAAGTCTTCGACCGTGACGGTTTGCACGTCGGCGCCTTCGATGCGCACGCGATCCAGCAAATCAACGACGAGGAAGAACGCGCTCGCGGCAAAGGTGGAGCTGACCAAGTAAAACAGTGCGGCGCTCGTTACTCCTTCGGTGGAGAATCCGACTGCGGCCAGTAGTGTGCCCGAAGAAACCAACACGCAATAACCGGCCATGCGTCCCGGCGAACGCGATGCCAGCATGCCTACCGAGCCAAACGCCAGCGAGGCCATGCCTGCGCCGAGCAGGAACGTATGGCCGAAGCCGGCCGAGGCTCCGGCATCGACGCCGAATGCAAGCGTCGAAATGCGCAGAATCGCATAGACGCCCACCTTCGTCATGATGGTGAAGAGCGCGGCGATCGGTGCCGCTGCCGCTGCGTAAGTGGACGGCAGCCAGAACCCCAACGGCCACATCGCAGCCTTCACCAAAAACGCGACGCCGAGAATGCCGGCACCGGCCTCGAGCAAACCGCGATCTTCGGCGGCGACGAGTGGCACGCGCACCGCGAGGTCCGCGAGATTTAGCGTGCCCGTCACGCCATAGATCAACGCCGCGCCGATCAGGAAGAGCGCGGATGCGGCCAGATTGATGGCGATGTAGTGCAGGCCCGACTTAACGCGCGCTTCTCCGGAACCGTGCAGCGCGAGACCGTAGGACGCGGCCAGCAACACTTCGAAAAACACGAAGAGATTGAAGAGGTCGCCGGTCAGAAACGCGCCGTTGAGTCCCATTAACAGGAATTGAAACAGGCTGTGGAAACTCGGTCCGTTGGCGTGCCAGCGCGCGAACGAATGCATCATCGCGCAAATGCCGACGATGCCCGTCAGCAGCACCATGAGCGCGGAAAGTCGATCGGCCACCAACACGATGCCGAACGGCGCCGGCCAATCACCCAGACGATAAGTCGTCAGCGATGCCGGCGCGGTCGGATCGTTAACGCGGATCAATAACAGCACGCCCACCGTCAGCAGCAGCGTCGTGGCCAAGGTGTTGATCACGATCTTGAGCCGACGCGCGCGGTCCGGGAAGAACAGCAGCAGCGCGCCCGTCACCAACGGCAACAGGATCGGCAGAATCACCAGATTATCAAAGAGGAGGCGCATCTTAATCTTCCTTCCCGTTGACGTGGTCGGTGCCGGTCAAGCCGCGCGCGGCGAGCAGCACCACGAGAAACAGCGCCGTTGTGGCGAAACCGATGACGATCGCGGTCAGCACCAAGGACTGCGGCACGGGATCGGTGTAGCTACTTGTGTCAGTAACCGCTTTGTCCAGAACCGGCGCCGCGTTCACACGCAAGCGACCCATGCCGAAAATGAAAAGGTTCACGGCGTAGGAGAGCAGCGAGAGCCCGATGATTACTTGGAACGTGCGCGGGCGGAGAATCAGCCACACGCCGCAGGTGCCGAGCACGCCGATGGCGAGAGAGAGAATCAGTTCCATTAGCGAGTCCCTCCGGTTGCAGTGTTGCGGGCCGGTTTCGGTTTGGGCTCAGCGGCTCGCGGTGCGCGAATCGATTGGTGGGCCAGCGCGATGAGGATCAAGACAGTCGCGCCGACAACGAGCACAAACACGCCCAAGTCAAACAGCAGTGCGCTGGCCATTGGCACGCTCCCGATGAAGGGAATCTCCACGTATTGGAAGGCCGACGTAAGAAACGGCCGGCTAAACACCCACGAGGCCATGCCGGTGCCGAACGCGAGGAACAATCCCATGCCGATCCAAGCGACCGGGCGGATTTGCAACCGGTCTTCCACGCTGCGCGTGCCGTCCGCTATGTATTGCAGGATAAACGCGATCGACATCACGATGCCCGCCGCAAAACCGCCGCCGGGTTTATCGTGACCGCGCATGAAGATGTGCATGGTGAGCACGATCGCCACCGGGAACATCCAGCGCATCATCACGGCGGGGACGCGCATAAAATCTTTGGCCGTGTCGTCCATGTTGAGTTCCTCAATCGCCTTCTGAATCCGTTGCTGCACGGGCTTGGCGACGGAATCTTGCGCAGGGCGAAAGCGGCGCAGCAGCGCGAACACGGTCAGCGCCACGATGCCGAGCACGGTGATTTCGCCCATCGTGTCGAAGCCGCGGAAATCAACCAGCATGACGTTTACGACATTGGTGCCGCCGCCGAGTTTGTAGGCGTTTTCCAAAAAGAAATTCGCAATGCCATCCGGACCGGTGCGGGTCATCACCGCGTAGGCCATGAGCGCCATGCCGCCGCCGGCGGCGAGCGCGAGGATGAGATCGCGCGAACGGCGCAGCTTGGTGCGGATGAGGCGGTCGGTGGGGTCGTATTGCTGCACGCGCTTGGGCAGCCAACGCATCCCGAGCAAAATCAGCACGGTGGTCACGATTTCCACGAGCAATTGCGTCAACGCCAGATCAGGCGCGGAGAGCCAGACAAAGGTGATGCAGGTCGCGAGGCCCGCGCCGCCCATCAACATGAGTGACACCAACCGGTGGAACTTGGCCTGATGGGCCGACGCAATCGCGCAGAGGATGCCCGCCACCCAGACGAGCGCGAAAGCCGGATCAACATTCGCAGCGGAGAAATCCACGGGGCCGATTTTCCCGAACAGCGGCACGGCGCCTGCGAATACCGCTATGGCGACAAGCAGGAACAACTGCGGTTGCAGCCGCTCCGTGCTGAACAGGCGCTTCAAAGCGGCGGCGCCTTTCCAGAAAACCGTGACTAGGATGAATTCGAAAATGTGCTGGCCCTTGATTTGGCGGATCAGCGGCGGGCCTTCGATGCGGTTAATCCGGCGGCGCAACGTGAGGTAAAGCAACGTGCCGCCAATCAGCGCCACCGCGCTCATAGCCAGCGGGAGATTGAGTCCATGCCAGACCGCGAGGCTGTAATGCGGCGTGTTTTCACCGATGACCGATTGCACGGCGGCGGCCAGCAGCGGACCGATCGTGAGGCCGGGAATAATACCGACGACCAAACACAACAGCACCAGCACTTCGATGGGCCAGCGCATCAACCGCGGCGGCTCATGCGGTGTGCGATCGAGCTCTTTCGACGACGGGCCGAAGAACGTGGCGTGCACGAATCGCAGCGAATAGGTCACGCTGAAGATTCCCGCGACCGTGGCGCCAATCGGCAGCGCCAGATTCACAAAGGCGTTGCTGGTGCGCACCGTGGTCTCGGCGAAGAACATTTCCTTCGACAAAAAGCCGTTGAGCAGCGGCACACCCGCCATGGCCGCGCTCGCCACCATCGCCAGCGTGCCCGTGATCGGCATGAAGCGGAACAGTCCGCTCAATTTGCGCAGATCGCGCGTGCCGGTCTCGTGATCGACGATGCCCGCGGCCATGAAGAGCGACGCCTTGAAGGTCGCATGATTGGCGAGGTGGAAAATCGCCGCGACGGCGGCGAGCGGGCTGCTCATGCCGAGCAGGGTGGTGATCAACCCGAGGTGACTGATCGTCGAGTAAGCCAGCAGGCCTTTGAGGTCGGTTTGGAAAATCGCCGCGTAGCTGCCGAGGATCAGCGTGATCAGACCGGAGGACGTCACGATCCAGAACCACGCATCTGTGCCGGCCATCACCGGCCAGAAACGCACCAATAGAAATACACCAGCCTTCACCATCGTGGCCGAGTGCAGGTAGGCCGAAACCGGCGTCGGCGCCGACATCGCGTGCGGCAGCCAGAAATGGAAGGGGAATTGCGCGCTCTTCGTCAGCACGCCGAGCAGCACCAGCACCAAGGCCGGTAGATAGAGCGAGTGTTCGCGGATGAGATTGCCCGACGCCAGCACCACATCGAGATCGTAACTCCCGACGATGCGGCCGATGATCAGCACGCCGGCCAGCAGCGCGAAGCCGCCGAGTCCGGTGACGGTCAGCGCCATGCGGGCGCCATCGCGCGCTTGGGGAATGTGAAACCAATAACCGATCAGCAGGAACGATGAGATACTCGTGAGCTCCCAGAATACTGCCAGCTGGATGAGATTGCCCGAGACGACCAAGCCTAGCATCGAGCCCATGAACGCCAGTAGAAAAGCGAAGAACCGCGGCACTGGATCCGCCGGCGACATGTAATAACGCGCGTAGAGAACGACGAGAAACCCGACACCCGTCACCAGCAGACAGAACAACCACGCAAAGCCGTCCACCCGGAAGACCAGGTTCAAATCAGCCGACGGCAACCAAGCGATCTCTTCACGGACGACTCCGCCGGCCGCGATCTGCGGATAAAGCCAGCACGTGATCGCCAGCGTGAATACCGAAGTCGCGCCGGCCAGCCACGCCTCCGCGTTGCGCGCGTTCGAGGGCAGCATGGCGGCCAGGAAGCTGGCTAGAAAGGGTAGTGCGACGAGAAGGATCAGCAAATTGGGAACCAGATTAAAACTGCGAATGAGAAAACTTTATCGGTTTCGATCAAGCGCGGGAAACGCTTTCTCACCAATCTCGCAAAAAAATCCATGACGGGCTGATGCAGACCATGGCAAGCCCGGTCATCGCTTGTTTCTGTCCGCGCATTAAATTTCGGTTGCGCGGTCGGATTATCGTCATTGCCGGACGCATGTCCGCCCAGTAGCAAAGGAACAGTCTGCTTCACTATTTCCCCTGCATGACCGAAGACCCCGCTCTTTCCGCCGACATCCGGCAGTCGGCTTTGTATAACGAAGATCTCGCGCCGGTGGAGCCGAGGCATCGCACGTGGACGTGTTGGAACTACGCGTCGTTGTGGATCGGCATGGCCGTATGTGTGCCCACCTACATGCTGGCCGCCGGGCTTATCAGCGAAGGCATGAATTGGTGGCAGGCGCTGCTGACCGTGGTGTTGGGCAACGTCATCGTGCTCGTGCCGATGGCGCTCAACGGCATTCCCGGCGCGAAATACGGCATCCCGTTTCCGGTGCTGATTCGCGCGAGCTTCGGCACGCGCGGCGCGATCTGGGTGGGATTGATGCGCGCGCTCGTCGGCTGCGGTTGGTTCGGCATCCAAAGCTGGATCGGCGGCAGTGCGATTTATCATCTGCTGCTCGTCGTGTGGCCGGGCTTGGCGCAAAGCGTTTCGCTCGGCGACTGGCTCGGGCTCAATCTCGCGCAGGCCATCTGCTTTTTTGTATTCTGGGCGCTCAACCTGTGGGTGGTGCATCGTGGCATCGAGACGATAAAGCGGCTCGAAAGCTGGTCCGCGCCGTTTCTCCTCGCGATGGGGCTCGGCCTGTTTGCGTGGGCGGTGACCGCGGCCGGTTCGGTTGACGCGGTGCTGGGCGCGTCCGAAACGCTGCGCGGCGATTCCACCAAATCCATCGGGCAAATTTTCTGGCCTGGATTGACCGCCATAGTCGGTTTCTGGGCGACGCTGTCGCTCAACATTCCGGATTTCACGCGCTATGCGCAAAGCCAGCGCGCGCAGATCAGCGGACAGATTCTCGGCCTGCCGACGACGATGACGTTTTTCTCGTTCATCGGTATCTTCGTGACGAGCGCGACGATTCTGGTTTTCGGCGAGGCTATTTGGGATCCGGTCGCGCTGCTCGGGCGGTTCGATTCGCCGCTGCTCATCGCGCTGTCGCTCGTGGCGCTGACCGTCGCGACGCTCACGACCAACATCGCGGCCAATGTCGTCGCCGCGGCCAACGACATCGCGAATCTCGCGCCGCGCCGCCTCAGTTTTCGCGCTGGTGGCTACATCACCGGCGTGGTTGGAATCCTGATGTGCCCGTGGAAGCTGATCGCCGATCCGCACGGCTACATTTTTCTCTGGCTCATCGCTTACTCATCGCTGCTCGGCGCGGTGGCCGGTGTGATGCTCTGCGATTACTTTGTGTTGCGAAAAGGAAAGCTGAACGTGACCGACCTGTTTCGCGATGGCGGTATTTATCCGCGGTGGAATTCGCGCGCTTGGCTCGCGTTGGGTCTCAGTCTGCTGCCCGTGCTGCCGGGCTTCGGTCTTCAAACCGGTTTGCTCGACGCGGCCGTGATCGGCGAAGGCTGGAACACGCTCTATTCCTACGCGTGGTTCATCACGCTCGCGCTGTCGTTCGTGCTCTATTGGGTGTTCGGCAAGCTCGGCAAAACGCGCGCGAATTAATCGCGTGCCAACGCGATCGCTGAAAGGCGAGTGCGTTTTGCATTTCTCGGATTGCGCCCGGCTTTTCCGTTCTCAGTCTGCCTGCACCATGCCCCTTAAACTCCTGTTTCGCTTCGTTGTTCTTCTTGGTCTCACCGTTCCCGCTTTTGCCGCTAAAACCGAGATTCCGCCGGCGGTTGCGGCGCTTCCGCCCACCAAGGCGAAAGCCGGTTACGTGCAAGGTCGCGTCACCGACAGCGCCGGCAAACCGCTCGCTGGTGTGATGATTCACATCTACGGCACCACGTTCGCCGGCGAGAACACGCGCTTCGAGCGTCCGACCGGCGCCGATGGCCGTTTCAGCCAGCGCTTGCCCGACGGCATCTACGGCGTGCGCGCCGAATACGTTTTTGAAGGCGAAGCCAACTACACGCTCGCGCTCCATCCGATCGACGGCATCACCGCCAAGCAGCACGATTCCGAAGAGGGCATCGCCAAGGATTTCGTGTGGCTCATTTCCGGTCTTCGCCCCGGCGCGACGCCCGGCGAACCCGGCACGCACAACGAGCCCAACAAATACTACGGCGGCTCTCTTCAAATTTCCGCGTATGAAGATTCGTCCACGCCGAATCCGCCGTTCCCTGACGGCTCGACGCTGATTGCCGAACTCACGCCGCGCGGCCCTTTGCTTGACGGTCGTCCCGTGCAACCGCTCACCTTCCGCCGCACCTTTGGTCCCTCGGCCCGCAGCACGAGCTACTGGTATCCGTCCGACATTCCGCTCGGTCGCTACACGCTTCGCCTCAGCCTCGAAAAACCCGGCCAACCCGCGAAGCCGCTCACGTTGAAGCAAAGCCTCGATTTCAGCGGCGGCTTCAAGTCCGCCGTCGACGTTGACGTGCTTCCCTCGGCCTCCACCGGCACCCCGCTCCCGATCCAAATCACGGTCAAACCGTAAGGGTGGTGGGCCCGCCGGGATATCGCATGAGTTGATTCTCTCGCGACTGGGCGCCGTTCCTTATTTTAAGACTGCGCTTGCTGCGAACCCCGCAGGCGTTAGCCATGACGAGTGTTCTTTTTAGGGGCCTATAGCTCAACGGTTAGAGCAGAGGACTTTCACGGGTCGGCGTCGGGGAAACCTGCCGCTAGTCAGGTGTAAATTCGGTGAACGGCCTGTCACGCATTGCGTGACGACCCAACGCCGAGCCAAGCCCAGGCAACTGGGAAGGTGTAGAGACCATAATCACCCACCTAATCCGGCAACGGGATGGTGAAGGCATGGTCCAGACCACGCACGGTTTTCAACCGGCGGCGAAAGTCGAAGTGGTAAGCATAATCCTTTGGTTCTGGGTTCGAATCCCAGTGGGCCCACCATTTCTATTGCCTTATCGGCCTTGGCAATGTCGGGCGGCTTCAACCTTGGTTCCCTTGCATCGGCGGAGGCTGAAGTCAGAGGCCTCGATGGAGGCCCAAGATTCGGGCGGATAGTAGATGTCGAGTCCTCGGCCGATGTTGACACGCCAACCATTGCTAAAGCGGACTTCGCGGTCGTGACCACGGAACTCATAGCTGTAGGTGAGCTCGACCCCTCTTGACTTGAGGTCACGGCGCAGGGTTTCGAGGCGGGAGCGAACCTCATCGATATCCTCCCCAAACTCACAGTAGCTATTGAGGGCGATCTTGCGCACGGCGCCGAAGCGCAGCGCGAGCGCACAGAAGCGCGCGAAGTTGTCGAATTGGTATATTTTTCGGATGTAGGGATCCTCGACGACTATCTCTTCGGCGGTATCGATGTAAGGGCGGAAGATGCTCTCGTAGGTATAGCCGGTGGCGCCGTCAGTAATCTCATATCGGGTAGGCTGAAGCAACTCGGTGTGGCTCTCGCTGGAGCTAGACGTATCACCAGCGTCCAAGCTAGCATCAGCTACGGAGGTGTTAGCAGCGGTGGATTCCGGGCGCGCGGCAAAGTTGGAGACAAGACTGTGCATTTCCTGGAGATAAGCAAGGACCCGCGCTTTCTCCTCTTTGCTCTGGAGCGCTAAGCTGGACTCGATGGCGTGAATCCGCTGTTCGATCACGCTCAAGCTCTCGGCGCGGAGGCGGGGGGCGAGAGACTGGGCGTGTATGAGGACGGCCTTGGCGAATTCCTGGGTGCGTTCGTTGAGGTGCTGACGCAGTGCACCTGCGAGGAGGGTCTTCACCGTGTCGTAAAACTTTCGAACTTGTTCAGTCTGGCGCACGGTGGTGCCCGTGCCCCAAACTGTGGCGACGCTGCTCTTGGCCTCGTCGAGGCGCGTGAGCACCGTTTCGGTTACGAAATCGTCGAGATGCTGGAGCACGCTGTCACGCGCCTCTTCTGCCATGCTCTCGAACTCCTTCTCCAGCTTCTCGAATAGTGGGCGCTGTTTGTCAGCGAGGGAAAGCGCCTCAAGTCCGGAGATGTGGTGCTCTTCCTCAAGCTCACCGATTTTGTCTTGGAGTGCATCGACGCGCTTACTGAAGAGCACGGTGAAGTCCGAGAACTGATCGCGAAGATCCTTCAGGTTCGATGCAACGCGAGGGAATATCTTGTCAGCGATACGCCCCTGAAGATCCTTGAGATACCCCCAATTGCCGTGGCGACGGGACTTCCAGTGTGTTCCCACATCGTCCAGCTCATTTGCGCCGACGACTTCGCGCGCGGCGAAGCAGATGGCATCCAGCTTGAGTGGAAGGGTTTTATGGAAGGCGACTTGCTGCTGCTCAAGCTGTTGAACCAGAGAGTCGGCTTCACCCTCGAAAACCTCCAAGCGCTTCGAGAGGGCGGCTTTGATCGACTCAATTTCCACCTTCACGCGCTCCGGATCGTAGTCCTTTTCGATGGCGGAAATTCGGTCGGCGAAACGGGTGCGGATGGAGCCGAGCGCTGTCTCCAATCGTTCGACAAGAATGCGGCGTGAGTCGGCGAACCGACGACTGGTGGATAGCACACTGTAGAGGCCTTCACGAACGGCATCGATGCCCGCTTCTTCGATTTTGCCTTCATCATGGAGCTTGGTGGAGATGAGGTGAACGCCGATGCTGTCGAGCTGTTCGATGAAGTAGTATCCTTCCTCTTCTTTTGTGTCGTTGGATGTGAGAAGCTCATCGAGTGTCTGACGCACTTCGCTGCGGACTCGTGATATCTGTGCAGCGCGGAAGTCGGCGAAGCTCGGCGCGGGCTCATCTTTTTCCTCCGCGTCACGAATCGTGTCGGCGTAAGTGTGGTCGGCTTTTGTCACGATGAGTTGCAGGTGGCGAAGCTGCTGCTGACGAAGCTGACGGATGATAAACTCCTTGTCGGTCTGGCCATAGGCTGCACCGCTGGTGGTGAGATAGAGAATAGCGTCCACCTCGCGGACAAGTTCCTCGGTGAGTTGCACGCGAAAGCGTTCGGTGTCGTCGAGTCCAGGAGTGTCGATAAGTTCAATGTGATCGCGAAGAAGCGGAATTGGCGCGTGGATCGTCAGTTTTTTGACGAGGTAGTGGAGAGGCTCTTGGCTGGAAGTGAACTGGCGCAGCTCTCTTCGGAATGCCTGCTTGCCCTCCTTCGTCTTCCAGCTGGTCGCCCGCACCGTATGGATTAGGCCACCTGGCTTGATCCATTGTGCGGCGAGGGTGGTCAGATCGATCGGAGTGCGAGGGATTTCCTTTCCATCTTTGTCTTTGTTGGCAGGGCGTGCGTTGAAGTTGGTGAATCCAGCGTATCGCTTAGCTTCGGGGTCTTTGGGATTCTCGGCGTATGCAGCGGAGAGGCCCTCCCACTCTTCAGCGGTCACGAATTCGATCTCGGCGCGGGTATCTTCGCTGAACTGGAAGACCGAAATCGCAGCGGTCTCGGGATTCGCGTCAACGGCGGCAAGACGCTCTTGTGCGAGTTTGTTGATGAAGGAAGATTTACCGACTTTGAATCGGCCAACCACCGCCACGCGGTAAGAGGCGGGTATCTTGGCGTCATCCAGCGCTTTATTTAGGGCGCTAATCTGTTCGTCCAAATAGTTCCGATACGATGGGATCTCTTGTTGGCGTGCTGCGGCTAATCTGTCGCGGAGAAGAAGCAGGCGATCGCGCGCTTCGTGAAGTTCGTGAACGAGGAGAACACTCATGGGGAATATATCGTTGTTGAGGGGCTGGCGACATAACCTTAGCAGAAAAAAGGATATATTGAAGTTTTCTCTGAGTAATCTACATAACGATAACATTATGTTTAAAAATGATTCCAGCTTAGCAAGGTGGGCAAATAAAGGGCGACGCGCTGGGGTTTCTTTGGGCCAGCTTGTTACTTTGCTCGAGCTTACCGGCAGTGAAAGCGTTGCGGCATTGGCCCCAGGATCAGCAAGTGACGCCGTCAATTACCGGCAAAAGCTGGACCGTCTAGAAAAGGCACTGGGAATCGGACGTCTGACCCAGCGTGTAGGCAATGCAACGCGTCCAACTGAACTGGGGCGCAGAGTGGCAGGTGAAGTGCGATTACTGCTTCTTGAACTTAGCAGAAAGAGCGCAGCAACTAATCAAGAAATGATGTGGGTCTTTGGAGGGGGGGACACCTGGCTCCAAAGTATCATAATTCCCACTTTGGCAAGGTGGCCGCATGTGGGAGCCGCGATGCGCTGGCAGGTAACGAACCTAAGAACTCATGCATTGTGCGATGCGCTTCGGGAGGGGCGTGTCCACTTTGGATTACTTCGCTTGGAGGATATTCGCGATGAAGAGGGCATCCAACCATTAAGGACATTTCAAGGTGTCGGCCAATCTGTGGTGATGAGAGGGGGGCCTGATGTTAAGACTGTGCGCGAAGCTATTCAATGGGCGATGCGAGAGGGGCATCCACTGATCCAGCAAGGCTCCAGTTGGGGTGCCTTTCGTGAAATCTTAGCGGAAGCGATTTCAGATAAGGACATGGAAGTCCTAGAGCCAAGCGTCCTTTGCGAAACTCATCCGCAGGCGGCAGCTAGTGTCATCAATGGCCGCGGATGGACCGTGGTGCCAGATATTGTTGCCCGAAATATCGAATCCGGTCGCGCATCCGTATGGCAGGTTCCCCGCATTAAAGGAGCGGATGACGTAGCATTGGTCACATGCACTCGAGTGCTCGAAAAACTCCATGGCGGAATGGAAACAGCGAACGCGCTAAAGCTGGAGATAGGTCTGACGATCTCTGGCGTGAAGAGCTAATTTGCGTCGATTGCTTGCTGATGATTCGGATAGGGCCCCTTATCCACCATTTGGGGTAAACCGAATCTAAAATGGACTGAAAAATTGCCGAACCCTATGTTAGATCATGACGTTTCTTTTGCGGCTTTGCGTTTGAAAACTCCGCTGGTGAACGGTCAGGTTTTCGCACCCTTATGTCTTCTTCAGCCGATTCACCCCGATCCAATGTTTTTGTGCATGCGCCTGTCGGGCGCCTTGATGTGCGTGGAGCGGACACGCTCAACCAGACGCTGAGCGCGGCGATCACTCCGGCGTTGCGGCATGTGGTGCTCGACATGACGCAGGTAACCTATCTGAGCAGCGCGGCGCTGCGGGTATTCGTGGCCCATTACAAAGAGCGCAAGGCCGCGGGCGGTTCGCTGGTGCTGGCGGCGGTGCCAGAGTATGCGCACAGCGTATTGGAGATCGCCGGCTTTGTCAGCCAGTTGCCGATCTTCGATTCGGTGGATGCGGCGCTCGCTTCACTGGCGCAGGAATCTGCGGCGCAAACCGTGCCTCGATCCGCTGGTGCTCCTGCCGAAACGGTTCATGCGGCATCGACTCCGTTTTCGGGTAAAAATGTAGAGACACACAGCGATCCGCGCGGCGTGTTGTCCATTCAACGCGGGCACGATGGCCCCGGTTTCATCGAAGTGGCCGGCGACATCAACGACGTGTTGGGCTCGCGCATCACGCCGGCGCACGTGTTCTCGAAGCGCTTTTCGCACAAGGCGTATTCGATCGGTCTCGGCGGCCTCGGCGCCAAGCTCGACGACTATTTTATGCTGATGGGCGAGATGATCACCATCGGTGGCACGATGGTGTGGTTGCCGTGCGACGGGGAAGGGCGCCCGGATTTCCTGATTCCGAAAAACGACGAGGGGCAGGTGCTCATGCGCACGGGATTCAACGCGTCGCTGGCCGGCGAATTTCACGACTACCTCGCGTTCACCAGCGCCAATCCCGAAGGCGTGACGATGTCCGAGTTGTATCGGCTGTTGTTTGATCAGGCGAAGAAACGACGACCCGAGTTCAAAGGCGCGATCGGTCTGGCGATGCGCGCGGAAATGCCCGCCGTGTTTGGCGCGGGCGTGGTGAAAGCGCCGGTCGAACAGAACAAGCCGGCCAACGGAAAGTTCATCACCGATCCAAGCAATTTCCCCGAATGGTTCGAATTTGATAAGGAACCGCGGCTTCGCAATGTCACGGGTCTCGTTGCTGGCTGCGGCATCGATCTCACGTGTGAATTGTCGGGCTACACGGAGGAATTTTTGCGGAAGACGTTTTATTACAACCCGGCGAACAAGGGCGCGGCGGACCTCACGCTGCACAACCACGTGGTCGCGTTTAATCCGCAGCCGCTCGCGGCGGGCTTCGATTTGGAAGGCGGCATCGCGGCGGTGGTGGACAACGGCGAGTTCCTTGACATGCGCCACATGCTCGACGCGAGCACGGTCTCACGGGCGATCATCGGCGTGATCTACGCGGACGACTTTCGCCCCGATCCCGACTGCGTGAAGACCATGGCGTGAGTGCCGTCACTCGAATTGGTGCTCACGGCGATGCCAGAGTAGGTGCTTCGGATGTGGTCGGAGTCGTGATACCGATGCGATAAACAAGGGTCTACCGGCGAGGGCGCGAAGCGAAAATCCGCCTGCCGGACTGGTTTCGGTGAACGCATTGGCTGGTTTCACGAGGACACGAAGATCGTCGGTGATGCTCCACAGGCCCATATCGAAAAGGGCGTGCGCCGTGGGGCTTAAGGCGAGGCCGTTGTCGGGATCATTATTCCGACTCTTGGCGTGTTGGTGAATGTGCGCGGCTTCGACGATGCCGGCTTGGTTGATAGTCGTGAGACGATAACCGGTAAGGGCGCAGGTAAATTGATATCCGGTGATTACATCGGTTTTGAAGCGAGCGCTTCGGCCGGTTTCGCGCGCGGCTTTATAGACAGCGGGATCTTCCTCGACCGCGGCGATTGTCTCGGCATCGGCGGCGGCATCCATGCCGAGTGCGGAAAACAACGCGATCTGCTCGGGCGGCGGAAAGTATGTTAAAACAAGGAGACGACGGAGTTGGTCTCGAAACGTGGAATCGGTGAACGCGGTAAAGAGTTCTGGGTTAATCTGTGCCCGCACACTGGTGTCGCGGGAGCGAGACGGTCTTCCGTCCTCATCGAACACGGACCAGATTCCATCGTTCGATAGGGCGTGAAAAGGTAGGCGGATGTCTCCCTTGTTGCCGCGTCGCTCGCAAACGATGGGCCAAAAGTTCTGGAAACGGACAACCAAGTCTGGCGACAGCGCGACCCAATCATCGAGCAACACCCCCGCTTCGATCGCATCCAGCACCGCGAGCAAGAGCAACGGTTTGTGCGGGGCACGTCCCTTATCCTTGTCGATATCAACACGGAGGGAAGTGAAACGTTGAAGAGCCCGAGTGTATTTATCGTGCGAGCGCATCATGCGCTATACGGGTTGCCAGACTGTTTGGGGTCCTTTGTTCATAGTCCCGCGATGAGTGGGAGTGTTATTAACGTGTCCGGGGCGTCGAGTTAAATGACAAAGCTGAGCACGGTCTCACGAGCAATTATCGGCGTGATCTACGCGGACGATTTTCGCCCTGATCCCGACTGCGTGAAAACCATGGCGTGAGTGCCTTCATTCGAATTGGTGCTCACGGCGATGGAATTAACATCTTTCCGTCGGACCCTGGTGGGTCGCCCCCTCAAGTCTTGACGCTGTTCGGGCGCTTCACAATTTCTTGCGGCGCTGACACCGCCTAGCCTTTTTTCGGCGCGGCAGGCTCGCCCCCAATTCCAGAATCTTCCATGCTTCATAGGCTCAAGCGCGGTCTGGTGGTGTTGTTCCTGTTGCTGGCTCCGGTTTCAATGGTGTCGGCGGACACCTTGAACGCTGGGTGGTCGTCAGGCGAACCGCAGCAGTTCATCCAGCGCCGCGGCGGCTACGAAGTTCTGACCGGGCTCGATATTGGGATGGTCCGGGCCATTGCCGAGCGCGCCGGGCACACGATTTCGTTCACCGCCATGTCTTGGACGGATTTGGTGGCGGGGATTGGCACGGGCAGCACGGATCTGGCGCCTGGCACAGCCTGGACGGATGAGCGCGCCACGGCGGCCGTGCTGTCACGACCCTATCGGTTCGACACGGATGTGCTGATCGTCAGGCGAGGTGAGTCGAGTCGGATGGGTGCCAAGAGTGCGGCCGACTTGCGGCTCGCGCTGCAGCGCGATGCGTCCTTCCGGATTGGCGTGTGATCGGGGTTCTCCTACGTCGATCCCGCGCTCGATGCCTTCATTGCGGATTCGGCTCATGCCGGGCAAGTGTTCCCGGGACGTGACGACGCGGAAAACCTGCAGCGTCTGCTTGCTGGTGAAATCGACGGATTCCTAGCGGAGCGGCTTTCGGTCGCGCTGCTGATTTCCAATCGAGGCGCGCGCCGGGCGGTGGAAGAGGCGCCACTGAGGCTGATGGTTCCGCTGCATCTGATGTTCAGCCGCCAGGTGCCGGCTTCGACGGTCGAGGCATTCAATCGGGCCATCGCCGAACTTGAGGCGGAGGGCGCGCTCAAGCGCATCGAGGCCGGATTCCGTGCGCCGGTGCTGTTGGGCCTCACCTTGGGCAGCGACTGGTTTTTCGTGCTGGAGATTCTCGGCACGGTTTGCGGTGCGCTCGCCGGTTACCTGGCCGCGCGGGATGAGCGTTACAGCCTGTTCGGCGCGCTGGTGCTGGCCACGATTACCGCGCTGGCCGGCGGCGTGATCCGGGACTTGTTGATCGCGCGTCACCCCATCGCGATTCTGGCGAGCCTGACCTACTTGCTGCTGGTGCTTGGGACGGTGGTAGTGGCCTATTTGGCTGGAATGGGATGGTCCATGACGCGGGGCAGGGCGGTGGTGACAAACAGCGTGGGCTGGTTCCAGCGTCGCGGGTTGCATCGCGTGGCGTTTGAAATCGCGGACGCGTTCACCTTGTCCAGTTTTGCCGTGGTGGGCGTGGCTGTGGCGGTCGCCCATGCGTCGGGTCCGCTTTGGTTGTGGGGGCCGATCCTTGGCATCCTGACCGGCGCGGGAGGCGGCATCTTGCGGGACATCGTGCGAGGCAGGGGAAACATCCCAAATCTAAGTTCGAGCGTGTATGCCGAGGTCGCACTCCTTTGGGCGGCCGCGATGAGCGTTTACCTCACGCTGCGTGGCGGCTCGATCGAGGCGGGCGAAATGCTCGCGCTGGTCGTGATCATGGTGCTGGGTGGCGCGCTGACCCGGCTGGGTGTCGTCCTGCTTCGCGTCGCTCCCGTGCGCTTGCATTGAGCTTGGATTCCGAAGCTTTGCCTCGTGGGAGGCGAGCACCGGGTTAAATGACAAAGCCGGGCATTGGCATCGGCGGAAAAACTCGAAAGCTAACCAAATGAAAATCGTGGTATTGGACGGTTACGCGCTGAACCCCGGCGATCTTGATGGGGCGCCATTGCGGGCGCTGGGCGAGTGCGAGATTCACGATCGCACGCCGGTCGATCAAATCGTGGCGCGCGCGCAAGACGCCGAGGTGGTGCTGACCAACAAGTGCCCGCTCTCGGCGGAAACGTTGGCGCAATTGCCCAAGCTCAAGTTCATCGGCGTGCTCGCCACGGGCTACAATGTCGTGGATGTGGCGGCGGCGCGCGCGCGCGGAATTCCTGTGAGCAATGTGCCGATCTACGGCACGAAGTCCGTCGCGCAGCACGTATTCGCGTTGATCCTGGCGCACACGCAGCACGTGGAAGCGCATGCGTCCGCGGTGCGCGCGGGCCGCTGGAGCAGCAATGCCGATTGGTGTTTCTGGGACACGCCGCTCACCGAACTCGACGGCAAGGTGCTGGGCATCGTCGGCTACGGTCGCATCGGCCAAGCGGTGGCGGATCTCGGCCGCGCGTTCGGCATGAATGTGATCGTGCATTCGCGCAGTGCGAAAACCGGCGTGGAGCAGGTGAGTCTCGACGAACTCTTTCAGCGGGCCGACGTGATTTCGCTGCATTGTCCGCTGACGCCGGAAACGCAGGGCCTCGTCAACGCGCAACGCCTCGCGCTGATGAAACCCACTGCACTGCTCGTGAACACGGGGCGCGGGCCGTTGATCGTCGACGCTGATCTCGCCGCCGCGCTGAACGACGGACGCATCGCCGGTGCGGCGTTGGATGTGCTTTCGGCTGAACCGCCGCCGGCGAACAATCCGCTCCTCACCGCAAAGAATTGCCTGATCACACCGCACATTGCTTGGGCGACCAAGGCCGCGCGCCAGCGTTTGCTCGGCACGGTCGTGGAAAACATTCGCGCGTTTGCGGCAGGCCAACCGCAGAACGTGGTGAACTGACGGCACGTCAGGGGTTCTAGGCTTGCAATCAGAGCACGTCTAAACAGTTTAGGTGTGAATCTGAACGCCGGCTCGTCTGGGTAGTAGGATTCAACCGGGGACTCGAAAGAGTCCCCTTATTATTTATAAGTGGACAATACCGTCTGGATCACGAGGAGCGGCGTATGTGCAGAGAATCTGCCGCAAACGAGAGAAATAGTTATGCCCGGATTTTTTCTTCATATAACTGCTTGGGCTCAGGCTCTGATACAACAGATAGGCGCATAGGTCGACGGCTTGGATTAAGTAGGAGGTGTCGGAGTCCCGATGGTTTGCGTCTTCGATGATTTTGCGAAGTTGTAGGTTTCGATAGCCCTCTCCAAACGGAGCTTGGTTTGGCACGGGATTGTAAGTGCGCATGCGCCGCATGAGCTGGCGGAGTTTTCGCTCATCAGTGCGATCTGGGAAAAGCATACCGCGCTCGTCGGCGTTTTTGGGTCCCGGAAAATTTCGGTATGACAACGTGTTTTCGAACCTCTGAATCAATGCCTGCCATGCTTTGGTGAAGGGATCATAGTCTTTGGGTTTGTTGGCCTTATCCACGACCACATTGATCAGGGATAATTCAGGCATGCCGGCTAGTTGATCGGCAAAACGGCGCAGTATTTCCAAACGTTGGTGTTTAGGGATGATAGCCAAATCCCCCGGTCTAGTCATGAAATGCGAAGCATGGATTTCATCCCGCAACCGCAGACCGAAACGATCTTTCATAGCCTGCCTGAAGGAGACGAGTTCTTCCAAGTAGGCGGTCCAGTTCAATTCGTGAATAACCAACCCCGACAGAATATACCAGCGGGTTGGAGAGTTAACCATACCTGGATCGCCGCTCTCATCGACATACATCAAATACATGGGCGTGTAGGGTTGAAGGGGAGGAGGCGGACGTGGGCAGATTGGCGCCAATCATGAAGAGTTTCGATCTTAAAGAGATGACTGTGCCTCGGGCATGACTGGCCGGGATGTCTGATGTCCGCGCCGCGCTTGCGTGGCTGCCGGCTGATCGGTCATGCTGCAGTTTCCATGCTCCGCGTTTTCAAACCCAGGCGGCATCAGCTCGAGTTGTCGATGTTGGCTCAGCCCGACGACACGACGTGCGGGCCGACGTGTTTGCACGCGGTGTATCGCTATTGGGGCAAGCGTGTGTCGCTCGACGAAGTGATCAATGCGGTGCCGCGACTTGAAACCGGCGGCACGCTCGGCGTGTTGCTCGGCATCGATGCGCTCAAGCGCGGTTACAAAGTTGAGATCATCACTTACAATCTGCAGGTCTTCGATCCCACATGGTTTGCCGATGAATCGGTTGGCCTCGTGGCCAAACTCGAAGCGCAGGCCGCGGCGAAGACTTCACAAAAGCTCCGGATCGCGTGCCGCGCTTATGTGGAGTTCATCAAGCTCGGCGGTGTGGTGAGCAGCGCCGTGTTGAGCGGCTCGCTGATTCGCAAGCACCTCAATCGCAATGTGCCGATTCTCACCGGACTCAGCGCGACGTGGCTTTATCAATCGATGCGTGAATACGGCCCGAATGACGAGGACGACGACATTCGCGGCGCGCCGTCGGGTCACTTCGTGGTGTTGAGCGGTTACAATCGCAAAAAGCGCGAGGTGCACATCCACGATCCGTTGGAGGCCAATCCGCATTCTCCGACGCGTCGTTACACGATCGATATCGATCGCGTGATGAATGCCATTCTTCTCGGTGTGCTCACTTACGATGCGAATCTCTTGATGATAGAGCCGTCCGAGAAATAATCCCATGCCCAGCCTCATCGTCGTCAACAACCCCGACCGTTGGCCGTTTGATATTCCCGGTGTCGAAGTCGTCGCCGCGCGCAAATACCTGACCGATGCGCGCTACACGGCACTGCGCCACGCGCATGTATTTAATCTCTGCCGCTCCTACGCCTATCAATCGGTCGGCTACTACGTTTCGCTGCTGGCCGAGGCGCGTGGTCATCGCCCGCAACCGAGTCTTTCCACGATTCAGGAACTCAAGTCGCCGGTCGTCTCGCGCATTCTCTCCGAAGAAATCGACGAGCTCATTCAAAAGTCGCTTGCGCCGATCAAGGGCGACACCTTCACGCTCAGCATCTACTTCGCCCGCAATCTCGCCAAGACCTATGACCGGCTGAGCCTGCAGCTCTACAACCAATTCCAAGCGCCGTTGTTGCGTGCGCATTTCGTGCGACGCGACGAACGTTGGGAGATGCACGACATCGCGCCGGTGGCGGCGAGCGAGATTCCGGAAAGCCATCGCCCGTTCGTGGCCGAAGTGGCGCGGCAGTTTATCGAAGGCCGGCGTCCCGCAAAACCGCGCCGCACGCCGCCGCGTTATCATCTCGCGATTCTGCACGATGCGGAGGAGGCGCATTCGCCGTCCAACGAGAAGGCGATTCAGAAATTCATTCGCGCTGCAGAAGAACAGGACATCGCAGCGGAAGTCATCTCGCGCGACGATTACGCGCGGATCGGCGAATTCGACGCGCTCTTCATTCGGCAGACCACTGCAGTGAATCATCACACCTTTCGCTTCGCCAGCCGTGCACAAGCGGAAGGGCTGATCGTGATCGACGATCCGCGCTCGATTTTGCGCTGCACCAACAAGGTTTACCTCGCCGAGTTGTTGGAGCGGCACGACATCCTCGCGCCGCGCACCGTCATCGTGCACCGCGACAATCTCGACGAAGTGTGCGCGCAGCTCGGCTTTCCGATCATCCTCAAGCAACCCGACAGCGCGTTTTCGCAAGGCGTCACCAAGGTGAAGACGCGCGAGGAGTTCGACGCGCGCGTGGACGAGCTGTTCGAGCACACCGAGCTGCTCGTGGCGCAGGAGTTTCTCCAGACCGAGTTCGATTGGCGCATCGGCGTCATTGATCGAAAGCCGATTTACGCCTGCAAATATTTCATGGCGCGCAAACACTGGCAGATCATTTCCAGCGCCGACGGTGAAACGGATTACGGCCGGGTCGAAGCCGTGCCGCTGGAACTCGTGCCGCAGCATGTCGTGCGCACCGCATTGCGCGCGGCGAATCTCATCGGCGACGGACTCTACGGCGTGGATCTCAAACAAATCGGCCGCCACGCCTACGTGATCGAGATCAACGACAACCCGAGCATTGATGCCGGTTACGAAGACGCGCTGCTCAAGGACAGTCTTTACGAGCGCGTTATCGAAGTATTCGCGCGCCGACTCGAGCGCAGTAAAGAGCGCCGCGACGAAGATTAAATTTTAGCCACCAATACACACCAATGAGCACGAATTTTTCAGTGTCATGCCGGACGCACAACGTGATGGCTGCCATCCATTCGGGTGAATTCGGGTCTATTCGTGGTTAATTTTTCCGATGTCCTATCACCTTTTCGAACGCTTCGGCATTGAGCTCGAATACATGATCGTGCGGCGCGGCGATCTGAGCGTCGCGCCGTGGAGTGATCGTGTGTTGCGCGATGCGGCTGGCGCGATTGTTTCGGATGTCGAGCGCGGTGCGGTGACGTGGTCGAATGAACTCACGGTGCACGTCATCGAACTTAAGACGACCGATCCGGTGAAGACATTAGACGGTTTCGCTGATGCATTTGCGGGTGAGGTGGCCGAGATCAATCGTCGGCTTGCGCCGTATGATGCGATGTTGCTGCCCACGGCGATGCATCCGCTCATGCGACCGGAAGAGGCTGTTCTGTGGGCGCACGACAACAACGACATCTACGCGGCCTTTGACCGCATCTTCGATTGTCGCGGTCACGGCTGGTCGAATCTGCAAAGCGTGCATTTGAATCTGCCGTTTGCGGACGATGCGGAGTTTGCGCGATTGCATGCGGCGATTCGCCTCGTCCTGCCGCTGTTGCCCGCGCTGGCCGCCTCGTCACCGATTGTGGAGGGCCGAGCCACGGGGTGGCCGGATAACCGCCTCGTGTTCTATCGCGGCAACTCCGCGAAAATTCCGGCGCTCTGCGGTCGTGTGATTCCCGAACCGGTTTACTCCGCGGCGGATTACGAACGGTGGATTTACGCGCCAATCGCGCAAGCCCTTGCGCCACATGATCCCGATGGCGTGCTTGAACCGGTATTCAGCAATTCGCGTGGCGCCATCGCGCGCTTTGATCGCGGCAGTATCGAGATTCGCCTGCTTGATTTGCAGGAATGCCCTGCGGCTGATCTCGCGATAGTGCGCACGCTTGTCGCGCTGCTGCGCGAACTCGTGGCCGAAACGCACCTGTCGTTGAGCGAACAACAGGCGGCATCCGTCGATGAACTCGCTCCGGTTTTCAATCGCTGTGTGGAACAAGGCGAAGACGCGATCATCACCGAGCCGGTGTTGTTGCGCGCCTTTGGGTGCGACGCGAAATCCGCTCGCGCGCACGATTTGTGGCGCGGCGTTATCGCGCGCCTGGATCCGGCGGCGAAGGCCACGGCGGCCGAGCAGACCGCGCTGCAAACTTACATGACACACGGCACGCTCGCGCGTCGCATCACTCAAGCGCTCGGTTCGAACCCGACGCCTGTAGCAATTGACGCGCTTTATCGTCAGCTCGCCGTTAGCATCTCACAGAATCAAAATTCTGTGCCAGCGCCGCGTGGCTGATATCGTTACTGGTTTAATGATGATGAAATCAGGACCCAAGTTGCTCTTACATGCAGAAGGATTGGTCGTGCTGGTCGCGGCGTGCTTTGCGTATCAACGCCTCGGTGCGTCTTGGGGCTACTTCGCGTTGTTCTTTTTCGCGCCGGACTTGGCGATGCTCGGTTACACTGCGGGCAAGAACGTCGGAGCGTGGTGTTACAATGCCGCGCACACTTATCTCGGGCTGGCGTTGCTGGCGGCGATAGCGTATGCGACGGAGCAATCGGGCGGGCTGGCCGGGGCCGTGATTTGGACGGCTCACATCGGGTTCGATCGGCTGCTTGGCTACGGGCTCAAGTATTCGACCGGATTCAAAGACACGCATCTTCACCGCGTGTGATGCGGTGAACGATTCATCGCCGGTTACTCCACCAACACGCGCGCGCCGGTGCGCCAGGATTTGAAGCACGCGAGGTTGAACTTCACGGCTTGAATGCCGTCGTGGAGCGTGGCCATGAGGTCGGGCTTGCCTTCCATCGCGTCGAGAAAGTCGTTGGCCTGAATCGTAAACGGGCCATCGCGGCCGAGCGGTGGAAACGTTTCCCACGTCCATTCGGTTTCGCCGAGCGCCATGCGGCCCCAGCGGCCGTGATGAAACTCGATGCGCACGCTGCCGCCGGGACAGTTGAACTGCAGGAAGGCCTCGTTGGGCGCTTGGAATTGGTTGAGCGTGTAAGTGAGAATGGCGCCGTCGCGATTGCGCGTGGTGACGGAAACGGTGTCTTCGACTTCGACGCCCTCGAGCACTTGGTGGCCGGCGTCGCAAATCACCGAGGCCGTCGGGCCGGTGATCCACTCGGTGAGATTGAGCATGTGCGTGATCGCGTCTTGGATCGCGCCGCCGCCCTGCGCGTGGTCATTGTAATAAATTTCGCGATACGCGGGGCGGAAGGTCGGGAAGTTCTGCCCGGAAATGATCGTGCCGGCGCGCACGGGACCAAAGGCGCCGGAATCGAGAAACGCCTTGGCGGCGCGAACTTCGGGACGGCTGTGCTGCACGTAAGCGATGCGGCAGACCTTGCCGCTGGCGTCCGCGGCGGCTTGTAGTTCGGGCATGCCATCGAGGCTGAGCGCGAGCGGCTTTTCGATGAGGCAATGCCGGCCGGCTTGCAGCACTTTAGTTGCGATCGGCACGTGAGTCGGTGCGGGCGTGGCAACGACCACGGCGGTGACGGCGGGATTGGCGAGCGCGGCGTTCCAATCATCGGTTGTGGCCGCGCCGTGTTTTTCCGCCATGGCGGCGAGAATGGCGGGACGATTGTCGCAGGCGATGACGTGACAGCGACCGGTGGCTTGAAAATTACGCAAGTGGCGTTCGCCGATGCTGCCGCAGCCGATGATCAAGACCGTGGGGAGAGTGCTCATGTTAAAAAAGCGAAAGGAGGCGGGATCGGCGATCCCGCCCTACATCAGGCGAGACATGCGTGAGGAAATCATTTTGCGGTGTAGCCGCCGTCCACCGGGATGTTGGCGCCGGTGATGTAAGACGCGGCGTCGCTGAGGAGGAAGATGACCGCGCCGTTGATTTCGTCGGGGTTGGCCATGCGGCCGAGCATGGTCATCTTGTTGTAGCGCTCGATAAACGCGTCGGCCTGCGGCTTGTCGGAATTGTAGATGCCGCCGGGTGAGACGGTGTTGCAGCGCACTTTTTTCAGGCCGAAGTAGGACGCGTAGAAGCGGCTCAGGTTGATCATGCCGGCCTTGTGAAAAAAGTAGTCGGGCATGGCGGCCATCGCGGTGCCGGTGTAATGGTGCGGATTGGGACCGACCATGCCGAGCATCGAAGCAATGCTCACAATGCTGCCGCCGTTTTCCTGTCGGCTCATCGCCTCGGCAAAGGCGTTCAACGTGAGATAATAACCGGTGGCATTGGTCTCCATCGATTCGCGCCACTCTTCGGCGTGCGGCTTTTCGCCACGCATCGGCCGGTTGACGGTGTTGTAAACAAGGCCGTCCACGCGACCGTGCGCGGCGATCACGGCGTCGCGAAACGCGAGCACGGAGGCCTCGTCGCTGACGATGAGTTTTTCAACCGACACTTCGACCCCGGCCTTGCGCGCGTAAGCGCGATCAGCCTCGAAATTAGCCGGGTCGCGCGTGCCGACGATGAGCGTGGCGCCGGCGCGACCGATGGCGGTAACGAGTTCGCGGCCGAGCAAACCGGTGCCGCCGATTTGAACGACGATTTTTCCTGCCAGCGTGATGCCTTGGGGTGTGCTCATGCGTTCAGGCGTAGGGCGAGGTGTTCTTGGCGCTGGCGGGCAGTGCCGCGATTTTGCCTTGAAGCGATTGCAGGCGCTCGCGGAAGAACGTCTGCAAGGCGCCGACGTCGGAACCGAGATTGAACACGTTGACGCCTTCTGAAACGAGCTGCTCGAACGGCACGAAGAGACCGGAAGTCATGGCGAACTTGCCGTTTTCGCGCGCGACCTTGGCGACGTGTTGTCGCGCGGCGGTGACTTCGGGCGCGGTGAGTTGGCCGGCCTTGCCGATGCGATGGCTGAAATCGCCGGGACCGAAAAGGAAACCGTCGAAGCCCGGGACGGCGGCGATTTTGTCAACTTGGGCGAGGCCTTCGGGCGATTCGATTTGGAGAACGATGAGTTTCTCGGTGTTGCTGTTCTCGATATACTCGTCCTGCGACACGGCGCAGTAATAGCCGTCAGTGTTGCCGCCATCGAGCGCGCGTTTGCCGAGCGGATAAAAACGCGTCATCGCCACGACGTGTTCCGCTTCCTCGGCGGATTCGACGTGCGGCACGATGATGCCGGTGGCGCCGGCTTCGAGCGGGCGAACGTAATCGGAATAGCTGCCCTTCGCCACGCGCACGAGACTGTCCATGTCGTGCAGGCGCGCGGCGCGAATGGCGTGCTCCAGTGCCAGCCAATCGGTCGGCACATGCTCGTTGCAGAACCACGCGGCGTCGAAACCGCAAACCCCGGCGAGTTCCGTGATGCGCGGATCGGTGAGGTTGAATTTCATCACGGTGGGGAATTTGCCTTCGGCGAGAAGGCGCTTGATGCGGCTGGAACGAAGCTGGGTCATGCGGGGAGTTGGGTTGGGGGAATGGGGATGGTGTGGAGAGACTGGCGGCGGATTCAGCGCGGTTCAACTTCGCTCAGCGCGATGACACGACCGCTTTGTTCGCGACTGAGGCGACCGGCGATGACGAGTTTCATGAGTTCGACGGTTTCGGAAAACGGAAAGGGATGCACGCCGCTGCGCAGGTAATCGATGAAGGCCACGAGTTGTGCGCGGAAGGCGTGAAACGTATCCTCAAACGCAAGCGCGCGGCTGCCGGTGGTGCCGCAGAGTTGGAGCTGGCCGAAGCCACCAAACATGTCGGCGATGGCGGTGACGATGATGTCCACGCCGCGCTGGTGCGTGAGATGCACGATGTTGCGCTTGGACGTGCCGCTGTTTTGTGCGGTGAGAAAGCCGGGACCGAGAATCGGGTAAATCGCTTCGAGCGCGTGGATGCCGTAGGTTTCCCAATACTTCGGCGTCGTGATGCTGACGTAGCGCAGCGCGCCGAGTTCGCGCGTGGCCAGATGATACGGGGCGAACTCCTTGCAGTAACGCATGCAGCTCGAAGACATGATCGCTTTGCCGGCGGCGATCCAATCCACGAAGGTTTTTAGATCGGGCGAATTGTCCGTGAGTGGTTTGTCGATGAAGACCGGCAGGCCGGCCTCGACGAACGGCCGGGCGCGCTCGACGTGTTCGCCGCCGATGTCGGTGGCGATGATGACGGCATCAACGTGACCAATCACGTCGGTGGCGCGTTCGACGACGTGCGGAATGGTTGAGCACTTGGCGACATGCTCGGCGGTGAAACCGCCTTCACCCGCGCAGTGAATGTGCGTGACCTTTGCGCCGGGAATACCGAGCGCCTCGGCCGGCTGTTTGTTGAGGTATTGGGGAATGCCTGGGAAGGGACATTCCTTCGTCATGGCCTCGCGATCGTAGCCGTTGAAAATGGCGCTCCACGAATACGGGTGTCCGTTGCCCGGCGTGCAACCGAGCAGGGCGAGCCGGATGTTGGCGGGATCTATGACGAGGCTCATGATCAGAAACGCGGGCTATTTTTTCGGCACGGCCACGCACTCGATTTCGTAATGGAGTGTTGGTGGCAGACAGCCGGTGATGGTCGTGCGAGCGGGCAGCGGATCCTTGAAATACTCGCGGTAGAGTTCGTTGTAGCGCGGCGTATTGGCGGGATCGCGGATGTAGTTGCGCGTTTGAATGACGTGCGCGAGATCGCTGCCGGCGGATTCGAGCACGTCGCGCAAATTTTCGACTGAGCGACGAAACTCTTCCTCAAACGTGCCGGGGATGATCTTGCCGGTTTTGTCCACCGAGGCTTGGCCGGAAACGAAAATCAAATCGCCCACGCGCACGGCGGGGCTGAAGGGCAGGTGCGACACGGGGGTGTTTTCGTCGCGCGGATAGGATACGATCGGGTTGGTCATAGGAAGGTGAATTGCGGTTCGGCGATATCATCGAGCGGATAGACCGGTCGCGAGAGATGCTTCCACGGCAGGCTTGCGAGGTTGTTGGTGCAGGGGCCGGGAGTATCCACGTAGTGCGAGGCCTTGGTGATGGGATCGTAGCCGCGGCGGTGCGCGACGGCGGCTTTCACGCCGATGACGGAAAAGTTTTTCGGCTCGAGTCCTTGGCTGCGATACTGGCCGAGATCAAACGGCGGCGTCTTTTTCGACGTGAGCAAAATCGTGGTGCCCTTGCAGCGCACCACGGCGCAGGGGCCCATCGCGATGTGCAAGCCGTGCATCGAGGCGAGGTGGCTGTGCTTGTCTTCCAACTCGAAGTTGCCGTCGCTGCGCGAAACAAACGTCGCGTCGATTTCCACCGGGCCGGGATCGAGTCGCGAACCGCGACCGCCGATCGCGAGTGTCTTGGGTTCGCCAGGCTTCAGGTCGGTGAGAGTGGCGACGGCAGCGGGATCGTTGAGGCACACGAGCGCGTTGGGCGTTTCGTATTTGAGCAACGCGCGCAGCACGCTGGTGCAATCGCCGGGCGCTCCGCCGCCGATGTTGTCGGCGGGTTCGACCAGCAAAACGGGACCGACGGTATCGCGCGGCAACGCGGCCACGACTTCATCCACCGGCGGATAAGCGATGACGCCTTTCTCGCGCAGCGACCACGCGAGATCGGCACCGCGTTTCAACACCGCGTGCGCCTCCGCGGTTTCGCCGGTGTAGATCACGCTGAGCGAAAGTCCGGTGTCGGGTGTGTCCGCGAAAGAAAAACCGGGCGCGATGTTGCAGACCCAGATGCTTGAGCTCTCTGCTTCGGCGGCGCGTGCGAACAGATTAAGCGCATGCATCGGATCGCTGGCCGTGCCCGTGCCGGGCGGCGCCCACATCAGCGGCACACGACACCAAGCCATGCGCGGGGTGATTTTTTCGCGCAGCGCCCGATCGAGCAGCCGCGCGGCGCGCATGGCGCTTTCGTGCGCATCGGTGTGCGGGTTTTCGCGATAAGCGACGAGGCCGTTGGCGAGTCGGCACATCTTGGCCGTCAAGTTGGCGTGCAAATCGAATACGCCGAAAATCGGAATGGTGGCGCCGCCGGGCAGCGCGCGAATGCGCTCAAGCAAAACGCCCTCGGGATCGGTGAGTGATTGCGTGACCATCGCGCCGTGCAGCACGAGGTAGATGGCATCAACGCCCTCGGAGAGCGCGGTGGCGGCGCGCTCCACAAACGCGCGCCAGAATTCATCAAACGCTTCGTCCTCCACGACGCCGCTGGGATTCACGCGCGCGTCGAGCGTGGGAATGACTTCGAAGTCGAGCTCCGCGGCGGCGGTTAGAAAACCATCGGTTGGCGATGCATCGCCAAGCTTTTTGAAAATCGCGTCGCCATAAGTGACCTCGAAATCGGACCACGCCGTTGCGCCGTCCACAAACGTGTGGGTTTCATGAAACAGGCCGGCGAAGAGGACGCGTGGTTTCATGAGTGTAAGGCGGGATCGCCTGATTCCGCCATGCCATCGCGCAAATCATCCGCAGGCGGGATCGGCGATCCCGCCCTACAATGATGAAATTTGCGATGCGGGTTCATCGGTTCATCACGCGGCCGGTTTGTATTCGGCGACGTGTCGGGCGAAGGCGTGGGCGGCGCGCACGAGCGTTTCGTCGATGTCGGCCTCGGTGTGCGCGAGGCTGATGGACCACAGGCCGCGTTCGATCGCGCGCACGCCTTCTTCAAGCAGACAACGACGCAGATGCGCCCAGCGCGCGGCATCGTGACGCGTGACGTAATCGCGATAGTTCATGATCGGGCCGGTGGCGGCACCGGGTTTCGGCATGACGGTGTGAAACGCGAGCCCGGGCCCCTGCGGCGCGAAGGGAATGTTGTGCTTGGCGGCGAGGGCGGAGAGGCCGGCCATGAGTTTTTTCCCGAGCGCGTTGGTCGAGGCGGGCAACGTGTCGCCGCGTGCGATGACTTGATCGAGACACCATTTGCTCGCGGCGAGGCAGAGCGGATTGCCGTTGAGCGTGCCGGCGTGGATGGATTCGCCGGAAATGATCTTGGCCATCGCGGCTTTGGTGCCGCCGAGCGCGGCGAATGGCGTGCCGCCGCCGATCGCTTTGCCGAGAATGGTGAGGTCGGGTTTGTAACCGTAGTAACCTTGCGCGCAGGAAGCGCCGAAACGGAAACCAGTGATCGTTTCGTCGGAAATCATCAGCATGCCGTCGCGATCGCAAAGTTCGCGGATGGTTTGGAGGAATCCGTCAACCGGCTCGATGCAGCAGGTGTTGCAAAGCGCGGGCTCAAAAATGATCGCGGCGATCTGGCCCTTGTGGCGGTCCACGCAGCGGCGCAGGTGTTCGGCATCGTTCCAATGCGCGACGACGAAGTGATCCGCGACTTCGGGAATGATGCCCTTGCTCGGATGCGTGCGCGGCAGTTCGTCACTGTCGGTCCACGTCGCGGTCGGATTGGCGAAACCGATCAAACCCTCGTCGCCCCAACCGTGATAATGCCCCTCGAAGCGCAAAATGAGCGGTCGGCCGGTGGTGGCGCGCGCGAGGCGGAACGCCGCCATGACGGCCTCGGTTGCGCAATTGTTGAAGCGCACGAGTTCGACTGACGGGATCATCTTCGTCAGGCGCTCGGCGACTTCGCATTCGAGTTCGGATTGCGCGGCCCAGTGCAGACCGAGTTTTGCTTGGGCGGCGATCGCATCGGCGAGTCCGGCAGGCGCGTGACCGTAGAGCAGGGCGCCTTGGCCGAGTTGGTAATCGATATATTCGTTGCCGTCGACATCCCAACAGCGCGGCCCGGCGCCCTTAGTGAAATAAAGCGGCACCGGTTGTTCGAGTTTGCGGATGCCGCTGTTGACGCCGCCGGCGATGCTTTGCTGGGCGCGATGAAAGAGCTCTTGGGATTTGGTGAACGTGTAAGGCATTGAGTCGGGGTTTGGTTCAGGCGAGCGCGCGCATTCGATCCTTTTGCAGCGAGGTGGAGATTTGGCGCATGGTGGAGATGAGCGCATCGCGACGCTCGGCGGGAAAACGATTCACGGGCACCGACACGCTGATGCCGGCGAGCGGTTCAACCATGGGTTGAAGCGAAATCGCGACGCAGGCCACACCGGCGACGGTCTCTTCTTCTTCCAACGCGCAACCGCGGGCGAGCGTGGCGGTGATTTGATCTTCGAGGCGTTGCAAAACCGCACGACGACCGCGCGGGGGCAGGGCGGCACTCAGGCGTTTGATGAGTCGCGCGCGTTGTTCCTCGGGCAGCCACGCGACGATGGCACGACCCAGCGCGGTGGTGTGAAACAGATCGCGCGCGCCGGGTTTCACGATCCAGCGCAAAGGCTGCGTGGTCTCCAAGACGCGCACGTAGCGCACGTAGATGCCCTCCAGCATGCCGAGATTGACAGTCTCGTCATAGGCTTGGTGCAGCTGCTCGAGAATCGGCAGGGCGCGATTTTCCAATGTGGCGTCGCGGCCGTGCGTGCGCAGCGAGAAAAGTCGTTCGCTCAACACGTAACTGCCGCGCCGGTGCGCGTTGTCGAGATAACCGAGTTCGCGCAGACTGCGCAGGATGCGATGCACGGTGGGTTTTGGCAGCCGACTCTCCTCGGCCAGTTCCGCGAGACTGAGCGGCCGCCCGGTGCGCGCCAGCACCTCGAGGATGGAAAAGGCTTTGTCGAGAACCGCGATGCTCATGCGAAAACGCTTTACATTTCGTTTCACAATGTGAAACAAAGATTTCGTCAAACAAAATCAGGCTGTGATCATCGATTGCCACAATCACCTCGGGGTTGATCTGCTTTTTTACCTGAACGGCTGGCACCCTTACGCGCAGGATTTGCCGACGCTGGTGACGGAAGGCCGGCACTGCGGCGTGGATCGCTGGGTGGTGTTTCCGATGGTCAGCAATCTGGCTTTCGATGTGCCGGCGATGCGACAGGGCCGCATGGAGGCCGGCGGAATCGAGCGCGTGCCCTACGCTTACGAAAACGAGCGGATGCTGCGCGAAGTGTATCAGCTTTATCCCGATCTCGGAAAAGCCGCGCTGCCGTTTGCGATTCTCGATCCGCTGCGCGAGCCCGAGGCGCAGGTCAAAAAACTGCGCGAGCTGCACCAAGAGTTTCCCTTTTACGGGCTGAAAATCCAGGCGACGATCATCAAGTCCGACGTGACAGCGCTGTTGCGCGAAGGCCGCGTGTTCTTGGAGTTGGCCGGGGAACTCGACCTGCCGTTTCTCATTCACTCGAGTGTGGGCGACGACAAGTGGTCGCAGGCGAAGGATATTCTCAAAGTCGCGGAGGCCACGCCGTCCGTGCGTTTCTGCCTCGCGCATTCGTGTCGTTTCGATCGCGAGTGTCTCGATCGCGTGGCGGAGTTGCCCAACACGTGGTTCGATTGCTCGGCGCATCGGATTCACTGCGAATGCGTGCAACTCGGCATGCCGAACATTGCCAAGACTGACCGGCGCTTCCCCGCGGATTATCGCGATCCGGCCGCGGTGTTGCAGGCGCTGGCCGAGGCATATCCGACGAAATTGATTTGGGGCTCCGATACACCGTTTCAAAGTTACGTCGATGCGGAGTATTCGCTGCGCAGCACTTACGCGGAAGAGGTGGCCTGCCTCAATTCCGTGAGTGGAAAACTCAAGCAGGCGATCGCGCAGGACAACCTGCTGGCGTTGCTGAAACTGAAGGATGAAAGCGTTCTCACTCGCGTCTAATCACGCTCTGGTCACGGGCTCGTCGCAGGGCATCGGCCACGCCGTGGCGTGGGCGATGCACGAAGCCGGCGCCTCAGTCGTGTTTCACGGCAAGGAAGCCGCTGCGCCGAACATGCCGGCGGGCAGCGTTTATCTTTCGCAGGATTTGCTCGAGCGCGACGGTCCACAAAAACTCGTGGCCGCAACGTTCGCGATGCGACCGGAGCTCGATCTACTCGTGTGCAACGCCGGCAGCTTTTTCGACCAGCCGTTTCTCGAAATGGACGAAGTGCACTGGGATCGCACGATCAACCTGAACCTGCGGGCGAATTACTTTGTCGCACAGGCATTCGCGAAAGAACTCGCTGCACGCGGTCGGCCCGGCGCGATCGTGACGACCTGTTCGACCAACGGTTTTCAATCGGAGGAAGATTCCACCGCCTACGATGTTTCCAAAGGCGGCATGGTGATGATGACGCGCAGCCTCGCGCACTCGCTCGCGCCGCACGGTATTCGCGTCAACGGCATCGCGCCCGGGCTGATTCGCACGCCGCTCACCGCCGGGTTGAATGACCCGGCGAAGATCGCGCACTACGAAAAGAAAACCTTCCTTGGCCGCCTGGGTGAACCCGGCGACTGCGCCGGCGCCGTGGTGTTTTTGCTGTCGCCGGCCGCCGCTTACATCACCGGCCAGATCCTCGTGATCGATGGCGGGCTCACGGTCGGGCAGATTGGGAAACTGTGAGAAGTCGGGAGAAAACTGGGAGCGCGGGCGGCCCGCCCGCGCTCCCGGGGGCATCCGCAGCGCGGCGATGAATCCACGAAGGTCATAAAAACGAATCCTGGGCTGGATTCTTTGCTCTGCTCAGCATGACATTCATTCCCATGCCCCGCGTTGATGAACTTGCCACACCGGTCGTCCTGCTCGACCGCGCGAAAACCGCGAACAATATTCGCTCGATGCAGGCGGAGTGCGATGCCGCCGGTGTTAAACTCTGGCCGCACATCAAGACGCACAAGATGGTCGAGGTCGCGCGCCGTCAGCTCGCTGCCGGGGCCGAGGGATTGACCTGCGCGAAACTCGGCGAGGCCGAGGCGATGCTGCCTGCGGGTGTGAAACGCATTTTCATCGCGCATTCGCTCGTTGATGTGCGCGCGGCGTCGCGCATTGCGGCCCTTGCAGATCAACTGGAGGAATTGCGCGTCGCGGCGACCAGTCCTGCGCAGGCCGAGGCGCTGGTGCAGGTGGCGAATGCCGCGGAGCGCAAACTCAAGGTCATGATGGCCGTGGATTCTGGTCTCGGTCGCGAAGGCATGCGGCAGGTGGCCGATGCACAGAAAGCCGCTGCCGTCATCGCAGCATGTCCGGGGCTCGAGCTGGCGGGTTTTTATACGCACGAAGGTCAGCTTTACTCCGCAGATCCGGCGGAACAACGGGCCAAGGTTGACGAAGTGGTTAATCGTGTGGCGGCGGTGCGCGATGCGATCAATCCGCAGCTTCCAATCTGGCCCGGTTGCAGCGTGTCCGCGCGACACATGATCGCGACCGGCCGTGTGCAAGTGGTGCGGCCCGGCGCCTACATGTTTGGCGATATCGCGCTGGCGGTGACGACGCGTGTTATGCCGATCGCCGATGTGGCGATTCATGTGTTGGTCACGGTCGTGGACCGACCGGAGCCGGGACTCGCGCTGATCGACGCGGGTTCGAAAGTCTTTTCATCCGACAAAACAGCGCAGGGCGTGCATGCGATGGTGGCCGACGGCCGTGACATCCAAGTCGTGCGCGTCAACGAGGAACACGGTTTCGTGCGCGGCGCGGACGTGGATGCGTTGCAGATCGGCGACCACCTGCGCTTTATCCCCGCACACATTTGCCCCGTGATCAACCTGACCGATTTTGTGACGGTGATCGAAGGCGATGTTGTGGTGGACCGCTGGCGCGTCGACGCGCGCGGGCGAGTGGATTGAATTAGTGTCGGCGCTTTCATCCCACTCCGGAGTAGGCGTAAACGCGGCTATGTTTCCATTTGCTCTCGCAAGCGATGGCGATCCTAGGAAACTAATTTACTCGCGAATCACGCTGTGGCTTAAGGCCGTGTTATGAAATACTTCTATTTGGCCGTGATGGGAATCATTCTTGCCACTTTAGGGCTGGCCAAAGAGGCGATTCGATTAGGCGACGACGTTTATTTTCTCGCGTTTGAAGAGAGCAATAAAGAGGGCAGCCTGAAAGAGTTTCTGCCAGCGGGTGAAACTTTGGAAAACTGGACGCGCATGGTGACGGTGAGGCATTTCAAAAGGTCGCGTTCACCCAAGGACCATATCGCTGCGATGGCGCAGAATTACCATGCTCAGTATCCGCATATGCAGTTTGCGGTCTTTGAGAAAAAGGAAACCAAGGAATGGGCGATGGATTTCATCATTTATCCGCGCGAACAGGATAGCGGTCATGTGGAGTGGAACTACTTCCAAGCCGGCAAAGTGAAGGGAGTGAAAGGGATTGTGCTCAATCAATACGTGGAGCGAAGACCCTTTGAAGGATCGCTAGAACCTGTATTCAAGGCGTGGAATCTGGGCGATTATCGGGTTACGATGTTGGGTATATTGATGCCGGCAAAGTTCGAGGTCGTGGATTTACCTGAGACTGAAAATTAATAGCCAATGGGCGTCGAGGTGCTGCGCTAGTCGAGCAGGTCAAGGGCGAGGAGATCACTTTCACGAAGAGAGAGACGCGCTCTCGCGTGATTACTGGCATAGGAATATTCATTTCGATTCCTGCTTTACGGGTTATAGGGTCGATTTAAGCCCCAGCTCGCATGTTTGCATTTTTACGTCCCCTGACCCTTGGCTGTGCCATCGCATTAACAACTATGACGAGTTTCGCATCTCCTGCAGAGGAAGCCCGCTCCTGGTTTGAACGGTTTGAAACCACTGAGCGTGTTCCCTTCGCCTTTACTTACGGCGGACGGCCTTCCGCTGAGCTGCTGCCCACTTGGGAGGTGACGTATGACAGCCGTGAGCTTTCGGCGGAAAAGACCGAACGCGCCGTGACCTACACGGATCCGGAAACTGGCCTGCAGGTTCGCTGCGTTGCGATCAGCTACCGTGATTATCCGGCGGTCGAGTGGACCGTGTATTTGAAGAATACCGGCAGTGCTGACACGCCGTTGCTCACGGGGGTTCACGCGTTGAACGCCAAGTGGGATCCTCCCAGCGACGAGCCCTGCACGCTGCATTATAGTCTCGGAACACTCTATCCCACAGCGGCGGCTGACTTTACGCCGATGGCGACCAAGCTCTACACGGTTAAGAGCAAGCTCAACCCCTATAACAGCCGTCGCTTCTTTCCCGTTATAGGCCGACCCAGCGGTGGGGTTATGCCCTATTTCAATTTCAGCACGAAATATGACCAAGGCGTGATTGTCGCGGTCGGCTGGCCCGGCGCTTGGTTCACTGAATATGGACGGGATGACAAAGGCGCGGTGGTGATGACGGCCGGGCAGGAATATGTCCGGCTCAAGCTGCTGCCGGGCGAGGAAATCCGCACACCGCTAATGGCGATGCTGTTTTATGAAGGCGACTGGATCGACGGACAGAACCAATGGCGTCGCTGGATGGTTGAGCACAATCTTCCGCGTCCTGGTGGTCAGCAGATCCAGCCACTGGTTGCGGCCAATTCTTCCGCTCACTTTCATGAAATGGTCCATGCCGACGCCGCGAGTCAGATCGAATTTATCAACCGTTATCGCGAGGAGAACATCCGGCTCGATTATTGGTGGATGGACGCCGGCTGGTATGAGAACCGCGGTCGTTGGCAAGAGCCCAGCGCGATATGGCGCAATGACGACAAGCGCTTTCCCAAGGGGCTGCGCGAAGTCACCGACCATGGACGCAAGCACGGCATCAAATCCGTGGTTTGGTTTGAGCCGGAGCGCATCATGCCAAGCAATGAATTTTATCAGGAGCATTTCGATTGGCTGATCAAGAATCCGACCCCTTATCTCGTTTCCCGACTGCTTTACCTCGGGAACCCCGAAGCGCGCGCCTGGCTCATTGACCAGATCAGTTCGCACATCACCGCGGCGGGCATTGATGTCTATCGGCAGGACTTCAATGTAGTGGAACCGCTCTACATCTGGCGCGGCAACGATGCTCCGGATCGTCAGGGGATCACGGAAAATCTTCATGTCAGCGGATACCTCGCGGTTTATGATGAGCTCCTGCGCCGTCACCCGGATCTGATTATCGACAATTGCGCCGGCGGTGGTTCCCGCAACGATCTCGAATCGATGCGTCGCTCCGTTCCGTTTTGGCGGTCCGATTACGCATTCGATCCGGTGTCCAGTCAGAATCAGACTCTAGGCCTCGCACTGTGGCTGCCTTTTCAAGGCACTGCCACACATCCCGATCAATGGAGTCGCTACGATCTGCGCAGCCACCTGACCACGCCGCTCATCAACTTGCCGTGGGATGTGCGCAACCGCTCGTTGCCCTATGATGAGTTCCGCCGCGCGGTTGATAACTGGCGCTTGGCGTCGGAAAATTACTTTGGCGATTTCTACCCGCTGACGCCGTCCAGTCTGGTTGAAGAGGCTTGGCTGGCTTGGCAATTTGATCGCCCCGAGGCTGGCCGTGGTGTGATCCAAGCGTTCCGTCGCGATCGCGCCGATCCCGTGCAGCGTGTGAAGTTGCGCGGACTTGCGGCCGCCGCCCGCTACCGTGTGACTGACGTTGATGATCCTGATACTGTTCGCACCTTGACGGGCGAGGAGCTGATGACCGTCGGTTTGGAGCTCACGATTCAAGACCAACCCGGAGCCGCGATCCTGCTCTACGAGAAAACCGAAGGTTGAAGCTTTCGGTTTCTAAACCCTCCCATGCGCAGGCCCGGATTTAAATCCGGGCCTGCGTTAGTTTCCGACAGGCGTATTCGGCTTTATTTGGCGAAATTTTTGCGTCGGTCGTTTCCGACAAAATGCCGCTTACTTTTCCGCGACGCTCCAGAGGTAGTCCCAGATGAGTTTAAGCAGGGTGAAGAGGCCGTCGCTTTCGATGATGAGGGCGTAGTTTTCGCCGGTGCTGGCGACGATGGCGACTTTGCCGTCGTAGAGGGTCATGTTTACCACGTTCGCCGCGCTCGGCAGGGAAATGTAACGCACTTCGCGGTTAAGTTCGTTGCTCGGCATGAGCAACGGTTCGTCGATTTCCTGTTCCCGGATGCGAATGGCATGCGCGCGGATGTTCTTCTCGATGCGCCGGCGCACGAAGCTCTTCAGGTAACGTCGGCCCACGACGCTCTCCAAGCCCCGCATCGAACCGAAGTAGAAATATTCTTTGAACGGGGTCTGCAGCAGTTCATCGTGAAACTGGCGCACGCCTTTCAGCCCCTCGTAATAGCGCACGCGCGGCTTGTGCGAAGTGCGGTTGAACAGCCCGTTCAGCTCGGGCAACATCTCGTCGAGCAGCGCGCGCTGGCGCTCCAGCCGCAGCTGCAGGTTATCTGGTTGCGTGGCGGTATAAACGCGCTTTCGACCGGAGAAACTGACGACCGCCAAGCCATCGGCGACCAAATCTTCGAGCAGTTCGTAACTCGTGGTGCGTTTGATGCCGGCGGTCTCGGCCAGTTCAGCCGCCGTGCCGGATCGCGCCTGGAGCAGCACGCTGTAGAGCAGGGATTTTTTGGCGCCGAAGCCGAGTTCGCCGAGCTGCTGCACGATGTCCATGTCGCCATTCTGTCGGAATTTCCCGACAGTCAAATCCCATTGACGATGCCTCACTCCGAGGCGCATTGGTCGGAGCGAACCGTCACCTGTGACCAATTTGATCCACCCCTGATCCCGCTGCCATGCCCGTTAAACACGTCCTGCTCTGCTCCCTCGACGGCGTTCGCCCTGACGCCATCCAGGCCACTTCAACCCCGAACATTGATCGCCTGGTGAACGAAGGCGCCTGCACTTGGAATGCCCGCGCGGTGATGCCATCGAGCACGCTCACGTGCCACACCTCGATGTTGCGCGGAGTGGACACACCGCGCCACGGCATCACCACCAACACGTTTCATCCGTTGGTGCGTCCGGTGCCGAGTTTGCTGGAGGTCGCTCATCGCAACGGGCTCGCCACCGGCTTTTGTTACAATTGGGAGCCGTTGCGCGACGTGGCCGATCCCGACAGCCTCAATCTCGCGTTTCTCTACAAGCTGCCGAACTACCAGTTGAACAAGGAGGGCAGCTATATGCGCAGCGAACCCGAGCAGATGCGTTTCCTTTGTTCGATGCTGGATTCGATGAAGCTCAATCTGCTCTTCCTTTATCTCGGCGGCACCGACGCGGTGGGACATGCCCGTGGCTGGATGAGTCCTGAGTATCTGAATTCGATCACACACGCTGACCGCTGCCTCGGCCTGGTGCTGGACAAGATCGCTCAATGTTGGGATCCGGCGGACACCTGCACGCTCGTGTTGAGTGATCATGGCGGTCACGAAAAAACTCACGGCACGGAGATGCCGGAGGACATGACGATTCCGTGGATTCTCCACGGCGCGAATGTGCGTCGCGGCCATCAGATCACCGGCCCTGTTCGAATCTACGACACCTGCGTCACGCTTGCGCACCTCTTGGGATTGCCGGCCAGCGATCAGTGGGAAGGCCGCGTGATCGAGGAGGCGTTGCTGCTGCCGTAACCCGCGCGTTCGCCTGCGCCGCGTCTCCGCGGACCTTTGACGCGGAGATTATTTTCTCATGTCGCTCACCGCCATCCTGCTGGTTCTTTTCTCCTGCGTGATGCATGCGGGCTGGAATCTGGCGTGCAAAACGAAGACGCCATCCGCGGCGTTTTTTGTTCTGGCCAGCGCGAGCTCGATCACGCTGATGACGCCGCTCTACGTGTGGTTTGCTCCGCGACTCGAGCTGGTGCCGCCGTTGGTCTGGGGGCTGTTGATTGCCACGGGATTTTTCCAGGCGCTGTATTACGCCAGTCTCGGCAACGCCTATCGGTTGACCGACATTTCACTGGCGTATCCGATCATTCGCGCGCTGCCCGTGCTGCTCGTGCCGCTGGTTTGCGGATTGCTCGGTTTTGGCGAATCACTCTCGGGTATCTCTATTGTAGGCATGGTGATTATTGCGGCGGGTTGCATGGTGCTACCGCTGACGAGCCTTAGAACGGCGCGGCTACGTGATTACTTTAGGTTGCCGATGCTCTTTGTGCTGATCGCGGCGCTGGGCACGACGGCGTATTCCATCACCGACAGCGAGGCGCTGGCCCTGTTGGGTGGAGAAGGCCGGCCGTTCACTCCGGTGCAAGCCGCGCTGTTCTACATCGCTTTCGAGAATCTCGCGATTCTGGGCTTCCTGCTTTTACACGTGCTGTGCTCGCAGCGTGAGAAGCATAACTTGGAATCCCTCTGCCGCGACTCGCTGCGCTATCCGCTGATGTCGGGCCCGGCGTCAACCAGCGCCTACCTGCTCGTGTTGGTGGCGATGCAACTTTCCACTGATGTCAGCTACGTCGTCGCGTTTCGACAGATCAGCATTATCATTGGCGTGATTTTGGGCGTCATGGTGCTGAAGGAGAAATTCACACGGCTGAAATTGATCGCCACCGTGCTGATCTTCGCGGGCCTCGTGCTCACCACGCTGGGGCACTAACGCTGACTCGGTGACGACTCATGCCGGTTTTACCGCGCGGCCAGTGCGAGCGGATTCGTAGAGTGCGCAGATCAACGACACGGCGTTGCGCGCCTCGGGGCCGTTGATGCCGAGCGGTGTGCCTGCGCGCAGGTGATTCACCAAATCCTGAATCTGCCGCAAGTGCCCTTGATGGCTGATGGCTTTGGGATCGCTGGCGCCGGACCCCATCGCGGTGTCGGCGGCGGCACGGCGAATCGCTTCGTCCTCGGGCTGCGAGTCGCGAAAATCCCACTTCGTGATGGTGTCGTCATCCAAACGCACGGCACCATGCTCACCGCAGATTTCGATGCGGCGCGACCAGCCGGGATACGCGGCGGTGCTGGCCTCGATCGTGCCTAACGCGCCATCGGGGTAGCGCAGCACGGCGGCGGAGGTGTCCTCCGCTTCGATGCCCGTGTGCACGCGGCGGGTGGTGTGGCCGAAAACTTCAGCAGGCAGGCCGGCGAACCATTGCAGCAAATCGAGACCGTGAATGGCTTGGTTCATCGTCGCGCCGCCGCCATCGAGCGCGAGCGTGCCTTTCCATCCGCGATAATATTCGGGCGCACGAAACCATTTCACATGGGCGCTGGCGAGCACGAGGTGACCGAAGCGGCCCGCATCGAGCGCGGCCTTGATGCGCTGCGCGCCGGTGCCGAAACGCGCTTGGAAAATCGGCGCGACGACCACGCCGGCGGCCTTGGCCGCGGCCAGCAAGCGGTCCACGCGCTCGACCGTGATTTCGAGCGGCTTTTCGATGACGACGTGTTTGCCCGCGGCGATGGCGGTCAACGCGGGTTCGAGATGCGCGCCGCTGGGCGTGGTGATGCAGACCACATGAATATCGTCGCGAGCGCAGAGTGCGGCGACATCGGTGGTGTGAAACGCCGCGCCGTGTTTTTCCGCGAGTGCTTGCGCGGTGGCGGCGTTGCGTCCGGCCACGCCGACCAATCGCGCGCCGCCGGCGTCGTTGATGGCGCGTGCGTGATAGTCCGCGATCATGCCGCTGCCGATGATACCGAAGCCGAGATCCGTCGAGGAGGTCATGCTTGAAAGTTGAAGCGTGCAGCTGGTGCCGTCGATTTTGGATTTAGCGCCACCATCGCAAAACTTGCCCGGTTCGCATTGATGACGGGCGGGCGATTGACTCGACCGCCGTCCGCGTGCCTGTTGATGGCATGACGCAGCAATCCGATGGTATGAACTACGCCCCGCGGGGCAAACCACAGCCGGTGGTGAAGCCGGGCGAATTCATTTACGCGGCGGCGCATCTCGACCACGGTCACATTTACGGTCAGTGCAACGGACTCAACGAGGCGGGCGCGACGTTGAAGTGGGTTTACGATCCCGATCCGGCCAAGGTGGAGGCGTTTCGCAAAGCGTATCCGCAAGTGAAGGTCGCGCGGAGTCTCGACGAAATCCTCGACGACGCGGAGGTGAAGCTCGTGGCGGCGGCGGCCGTGCCCTGCGATCGCGGACCGATCGGCTGCAAGGTCATGCGCGCGGGCAAAGATTATTTCACAGACAAAACGCCGTTCACGAAGCTGGCGCAGTTGGAAGAAGCGCGTGCGATCGTGCGCGAGACCGGTCGCAAATACATGGTGTATTACAGCGAGCGGTTGCACGTGGAGAGTGCGATGCATGCCGGCGACCTCGTGCAGGACGGCGCGATCGGGCAGGTCATTCAAGTGCTTGGCCTCGGACCGCATCGTTTGAGCAAGCCTTCGCGCCCGGCGTGGTTTTTCGAGAAAGCGAAATACGGCGGCATCCTTTGCGACATCGGCAGTCACCAGTTCGAACAATTCCTGTTCTACAGCGGCGCGACCGACGCGACGGTGACCAACGCCGCGGTGGGCAACTTCGCCAATCCGGACACGCCCGAATTGGAAGACTTCGGCGAGGCTTCGCTCGTGGGCAGCAACGGCACGTCGAATTATATTCGCGTGGACTGGTTCACGCCGAACGGCCTGCGCACGTGGGGCGACGGCCGCACGATCATCCTCGGCACGAAGGGTTATATCGAGATGCGCAAATACGTGGACGCGGGTCGCGACGCGGCGGGCGACAATCTCATCCTCGTCGATGACAAGGGCGAACAGTTCATGAATCTCGCGGGCAAAGTCGGCTTCCGCTTCTTCGGCGAATTGATTCTCGACTGCCTCAACCGCACCGAGAAAGCGATGACGCAGGCGCACGCCTTCAAGGCCGCTGAGCTTTGCCTCAAGGCGCAAGCCGTGGCGCGGGTAATCTCACCGACGGTCGGTTAAGGCGTTTCGTTTCGTTGTTCGGAAGAATCGCTCGCCGACGCTTCGACGGTCTTTTCATCCACGGTGTGATCGACGCGTTCGGCGAATGCCTGAATGAACGCGTGGCGCACGGTGTTGCCGATGGTGGCGAGAGTAGAGACGTTTACCGCGTCAAATTCGCCACTGATCGGCACGCGAGTGCCGAGTTGGTCGCGCGGGTGATTTTTGAAGACGAATGCAAGGGCGGATACTATCGCTTCCCAAAGTTTGCTCGTGAGCGGTTTGTCTTGCGCTTCCGTGTCGGAGAAATCCACCTCGGTGAGAAATGGTTTGATGTAGCCTTCGAATCGTCCGTCGGCCGCCGCGAGTTCACCGTAGACCGACAATGAACCGGCGCGCACATCCACATTGGCGTGGGTGCGCAGGAAGTCGTTCAATTGCGGCAGCGCGATGTTTTGCACTTCGAGATTGAGGTCGAAGCGCGGAAGCTCCGCCAAGGGTTCGCCACGAGCTTCTAAACGCATTTGGCCTCCGGCATCTGTGGTGGCGGCGAGCCGCAACGTGGCGGGTAACGAATCGTCGGGCGTGATCCGGTTGCGCAAATCGGCGGCTTCCAAGCTCACATTGCTCAGCCGGATATCGTAAGGCATCTCGCCCGTGTCGTTGAAGAATCGCAGCTTCCCGCGCACGACCGTCAGGTGGGTGATCTCGATGGGAAACAAATCATTGATGACCTCCTGCCAGCGTCGTTCCACGGGGGAAGGCGTTTGCGACCCGGTTTCTGAAACGCCTTGCACCAAAGTGATGGAGAGTTCATCCGCGTGGATTTCACCGAGCAGATAACCGTGAATCAGTTCGCGCCACGCGAGGGAGAAATCGATTTCCTTGGCCTGAATCAGCGGCTCTCCGATGGTGTTGCCCTCCGTCTTGATCAAACGCAGACCCTTAAGCTGATACGCTCCACGCACGAGAGACACATCAATGTCTTCCACTTCGCCAGTGTAACCGGGAACAGCCGCCAGCCGCCGATTGACGGCCCATTCCAAAACCGCGGGCAACGCCAGACGCAGGCTGACCAAAACTAGCGCCACGATCAGCAACCATTTCGCGCCACGCCGCAGGCCGCAGACAAAGTGATGCAGGCGACGCGGCCAAGAGTGATCCGCGGAAAAACTGGGACGACCATGCTCCATTTTACTCTTCGACAGTGATTCGGCCCTGCGGTTCTGATTGTGCGTCAAACGCCGCGCGGAGTAGAGGACATCACTTGCCAATTTGAGGAGACGCGGTATGGGTGCGGGCATGAAACTCCGCTTTCTCAGTTCCCTGTCGCTGTTTATTTCCACACTGCTGACCGCTTGCGGTGCCGGCACTCCGCTCGCCGTGGGTGATGCGGCGCCGGTGGTTTCGGCCGCCAGTGACAACGGTCAGGTGGTCAACCTCGCCGATATTTACGCGAAGAGCACTTACACGCTGGTTTATTTTTATCCCAAGGCCGGCACGTCGGGCTGCACCGCGCAGGGCTGCTCGTTGCGCGATGCGTATGAAGAACTGACCGATAAAGGCGTGACGGTCGTGGGCGTGAGCACCGACACGGTTGAAGAACAACGCGCGTTCAAGGCCGCGCAAAACTTTCCGTTCACGCTGCTGGCCGACACGAACAAGAAAGTGCTGCAAGCCTTCGGCGTTCCGACCTACCCGAACAGCAACGCGGCGCGTCGTCAGGCGTTTCTCATCAAGGGCGGCAAGATCGTGTGGGCGGATTACACCGCGAGCACGAGCCAGCAGGCGGCGGATGTGCTTAAAGTGCTCGGCACGCTCTAAGCCGCGTCACAATTCGTCGTCGTCCACGCCGGGCAAAATCCCGGCGTCAGGATCGCGTTGCACGCGCTGAATCCAGTCGGCGAGCAACGGTTCCGTCGCAATCAAATCGCGCGGGAACGGCGCTGCCAGCAAATCGATCGCCCGCATTTGTCCGTCGGCCGCGCGCACGAGATTGCGCGCGTGCAAATCGGCTACGAGCCACGGCGCACCGCGGTGGAAAAACAGTCGCGGGTGATCGCGATGCGCGCGCAAGAAGCGCGACGGGATGGGAATAAGCGGCGCCGGTTGTAAACCGGAGGTATCGGCGCCTTGCGGCAGGCACGTGCCCAACGTCTGCTTCGTGATGAGAATGCCTTCGCGACGAGTCACGCCGAGCACTTCGGTCGGCATGCCGCCGAGATGCAGGATGAGATCGAATTTTTCCAGCATGGCGCGGTAGCTACCGTCGCACGCCACCGCGTGCAGCGCGATGTCCTCGCCGCGATGAAATGCGAAGCTGCCGCCGATCCGGCCATTTTCGCGCGGCATAAAAAATTTATAAATGGAGTGATCCGCCGCTTCGAACGCAGTCGCCTCGACGCCGCTGCTGATCGGCCGCAAATGTGGACCGGTTTCGCCGAGCAAATCCTCCACGTCGGCCGGAAATCCGAAATCTTCCAACGCGAGCAGCGGCAGGGTGGCGCGAAACGCGCGCGCCGCTTCATCCAATTCGTGCCACAGCGGATCAGCCGCGGCGAGCAGGCCTATTTCGTCGGTTTCCCAGTGGATGAGGTCATCATCCGGATCCGTGCCGATGCCGACGCGCGCCGCTGCCGCGACGAAGCGATCGAGCGCTTCCAATCGTCGGCGGTGATCGTCGAGAAGCGTGCCTCGGCTGGCGTCGTCCGGGAGTCTTCCGCCTTGGATGCAGGTGGGTTGGCCGGTGAAGGGATCTTGCATGAGTCCGCCATGCGCGCAACGTCTGCTCGACCCGGCGGGAAAGCAAAGCGTTTTTGCCCACAACTTATTCGCAAGCCTCGGTTTTTACGCATCAACCGATTGGGCCGCGCGAAGTTGCGCTTTTTAAATCGAGACCTCGTCCTCGGCGTTCTCGTTGGCCGGCGGTTTGATCGTGACGAGCACCTTGTCCACACGGTGACGATCCATGTCCATCACCTCGAAGCGCAGGTTTTCCCATTCAAAATGGTCGCCGGCCTTGGGGATGCGACCGAACTGCGTGATCACGAAGCCGCCCAGCGTTTGGTAATCGGCTTCGCCTTCGTGCGGCAGGTCGTCGTCGAGTTCGATCAATTCCTTAAAATCGCCAATCGGCAGAGTGGCGTCGATGAGCCAGGAACCGTCCTCGCGCTTGTGCGCGCCGGGCGTTTCGCTGGCGGGACCGTGATCCGGCAGATCGCCGACGATGGCCTCAAGCACGTCGATCAAAGTGACCAGACCTTGGACGGCGCCGAATTCATCGGTGACGATGGCGATGTGTTTGCCGGTTTTCTTAAACCGTTCGAGCAACTGGATGCCGGTGATTTTTTCGGAAACCGTGAGCGGCGGCACGAGGAGGTTTTTGAGCGGCGTGGGCAGACCGATCGCGGAATGCGCCCAGAGCGATTTGACCGAGACGAGGCCGACGACTTGGTCGCGCGTGCGTTGGTAAACCGGAAAATAAGAGTGCCCGCTGGTCACGATCTTGCGCCAGTTGACGTCGTCGGGATCGTCGAGATTGAGAAAAACGATCTTCGGGCGCGGCGTCATCAACTCGGTGACGGGGTAGTCGTCGAGTTCGAGCACGCCTTCGACCATCTCTTTCTCGGCGCGTTTGAAAACGCCGGCGTGCAAGCCCTGCTCGACGAGATTGCGCACCTCGTCGTCACCCACGGTGTCGGCGGCGCTGCGCGGTTTCAGGCGGAAGATCTTGGCGACGCCGTTTTGCGCGGCTTCGAAAATCAACAGCACCGGCGTGGCCAGTCGCGTGAGCGCGTGCATCGTGCCGGCGACTTGTTTGAGCACGGTTTCCGGGTGCGCGACCGCGACGCGCTTTGGCACGAGTTCGCCGAAAAGCAGCAGGAAGAAAGTCAGGCCGAGCGAAACGAGAATAAAAGCGATCAGGCCGGCCCAATTTTCCAGCACGCTCCATTGGCCAATCCAAACTGCCACCTGCTCGTAGAAACGCAGGCCGCCGATGACGCCCGCCATAATGCCGGTCAGCGTCAGCCAAAATTGCACCAAGCCTAGAAAGCGGGCGGGTTGTTCAATCAACCGCAAGGCGCGGGTCGCGGAGGTGCTGCCGTCCAAGGACTCGCGTTCGATCACGGATTTGCGTGCCGAGACCACGGCGGTCTCCGCCATGGCTAGCAGCCCGTTGGTTAAAGCCAGCAGGCAGAGGGTGGTAAGTTCAAGCGAATGGCCGAACATGAAAGCCCGCACCGTAGCCCATCACGCCTCCGGTGCAACCTTTCATACAAAATCGGTTTTTTGGGGTTGTTGGACGGGCGGCGGGTTAGGATTGCCCTGCGCGCTTTCCCCTGTGAAGTCACGGGTTGTGTCCACTTTTCCCATCAATCCTTTGATTCAGCTCACACCGCTGCGCACGCAGCGCGGCGTCACCCGTCTGGCCGAGATGATTTGGTCGGATCCGCAGCCCGTGCGGATCGAAGCCACGGCGACGCGGCCGGACCACATTGATCTGGCGACGGCGAAAAAGCTGCCGCGCAAGCCGGTGAAATTGGGTGACGCGTGGGGCCGGCTTTACGATCAGCGCTGGTGCCGTGTGACTTTGCCGGCCGGTGCCGGTCGCTGGTTGCACTGGGACGAGCAGGGCGAGGCTACGCTGCACGTAAACGGCGTGCCGTATTACGGTTTCGATGTGGCGCACCGCTATTGCGAACTGCCCGCTGGCACGCGTGAAGTGTGGATCGAAAGCCTCTGCGTGCAGGCCGCCATCTGGCATCCGGACGCGAAGGGCCTCGGCCCGGACGGCAACATCTTGCGCAATGCGCGCCTGCTGCGCCGCAATGACGAGGCGTGGACCGCGTATCACGATCTCAACTGTCTTTACGATTGGATGCTCGATCTGCGCGCGCGCGAATTTCCCGGCGTGCCGCGCGAATTGTTCAGCCAGACCGTTCAACCGGCGCTGGTTGATGTCTCGCCGCTTTATCGCCGCTTGCTGCGCGGACTCGATACCGCGCTCGACGCGTTCGATACGTCCGGCCTGACCGCGCTGCGCCGCGAATTGGCCAAGGTTTACCAAGAGCTGCGCGACTCCGCGCCGCTCGCCCGCGCCGCGCTCACCGGCCACTCGCATCTCGACCTCGTGTGGCTGTGGGACGAACAAACCGGCGAGGGCAAGGCCGTGCACACGTTCGCCAATGTGAACCGGTTGATGGATCTCTATCCCGAGTTCCGCTTCGCTTACTCGCAACCGGCCAGCTATGAGGCGGTCGCGCGTCGTTCGCCCGCGCTGGCGCGCAAAGTCCGCGAACGTCTGCGTTCCGGCAAGTGGGAGGCGACCGGCGGCATGTATGTGGAAAGCGATTCGCACGTCGCCTGCGGCGAGGCGCTCGGACGCAGCTTTATTCTCGGACAGGAGTCGTTTGAAAAACTTTCCGGCCGTCGTTCGCGCATTCTCTGGCTGCCGGACCTGTTCGGTTTCAGCGCCTGCTTGCCGCAGCTCATGAAGCTGAGCGGCGTGGATTATTTCTTCACGACCAAGACCACGTGGAACACCGTCAACCGCTTCCCGCACTCGAGCTTTGTGTGGCGCGGTCCGGGCGGTCACGCCGTCGTCAGTCACGTCACGCAGGGTGTGCAGTTCAACAACACTGTGTCCGTTGAACAACTCCGTGCGGCCTCGCATCAACATCAGCAGGGCGACTTGCACGACGAGTTTCTCATGCCCAACGGCTGGGGCGACGGCGGCGGCGGTCCGAGTGAGGAAATGTGCGAACGCGCGCGCCGTCTTACTTCGTTGCGCGGCTTGCCTGCGCTCAAGTGGGATCAGCCCGAGGCGTTCTTTGATCGCTTGGCGAAAAAAGAAGCGCTGCTGCCGGCGCTCGATGGCGAGATTACGCTCGAATACCACCGCGGCACGTTCACGACGCAGAGCGAAGTGAAAGCGCATTTCCGCGCGCTCGAACGCGCGTTGCAGCTGCGTGAAGCTGTCTTGGTGGCGGCCAATCGCGCGCCCGATGCCGCGCTCGATCATGCGTGGCGTCGCATGGTTTTCGCGCAGTTCCACGATTACATTCCGGGCAGTGCGATTCCGGAAGTTTACGTGCAGGGCTTGCCGGAGCTGAACAAGCTCACGCGCGAAGCCAAATCGACCGCGCAGGAAACGCTCGCGGCCGCCGGATCCGAACCGTGTCTCTTCAACCCGCTGCCGGTCGAGCGCTCCTTCGTGCTCAAGAACCAAGTTGTCACGCTGCCGCCGCTGGCGGGCGCGAGCATTGCGTCGTTGGAAAAGCGCGACGTTGCGCCGGTCGTGGTGCGTGGTCGCACGATTAGCAACGGCCGCGTGAATGCGCGGATCGATGCGCGCGGTCATCTCGCCGCGTTGAGCGTCGACGGCAAGGAAGTCGCACTTCGCGGCGGTGCTGCGCAGCTCGTGCTTTATCCCGAACAGCCGGCAAACTTTGGTCCCTGGGACATCGACCGTCATTCGCTTTCGCTAGGCCGCGCTGCCACCGCGCCGGCAAAGATCACCGCCACCGATGATGCGATCGCCGTTACGCGCAAGGTGGGGCAGGCGAGCACCGCGACAGTGCGGTATGCCTTGCAACCGGGCGACTCGGTTTTGCGCATCACCGTGGAACTCGACTGGCACGAGACTGACGTGCTGCTCAAGTTGCATTTCCCGACCGATTATCGCGGCCGCGAAGTGCGCTGCGGCACGCCGTTTGGCAGTGTGTTGCGTTCGCAACTCGCCACCCACGGCGAAGTCGAGGCGATGTGGGAATGGCCGATGAGCCGCTGGGCCACTGTGAGCGATGAAGGCGAACGCGCCGGATTGTTCGTCGTGACCGAGGCGAAATACGGCCTGAGCTGCCGCAACGGCGATCTCGGTCTCACGCTGCTGCGCACGCCGCCGCATGTGGGTTACGAGGAACACGCGAAAGCCTATCCCGCGCATCTCAGCCGCTTGCCCAAGCCCGAGTCGATTTTCATCGATCAAGGTCGTCACAAGATCGAGCTCGCGGTCGGTTATTATCAACTCACCGCGCCGCGGGCCGAACAACCTGTCGTGTTGGCGGAAACGCTCTACACGCCGGTCGTGCCGTATCGCGGCAAACCTATGGCCACCGCGTTTCACGGTATCGAAGGCAGCGACACGCTCGTGCCGCACTGGGCGCGTCCGCTCGGTCGCGATCGTTGGGTGCTGCGCTTGCACGAAGTCGGCGGTCAACGTGGCACGGCCAAATTGAAGCTGGCGCCCGGCTGGCGCGCGCAAACCGTGAACCTCCTCGGCGAAAAAATCCGCGGCGGTCTGCGCGGTTCGCAACTGACCTTCGCTCCTTACGAAATCATCAGTTTGGAATTGAGCCGGTTACAGAGGTGAATCGCCGGAGTTTATGGTTGAGCGACCTCAGTGACTGTCGCATTGAGGTTGCCTTCAAATTTCGGAACACGCTGTGAACTACCCCATGGGCCTGCTGAATCAATTATGGATAAGGGCGAAGGAATTCAGCGGGCTGCACGGCGATGCAACCCACCTCTGGCCGCGCTGGCTGATTATCCGCGCGGTTGGGTTGGTTTATCTGTTTATTTTTTGGAATATAATCCGTGAGTCCGTCGCGCTGATCGGCCCGTCCGGTATTCTGCCGGCGGTCGATTTGATGAAGCATTTGGGGGATTTATTCCCCAATTCGCTCGAGGCCTTTGTTCGTGCGCCCAGCCTGCTTTGGTTGGGTGGCGGCGAGGGCATGATCCGGCTGCTGAGCTGGGCGGGAATGATGGCCGCCGTGGCGGTGGTGCTCAATCTGTGGCCGCGGATGATGCTCTTCGTCTGCTGGATTATCTTCCTCTCCTTCATTTCGTTTTTCACGATTTTCTCCTCCACGGTCATCGATCAACTGATGTTGGAGGTGGCCTTGCTTTGCATCCCTTATGCGCCGCGCGGTTACCGTCCCGGATTGGGAGCGGATGCGCCGCCGCGGCCCATCGTGTTGCTCATGGTGCGGCTTTTACTCATCCGCGTCATGTTCGAGTCGGGCTTCTTTAAGATCTACTCGGGCGATATTCGCTGGCGCGATTTTACGGCGATGGATGTCATGTATGAGACCGCGCCGTTTCCCACGATCTTTGGTTTCATCGATCACCAGCTTTCCCACACCTATCAT
>Ga0207868_1000054_pt1 | contig 155348 bp, 141 predicted proteins | sample Passage237B_FD_187370 | JGI IMG/M metagenome (GOLD analysis project Ga0207868, IMG submission 187370) | Cellulose adapted compost microbial communities from Newby Island Compost Facility, Milpitas, CA, USA - Passage2 37B (SPAdes) (version 3) ...
ACCAGCGTCTTGCCTTCGCCCGTCGCCATTTCCGCGATCTTGCCCTGGTGAATCGCGATGCCGCCGATCAACTGCACGTCGAAATGCACCATGTCCCACGTCAGCTCGTGGTCGCACACGACGATCTTCCGCCCCACCAGCCGGCGCGCGGCATTCTTCACCGTCGCAAACGCCTCCGGCAGGATCTCGTTGAGCATCGCCTTCTTGTCCGAAGCCGACGCGAGCCGCGCGCGGAATTCGTCCGTCTTGGCGCGAAGCTGCTCGTCGGTCAGCGACTGATAGGACTGCTCGAGTTCGTTGATGCGCGCGACAATGGGGCGGCACGACTCGAGGAACTTACGATAATGCCGGCCGGAAAAGCGTTTGAAGAGAAACGACAGCATGAAAGGGTCGAAAGGCTAGTTCTCGGCCCCTCGTTGGCAAATGGCAAAATCGGCCGAGCACACCGGCGCCAAAGCCCGCCGCCCCTCACACCCGCGTCCGGAAATACTCGATCGTCTTCTGCAAACCCTCCTCGAGCGGCACCTTCGGCTCCCAATTCAGGACTTTGCGCGCGAGCGAAATATCCGGCTGCCGCTGCTTCGGGTCGTCGGCCGGCAACGGCTTGTGCACGATCTTCGACTTTCCGCCCACCAGCTTCAGCGTCAGCTCCGCCAGTTCCAACATCGTGAACTCGCCCGGGTTGCCCAAATTCATCGGCCCCACCGTCTCGTCCTGGTTCATGAACCGCACGAATCCCTCGATCAAATCGCTCACGAAGCAAAACGAGCGTGTCTGCGAGCCGTCGCCGTAAATCGTGATGTCTTCGCCGCGCAGCGCCTGAACGATGAAATTGGATACCACCCGCCCATCCGCCTCGTGCATCCGCGGGCCATACGTGTTGAAGATGCGGATCACGCGGATATCGACGCCGTTCTCGCGGTGATAATCGAAGAACAGCGTCTCGGCGCAGCGCTTGCCTTCATCGTAACATGAACGCCGCCCGATCGGGTTCACGTTGCCCCAGTAACTCTCCGGTTGCGGATGCACCGACGGATCGCCGTAAACCTCGCTCGTGCTCGCCTGGAACACCCGCGCCTTCACCCGCTTCGCGAGCCCGAGGCAGTTGATCGCGCCCATCACCGACGTCTTCGTCGTCTTGATCGGATTGAACTGGTAGTGCGGCGGCGACGCCGGACACGCGAGATTGTAGATCTGGTCGACCTCGAACTTGAACGGGTCGATCACGTCGTGCCGCACGAACTCGAAGCGCGGATTTCCGTGCAGGTGCTCGATGTTGATTTTTCGCCCGGTGAAAAGGTTGTCCAAGGCGACAACTTCATGCCCATCGGCGAGCAGCCGATCGCAAAGATGAGAACCGAGAAAACCGGCGCCGCCGGTGACGAGTATGCGCATGGTGGAAAGGTCGTGAAACGCTGAAGCCGAACCCCGTCAATTTCGAGCAAAACGCTGAAAGGAGGGCTCCATGGCACACCGCAAACGCCGCCAAAAGTTCCCCCAAGACACGAATTTATTCTGATTGCCGGCCGCGCGCCGACTCCTAGCAACCCCGCCCCCCGGAACTCGATTTCGAGTTTCGAGGACCCAAACCAAGACAACAAACATGACCTACTCCAAGATCCTCCTCAGCGCGTTCGCTCTCGCGGTCGCGTCGAGCTCGTTCGCGCAGACCGAGTCCGTGCCGGTGACGACGACCTCGTCCGCCGGCCTCCTCGGCCAGCGCTACGTCGCGATCAGCGGCCTCACGGAAGACTTCCGTAACGCCGGTGGCCTCGACAACGCGTTCGGCGGCGGCATCGCTGCGAACCTGCCGTTGACGGCGAATCTCGACCTCGGCTTCGGCTACGGCTACGAGCGCCTCTCCGATGGCGGGCTGAAGTATCGCGAACACGCGATCAACGCTTCGCTGACGCCGTTCGTGACCGTCGCGGAAAACGTCAAGGTGTTCGCCGATGCCACCATCGGCTACGCTTGGGCGAAGGCCCGCGGCTTCGGCGGCAACGCCAGCGACGACGACGGCATCTGGAGCCTCGGCGCCGGTGCCGAACTCGGCCTCGGTGCCCGCACCGCGCTGACCGGCCGCGTGTCCTACAACGACGCGTTCGACGGCAACAGCGATGGCTCATGGACGTTCACCGTCGGCGTGAATCACTGGTTCACCGAAAAGGTGGCCGGTCTCGCCGGTGTGACGTTCGTCGAAAGCGACTCGATCGTGTATCAGATCGGCGTCGGCTTCCGCTTCTGAGCGAGGCGCCAACCCAACACTGAAAACAACGGGCCCGCGTGTCGAAAGGCATGCGGGCCTTTTTGCGCCCGGCGCGAGAACACTTGCTCCGCAATAAATTTTAGTTTCACATTTGCTTAATTAAGTTTTTTATTAATCATAAAAGCATGCAAAGCCTCGCCGCCCTCGCCGACCCCACCCGGCGCCGCATCGTCGAGCTCCTCGCGACTCGCGACCGCACCGCCGGCGAAATCGTCGAAAAATTCGACCTGTCCGCGCCCGCGATTTCGCAGCACCTAAAGGTGCTCCGCGAAGCCGGCCTCGTCACCGTCCGCGCCGAAGGCCAGCACCGCATCCATTCCGTCAATCCCGACGGCTTCGACGAAATCTCCGCGTGGCTCGAGCGCACGCGTCGTGTCTGGAGCCGCCGCCTCGATGCCCTCGAGCGCGAGCTCCGCGCCGACGACGCAAAAAACAAAAACAAATCCTCCTCATGAACACCGCCCCCCACGACAACGACTCCTACGCCGAATTCCCCGTCCGCGGCGAACTCCGCATCGTCCGTCTCCTTCCCGGCCCGATCGAACGCATCTGGGAATTTCTCACCGATCCCGAAAAGCGCAGCCGTTGGTTTGCCGGCGGCGTCACCGAGCCCCGCGCCGGCGGCAAGATCGAGTTCGTCATGCATCACTCGAAACTCTCGCCCGGCGAAACGCCGCCCGAGAAATACGCGCAGGTCCACGAACCCGGCGTCACCTTCGAAGGGCGCGTCCTGCGTTACGAACCGCCGCGCGTTCTCGGCTACACCTTCGGCGACGAAGAATCCCAGGTGACGTTCGAGCTCTCGCCCCAAGGCGACCAGGTTCTTCTCGTCGTCACGCACCGCTCGACCGGCGATGACATCAAGGAACAATTCAACTACGCCGGCGGCTGGCACACGCATCTTTCGATCCTCGTCGCGCTGCTCGAGAAGAAGACGCCACCCAAATTCTGGGCGACCCACGCCCGCCTCGAGTCCTACTACCGCACCGTCGCTCCCCGCTAAACGATCGCCCTGAACCCAAGTTCAGGCACCCGCGAGCCGCGCCGCCGCGCCCGCTTCGTAGCGTTCGATCCACGCCCGATGCCACGGGCCGAAATCGCCCGCCTCGAGGTGCACCCGCGCCTGCGCCATGAGATCCAAATAGAAATGTAGGTTGTGGATCGTCAGCAGCGTGCAACTGATGATCTCTCCCGCGAGTGTTACATGCCGCAGATACGCGCGGGAAAAATTCCGGCACGTGTAGTTGTCCAACCCCTCCACGATCGGACGCGGATCGTTGCGATACTTCTCGTTCCGCAAATTCATCGGTCCATCCGGCGTGAACACCAATCCGTTCCGCGCCACACGCGTCGGCAGCACGCAGTCGAACATGTCCACGCCCAGCGCGATCATCTTCAAGATCTGCGGCGGAGTCCCCAGCCCCATCGTGTAGCGCGGCTTGTCCGCGGGCATGAAGGGCGTCGTCGCGCCCACCTGTTTCAACATCTCCGGCTCCGGTTCGCCCACACTCACGCCGCCCACCGCGTATCCAGGAAAGTCCAACGCCGCCAATGCCTCCGCCGCCTCGCGCCGCAAATCGTCGAACGTCGATCCTTGCACGATCGCGAACACGTGATGCCCGTTCGCCAGAAACCCGCTGTCCGTCGCGATCTCCTTGCACTGCTTCGCCCAGCGGTAGCTCCGCGCCACCGCCTTCGCGCACGCCTCGCGCTCGCACGGCCACGGCGGACACTCGTCGATCACCATCGCGATGTCGCTGCCGAGATTCTGCTGAATCGTCATCACCTCGCGCGGACCGAGAAACAGCTTCGCCCCATCGAGATGCGATTGAAATGCGACGCCGTCCTCCCGGATGTCGCGGAGCTTCGCCAGCGAGAAAACCTGAAACCCGCCGCTGTCCGTCAAAATCGGTCCGTCCCACCCCATGAACCCGTGCAACCCGCCCAGCTCGCGCACCAGCTCGCTGCCCGGCCGCAGGTTTAAATGATAGGTGTTTCCGAGAATGATCTGCGCTCCGATCTCGCGCAACTGCACCGGCGTCACCGACTTGACAGTGCCTTGCGTGCCCACGGGCATGAAAATCGGCGTCTCCACCATCCCATGACGCGTGCGCAGCCGCCCCCGCCGCGCCGCCGTCGCCGTGTCCGTTTTCAGAAGTTCGAAGTGTTCCGCCATCGTTAGCGCGGTCTATGACCGCCCGCCCCGTCGCCCGCAAGCACAGCTCCCCCGCATCTCCACGACAGCACTGGCACGGGCCGGCACTTGACCGCCCCGAATTCGCGTGGGACGTTTTTGCCGCGTGCTCCTGGTTATCGACAACTACGACTCCTTCACCTTCAACCTCGTCCAATACTTCGGCGAGCTGGGCGTGGAGCAGCGCGTCTATCGCAACGACGAAATCACCCCCGCCGAAGCCCTCGCGCTCAACCCCGATCGCGTCCTCCTCTCGCCGGGTCCGTGTTCGCCCAAGGAAGCCGGCGTCACGCTCGATATCATCAAAGCCTTCGCCGGCGTGAAACCGATGCTCGGCGTGTGCCTCGGCCACCAATCGATCGGCCACTACTTCGGCGGCAACGTCGTCCGCGCCTCGCGCCTCATGCACGGCAAGACCTCGCCGATCCTCCACCAAAACACCGACGTCTTCCGCGGCCTCCCTCAAGGCTTCGCCGCCACGCGCTACCACTCGCTCCTCGTCGAACGCAGCACCTTCCCGAAAGACTTGGAAATCACCGCCGAGACCGCCGAAGGCGAAGTCATGGGCCTCCGCCACAAATCCCTTCCCATTTGGGGTGTCCAGTTCCACCCCGAATCCATCGCCACAGAAGGCGGCATGCAGATCCTCAAAAACTTCCTCGAACTGAACTGACATCCGCGAACCACACCAAACCTACGAAAGCCGAAGTTCCTCCTTTCGTGTGTTTCGTGGTTTAACCCACTCACACCATGCGCTGCCCCAAATGCACCTCGATCGAGGACAAGGTCATCGACTCGCGCATCAGCCGCGAGGGCTCGACCATTCGCCGCCGCCGCGAATGCCTCGAATGCGGCCATCGCTACAGCACCACCGAGACGCTCGTCCGTGACGGCATCGTCGTCCTCAAACGCGACGGTCGCCGCGAGGAATTCTCCCGCGAAAAGCTCCTCCACGCCGTCCGCGCCGCCTGCCACAAGCGCCCCGTCGACGCCGAGCAGATCACGATGCTGATCGAAGACGTCATCGACGCCCTCGAAGCCCAATACGACTCCGAGATCCCCTCCTCCGCGATCGGCGACGCCGTCATGCAACGCCTCCGCACCGTCGACCAGGTCGCCTACGTCCGTTTCGCGAGCGTGTATAAGGAATTCCGCGACGTTTCCGAATTCGTCCAGGAAATCGGCTCCCTCTCCAAGCCCAAGAGCGACACCACCCCGCCGCACTGACGCCTCATGTAGGCGCCTGCTTGCAGGCGACCCGACGCTCCGCGCGCCTCTCATGCCCTCGCAATCTCGCGACGAACTCCGCCGCCTGCACCTGATCGACGCGCTCTTCGCCCACGTCACCCATCACGACCTCTACCTCGCGCGCCAGATCAAGGAGGCCATCACCTTCAGCCTCGCCGACCTCGCCGCCCAAACCGCCGCGCACCCCGAGCTCGCCACCAAATACGACGCCGCGTTCAACGCCGCCGCCGCCGAACTTCTCGCCAAACTCTTCACGCACCTCCCGCGCCACGGCTTCTATCACTGGGACGCCTCCCTCACACTCGCATCGGCCACCCCGCTCTTCACCCGCGCCGAAATCATGACGGGCCTCAAACACCTCGCCCGCTTCCGGGAATCGACGCTGCTCGTCACCAATCTCCGCCCCGCACTCATCCCGCCTACCCGCCGCGCCACCCCTCGCCGCCAACGCGACTACGCCGAGGCCCTCGAACTCATCCACGACCTCGCCGCCGCCCGCACCGCTCACACCGCAAGCTTGCAGCTCCTGTTTTTATAACCACGAAACACACGAAATACACCAAACGACCCGATCATTTACCTGTTCGTGTGTTTCGTGTGTTTCGTGGTTAACTTCCCGCCATGTCCAAGACCCTGTTCCAAAAAATCATCGACCGCGAAATCCCCGCGAAGATCGAGCACGAGGACGATCGCTGCATCGTCATTCACGACATCCAGCCGCAGGCCCCCGTCCACCTGCTCATCATTCCCAAGCAACTCATCCCCCGCGTCGGCGAAGCCACTTCCGCCGACGAATCCGTTCTTGGCCACCTCCTCGTCACCGCCGGCGCGCTCGCGAAGAAACTCAACCTCGCCCAGGGCTTCCGCATCGTCATCAACAACGGTCCGCAAGCCTGCGAATCCGTCCCGCATCTCCACGTGCACCTGATCGCCGGCCGCCAGATGACCTGGCCCCCAGGCTGAGACAGGACGGGTTGCCCCCAACCCGCCGCGCTACCGCGCCTCGAACGCCCCATCCGCCCGCTTCGCCACCGCGCGTTTGATCTCGAGCATCATCAGCGCCGCCGACACCTGCGGCGCGCTCAACCCCGTTTGCGCCACGATCGCATCCGGCGGCAAAATCGCTCCGCCCACGAAACACGCCCACACCGCGCTCTCCTCCGCCGACAGCCCTTCTGGCGCAGCCGACATCTCTCCCGCTTCCTTTCCCTCCTTCGCCGGAATCGCCGCCGGCCGCAGCCCGTCGAGATAGTTCAATTCCGCCAACAGATCATCCACGCTCGTCAGCAACGTCGCGCCGTCGCGAATCAGTTGATGGCACCCCGCGCTCGTCGGCTGATCGATCCGCCCCGGCACCGCGAAAATCAACCGCCCATATTCCCCCGCGAATCGCGCCGTGATCATCGCCCCGCCGCTCACGTCCGTCTCGACCACCACGACCGCCTCGCACATCCCCGCCACCACGCGATTGCGCATCGGAAAACTCTGCCGGTCCGCCCGCCGTCCAAACGGAAATTCCGACAGCACCACCCCGTCCGCTTCGATCTTTCGATACAGCTCCAGGTTCTCCGGCGGATAGATGATATCGATCCCGCAGCCGACCACGCCCGCCGTCTTCCCACCCACCGAAAGCGCCCCTTCATGCGCCGCCGTGTCGATTCCGCGCGCCAGCCCGCTCACCACGCAAAATCCCAGCCGCGCCAGCTCCGCGGCCAGCTTCTTCGCCGTCGCCATCCCGTAAAGCGTCGTCCGGCGCGAGCCCACGATCGCCACGCAGGGATGCTCGAACTCGTAACGACCTTTCCGATACAACCCGATCGGCGGATCGTTGATTTCCTTCAGCAGCTTCGGATACCCCGCATCGCGCGCCGTGATGAAATCCACGCCGCTCCTGGCCATCCGCTCCTCCTCGCGCTCCAGATTGAAATGCTCCCGCCAGCTCGCGATCGTCGCGCTGATCACCGGCCCCACGCCCTTCACGCTCTCCAACCGTTTCGCCGGCATCTCGAACACCGCCCGCGGATCGCCGCCCAGCTCCGCCAGCAACCGGTTCAACGTCACCGGCCCGATGTTCGGCAGCGCGTTCAGCACCAGAAACGCCTGCCGCTCCGTGAGTCCGCTGATGTTCATTCAGGAGCGGCTCTATGCCGCGGTTGAAACTTTGCCGATTTCACATCGCGGCATAAAGCGTCTCCTACAACTCGCGCAGCACCGCGCCCAGCTCCTCCAACAACTCCGTCGTCCGCACCGCCACCTGCCCGCGCCGCCGCGCCAGCGCCTCCGCCGCCAGCCCGTGCCACACCACGCCGCGAGCCGCCGCCAGCACCGCATCGCTCGAATTCTGCGCCAGCATCGTCCCGATCATCCCCGCCAGCAGATCGCCGCTCCCGCCTCGCGCCAACACCGGCCCGCCATGAAACGAATGATACACCGTCTCCTCGTTCGCGATGCGCGTGACCGGCCCCTTCAACACCACGACCGCCCCCGTCTCCGCCGCGAAATCCTCCAACGTCTTTCCACCCGCGATCCGCTGAAACTCCCCGGCGTGCGGCGTCACCACGCACGGCGATTTCACCGCGCGCACGATCCCCGGCTGCAACGCGTCCGCGTCCAACACCACCGGCACCGTCGCGTTCGAAACCACGCCCTCCACCAGCGCCATCGTCTCTCGCTCTCTCCCCAGCCCCGGGCCAATGACCAACGTATCCGCCCGCTCGATCCGCTCGCGTAACAACCGCTCGCCTTCGAGCGCGAGCCCGCCGTCCGGCGTCTCCGGCCACGCCACCCAAATCGCTTCCGGCACCTGCGCCGCAAACGCCGCCGTCACCGACTCCGGCACAAACGCCGTCACCAACCCCGCTCCGGCCTTCAATGCCGCCTGCACCGTCATCATCGCCGCGCCCGGATAATTCCTCGATCCCGCGAGCACGAACACATGCCGGAAACTCCGCTTGTCCGAACGCGACGCCCTCAACCCCGCCAGCCGCCCCAACACCGCGGGCGTCAGCACGCGCTCCTTTCCCGCGTTCGGCTCGCCGGAAAAGAATCCAAGATCCAGATACCGCACGCGCCCCGCCGTTTCGCTTTCGACCACCGGCCGTTTCACCGAGCCCGTCGCATACGTGAAATCCGCCCTGAACAAATCCGCGCTCGGCAGATCCACCGCCGCCCGCAGCCGCACCTCCCGCGCATTCACTTCTTCGATACACCGCTGCACCCGCTCCGCCGCCGGCGCACGAAACTGAAATCCGAAAATCCCATCGAGACACAGCTCGTAGGCCCGCGCCACCGATCCGCCCGACTTCACCTCCACGCGCCCCGCCTGCAACGCCTCCCTCCATGCCCGTTGCGCCAGCGGACGCATCGCCCGTTCGCCAAACACGAACACCACCTCCGCCGTCGCCTCCGGAAACCGCCGCAACACCTCCCCCGCCGCAATCAGCGCGTCGCCGCCGTTGTGCCCTTTTCCCACCAGCACGAGCACGCGTCCATCGCGTCGGAATCGGCCGATCTCCTCGAAATCCCGCAACACCGCCTCCGCGATCGCGCGGCCCGCTCGCTGCATCGCCGCCCACTCCTTCGCCTCGTCGCCGCCGAACAACCGCGCCTCCAACTCGCGCGTTTCGTCACAGGATAAAATCGGATGACTCGCGGCGATCATGCGTCACTCCGGTCGATCCTTCCCACTCGTGCCGAGCTTCAACGGCGTTTGCTCCGGCAACGTCGGACGCGGCGGCGCCTCCACCGGCGGCGCAAACGACTGCTCCCACCGCGCGCGCATCCACTCCCGCCGCATCTCCTCCGTTTCCGTGTATTGCAGCGGCGCGTTCTCCGGCACGCCGTGCGCTTTGATCGGACGCGTGAGTTGCGGAATCGATCGAAAATAAAACACGTCCCCGTTCCGCAGCACCTCGTAATACAGCGAATATGACTTCCGCGCCGTGTCCCACATCGCCACTTCCGTGATGTCGTTCTTCCACACCGCGTGTTCGCTCCACTGCGCAAACACCGCCTCGATCTCGCTCAACACCGGACGCTCCAGTCTCACCGTCGCCGGCGCCACCGTGGGCGGCGGAGGCGGCGGCGGGGCATCCGGCAGCGACCACACGAACAACGCCCCCAGCGCGAAACCCAGCGTGATCCACGACGGAGTCTTCGAGAGCTTCGACGGCGTCACCGGCCGCTCGCCGCCCTCTTCTTTTTCGTCGTCTTCCATGGCGCCTCAGGAACGCACGATCGCCGCCACCGCCATCGCATAGTTTTCCGTGTGCGACAGCGTCAGCATCACGTGCGTCCCGCCCACGTGCGCGAGCAACGCCTCGCCTTGGGCATCCAACCGCACCTTCGGCTCGTGCCGCTCGCCGTGATAAACCGAAATCGACTTCCAACCGAGCTCCGCGCCGATGCCCGTCGTGAAACACTTCGACACCGCCTCCTTCGCCGCGAAACGCGCCGCGATGTGCTTGTGCGGATGCGCCATCCCGGAGCAATACGCGCGCTCCTCCTCCGTCAGGATGCGATCGATAAACCGGTCGCCGTGCCGCAGTATCACGCTCTTGATCCGCGCCACTTCGATGATGTCCGCTCCCAACCCGATCAATACGCCGCCCGGAGGAAGTTGAAGGTCGAAGTTCATCTCGGGAGTCCGCTCACGCGTTCATCCGCACCTTCATCTCGCGCACCGCTTCCTCGATCCCGGTGAAAATCGCACGGCTCACGATGCTGTGACCGATATTCAATTCGTGCAGATGCGGCAAACTCCGCAGCTCGACGATATTCACATAATTGATCCCGTGGCCCGCATTCACGATCAGTCCGAGATCGTGCGCCCGCACCGCGCCGATTCGCAGCCGCTGAAACTCCCGCGCGCGCTCCTTCTCCTGGAAATACGCATTGGCATACGCTCCCGTGTGCAGCTCCACCCACGGCGCCTTTAACTTGGCCGCACATTCGATCTGCGGCTCGTCCGGATCGATGAACAAACTCGTCTTGATCGCCGCCGCGTTCATCGCGTCGACGACCGCCGCCACACGCTCGCGATTCCCCACCACGTCGAGCCCGCCTTCGGTCGTGATCTCCTGCCGGTTCTCGGGCACGAGGCACACCGAGTCCGGCTTCAATTTCAGCGCGAGTTCCGTCATCGCCGGCGTGCACGCCATCTCGAGATTCAAGCGCGTCGCGATCGATTCCCGCAGCCGCCACACGTCACGCTCTTGGATATGCCGCCGGTCCTCGCGCAAATGCACCGTGATCCCGTCCGCCCCCGCGCGCTCGCAGAGCTGCGCCAGCAGCACCGGATCGGGTTCGATGGCGCCGCCACACGTCGCTTCGTTGTCGCGATAACGCGCCTGCCGGAGGGTGGCGCAGTGGTCGATGTTGACGCCGAGCAAGATCATCGGAGCGCGGCACTATAGTTTGGCCGTCGCGGAAACCAAGAAATGAATCGCCGCATCCGGCCGTTCATGGCTTTTTCGGAGGCCACTGCACCGTGACACTCCCCTCGCCCAAACGAGAAAACCTCCTTCTCAACCTCGTCTTCAATCTCGCCCTGCCCGCCTTCGTGCTCTCGAAGCTGAGCAAGCCGGAATGGCTCGGCCCCGTCGGCGGACTCGTCGTCGCACTCGCCTTTCCGCTCGGCTACGGCGTGTGGGATTTCCTCCGGCGTCGTCAGGCAAATTTCATCTCCATCATCGGATTCCTCAGCGTCCTGCTCACCGGCGGCCTTGGGCTGATGAAAACCGACAACTTCTGGTTCGCGGTCAAGGAAGCCGCCGTCCCCACCGTCATCGGCATCGCCGTGCTCGTTTCGCTCAAATCGAAGCGCCCGCTCGTCCACACCTTTCTCTATAACGATCAGGTGATCGACGTCCCGAAGGTCGACGCCGCCCTCGCCGCGCGCAACAACCGCGCCGCCTTCGAGCGCCTGCTCGTCACCTCGAGCTACCTGCTCACCGCCTCGTTTCTCGTCAGCGCCGTGCTCAACTACGCGCTCGCCCGCTACCTCCTCAAAAGCCCCGCCGGCACGCCCGAATTCAACGCCGAACTCGGCCAGATGCAGCTCCTGAGCTGGCCCGTGATCGTCGTTCCCAGCATGGCCATGACGCTCTACGCCCTCTGGCGCCTGCTCGCCGGCGTGCACAAGCTCACCGGCCTCACGCTGGAAGAGATCTTCCACGCCCAAAAAAAATAGGGCGGGTCTCAGACCCGCCCTGCAAAAGAGCCCCGCTGGCGCTTATCCACGCTTCTCGACCGGCACGTAATCCCGCATCTGCGGCCCGACGTAGATCTGCCGCGGACGATAGATCTTCAATTTCGGGTTCTGCGCGACTTCGCGCCACTGCGCGATCCAGCCCGGCATGCGCCCGATCGCGAACATCACCGTGAACATGTTCAACGGAATCCCCAGCGCGCGCATGATCAGGCCGGAGTAGAAATCGACGTTCGGATACAGCTTCCGCGAGATGAAGTAGTCGTCGCTCAACGCCACTTCCTCGAGCTTCATCGCGATGTTGAGCAGCGGGTCGTCTTTGATGCCGAGCGAGCCGAGCGCCTTGTAGAAGCTCGCCTTGATGATCTTCGCGCGCGGATCGTAATTCTTGTAAACCCGGTGGCCGAAGCCCATCAGTCGCTCGCCTTTTCCGGCCTTCGCCGCCGCGATGAACTTGGTGCCGTCGTCGCCGTCGTCGTGGATGCTCTGCAGCATCTCCAGCACCGCCATGTTCGCGCCGCCGTGCAGCGGACCCCACAGTGCGTTCACACCCGCGGAAATCGAAGCGAACAGATTCGCGCCCGCCGACGCCACCATGCGCACGGTCGAGGTCGAGCAGTTCTGCTCGTGATCGGCGTGCAGCAACAGGAACAGGTTCAACGCCGACGCGACCTCCGGCGTCGCGACATACGGCGTGTAAGGCTCCGAGAACATCAGGTGCAGGAAGTTCTCGCAGTATCCAAGATCCGGACGCGGATCGTTGAACGGCATGCCGTTGTTCACGCGGAAAATGTGCGCCGCGATCGTCCGCACCTTCGAAATCGCGATCGCCGCCGCCTCGTCGAAATGCTCGATGTCGCGCTGGTGATTGTTGCTCGCGAGATGCGGATAATACGCGCCGAGCGCGTTGAAGGTCGCCGACAACACCGCCATCGGATGCGAGTCGCGCGGGAAGTTCTGCAGGAACCGCAGCATGCCTTCGCGCAAGCGCGCGTTCACCGTCAGCCGCTTCGAAAAGCCCTGCCGCTGCTCCTTCGTCGGCAGCTCGCCATACATGACCAGATACGCCGTCTCGACGAAGCTCGAATGCTGCGCGAGCTGCTCGATCGGGTATCCGCGATAACGCAGCACACCCGCCTCGCCGTCGATGAACGTGATCGAGCTCGTGCACGAACCCGTGTTGCCAAAACCGTCGTCAAACGTGATGGCCCCCGTCTCGGCGCGCAGCTTCGATATGTCGATCCCGCGCTCGCCCTCAGTGCCCACGATCACGGGCAGTTTGTAGTCCTTGTTGTCGAGGTGGAGAGTAGCGGGAGGGAGGGTGGCCATCGTCGGGCGAAACGAAGCCAAATCCTTGCCGCTGGCAAAGCAATCTTGCGCCAAGAACCGCCTATTTCGCCGCATCTTTTCCTCCTTAGGAAACGTTATGCGACGTTTCGGTTTTTCTGATTACGCGGCCCCCGCCACCGTCGCGAAATTTCGATAGATTTGCAGTCCCTTCGCCTGGCTTTTCTCCGGGTGAAACTGCGTCGCAAACACCCGGCCGCGCCCCACCGCCGCCGTGAACGTCCCGCCGTAGTCGCACTCCGCCAGCACCAGCTCCGCCTCCCCCGGCACGCAGTGAAAACTGTGCACGAAATAGAACGACTCCCCTTCGCGCGTCAGCGAGTTCGTCAAAGGTGAATCGGGCTGGCGAAACGTCACCGTGTTCCAGCCCATGTGCGGAATCTTGATCTCCGCCGGGCGCCGGAAGCGCACCACTTCGCCGGGAAAGATCCCCAGACCCGTGACGTTACCTTCCTCCGACCGCTCGAACAGCGCCTGCATCCCGAGGCACACGCCCAAAAACGGGCGGTCCGCCGCGATCCAGCCGCGCACCGCCTCGTCCAGTTTCGTCGCGCGCAAGGACGCCACGCAGTCGCGCAGCGCACCGACCCCCGGCAGCACCAGCCCCCGCCCGCCACTCGCCTCGAGCTCCTCCGGCGTCCTCACGACGCGCGGCTCCGCCCCCACCGCTTCCAACGCCTTCGTGACGCTGCGCAGGTTGCAAATACCGGTATCAATGACGGCTATGGGCGTGGCACTCATGTAGGAGCGAGCTTGCTCGCGATGCAGAATCGCGGGGAACGGATTGCCTGCAAGCAGGCTCCTACAATTTCCCCTTGGTGCTCGGCAGCAAATCCGCCGCGCGCGGCTCGATCTGCGTCGCCACATCGAGCGCGCGCCCGAGGCCCTTGAAGATCGCCTCGGCCACGTGGTGCGGCTCCTCGCCATAAACGAGTTGCACGTGGAGATTCGCCCCGAGCGCATTGCTGAACGCGCGGCAAAATTCCTTCACCAGCACGATGTTGAAATCGCGCACGAACATCGTCGGCGCGTCGGCCTCGTAAACCAGGTGCGGCCGACCGCCCACGTCCACGACGACGCGCGCCAGCGATTCGTCCATCGGCAACAGGAAAAACCCGTAACGCTTGATGCCGACCTTGTCCCCAAGCGCCTCCTTGAAGGCCTGCCCGAGCACGAGTCCGACGTCCTCGACCGTGTGGTGATAATCCACCGCCACGTCGCCGATCGCCTTCACCTCGAGATCGAACAGCCCGTGCTTCGCGAACAGCGTCAGCATGTGGTCGAAAAACGGCACGCCGGTGTCGATCTTCGCCGCGCCGCGACCGTCGATCGCGAGCGAAAGCGTGATGTCGGTCTCCGCCGTCTTGCGGGAAACCTGCGCTACGCGTTGGGAGCCTTTAGCCATTCGTCGAGGGAATTTTGCAGGACAAGCATCTCGTCGTCCGTGCCGACGCTGATGCGCAGAAACGAAGCGGTCAAGGCATGGCTCGGGAAGTGGCGCACCAGCACTTTCCGCGAACACAGGAAGTCATACGCCGCCTTCGCCACCGCCGGCCCGCTCTCCCCGCGCGCATTTTTCGGCTCCGTGAAAATGAAATTGGCCTGCGACGGATACGTAAACCACCCGCGCTGATTCGTGAACCGCTCCACCGCCGCATCGCGCGTCGCCTTCACCCGCGCCACCATCGCCGCGAAATAGGCCGTGTCGCCGATCGCCGCGAGCGCCGCGGCCTGCGAGAGGCGGTTGACGTTGTAGCTGTCGCGCACGCGATCGAGCAGGTCGATGATCTCCGGATGCGCCAGCGCGTAACCAACGCGAATCCCTGCCAGCGCGTAAGCCTTCGACAGTGTCCGCACGACCACGAGCCGCGGATAGCGCGCGAGCAGCGACACCGCGTTCTCGTTCGCAAACGGCGCATACGCCTCGTCGACGATCAACACGCCCGCGAAGCGCTCCAACACCTGCTCGATTTCCGTGCTCGAAAACCCAACACCGGTCGGCGCATTCGGCGACGTCAGGAAAAACGCTCGCGCCGAAGACGCCGCAATCCGCTCCACCGGCAGCCTCATCGAACGGTCGAACTCGATCGCTTCCGTCTTTCCGTCCTGGATCGCGACCAAGACCGGATAAAGCGAATAGCTCGGCAGCGTGTATCCGGCCGCCGGATTCGCGGCGACAAATACCCGCATCAGCAGATTCAGAATGTCGTCCGAACCATTGCCCACGACGACGTTTTCCTCCGCCACTCCGTGCATCCGCGCGATCGCCGCGCGCAACGGCGTGCTCTTCGGGTTCGGATAAAGCCGCAGCGACGCGCCGTCTTCTCCCAGTTCGCGCCGCACCGCCTCCGCGACACGCGGGCTCGGCGGATATGGGCATTCATTCGTGTTGAGCTTCACCCAGCCCGCCTCCGTCGGCTGCAAGCCGGGCGTGTAAGCGTGAAGCTTCGAGACGTGGGGAAGAGCGAGAGAGGCGAGGTTCATGGATGGCCGCAAAAAGGCGCGGAACGCGCGAAAACAGGAGAGTATTCTTTGCGCATTCTGCGCCTCTTTGCGGCTATTGGACGCGAATCTTCGCCGAGCGCCCGTGCGCATCCAGGCGCTCCATCGCCGCGAACGCCGCCACGATCGGCTCGCCTTTCTTCAGGCTCTTGCGGTCGTAGCGCACGATGCTCGTCCGCCGCAGAAAGTCCGTCACACGCATGCCGCTGAAATAGCGTCCCGCGCGGCCCGTCGGGAGCACGTGACTCGGCCCCGCCGTGAAATCGCCCAGCGCCGTCGGCGTGTCGTTGCCGATCATGATCGCGCCCGCCGTCGTCACCAGCTTCACGAGCTTCTTCGCCGACGCATCGCTGACCAGCAGCTCGAGATGCTCCGGCGCGACGTAGTTCGCGACCTCCGCCGCCTGCGCGAGCGTCTTCACCTCCACCGCGAGAAAACCCTGGTCCAACACGCGCTGCGTCTTTTCCGAACGCCCGAGGAACTGCAGTTGGTTTTGCACCTCGACCGTGATCGCGTCGATCAACGCCGCCGACGTCGCCACGAGGTAAATCTTTTCACGCCCGGAACCATGCTCCGCCTGCGCCAGCAAATCCGCCGCCGCATACTCGATGCGCGCGGTTTCGTCCGCGATCACCATCACTTCGCTCGGACCCGGAAGCCCGTTGACGCCGACCGTGCCAAATACCTGCCTCATCGCCTCGCAGGTGTAGGCGTTGCCCGGCCCGAAGATCTTGTCGACCGCCGGAATCGTCGTCGTGCCATACGCCATCGCGCCCACCGCCTGCACTCCGCCCACGCGATACACCTCGTTCACGCCGACCAGGTGCAACGCCGCGAGCAGGCCGTCGGCGATCTTGCCCTCTGAATTCGAAGGCGTGAACACCGCGATTTCCGGACAACCCGCGATCTTCGCGAGCGTGACCGTCATCAGCACGGTCGAGACCAGCGGCACCTGCCCGCCCGGGACGTAAAGCCCCACGCGGCGGATCGGATCGAACTTTTCGCCGATCAACGCCCCGTGCGGATTCTTCGCCGTCCAACCTTTCGGCAGCCCGCGCTTGTTGAACGCCACGATGCTCTCGTGCGCGGCGACCAACGCCTTGCGCTCCGCATTCGGCAGCCGCTTCGCCGCGGCGGCGATTTCGGCTTCCGACACCCGCAGATCGCGCGAACGCAGCCGCGCGCCGTCGAATTTCGCCGCGTAATACACGACCGCTTCATCGCCGCGTTGCCGCACGTCGGCCAGGATCGCGGCCACGGAATCGGAGATCTCCCGCGGCACGACCGCGTCACGACAGAACTCCGCCAGATCGGCGGCGAAGGTTTTGGAGGCGTAGTTCAGCGTGCGCATGGAGACTTGAAGGAGGTTTCGCAGAAGCGTTTGAACGACAGAATTTCCACCGAGCGGCCGCAGGTCGCCCCATACATCACCGCAACGTGGGCAGGGGCACCGCGAAGAGTTCCGGCGGGAAGGTTTCGTTCACGGTGATCTTCTCGAAGGTGATGACACGCACCTGGGTGCCCGCATCGGTCTTCTGGGTGATCCGTAGCGTCTTGGCAAAACGGATACCGCCCGCCGTCATCTCGCCTTCTTCGCGGATGTTGCTGTCCTCGTCGCCCGTGTAAACGAGCTGACCCGTCGCCTCGTTGAAATAGCGATAATAGATGAGCGTCGGGCTGTGGATGAACGCGACCTTCCGGCAGCTCACACCGTCGATCGTGACCGGCCCCTGGTCCTCCACGGTTCCGCCGATCTGCTCGATGCCCCGGAAGAAAGCCAGGTTCTGCCAGACGTCGGCGCGAAGCTGTTTGATCTGGTCCACGCCAAGCTGGCTCTGCTGCCAATTCGAGGGATCCGTCGCGTCCGTCACGCGGCGCCACGCATCATAGCCGTCCAACGCGCTCACTTCGATCATCTCGTTCGACGTGATCTCGATGCGCTGCTGGTAGGGTTTTTGCAGATAGATATCGATCCGATACTCCGCCTGCTTGGTGGGATCGCGCGGGTCCGGCGTCGTCATCGTGCCGGAATAGTGAATCGATTTCACGGCATCGAGCACATGGTCGGGAGCCAGGCGCGCCCGCGCTTTGGCGATGATCGCAGGCTCGGCAGCTTGAACGGCCACCGTGGCAACAAAAGCGATGGCGACGGTCAGCACGCGAAGCGGGGGTAAAATCATAAGGCGCTGAGCTTGAAGAAAAGTTGCCGGCGAGGGAAGTCAGCTTTGCCGCGGGCACCCCGCCGATGGGTCGGCGCGGCCTTATTCCCACTCGATCGTCGCCGGCGGCTTCGAGCTGATGTCGAGGACCACGCGGCTCACGCCGCGAACCTCATTCGTGATGCGGCTGGAAATCTTTTGCAGCAAATCGTGCGGGACCTTCGCCCAGTCGGCCGTCATGGCGTCGACGCTTTCCACGATGCGCAGCGCGATCACGTAGTCGTAGGTGCGTTCGTCGCCGAACACCCCCACGGTTCGCACCGGCAGGAAAACGCAGAACGACTGCCAGACTTTGTAGTAAAGTCCCGACGCCATCATCTCCTCGTGCAGCACCGCGTCGGCGTTCCGGAGGATCTCGAGATTTTCCGCCGTGATTTCGCCCATCACGCGCACGCCAAGACCCGGACCGGGGAACGGCTGGCGCCAGACGACCTCCTTCGGCAGGCCGAGTGCGGCGCCGACCTGGCGCACCTCGTCCTTGAACAGCTCGCGCAACGGCTCGACGAGCTTCAGCTTCATCCGCTCCGGCAAGCCGCCGACGTTGTGATGCGTCTTGATGAGCGAGGCCGGATTGTTGCCGATCGAAACGCTCTCGATCACGTCCGGATAAAGCGTGCCCTGCGCGAGGAACTCCGCGCTGCCCTTGATCGACTTGAGCGACTTCTCGAACACCTCGACGAACGTGCGGCCGATGATCTTCCGCTTCTGCTCGGGCTCGGTCACGCCCTTCAGGCGCTTGAGAAACAGCTTCGACGCGTCGACGACGCGCAGGTCGATCTTGAAGTGCTTCGCGTAGAGCTTCTCCACATACTCGCGCTCGCCTTTCCGGATCAGTCCGTTGTCGACGAAGATACACGTGAGCTGCTTCCCGATCGCCTTGTGCAACAAGGCCGCCGCCACCGACGAATCCACGCCGCCGGAGAGGCCGAGGATCACGCGCGACTTGCCGACCTTCGCCCGAATGTCGGCCACCGCATGCGCGATGAAATCCTTCGTCGTCCAATCCTGTTTCGCGCCGCAGATCCCGACGATGAAGTTGCGGATCATGTCCACGCCCCGCTCGGTGTGAAACACCTCCGGATGGAACTGGATGCCGTAGAAGCGGCGTTTCGCGTCCTCGATCCCCGAATACGGCGAATTTTCCGAAACCGCCGTCGCCACGAAGCCGGGCGGAAGTTTCGCGAGTTTGTCGCCGTGGGAATTCCAGATGCGAAGCTTGCGCGGCAGTCCGGCAAAGAGCTTGCCCGGACGCTTCACGGTCAAATGGCCGTGGCCGTATTCGCGCGCCTTGCTGTGTTCGACCTTCCCGCCGAGGAAGTGCCCCATCAACTGCACGCCATAGCAGATGCCCAGCACCGGCACGCCGAGTTCGAAAATCGCCGGATCGGGGTGCGGCGCGTTCTTCGAGTAAACACTCTGCGGACCGCCCGAGAGAATGATGCCAATCACGCCCTCCTCGCGCAACGTCGCCGCCGGCGTCGAGAAGTGATAGATTTTCGAGTAAACCTGACACTCGCGGATGCGGCGGGCGATGACTTGAGTGAGCTGCGAACCGAAGTCCAGGACGGCGATTGTCTGAGGCATGAGCGGCGTGGGAAACGGACAGCACAACCCAGACCGCTCGCCGGGCGCAAGCCGCGATTCACCACCTTAAGACGCCCTTCAGCGTTCGAACCCGCCCCGGAGCGCCTGCACGAAGGCATTGCGAAACAGGGTGCCGATCGTCGACCAGATATCTACCTCGTTGTCGGCAAAGTTCCCGTTGAACGGCGCGCGCGTCGCAACCTGTTCCTCTTGATTGTTCTCCAATACCGCGGTCACGGCGCTGACAACCTTCTCCTTCGCGCGTTCGAGAATGTTCTTCTCGTCATCGTTCGCCGTTTCGAACTCCAGATCGTGAAACAGCGGCTTCACGTAGCCGTTGTAGGCGCCGCCTCCCGCCTCGACTTCGAAGAACATCTCGAACGTCCCGCGCGACACGTCCACGCCGACATACGCGCGGAGAAAATCGTTCGCCGCCGGCAGCTCCACGCCGCGCAGCTCCAAGCTGGCCCGGAATGTCGGCTCCTCCGCGATCGGGTTCACCTGGATTTCCGATCTCAACCGCCCGTTGCCGGTCGTCGTCGCCTCGATGAGCACTTTCGCCGGCAACGGATCGCCGTTCGCCTTCGGGCGGTTCTGCAGGTCGCTCGCGACGATGTGCAGGTTTTCCACGCCCATCTCGGCGGCGGGACTCTCCGATCGATCGATGAAGCGCACGCGCGTGTTCTTCACCTCGAGCTTGTTCAACTCCATCGGAAGCGAGTTGCGAAACCCATCCTGCCAACGCTGCACCTCCCGCTTTTTTCGCTGCAGCTCGGCGTCGAGTTCGGCGATGTCGTCCTCCTCCGGCGTCTTGTGCCGTTTCACGACCGTGATCTCCGCTCCCTCCACGATCGCACTGCCGCCGAACCGGCCGGCGAACAGCGCGCTCGGCGAAAGTCGCAGCGACGCTTTTCGCACGTGCACCACCGGCACGTCGCGTTCGTGGCCGCGTTCGTAGAGGACGAAATTCTCCACATCGATCGCTCCGCGCCACAACGCCAGCGTGACCGCGTCCGTCCGACCGGCGAAACCTTCGATCGTCGCGAGTTCGCGGTTCACGACCGCTTTCGCGATCGGCGAGCCCACGAATCGCACCAACACGAGCAACGTCGCGATCACAACCAACACACTCACCCAACGCCGACGCCTCCGCCGTATCCGCGCCGGTCGCGCTCCCCGCGTGGCGTAAGTCGGGGGGATCAACGGCGACCGCCGCCGACGCAAACGGGTAAACCCGAGCAAACTCATGCCCGTCAGTCCGCTTGCCGGATGCCAACCGTCCAACTCCCGACCGCTCAACCCACTCGCGTTGCCGGAACCACAAAAGCGCCCGGCAACCTGCAATGCCCGCGCCCCGCGAACCAGCAAACTGCATGATCGGTCACGAGCCATCTCGCTGCAACAAGCCTGCGTTCGCCCGGCGCCAGGCGCGTAATCCGCCTCCATGGTGCACCGTCTGCTTTCCTCTCGCATCGATTTTGGCCCCCGCTGGAATCGCGCATTCTCCATGTCGCCACCACTCGGCACGATCCTTCGCAGCGTGATTCGTCAGCCGGGCTATCCCGGCGTGCTCTCCGCCAACTTCGCCCTCGGCATGGCGTCGTCCTTCGTCGTGCCGTTTCTCTCGATGTGGGGCACGCTGCACGTCGGCATGTCGCCGGTCATGTTCGGCACGTTCATGACGATCACGTCCGTCAGCGCGATCGTGCTCAGCACGCTGCTGGCACGCTGGTCCGACAGCCATGTTCCGCGCCGAACCATGCTCGTGATCGGCAGCCTCTGCGGCATGCTCGGCTACGCCGGCTACGCATTTCTCACGGATGTCATCGCGCTGATCCTCTGCGGATCGCTGCTCGTCGGGACGGCGACGGTGAACTTCTCGCAGTTGTTCGCGTTCGTGCGCGAAGAACTCGCCCGGCCGGAAAACCAGCACGCCGACATGCCGCTCCTGATGAGCTTGCTGCGCGTATTCTTTTCGCTCGCCTGGACGGTCGGCCCCGCCATCGGCGCCTGGGTCACCGTGCAATGGGGCTATCGCGGCATCTTTCTCGGCGCCGTGTCGCTCTACGCCATCTTCCTGCTCCTCGTGCTCCGGTTCGTGCCTCGCCGACCGCACCCGCCTGTGCCGCACGACCGGAATCGTCCAGGTTTGATCCAGGTGCTCGCGCGCAAGGACGTCGTTTCGACCTTCACCGCGCTCGTGCTGGTTTTCGCCGCGTTCAGCATGAACATGATGAACCTGCCGCTGCTCGTGACCCAGTCGCTCGGCGGAACCAAGGCCGACGTCGGCTGGATCTTCAGCATCGCGCCCGTGTTCGAGGTGCCGCTCATGGTGTGGTTCGGGCAACTCGCCGCGCGCGGACACCAGGTGGGTTTGATCCGGTTCGGTGTCGTCGTGTCCGCCGTCTATTTCGCCGCGCTGACCCTGGCCCAAACGCCTTGGCACATCTACCCGATGCAAATCCTCAGCGCGATCGCGATCGCGGTCATGACGAACATCACCATCACGTTTTTGCAGGACATGCTGCCCGGGCACACCGGCCTCGCGACGACGCTCTACTCGAACTCCTTCAGCGGCGGCAGCCTCGTGGGGTTTCTGAGTTTCGGGCTGCTGCTCGAACGCGTGGGTTATCGGGGCGTGTTCGTGATCTGCGTGATCCTCTGCTCCGCGTCGTTGGCATTGTTGCTCGTCGCCCGGCATCGGGCGCCGCTGCGAGCCGTCGGGTAACGAGACGTCCGCCCGCTTCGCCGCGGGACGCGGCGCGACCCGAAGTTGCGATACGCGGCGGGCGTGTCACGATGCGCGACGCATGCCCCGCCAACCCCGCTTCTGCGCGTGCGCGTTCGTCGCGCTCCTTCTCCTCGCCGTGTCACGTCTTCCCGCCGCCTACCAGCCCAGTCCCGAAAACCTCGCGGCGCGCGATTGGTTTCAAGACGCAAAGTTCGGCCTCTTCATCCACTGGGGCGTTTACAGCGTCCTGGGTCAGGGCGAGTGGGCGATGAACGAGAAGAAGATCTCCATCGCCGATTACGAGCCGCTCGCGACACAGTTCAACCCCACCTCCTTCGACGCCGCCGAATGGGTGCGCATCGCGAAAGACGCCGGCATGCGCTACATCACCATCACGAGCAAGCATCACGACGGCTTTGCGATGTGGGCCACGCGACAAAGTCCCTGGAACATCGTCGACGCGACGCCCTATGGCCGCGATGTCCTCGCGCAGCTCGCGGAAGAGTGCCGCCGACAGGACGTGAAACTCTTCTTCTACCACTCCCACCTCGACTGGCATCACCCGGACTATTTTCCCCGCGGCCGAACCGGCCATGCGTCCGGCCGCCCCGAGTCGGGCGACTTCAACCGGTATCTCGATTTTATGGATACGCAGCTCGAGGAGCTGCTGACCCACTACGGTCCCATCGCCGGCATCTGGTTCGACGGCATATGGGACAAGCCCGACGCCGACTGGCGGCTCGAACGCACCTACAACCTGATCCACCGGCTCCAGCCCGCCGCGCTTATCGGCAACAATCACCACCTCGCGCCCAAGGACGGCGAAGATTTCCAGATGTTCGAAAAGGATCTGCCCGGCCAGAACCGCTCCGGCTACTCGCCCCACGCGACCATCGGCGCGCTTCCGCTCGAAACCTGCGAAACCATCAACGGCGCGTGGGGCTACAACGCGTCGGACCAACGCTTCAAGAGCACGCGCGACCTCATCCACTATCTCGTGCGCGCCGCCGGCTCGAATGCGAACTTCCTTCTCAACGTCGGCCCGATGCCCACCGGCGAAATCCAGCCCGAGTTCCGTGAACGACTCGCCGTCATCGGTGCGTGGCTGCGCCGGCACGGTGAAACCATCTACGCCACCCGCGGCGGCCCCATGCCGTCGCGCGCGTGGGGCGTCACGACCCAGAACGCACGCCACGTCTTTCTGCACGTCCTCGACTGGCCCGACCGCCTGCTGCCGCTGCCCGCCGGACTGCGGACGAAGAACCCCCGCCTTTTTGGTTCCAACGAGACCATCACCGTCACGACTGTCGCCGATTGTGACGTGCTGCACCTGCCTGCGCCCTCGGCGGACAACGATCTCGAATATCCGATCGTGATCTGGGACCGCGAATGATCGCGGCGCACTCGATCGCCCTCCTGCTCCCCGACAAATAAATAGGCGCGCGAAAATCGCGCGCCTATTTTCAAGAAGGATATCGGTTCGTCTCAGCGAGTAATCGTGAAACGAACGCGAGATCTCGCACTCTTACTTCTTCTTCTTAGCAGCAGTCTTCTTTTTCGGAGCGCTCTTCTTGGCAGCTTTCGCGGATTTCTTGGCCATGGTTGTTTTAGGGTTTTTGTTTTGTGCACCGAACGAACGATTGGCTCGTCGGCGCGCCTCCAATTGGCCGATTCAAAACGATTTTGTAAATGTTAGATTCGCATGTTGTGCGCAGATTTTTTCCACGCGCAAAACACGCGAAGGGGCGCAACACGCGGGATTTTTCTCCATCCGCGCTTACTCCGCCGCCCCAGTGACGAGCGAAAAATGCGCGATATCTTCAACGCATCCGCGCTTCGACGACACAAAACTCAACGCTCACTCACCATGGAATCACTCGAAAATCTGAACGATCTTTTCCTCCACGAACTCCGCGATCTCTACGATGCGGAGCAGCAACTCACCCAGGCGCTCCCGCTTCTCGCGCAGGCGGCGAAGTCGGAATCGCTGCGCGCGAGCTTCCAAACTCACCTCGAAGAAACGAAGGAGCAGGCCCGTCGCCTCGAGCAGATCTTCAAGGCCGCAGGCGTTTCCTCCGAGGGGAAACCGTGCAAGGCGATGGCCGGTCTGATCGCCGAGGCGAAGGAATTGCTCGATCACGACGCCGATCCCGAAGTGCTCGATGCCGCGCTCATCGTCGCCGCACAGAAGGTCGAGCACTACGAAATCGCCGGCTACGGCAGCGTCAGCGCCTTCGCACGCGTGCTCGGCTACAACGACGCCGCGAAGCTCTTGAAGCAGACGATCGCCGAGGAAGAGCGCACCGACAAAAAGCTCACGCAGCTCTCCGAACAATTGAATCCGAAGGCCGCCACCGCCGATCAGGCGGCTCACACCTGAGTCGAGCACGCCTCGATTTCGAACATCGCAAGGCGGGGTTTTCGCCCCGCCTTTTCTCTAGCCGGCTCCGGCCGGCACTTCGCGGGCGAGGCGTCTCCGACCGATCAGATGCGCCGAGAACCAGCAGACCTGCGCCCACGCCACACCTGCCGCCCAACCGGCAGCGACGTCCGTCGGATAGTGAACACCCAGGTAGACGCGGCTGAATCCAATCACGAAGCTCAGCAACAGCGCGGCGGCGAAGAGGTAGATCTTCTCCCATCGCTTCTCCGCCATCCGCGCCAACAGCACCGCGATCGTCAGATAAATCGTCGCCGACGACATCGCGTGACCGCTCGGAAAGCTCAGCGAATCGATCTCGATCAACCGCAGCGGCTCCTCGGGGCGCGTGCGACCGAAGATCGATTTGAGCACGCTGTTCAGCGTCGCCCCGCCGATCGACGCCGTCGCCAGAAAGAGCGCTGCCGCGAAGCGCCGGGAGAAAAGCAGAAATCCCACGATCACGGCCACCGTGGTGCCGAGCACCGCGCCGCTGCCCAGCGCCGTGATATCGCGCGCTATCTCCACCATCTTCGAAGGGCCCAGCGGTTCCCCCGTTTCCGGCTGGCGCAGCATGCGCATGAGATCGATTTCGACGTGCAGGTATTCCTCCTCCCGCACCTCGTCGGCGATCGCCACGAACACCCACGCGGCGAACAGCAGGATAGCGAGATTGAACAACGCGAGCGGCCCCAGCCCGAGAAGTCGTTGAAGCCAGGCTTTGCCGCGGGCGATCATCGCCCGCCTTGGACCGCTATTTGCGGCTTTCGAGCCACGCGTCGAAACGCGATTCGAGAATCTCCAACGGCAGCGAGCCTTCTTCGAGCAGATGATCGTGGAAGGCGCGAATATCCCACTTCGCTCCCAGCTCTTTCTCGCCGCGGGCACGGAGTTCGAGGATCTTCAATTGACCCAGCTTGTAGGAAAGCGCCTGCGCCGGGATCGCCATGTAGCGCTCAACCTCGGCCTGGTGCTTCGCCTCGTCGCCACCTTCTTGCTCGATGATGTAGGCGAGCGCCTGTTCGCGCGACCAGCCTTTGGCGTGCAGGCCGGTGTCGAGCACCAGCCGCACGGCGCGATGCATGTCGCCCAGCAGCATGCCGAGATATTGGTAGGGATCGGTGTAGAGCCCGAGTTCGCGACCGAGGCTCTCGGTGTAGAGCGCCCAGCCTTCCACGTAGGCGCTGTTCCAACCAAAACGCCGGAATCGCGGGAGCGACTTGTTTTCGAGCGTGAGCGCGATCTGGAAGTGATGTCCGGGAATCGCCTCGTGCAGGAAAAGATTTTCCATGCGCGGCGTGCGATTTTTGCGCGGATCGACGATCGGCACGTAGAAAATACCCGGACGCGAACCGTCGTCGGCTGCCGGCATGTATTCGGCCGACGCGGTGGCGGCGCGGAATTTTTCCGTGGCGCGAATCTCAAACGGCGTGCGCGGCACGCGTCCGAAGAAGTGCGGCACCTGCGACGCGAGGCGCGCTTCGATGGCGCGGTAGGCGTCGAGAACTTCCTCTTCGGTGTTGAATGGAGCGAATTGGGGGTCGGTCGCGACGAAGTTGAGGAAATCGAACAGCGATCCATCGTAGTCGACCTGCCGCTGGACTTTTTCCATTTCGGCGCGAATGCGCGCGACCTCGCGGATGCCGAGTTCGTGGATCTGGTCGGGCGAGAGATTCGTGGTCGTCCAAAACTGGATGTGATAAGCATACATCTCCGCGCCGCCCGGAACGGCGCCGATGCCGGCGGTATCGCGGCAGCGCGGTAGATACTCCTCGGCGATGAACGCGTGCAGCCGGCTGTAGGCGGGGATGATGACTTCGCGAATCGCCGCGAGGTAGTCGTCGCGGAGTTTGTCCTGCGCGGCGGCCGAAAGATCGGACGGCAGGTTCTTCAGGGGAGCGAAGAAGATGTTTTTCCCGGGATCGTCCGTCATCAACGGCTCATACTGCGGCAGCGCGCGCTCCATCAAAATGCGCGGCTGCGTAATGCCGCGGGCGAGGCCCTCGCGCATGTTGGCGACGGCGGTGTCGGCCCATGCAGCGAACCCGTGCGCGCGAGAGATGAAATTGCGGAAATCCTGTTCCGTCTTGAAAGGATGGATACTCGACCCCGAGCCCATTTGCGCGAAGGTGAGCGCACCTGTGTAGAATTGGTTGATCGGGAGCAAGTGGGTGGGTTGGGCGAGCCCGAAACGGCGCGTTTCGAGGGTCCACTTCAGCACGTCGTAACTGAGCTGGTCGGAGGTGGAGAGCGTCGCGCGATCAAACTTCGCAAGTTCGGAAAGCATTCGATCGGTGAACGCGGCGTCCTTCGCGCGGTGTTCGGCGCCGATGTCGTTCGGCCAGAGGTGCTCGTAGCGCTTGTCGCTGTCGCCGTTGCCCGCGGCTTCCACCGGCGAAAGCGCAAGGAGCTCTTCGTAGTAGCGGCCGAGCAGCGCGTGGAATTCGGCGGCGGACGCCGCGAGGCCGCACCAAGGGGGAAAACACACGACAACCGTGGCGAGAAGGAAGGGACGCAAACGCATGGTGATGTGGATTGCCCTCAGGGTGTCGGAAGCCGCGGCGGCGTCAAAGACGGACCGGGGCTGCAGGGTGCGGGCTGAAGCACCGCACGACCCGTGCAGGCTGAGCCGGCCTTAAAACTTAAGACGCGTGTTCTCGTGGCCGCAGCGGGGGCATTTCGCGAGCTCGGTGCCAATCACCGCGGTGTAGAGTTCGTTGCAGCGGATGCAGTGAAACGTGGTCTTGCGACGTTCGCGTTCGAAGGTGCGGTGGTCGCGGCGGTCATACCACAGCCAAAGCCCGAGGAACACGATCGCGACGAGCGTGCAGTAGACGATGACGGCGGGAATGAGATCGAGCATGCGGCGGACGTTCCGAGACGAAACTGTGCCACAACGGTGGCTCCGCGCGAAGCGAAGAATCGGGATCGTTTCGCGGTAAAAGAAAAACGCGCCGACGGTTAAGTCGGCGCGTTGGGAATGCGGGAGACAATCAGCCCGGCGGAGATGCCGGGCTTTCGCCTTACTTCTTTTCTTCGGTCGCGGGCGCGGCGGCCTCGGTCGAAGCAGCGGCAGCGGCTTCGGCCGCGGCGGGCGTCGCGGCCTTGGACTTCTTGCCCTTGGACTTGGACGCTTTCTTGCCCTTCGACTTCTTGTAGCCTGGATCGTCGGCTTTCACCAACTCGATCAAGGCCATCTCGGCGGCGTCGCTGATGCGGGCGCCGAGTTTGTAGATGCGGGTGTAGCCGCCGTTGCGGTTCACGAACTCCTTGTAGGTTTCGTTGAACAGCTTGGTGATCACGTCCTCGTTGCGAACGTCGGCGAGGGCGAGACGGCGCAGGTGGATCGCGTCCTTCTTTTCGGTCTTCGCGGCGGCCTTTTTGGCCTTGGTGATAACCTTCTCGACGAAGGGACGAAGGGCCTTGGCCTTCGTCAGCGTGGTTTGGATACGGCCGTGCTCGAGGAGCGACGCAGCCATGTTGGAAAGCATCGCGCGGCGATGCTCGACGGTCACGCCGAGGGAGGCGCGGTGTTTATTGTGACGCATTGTGGTGTTGGTTTAGGACGTCTCCCGATCGGCGATCCGGTCGCAGCGTAACGCGGCAGCGGACGGCGCGAGAGACGTGGTGATTTTCGAATTTGGATTTTCGATTTTCGATCGCGGCGAGGAGCCCCGGATTTTCGAGAGCCGCAGCGATCGAAAATGGCGTTAGCCTTCCTTCTTCGTGTCGAGGAGGCGCTCGTCGAACTTCATGCCCAGCGAGAGGCCGAGGGCTTCGAGCTTCTCCTTGATTTCGTTCAGCGACTTCTTGCCGAAGTTGCGATATTTGAGCATCTCCTGCTCGGTCTTCATCGCGAGCTCGCCGACGGTGGTGATGTTCGCGTTGTTCAAGCAGTTCGCCGCACGGACGGAGAGCTCGATTTCGTTGACGGACATGTTGAGGAGCTTGCGGAGCTTGTTCTGCTCTTCGCTGACCTCGGACTGCTGGTTTTCGAATTCGTAGGTCTCCTGGCTGACGCGATCGAAGACGTCGAGGTGGTGTTTCAGGATCGACGCCGCCTGCTTGAGGGCGTCGTCCGGCGTGATGCGGCCGTCCGTCCAGATTTCGAGCACGAGCTTGTCGTAATCGGTGATCTGGCCGACGCGGGTGGCTTCAACGGCATACTTCACCAGGCGGACGGGAGAGAAGAGCGAGTCGATCGGGATGACGCCGATGGCTTGGTCTTCCTTCTTGTTGGCTTCGCCCGGGTAGTAGCCGCGGCCGGTCTTGATCTCGATTTCCGCGTCGAAGTTCTTGCGGGTGTCGAGGGTGCAGATGACCTGGTCCGGATTGATGATCTGGATGTTCGGATCCTGCTGAATGTCGGCGGCGGTGACGACGCCGCTCTTCGTGGCCCGGATGCTGAGCGTGATGGGCTCGCGCTTCTGGGAGACGATGAGGACCTTCTTGAGGTTCAGAACGATGTCGGTGACGTCCTCGACGACGCCGTCGATGGACTGGAACTCGTGATTCACGCCATCGATCTTGATCGACGAGATGGCGGCGCCCTCGATCGAGCTCAGGAGAACGCGACGCAGGGAGTTGCCGACGGTGTGGCCGTAACCGGCCTCGAAAGGCTCGGCAATGAACTTGGCGTAGGTCGGCGTTGCGCCTTCCTCGACCTTCGTGAGTTTGGACGGGAGTTCGAACTTTCCGAGACGTTTGGGCATGGCGGTGATTGGCGGACGTTGAGAATGATTGAGGCTTTGTAACAGGAGCCGCCGATCAGAAGCGCGAGTAGAACTCGACGATCAGCTGCTCATTGATGCCCTGCTCCATTTCGTCGCGGGTCGGCAGGCGGTTGACGGTCGCCTTGAACGCTTCCGCGTTCAGGGTGAGCCAGCCGGGGACGTTGCGGATGCGGTTCTCTTCAAGATTGCGCGTGGCGAGCTGGCGTGACGCGGGAGCGTTTTTGACTTCGATCTCGTCGCCGGCCTTCACGGTGTAGGACGCGATGTCGACCTTGTGGCCGTTGACGCGGATGTGACCGTGATTGACGAACTGGCGGGCGGCGGCGCGGCTCTTGGCGAGACCGAGCAGATACACGACCGAGTCGAGGCGGGTTTCGAGGAGCTGCAGGAAGCGCTCACCCGTGACGCCGCGCTCTTTCTTCGCGATTTCGAACACGCGACGGAATTGGCGCTCGAGCAGGCCGTAGATGTAACGGAGCTTCTGCTTTTCGTTGAGCCCGAGGGCGTATTCGGAGACTTTGCGGCGGAGCTTGGGGCCGTGCTGACCCGGCGGATACGAGCGGCGTTCGAAGGCCTTGCCCGAGCCGAGAAGCTGCTGGCCAAAGCGACGGCTGATGCGGGTGGTTGGACCGGTGTAACGAGCCATGGAGATTTACGATTTAAGATTTACGAAGGTTGATTGCCGGATGTTACACGCGGCGACGTTTGCGCGGGCGGCAGCCGTTGTGGGGGATCGGCGTGACGTCGATGATCGAGGTGATCTCGAGACCGATCGCCTGCAACGCGCGGATCGCGGAGTCGCGGCCGAGGCCGGGACCGGAAACGCGGATGACGATGTCCTTCAAGCCGTGCGACATCGCGTTGCGGGCGGCGTCCTGGGCGACGACCTGCGCGGCGTAGGCGGTGGATTTGCGGGAGCCGCGGAAGTTGCACTTGCCGGCGGAGGACCACGCAATCACGCGGCCCTGCTGGTCGGTGATGGAAACGATCGTGTTGTTGAAGGACGCGAGCACGTTGGCGATGCCGGACGTGACGTTCTTCGAGCCCTTGGCCTTGCGAACCTTGATGACGCCGAGCTCTTCCTTGAGGAGGTCTTCGGCGGTCGGCTGCTTGGCGACGCCACCGATGAGCTCGACCGGCTTTTCAGCGGGAGCGGGAGTGGCGGCCGGAGCGGCAGCACCTTCAGCGGCGGGAGCGGCGGCCTTCGGAGCCTTGGCTTTCTTCTCGGGCTTCTCGGCGGGCGCGGCAGCGCCTTCAACGGCGACGGTGGCGGCCTTGATCGGCTTCTCTTTCTTCGGGGCGGACTTTTCTTCGGCCATGTTCGTGAGGGATTATTCTTTGGCTTTCGTGACGCCGACGGTGCGGCGCGGGCCCTTACGCGTGCGGGCGTTGGTGGAGGTGCGCTGACCACGCACCGGGAGGCTGCGGCGGTGGCGGACGCCACGATAGCAATTGATCGCTTGGAGGCGCTTCAGATTGCCGGCGATCTCGCGGCGGAGGTCACCTTCGAGCACCCATTTGTGCTCGCCGATGATGTGGATGATCTTGTTGAGCTGCTCCTCGGTGAGGTCCTGAGCGCGCATGTCGGGGTTGAGGCCCGCTTCTTTCACGAGGAGGTCGGCGCGCGAGGGGCCGATGCCGTTGATATAACGGAGGGAATACGCGACTTTCTTTTTCGCGGGGATTTCTACGCCGAGGAGACGAGGCATGTTAGGTTCTTAGTTGAGAGTTGAGTGTTGAGAGGGAGGAAAGTGGGAGGAATTCAGGAAACTTGAGCGCGGGGAACGGTGAGGATTTCGGGGCCGTTCTCGGTGGTGAGGACGGTATGTTCGAAATGGGCCGAGGGAGATCCATCGGCCGTCACGCAGGTCCAGCCATCGGAGAGGATCTTGGTCTTGTGCCCGCCGAGGTTCACCATGGGCTCGATCGCAAGCGTCATGCCGGGCTTGATACGGTCGCCGGAACCACGGCGACCGAAGTTCGGGATTTCGGGCGGTTCGTGCATCGAAATGCCGACTCCGTGGCCGACCATGTCGCGGACGACGCTGAAGCCGTTGGCTTCGACGTGCTGCTGGATGGCGTGCGAGATATCGCCGATGCGATTGCCGACGACGGCCTGGCGGATGCCCAGATCGAGGGCTTCGCGGCTGACACGCAGGAGGCGTTCGAGACCGGGCTGGATGCTGCCGACGGGGACCGTGTAGGCGTTGTCGCCGACGTATCCGTTATACCATACAACGATGTCCAGCGAGACGATGTCGCCGTCGCGGAGAACGCGTCGGAACGACGGGATGCCGTGAACGACTTCGTCGTTGACCGAGATGCAGGTGTGCGCCGGGTAGCGGTAATGACCGTGCTGATAGCCGTAACAGGCGCTGCGGGCTCCGAGGCGCGCGATCCAGTCGCGTCCAGCCTCTTCCAAGTCTTGCGTGGTAATGCCAGGCCGCACGAGCGGCTTGAGGTTTTCAAGGACCGTTGCGGCGATGGCACAGGCCTCGCGCATTTTCGCGATCCCCTCTTTTGATTTGATTGGAACCGTCATGCGGCAAGGTCGCCGGCCTCGAGCAGGAGGCCGAGCGTGCGATAGTGTTGAACGAGGGACTCGCTGGAGCCGGTGCCGGCGAGGACCCCATCGAGGGATTCGTCGCGGGCGTCGAGCCATTCGTCGAACACTTTAGCTTGGAGCAGCGTAGCCGGGAATTCCGTCAGGAGGAATCCCGCATCAGGTTTGCGCGCGAAGAACCACTTTCGCATGGGAGCGAGTGTGGCGGCTTCATCCGTCGCGGCGGAAACCGGACGGCGCGAAATCTCCGACCGCATCAGTTTGGCGGGAGAGACGTGCTCAAGATTCAAAGAACGGGCTCGATCCATCAGCTTTTCGAGGGGAAAAACAGGAGAACCGAGGACAAGAAGCTTGGTTTTGGCGTGAAGGCCGAGCCGAGCGAAAAGGTCGTTGATGGCGGCCATGGCCACCCGAGTAAAGCACTAAAGTGCGAACCGTTGGATGGCCCAGGCAGCGATGCCTATGAGGAAGATCCCCATGACTGGCAGGCCGAGTTTTAGCAGCGCCTCGGAGCTGACCGCTTCCCCGCTCATGCCGGTGGGAGTCGCGCTGCGGGCGCGAATGCGGCCCTTCTTCAAGAAGCCGTCATAGTGTCGCTGCAGCAGGAACGTTTCGACTTGGCGCATGGTGTCGAGGACGACGCCCACCGTGATCAGCATGCCGGTGCCGCCGAAGAAGATCGCGATACGCTGCGGGACGTTGAGCTCGAAGAGCAGCACGTCGGGCATCACCGCGATGATCGTCAGGAAGATCGCACCCGCCAAGGTGAGGCGCGTCATGATGAAGTCGAGGAACTGAGCCGTCGGCCCGCCCGGGCGAACACCGGGCACATAACCACCGTATTTCTTCAGGTCGTCGGCGATCTGGATGGGCTTGAACATCACGGACACCCAGAAGTAGCTGAAGAAAAGGATCAGCGAGGTGTAGATGACGTAGTAGGTCCAGTGGCCGCGCAGGAGGTTTTCGGAGAACTCGACCAGGAACTTGATGTTAAACGCGGCGCCGAGCTGCGAAAAGATCTGCTGCGGGAAGAGCAGGATCGCGCTCGCAAAGATCACGGGCATGACGCCGGAGTAATTGACCTTGAGCGGAAGGAAGGAGCTCTGACCGCCCATGACCTTGTTGCCGACGACGCGCTTCGCGTATTGCACCGGGATTTTCCGCTGGCCTTGCACGACCATGATGATGCCCATCACCACGACGATGAAGAGAGCGAGCATGATGGCGGCCTGCGGAACGCCGAGATTCGGGCCAGTGCCGACGGGACGGAAGAAGAGCTGATAAGTCTGCGCCGCGGCGCCCGGGATGTCGGCCAGAATGCCGACGGTGATCAGGAGCGAGACGCCGTTGCCGATACCGCGCTGCGTGATCTGTTCGCCGAGCCACATCAGCAGCATCGTGCCCGCGGTCATGAAGATCACCGACGTTATCAGGAAGCTGACTTTACTAACGATGACTATACTCCCGTAAGTGTTGACGTCGTAGCCCGGGAAGAGCCGGCCGGGATTCTCCAATGCCAGAATCAGCAGCGTTCCCTGCACCAAACAGATCAAGACCGTCGCATAGCGGGTGTATTGCGTGAGCTTCTGGCGGCCGACGTCGCCTTCCTGCTGCAAACGGCTGAGGGCCGGCACCACCGCGGTCATCAACTGGAAGATGATGGACGCGCTGATGTAAGGCATGATACCCAGCGCGCAGATCGCGCCCTTGGTGAGCGCGCCGCCGGTGAACATGTTGTAGAGGCCGACAAGCGTGCCCTCGCCCTGCGCCGTCTGATCGGCGAAGAAGTGCTGCAACGGACCGGGATCGATGCCGGGCAGCGGAATGTTGGCGCCCACGCGCGCGACGAACAGAAGCGCGAGCGTGTAGAAGATGCGCGAGCGAAGCTCCGGAATCTTCAGGGAGTTGGTGAAGGCGGAAAACACGGGGAGATGAAAATTTACGATTTACGATCTACGATTTGTGATTTGCCGAGCCGGCAATTGGGCGACGAATCGCGCCAATCGTAAATCATAAATCGTAAATCAAGGCAGGCCGTCAGGCCGTAATCGCCTGGCCGCCGGCTTTTTCGATCTTGGCCTTGGCGGACTCGGAGAACTTCGCAGCGGTGACCTTGAGCGCGCGGCTGATTTCGCCGTTGCCGAGGATCTTGACCGACTTCTCGCCGGCGCGGATCAGGCCGTTCGCGGCGAGAACTTCGGCGGTGACTTCGCTGACGCTGGCGTCGAGGGACGCGAGATCGCCAACATTCACGACCGGAAGCTCGGTGCGGAAGTTGTATTGGTTGAAGCCGCGGTGCGGAAGCTTGCGGTAAAGGGGCATCTGGCCGCCTTCGAAGCCCGGGCGAATGCTGCCGCCGGAGCGGGCCGTCTGGCCCTTGCCGCCGCGACCGGAGGTCTTGCCGTGGCCGCCGCCTTCGCCGCAGCCAACGCGCTTTTTGCGGTGCACGGCACCGGGGACGTTCTTGAGTTCGTGGAGTTTCATTGGGTTCCTCTTCGGGGGCGCCCGTTCCGCGAATCAGCGGAACGGACTCGGATGTTGTATTGAGAAATTGGATGCCGGAGGCGGGACGTTTCGGAGAAGCGCCCTGCCCGCTCGACGACCACTTACTTGCGGACGGCGGAGATGTCGTCGGCGAGGCGGAGCTGCAGCAGGCCGTTGAGCGTGGCATGGACGACGGCGATGTGGTTGTTGGACCCCATCGACTTCGTGAGCACGTTCTTCACGCCGGCGGCTTCGAGCACCGCGCGCACACCGCCGCCGGCGATCAGGCCGGTGCCGGTCGTGGCGGGCTTGAGGAGGACCTTGCCGCCGTCGGCCACGCCGAGCACGTCATGGGGAATCGTGTCGCCCTTGAGCTTCACGTTGACCATGTGCTTGTGGGCGTTGGCGGTGCCCTTCTTGATCGCGTCGGGAACTTCGTTGGCCTTGCCGTAGCCGATGCCGATCTTGCCCTTGCCGTCGCCGACAACGGCGAGCGCGGCGAAGCTGAAGCGGCGGCCGCCCTTCACGACCTTGGCGCAGCGGTTGATGAAGACGACCTTCTCGATCATCTGCGGGCCGTCGGAGGGAGCGGACTGGTCGCGGTTGTCGCGACGCTGACCGTCACGACGAGGGCCGCCGGGACCGCGGTTCTGTCCACCGCGATTGAATTGACGGGGCTGGCGCGCCGGAGCGGCCGTCTCAGGAGCGGCGGCTTCGGTCGATGGCGCGGAAGTGGGTTCGGTGCTCATGCGGTTTTTAGAATTGGAGACCACCTTCGCGCGCGGCGTCGGCGAATTGTTTCACTTTGCCATGGTAGCGGGCGCCGCTGCGGTCGAACACGACCGAGCTGATGCCGGCGGCCTTCGCCTTGGCGGCGAAAGCGGTGCCGAGCGCCTTGGCGCCCGCGAGGTTGGCGGCGAGCTTTTGCTTGCGCAGTTCGGCGTCCAGCGTGCCGAGAAACACGAGCGTGGCGCCCTTGTCGTCGTCGATCGCCTGGGCGTAGATGTGCTTCGTGGTGAAACGAACGGCGAGGCGCGGACGGGCGGCGGTGCCTTGAACTTTCTTGCGGATTCTCCAGCGGCGTTTCTGCAGGAGATCGGCTTTGCGAATGGTATTGCTCATCGGAGCGAAGATTTTGCTGAGGTTGAACGTTAGGCGACGGTCTTGCCTTCCTTGCGGCGGACGCGCTCGCCGACGATGCGCACGCCCTTGCCCTTGTAGGGTTCCGGCGGGTAGTAGCTGCGGATTTCCGCGGTGACGGCTCCAACGAGTTGCTTGTCCGCACCCTCGACCTTGAGCTTCGTCTGATCGGTGACGGTGACTTTGATGCCCTCGGGAATATCCATCAGAATCGGGTGCGAGTAGCCGAGCGCGAGATCGAGCTGCTTCCCCTTGAGCGCGGCCTTGAAACCGACGCCTTGGATTTCGAGCTCCTTCACGTAGCCTTCCGAGACACCTTTGACCATGCCCGCGACAATCGAGCGCGCGGTGCCATACATGGCATTGGCGAAGCGCGACTCTTCGGTCGGCGCGAACGTGACCTTCTTGTCAGCGACGGTGACTTTCACGACGGGCGCGAAGGTTTTCTGGACCTTGCCCTTGGGGCCCTCGACGAGAACGGTGCCGTTGTTGACGGACACCTTCACCTTGTCGGGGATGGAAACGGGTTGTTTGCCGATGCGGCTCATGTTCGTGGCGTGTTACCAGACGTTGCAGATCAGTTCGCCACCGGCCTTGTTGCGGCGGCAGTCGGCGTCCTTCATCAGACCCTTCGAGGTCGAGACGATGCTGATGCCGAGTCCGTTGAGGACGCGCGGGATTTCGGTGTAGCCGTAGTAGAGGCGGCGGCCGGGCGTGGAGACGCGCGTGAGGCCGGTGATGGCGGGAGCGCCGTCGACGTATTTCAAGGTGACGACGAGCGTTTTGTGGCCGGCTTCATCGGTGCCGCTCTTATAGTCGGTGATGTAGCCTTCCGCTTTGAGGATGGCGGCGATCGCTTCGCGCAATTTGGAGTGCGGCGAGGTGGTCTCGGCCTGCTGCGCGCGCGACGCATTGCGAAGGCGCGTCAGGAAGTCACTGATCGGGTCGGTCATGGGATGGATGTTTGAATTGCGGCCGCGCGGGTCATATCCGACCCCCGTGGGCCAAAGGATTACCAGGAGGATTTCGTGACGCCCGGGATCTTGCCGGCGAGCGCGAGCTCGCGGAACTGGATGCGGGAGACGCCGAATTTGCGGTTGTAGGCGCGCGGACGGCCGCTGAGCGAGCAGCGGTTGCGGACGCGGACCGGGGACGAATTCTTCGGGAGCTTTTGCAGCTTCTTCTGAGCGGCGAAGAACTCCTCGTCGGTGGTGGCGGGATTCAGGAGAATCGCCTTCAGCTCGGCGCGCTTGGCGGCGAACTTGGCGACGAGGCGCTTGCGCTTTTCGTTGCGCTCGATGGCGGAGGTCTTGGGCATGGTCGTTAAAGTTAGGCGGCTTTGGGCGCGGCACCTTCGGCGCGGCGGAAGGGCATGCCGAGGAGGCGAAGGAGTTCGCGACCTTCATCGTCGGTCTCGGCGCTCGTCACGATCGTGAGGTCGAGGCCCATGTGCTTCTTCACGTTTTCGACGGTGATTTCCGGGAAGATCGTGTGGTCGGTGATGCCGAGGTTGTAATTGCCCTGGCCGTCGAACTTGGCCGGGACTCCGCGGAAGTCGCGGATCGTCGGGAGCGCAACGGCGATGAGGCGTTGCAGGAATTCCCACATGTTGTCGCCGCGCAGCGTGACGTGGCAGCCGACGATCTGGCCCTGCTTGAGTTTGAAGTTGGCGATGGCCTTCTTCGATTTCGAAAGGACGGGCTTCTGACCGGCAATGAGGCCGAGGTCGCGCTGGATGTCGGCGATCTGGTTCTTGTCGGCGTCGGAATCGATGCCGGTGTTAAGGCTGATCTTCATCAGCTTCGGAATCTGGTGCTTGTTTTTGTAGCCGCGGCTCTTGACGAGCTCGGGAGCGACCTGCTCGACGTAGAGTTTCTTGAGAGAGGGAACGTAGCTCATTGTGATGTGCCCGCGATTACCGACCGCGAGGCGAGTGAGTGAGAGTTTAGAATAGAAAAGCGCTCAGTAACGCAGGCGCGGGGCCGGTTTGGCAAGCGCTGTTTCGGATCAGGCGTTGGCGGCTTCGGGCTTCTTGCGTTTGCTCGCGTCGAAAACCGACTGGAGCATCAGATTGCTGATATGGATCGAGCCTTCGCGTTCGGCGATGGTGCCCTGCGGATGCTCCTGCGACTTCTTGAGGTGACGCTTGATCATGCCGAGGCCTTCGACGCGGGCGCGCTGCTTCGACGGAAGGATCTCGAGGATCTTGCCGGACTTGCCCTTCTGGGAGCCGGCGATGACGACGACCTGGTCGCCGCGTTTGACGTGGAATTTCTGAGCCATGTTAGAGGACCTCCGGCGCGAGCGAGATGATCTTCATGAAGTTCTTCGCACGCAGTTCGCGGGCGACGGGCCCGAAGATGCGGGTGCCCTTCGGATTGTTGGTGGCGTCGATGATGACGACGGCATTGCTGTCGAAGCGCAGGTAGCTGCCGTCCGGACGACGGACGGGGGCCTTCGTGCGAACGACGACGGCCTTGTGGACCTCGCCCTTCTTCACGGTGGCTTCGGTGGAGCTTTGCTTGATGTGGACGGTGACGATGTCACCCACCGCAGCCGTGTCGGTGTTCTGGCCCTTGCGGGAGATCATCGCGGCTTTGCGGGCGCCGGTGTTGTCGGCGACGTCGAGAATGGAGCGCAGTTGAATCATGGCAGGCCTCCGGAGGTTTCAGTTGTTAAAGGATCAGGCCTGCGGGGCCGGCGTGGTTTCTTCGGTGGTCGTGGCGGGCGCGACGGTTTTCGTCGGGACCTGCGCGGCGACATCGGTTTCGCTGACCGCGATGGCGTCGGTCGTAACGGCCTTCTCGATGATGGAGACGATGCGCCAGCGCTTGAGGCGGCTGAGCGGGCGGGTTTCCATCACTTCGACCTTATCGCCGACCCTGGTCTCGTTCTTCTCGTCATGAACGTGGAGAACGGTCTGGCGGTTGACGATCTTGTGGTAGAGCGGGTGCGGGGTCTTGTAGGCGACGGTCACCTTGACGGACTTGTCGCCGGAGCGGCTCGTGACGAAGCCGATCTGGGTGCGACGCTTGTTGCGTTGGCCGGGTGCGGGAGAGGACATGGCTTATGGCTTGGTTGAGGCGCGGTGCTCAGGCAGCGGCCGGCGCTTTCTTCTTCTTTTCGTTCAGGATGGTTTCGAGGCGCGCGATGTCCTTCCGGAGGCTGCGGATCTCGTGGGTCTTCTCGACCTGGCCCGTGTGCTTGCGCAAACGGAGCTGGAGGAGCTGCTCACGCGTCTCGCGGAGCTTGGTAGTGATCTCGGCCGGAGCGAGATCGCGGATTTCTTTGGAAGTCATGACGGGCGTTCGGACGTTGTTAAACTTTAAGCCGCGTTGGTGTCGCGCTGGATGAAGCGGCAGTGAAAGGGCAGCTTCGCGTCGGCGAGGCGGAAGGCCTCCTTGGCAATGGTGGCGGGCACACCGGCGAGTTCGAACAAGATCGCGCCGGGCTTGATGATGGCGACGTAGAGTTCGACCGGGCCCTTACCTTGACCCATGCGGACTTCCGCGGGCTTCTTGGTGACGGGCTTGTGCGGGAACACACGGATCCAGAGTTTGCCCTTGCGCTTGAGGTGGCGCGAGATGGTGACGCGGGCCGCTTCGATCTGCTGGCCGGTCATGGGGCCCCGGGTGAGGGATTGCAGGCCGTAGTCGCCGAAGGCGAGCGTGTTGCCGCGTTTGGCGTTACCAGCGCGCGTGCCTTTCTGCGTCTTGCGGTATTTCGTGCGAGAGGGAGCGAGAGCCATGGAATGAGTAGCTTAGAGCTTACAGCCTAGTGCTGAGAGCTGGTTCAGTTGTTGTCGGACTCCTTTTTGCAGATCCAGCACTTGACGCCGATCTTGCCGTAAACGGTGAGAGCTTCGGAGAAGCCGTAGTCGATGTTCTCGCGGAGAGTGTGGAGCGGAACGCGGCCCTTGCGCTGCCATTCGCGACGGGCGATGTCGGCGCCGCCGAGACGACCGGAGCACTGGATACGAATACCCTCGGCGCCGAGCGTCATGGCCATTTCCACGGCCTTCTTCATGGCGCGGCGGAAAGCAATGCGGCGCTCGAGTTGCAGCGCGACGTTTTCGGCGACGAGCTGGGCCTCGATCTCGGGCTTCTTCACCTCCTGGATGTCGAGGAGGATTTCCTTACCGGTGAGCTTCGCGAGCTCTTCCTTGATCTTCTCGATCTCCTGGCCCTTGCGGCCGATGACGATGCCGGGGCGCGCGGTGTAGATCTTGACGCGGACGCGGTTCGAGGCGCGCTCGATGAAGATGCGCGGCACGGAGGCCTGCTTGAGCTTCTCCATCAGCTTTTCGCGGATGAGCTGGTCCTCGGCGAGGAGCTTGGAGAAATCCTTCTTGTTCGCATACCAGCGGGACTGCCAGTTGCGGCGGACGGCGAGACGGAAGCCGGTCGGGTTGGTCTTTTGGCCCATGGTGAGTGTCGGTTATTCGTTCGAGTTGCCGTCGGAGAGGACGATGCGGATGTGCGACATCTTCTTGCGGCGGGGCATCGCGGAACCGCGGGCGCCAGCCTTGAAGCGCTTGAGGACGGGGCCGTTTTCGATGATGGCGCTCTTCACGCGGAGCGAGTCCGCCGAGAGGTTGTTGTTGTTCTCGGCGTTGGCGATCGCGCTCTTGAGCGTCTTCGCGATCAGGCGCGCGGACTTGCGGGGGATCAGCGTCAAATAATCGACGGCTTCCGCGGCCTTGCGGCCTTGGATCGTGCGGGCGACTTCGCGCACCTTTTTAGGGGACATGCGCGCGTAGCGGGTGAGGGCTTGGACTTCCATGGTTTTCGGGAGGATTCCGACGTATTCGAATTTCGGATTCGTCGGCGATAGCGGCTCGGCCGGAGGCCTCGCCCTACCCTTTCGGTTTCGGTGATGAGTAAACGACTGGGTTAAAACGAGAGATTAGACTTCCTTGCGGGTCATGCCGCCGTGGCTCTTGAACACGCGGGTGAGCGCGAATTCGCCGAGCTTGTGGCCGACCATGTTCTCGGTGACGTAAACGGCGACGAAGGCCTTGCCGTTGTGAACGTTGAACGTGTGCCCGACGAAGTCGGGCGTGATCGTCGAACGGCGGGACCAGGTCTGGATGGGCTTCTTCGCGCCGGTCTTGGCGGCCTTCTCGATCTTCTCGAGCAGGTGATAATCGACGAAGAAACCTTTTTTGATGGAACGTGCCATGGTGCGAGAGGGGCGGGATTACTTTTTGCCGCGCGGCTTGCGGCCGTTGTGGTGGACGATGATCTGCGCGTTCGACTGCTTCGAACGACGGCGGGTCGGGAAGCCCTTCGCGAGCTGGCCCCACGGGGAGACGAGCTGCTGACGGCCACCACCACCCTTCGACTTACCCTGACCACCACCGTTGGGGTGATCGACGGGGTTCATCACCATACCGCGAACGGTCGGACGGACGCCGAGCCAGCGACGACGACCGGCCTTGCCGAGCGACTGGTTGCTGTGATCGCCGTTGCCGACTTCGCCGATGGTGGCGCGGCACTTGGGGTTCACATAGCGAAGCTCGCCCGAGGGCATCTTGAGCGTCGCCTTGCCATTCTCGACGGCGACGAGTTCGAGGGAGGCGCCGGCGGAACGGGCGATCTGGGCGCCGCGACCGGGGACGAGCTCGACCGCGTGAAGACGCGTGGACGGCGGGATGATTTCGAGCGGGAAGTTGTTGCCCACGTTGAAATCGTTCGTGGTCGCCTTGTTCGAGGTGAAGATCGAATCGCCCACCTTCAGGCCGTTCGGCGCGAGGATGTAGCGCTTCTCGCCATTAGCGTAAGCGATGAGGGCGAGATTGGCGGTGCGGTTGGGATCATACTCGATCGCCTGCACCTTGGCGGGGATGTCGAGGATGTTCCGCTTGAAGTCGACGATGCGGTAGAGCTGCTTGTGACCGCCGCCGATGTGGCGCGAGGTGATGCGGCCATAGACGTTGCGGCCGCCGGTCTTGTGCTTCGGCTCGGTGAGCGCCTTTTCGGGGCGCTTCTTGGTGAGGCCTTCGCGTTTGTTCAGCGAGGTGAAGCGGCCGGCGGGCGTGAGGGGACGAAAGGAATGGATAGCCATGGTAGGTTTTCTCCGGATACGGCGAGTTCGCGTTAGACGAGCTCGATCTTGTCGCCGGCTTTCAGCGTCACGATCGCCTTCTTGTAATCGGAACCGACGGAAGGACGGCCGGCGCGGCTGCGCTTGTTCTTGCCGCGATAGTTCTGGGTATTCACGCGGCGGACGGTGACCTTGAAGGTCTGCTCAACCGCCTGCGCGATCTGGTGCTTGTTCGCGTGGCCGTAGACCTCGAAGGTGTATTGGCCGAGCTCGGAGGAGAGCTTGTTGGATTTCTCCGAGAGGCGAACGAGTTTCAGGATCTTGTCGGCTTGCATTAGTTCTTACCTCCGTTGACGCGGGCGAGGATCGCTTCGAGCGCCTTGGTGCTGACGATGATTTTCGCGTATTGCGCGAGATCGAGGGTGTTGAGCTTCGCGGCTTCCTGCAGCGAAACGCGTTCGATGTTGCGCGAAGCGCGGGCGGTCTCGACGGCGAAGGGAGCGTCGACGAGGAGCACTTTGCCCTTCGGGGCGATGCGGCCGACGATCTGGTTGATGACCTTGGTCTTGGTGACTTTGGTGTCGAATTGCTCGATGACGGCGAGTTCGCCGGCGGTCGCGCGATCGAACAGCGCGCGGCTGAACGCGAGCTGCTTCACCTTGGCGTTGACCTTCTTCGAGTAGTCGCGGGGCTTCGGGCCGAAAACCACACCGCCGCCCACCCAAAGGGGCGAACGGGTGGAGCCGGCGCGAGCGCGGCCGGTGCCCTTCTGGCGCCACGGCTTCTTGCCGCCGCCACGGACTTCACCGCGGGTTTTGGTGGAATGCGTGCCTTGGCGGTTGTTGGCGTTGATCGCGACGATCACTTCCTTGACCGCCTGCAGGCCCTTGTCGCCTTCGAAGGTCGGGAGGCCGAAATCCTTCTCGGTGCTGGAGGTCGCGTCGGAATTAAAAACGGTGAGCTTCATGTCTGTGTCTCCAGATTAGGCTTTGGCGGCCTTCGGCTGGCCCTTGATGGCGGAGCGGACGATGACATCGTCGCCGTTGGCGCCGGGGATCGCACCCTTCACCAGAATGAGATTCTTGTCGGCGATGACCTTCACGACCGTGAGGTTTTGCACCGTGCGACGCACCTGGCCCATGTGGCCAGGCATCGCCTGGTTCTTCCACGAGCGACCCGGCGTCTGGCGCATACCGATCGAACCGATACGGCGGTGGAACATCGAACCGTGCGTGGCGGGACCGCCCGCGACGCGATAGCGCTTCACCACACCTTGGAAGCCTTTGCCCTTCGTGACGCCGATGACGTCAACGAGCTGACCTTCGGAGAAGGCGGTGACGTTCACAACGTCGCCCACCTTGAGCGTGGGAGCGTCCGTCAGACGGACTTCGCTGAGAACGCGCGGAGCGTTTTCGAGATTGGCCTTCTTCGCGTGGCCGAGTTCGCCAGCGGAGGTGTTCTTGGTCTTCTTCTGGGAGAAGCCGATCTGGACGGCGTTGTAGCCATCGGTCTCGGCGGTCTTCACCTGCACCACGGTGCAGGGACCGGCCTCGACCACGGTGACGGGCACGAGCACATTTTGTGCATCGTAGACCTGCGTCATTCCGAGTTTTTTGCCTAGGAGCGATGAGATCATGGGCTAAGCGGTAGGTGGTAGTTCCGTTTAAGAACCTACTTTAGCGATAACCTGGCGGTCCCGCGGAGGGGACACAGGTGACTGCTACTGTAGAGTGGTTAAGCCTGGGCGGCGGGAATCGTTATACGTTGATGGTGATGTCCACGCCCGAGGGCAGGTTGAGTTTCTTCAGCTCGTCGACCGTTTGGGCGGTCGGCTCGATGATGTCGATGAGACGCTTGTGCGTGCGGGTTTCGAACTGCTCCATCGACTTCTTGTCGACGTGCGGGGAGCGGTTGACCGAAAGCTTTTCGATGCGGGTCGGCAGCGGGATCGGACCCGAGACGCGCGCGCCCGAGCGCTTGGCGGTCTCGACGATCTCGAGGGCCGACTGATCGATGACGCGGTAGTCGAAGCCCTGAAGCTTGATGCGAATGCGTTGACCTTTCATGGGAGGCAAAGAACGAGGTGTTACGTGCGGGCGGGAGCTTTCGAGGAGGTCTCGACGATCTTCGCGAGGAGCGAGTTCGGCACCTGCTCGAAGTGCGACGGCGTGATCGACGCGCTGGCGCGACCCTTCGAAAGCGAGCGAATGTCGGTGACGTAGCCGAAGAGCGTTTCGAGCGGAACGTGGGCGTTGATGATCGCGGCGCCGTTCTTGTTTTCCATGCCTTGGATGGCGCCGCGGCGACGGTTGATGTCGCCCATGAGGTCGCCCTGATACTCTTCGGGGGTCGTCACTTCGACGCCCATGATCGGTTCGAGGAGGATCGGGTTGGCCTTTTTCATCGCTTCCTTGAAGGCGAAGATGCCAGCCATCTTAAACGCAAGTTCGGACGAGTCGACTTCGTGGAACGAACCGTCGACGATGCGAACTTTGACGTCCACGACCGGGTAACCCGCAACGACACCGTTGTTGGCGCCCTCGAGAATACCGTCCGTGGTCGGCTTGATGAATTCCTTCGGGATGACGCCGCCAACGATCTCGTTGATGACTTCCACTCCCTTGCCCTTTTCATTGGGCTCCATCTTGACGACGACGTGACCGTATTGGCCTTTGCCGCCGGACTGACGGATGAACTTTCCTTCGCCATCGGCCGCCTGCGAGATCGTTTCGCGGTAGGCGATCTGCGGTTTGCCGGCGTTCGCCTCGACCTTGAACTCGCGCTTCATGCGGTCGCGGATGATGTCGAGGTGCAGTTCGCCCATGCCGGCGAGAATCGTCTGGCCGGTGTCGGGGTCGGTCTTGACGCGCAACGTCGGATCCTCGGCGACGAGACGCTGGAGCGCGTTGCTCATCTTTTCCTGGTCGGCCTTCGAGTTCGGTTCGATCGACATCGAGATAACCGGCTCCGGGAAGGACGGCGGCTCGAGGCGGATGTCGAAGTTTTCGTCGCAAAGCGTGTCACCCGTGATGACGTCTTTGACACCAACGACCGCGCAGATATCGCCCGAGTAGGCGACGTCGATTTCTTCGCGGTCCATCGCGCGCATGAGCACCAAGCGCGAAACGCGTTCGCTGCGGCGGGTGCGCGGATTGTAGAGGGACGTGCCCTTGCGAAGGATGCCGGTGTAAACGCGGTAGAAAACGAGCTTACCCACGAACGGGTCGGTCCAGAGCTTGAACGCGAGACCGGCGAGCTTGCCGTTGTCGTCGGTCGGCGCGAAGACTTCCTTGCCGTCGCTGTCCTGTCCGTTCATCGGAGGCAGGTCGAGCGGGCTGGGAAGGTAGTTCACGACGCAGTCGAGAAGGCGCTGAATGCCCTTCTTCTTGAAAGCGGAGCCGGGGATAACGCCGGTGAACTGGAGCGAGATGGTGGCCTTGCGGATGCCGAGCATCAGCTCGTTGGTCGTGATCTCTTCGCCGCCGAGATACTTTTCGGCGATGACGTCATCGAAATCTGAAACGGCTTCGATCAGCTTCTCGCGGTATTCCTTGGCCTGCTCGCGCATGTCCTCGGGGATCTCCGAGGTCACGGGCACCATGCCAAGCGGATCCTTCGTCTCGTCGAAGATATAGGCGATGTTCTGAACGAGATCGACGACGCCGTTGAAGTTTTCCTCCGCGCCGATCGGGAGGAAGAGCGGATGCGCATTGGCCTTCAACTTCGTGCGCATTTCTTCGATCGCGCGGTAGAAGTCGGCACCGGTGCGGTCCATCTTGTTGATGAACGCGATGCGCGGAACTTTGTATTTGTTGGCTTGGCGCCAGACGGTTTCGGACTGCGGCTGCACGCCGGCGACCGCGCAGAACACCGCGACGGCGCCGTCGAGCACGCGGAGCGAGCGCTCCACCTCGGCGGTGAAGTCGACGTGTCCGGGCGTATCGATGATATTGATACGCTGCTTGATGCCCTTCCACGGACCGCACGAGGCGTTCCAGGCGCAGGAAATGGCGGCGGCGGTGATGGTGATGCCGCGCTCGCGTTCCTGCTCCATCCAGTCGGTCACCGCGGTGCCTTCATGCACCTCGCCCATCTTGTGGACGGAACCCGTGTAGAAGAGAATGCGTTCGCTGGTGGTGGTCTTGCCGGCGTCGATGTGCGCGGCAATGCCGATATTGCGGGTCCACTCGAGCGGGAACGGGCGGTCCTTGGCGTTGGCCGGGGAAATCTTGGCCTTGTCGGTGACGACAGTGATCTTGGGAGCAGAAACAGACATGAGCAGCAGGGGCTGGACTGATTACCAGCGGAGGTGGGCGAAGGCGCGATTGGCCTGAGCCATCTTATGGGTGTCTTCCTTCTTTTTGACGACGTTGCCCGTGTTGTTGTAGGCGTCGATGATCTCGGCGGCGAGGGCATCCTTCATCGGCATGCCCTTGCGGCTGCCGGCGGCGTCGACGATCCAGCGGAGCGCGAGGCTCTCCTGGCGTTCGTAGGAAATTTCAACGGGCACTTGATACGTGGCACCGCCCACACGGCGGCTTTTCACCTCAAGGCGAGGGCGGGCATTTTCGAGCGCGCCAAGGAGGAGATCCACGGGATCGCCTTTCTCGAGCTTCTCGGAAACTTTTTCGAACGCGCCGTAGACGATGCGCTGGGCAAGGTTCTTCTTGCCGCTTTTCATGATGACATTGACGAGGTGCGCGACGAGCGGGCTCTTGTAGCGGGCATCGGGCACAACCTGGCGCTTCTCGGCTCTGTGACGGCGTGACATGGCAGAATTCTAGATTGGAAAAAGAACGGTGGTTTACTTGGCCTTCGGACGCTTCACGCCGTATTTGGAACGGGAGCGACGGCGCTTCTCGACGCCGGTCGCGTCGAGCGTGCCACGGACGATGTGGTAACGAACGCCAGGAAGATCCTTCACACGGCCACCACGAACGAGCACGATCGAGTGCTCTTGGAGGTTGTGACCTTCGTCCGGGATGTAGGAGATCACTTCGTTGCCGTTCGTGAGACGAACTTTCGCGACCTTACGGATGGCGGAATTCGGCTTCTTCGGCGTGCGCGTCATGACCTGCACGCAAACACCGCGGCGGAACGGATTGCCGTCGAGCGCAGGCGACTTCGACTTGATGCGCACTTTGCGGCGCCCTTTGCGCACGAGTTGATTGATGGTCGGCATACGAGTGGTGAAAAGTGAAAATTGAAGAAAAGGGGAAAACGCTACCGGAGCCGAAAAGCTCGGCAAGAACTTTTTGGCGAAAAGCTGGTGTCGTCGCGAAAATCTGGATTCGAGCCAGGCTCGCGAGTGACGAAAGCGTTCTTCGGAGAGGTCCGAAAACGCGCGGGAAGGAGAAGTGGGATCGGCGAAGGTTGAGCGCCACCCGGCGAACACAAGAACCAAATCTCTCGCCTTGAGATTTCGCGAAAAAAAACGCCCGGCGGTGAGGCCGGGCGATAAAACCCTACCGAGCTAGGCTCAAAGATAGGGTTTTTGGCGGGAGGGACCGGAAAGATCGGAGAAAGATTCTGTCCTGACAAGTGTTTTTTCGCGGCCGTTGGCGGAAATTTTGTGCACGGAGCTCGGGCTCTCTCTGCCTTTTCCCCTCTCCCCTCTTCCCACCGTAACCACAAGAAGCGCTCACGATTTTCCCAAAACGGAAAAAGCCGCCGGCTTTCGCCGACGGCTTTGAAGAGTTTGGCTTAATGCGATCGCTTAACTCGCTTCGGTGACTTGCTGCGGCTCGCCCACTTCGGTCGGGAGATCCGCGCCGAACGGCAACGTGATCTTGAGGTTCTTGTAACGCGGCAGGCCCGTGCCCGCCGGGATCAAGTGCCCCATGATGACGTTTTCCTTGAAGCCTTTGAGGTAGTCGACCTTGCCGAGCGTCGAGGCGTCGGTGAGCACGCGCGTCGTCTCTTGGAAGCTCGCCGCCGAGATGAAGCTCTCGGTTTCGAGCGAGGCCTTGGTGATGCCAAGGAGGATCGGCTCGGCTTCGGCGGGTTTGCCGCCCGCTTCTTCGATCCGCTTGTTTTCCGCAAGGAACGCCGCGCGATCGACCTGTTCACCCCAGAAGTTTTCCGTGTCGCCCGGATCGGTGATGCGGACTTTGCGGAGCATCTGACGAATGATGATCTCGATGTGCTTGTCGTTGATCGTCACACCTTGGAGACGATACACTTCCTGCACCTGCGAGATAAGGAAGTCATAGAGCGCGGACGGCCCGAGGATTTCCAGGATTTCGTGCGGATCGGCGGCGCCTTCGGTGAGGTGCTGGCCTTTGTGCACGACGTCGCCGGGCTGCACGATGATGTGCTTGCCGGTCGGGATGAGGTGCTCCTCTTCCTGGCCGGTTTCGTCGTTCTTGACGACCAGCTTGCGCTTGCCGCGAACGGTGCCTTCGAACGACACGATGCCGTCGATGCGTGACATCTCGGCGGCGTCCTTCGGACGGCGAGCCTCGAAGAGCTCGGCGACGCGCGGGAGACCACCGGTGATGTCCTTGGTCTTGGAAGCCTGGCGCGGCGTCTTCGCGAGCAACGCACCCGGTTGGATGATGTCGCCTTCGTTGACGGCGATCTGCGCGCCGACGGGGATCGAATAAGCCGCGAGCGGCTTGTTCTTCGCGTCGCGCACTTCGATCTGCGGATTGAGGTCTTCCTTGTGCTCGATGACGACGGTCGCGATGCGGCCGGAGGATTCGTCGAGTTCGCGCTTTACGGTGACGCCCGGGATCATGTCCTTGAACGCCAGCGTGCCGCCCTTTTCGGAAAGCACCGGGATGTTGTAGGGATCCCATTGCGCGAGGATGGCGCCCTTCTCGATGTGCTCGCCGTCGCCGACGTGCAGGAAGGAGCCGACCACAATGTTGTAGGTTTCGAGTTCGCGGTCGTCGGCGTCGACGATCTGGATCGAGCCGGTCTTGTTGAGCACGATCGCAGCGCCTTCGGCCGTTTCCACGAGGCGGAGGCCCTTGTATTTGACACGGCCGGCCGCACGAACGCGGATTTCGGGGGTCTTGAAGCCGCCGGACGCGACACCACCGATGTGGAAGGTGCGCATCGTAAGCTGCGTGCCGGGCTCGCCGATCGACTGAGCGGCGATGATACCGACGGAGTCACCCACCTTCGCGACTTTCGAGGTCGCGGGGTTGATGCCGTAGGACTTCGCGTCGATGCCGTGCTGCGAGGTCGAGGTGAGCGGCGACATGACTTTGACGCGCTCGATGCCGACCTCCTCGATCTTGGCGGCGATTTCCTCGGTGATGAGTTCGCCGGAGCCGACGAGAATCTCGGTCGGATTGAGCGGGTTGAAGACGTCGTCGCTGGAGAAGCGGCCGACGATGCGCTCGCGGAGGCTGACGATTTCGTCGTCGCCTTCGAAGATCGCCTTCTTCCACACGCCGTCGCGGGAGCCGCAATCGTCTTCCGCGATGATGACGTCCATGGCCACGTCGCAGAGTTTACGCGTGAGATAACCCGCGTCCGCGGTCTTCAGCGCCGTATCCGCGAGACCCTTACGGGCACCGTGGGTGGAGATGAAGTATTCGAGAACGGTCAGGCCTTCACGGAATGACGACAAAATCGGGCGCTCGATGATTTCGCCGGAGGGCTTGGCCATCAGACCGCGGGTGCCGCAAAGCTGGCGAACCTGCTGTTTGTTACCACGCGCACCCGAGTCCATCATGATGTAGACCGGGTTCACTTCGTTGCGGCCTTCGTTGCTTTCGAGCTTCGAGAAGACCTCCTTCGCGATGCGGTCGGTCGTGCCGGTCCACAAGTCGATGACTTTGTTCTTCCGCTCGCCTTCGGTGATGATGCCCTTGTTGAACTGGCCTTCGACTTCGGCGATCTTCTTCCGGGTTTCGGCGACGATGTCCTTCTTCGTTTCCGGAATGATCATGTCGTCGATACCGATGGAGATGCCGGCCTGCATGGCGGTCTGGAAGCCGAGCTCCTTCAGGCGGTCGAGCGTGACGACGGTTTCCTGGTTACCCACGGTCTTGTAGGTGTTCAGAATCAGGTCGCCCAATTTGCCCTTCGGCACGGGGAAGTTGATGAAGCCGAGATCGGCGGGCCAGATCTGGTTGAAGATCACGCGGCCGACGGTCGTGCGGAGGGTTTTCTTCTCCTTGTTACCGTAGACGGTGTCGCGACCGAAATCCGGATTTGGGATGTCGACCCAATCGTGTTTCTTCAACGCACCATCGGCGACGGCGTAGAGCACTTCCTGGAGGCCCGAGAGCAATGGAACGCGTTCGTCCTTCGTCGGCTTCTTGCGCGGCTCGATCGTGAGATAATACGCGCCGAGAACGATGTCCTGCGACGGTGTGAGGATCGGCTTGCCCGACGACGGCGAGAAGATGTTCGACGTCGCCATCATGAGGAGCTTGCACTCCATGATCGCTTCGAGCGAAAGCGGCACGTGGACCGCCATCTGGTCACCGTCAAAGTCCGCGTTGTAAGCGGTGCAGACGAGCGGGTGAACGCGAATGGCTTCGCCTTCGATGAGGACCGGTTCGAACGCTTGGATCGACAAACGGTGGAGCGTCGGCGCGCGGTTGAGCAGCACCGGGTGGCCCTTCGTGACTTCCTCGAGGATGTCCCACACTTCGGGGGACTTCTTCTCGATCATCTTGCGCGCCCCGCGGACGGTGTGCACGAAGCCGAGCTCTTTCAGACGGCGGATGATGAACGGCTCGAAGAGAACGAGCGCCATCTTCTTCGGCAGACCGCATTGGTGGAGCTTGAGCTCCGGACCGATGACGATGACGGAGCGGCCGGAGTAGTCGACGCGCTTGCCGAGCAAGTTTTGGCGGAAGCGACCCTGCTTGCCCTTGAGCATGTCCGAGAGGGACTTCAAGGGACGGTTGCCGGCGCCCGTGACCGGGCGGCCGTGACGACCGTTGTCAAAGAGCGCGTCGACCGCTTCCTGCAGCATGCGCTTTTCGTTGTGAATGATCACATCGGGCGTCTTGAGCTGCATCAGGTTCCGCAGACGGTTGTTGCGGTTGATGACGCGGCGATAGAGGTCGTTGAGGTCAGAGGTCGCGAAGCGGCCGCCTTCGAGAGGAACGAGCGGGCGCAGGTCCGGCGGGATGACGGGCAACACTTCGAGGACCATCCACTCCGGACGGGACTTCGAATGGATGAAGCCTTGGATGACCTTCAGGCGCTTCGAGAGCTTCTTTTTGATCTGCTTCGATTTCGTCGCGCGCATCTGCTCCTGCAGCTCGGCGACGGTCGCTTCCATGTCGGTCTTCACCAGCGCATCGCGCACCGCTTCGGCACCCATCTTGGCGACGAAGGAATCGTCACCGTATTCGTCGAGGGCCTGGCGATACTCGGTGTCCGTGAGGAGTTGGTGCGGCTCGAGCGGGGTCTTGCCCGGATCGATGACCATGTAGTTCTCGTAGTAGATCACGCGCTCGAGCGAGCGCGCCGTCATGTCGAGCAGGAGGCCAAGGCGGCTCGGCATGCTCTTCAAGAACCAGATGTGCGCAACGGGAACGGCGAGCTCGATGTGGCCCATGCGTTCGCGACGAACGCGCGCGATCGTCACTTCGACGCCGCAGCGATCGCACACGACGTCCTTGTATTTGATGCGCTTGTATTTTCCGCACGCGCACTCGTAGTCGCGCACCGGGCCGAAGATCTTCTGACAGAAGAGGCCACCCGGCTCGGGCTTGAAGGTGCGGTAGTTGATCGTTTCGGGATTCTTAACCTCGCCCTTCGACCATTTGCGGATGGTTTCGGGCGAAGCGACCGTGATGGACACGCAGTCAAACGCGGCGACTTCTTCACCGAGGGCTTCACGAGCTTCGGTGCGAGCGACGGAGGAGGCGGTCTCGTTGGGTTGAATCATAATGATGTCTTTCCCTGCTGTTGTTTAAAAACGGATCGGAAAGCCCGGCGGCATCAGGTGCCGAAGCCGAGCGCGTCGCTCTTGTTGAGCTTGATGTCGAGGCCGAGGGACTGGATTTCCTTGATCAACACGTTGAAGGATTCGGGCGTGCCGGCCTGCAGCGTGTTGTCGCCCTTGACGAGCGACTCGTAGATCTTGGTGCGTCCCTGCACGTCGTCGGACTTGACGGTGAGGAGTTCCTGGAGCGTGTGCGCCGCGCCGTAAGCTTCGAGCGCCCACACTTCCATTTCGCCGAAACGCTGACCGCCGTATTGGGCCTTGCCACCGAGCGGCTGCTGCGTGACGAGCGAGTAAGGACCAACCGCGCGCGCGTGAATCTTGTGCGACACAAGGTGGTTCAGCTTCATCATGTAGATGTAGCCGACGACGACCTCTTGATCGAGTTTCTCACCGGTGCGTCCGTCGAAGAGCGTGCTCTTGCCGGACGAAGGCAGCTTGGCCTCCTTGAGGTATTCGCGGACTTTCTTTTCCGGAATGCCGTCGAACACGGGCGTCGCGACCTTGATGCCGAGCTTTTTACAGGCCCAGCCCAAGTGCGTCTCAAGCACCTGACCGACGTTCATGCGCGAAGGCACGCCCAAGGGGTTCAAGCAGATTTCGATCGGGGTGCCGTCCGGAAGGAACGGCATGTCTTCCTCGGGCACGATCTTCGCGACCACACCCTTGTTACCGTGACGACCGGCCATCTTGTCGCCGACTTCGAGCTTCTGCTTCGTGGCGATGTAGACCTTGACCTGCTTGATCGCGCCGTCGCCGGCGTCGGCGCCGGATTCGATGCCGCCGATCTTGCGCTCACGATCGGTCTCGAGCTCGTCGAACTTCGTCTGATACGAGCCGATGATCTCCATGATCTTGATACGGACCGGAGACGGATCGATCTGAACGTGCTTCGAGACGGCCGCGAGTTTGCGGAGGAGCGTCTTGGTGATCTTGCGGTTGGCCGGGATGATGATTTCGCCGGTCTCGCCGTTGATGACGTCGAGCGGAATCTTTTCGCCGAGGAGGATGTTGGAGAGGGCCTCGGTGAGGCCTTCGCGCAACTTGTCCATCTGCGTTTTGTATTCCTCCTGGATCTGCTTCACCTGGCGGCGGCGATCGGAGGGCGAGAGCTTTTCCTTCTCGAAGTCGATGCGCGAAGAAACCTTCACGTCCATCACGATGCCGGCGGCACCGGACGGGACCACGAGCGAGGTGTCCTTCACGTCTGCGGCCTTCTCACCGAAGATCGCGCGGAGCAGCTTTTCTTCGGGAGCGAGCTCGGTCTCGGACTTCGGCGTGATCTTACCGACGAGGATGTCGCCGGGCTTCACTTCCGCACCGACGCGGATGACGCCGTTGTGATCGAGGTTCTTCAGCGCTTCTTCGCCGACGTTCGGGATATCGCGCGTGATTTCCTCGGGCCCGAGCTTGGTGTCGCGGGCGGTGACTTCGAATTCCTGGATGTGGATCGAGGTGAAGATGTCCTCCTTCAGCACCTTTTCCGAGATGAGGATCGCGTCTTCGAAGTTGTAACCGTTCCACGGCATGAACGCGACGAGCACGTTGCGGCCGAGCGCCATTTCGCCGTGGTCGGTCGAAGGACCGTCCGCGATGATCTGGCCGGCTTTGACCTTTTGGCCGACGCGCACGATGGGCTTCTGGTTGAAGCAGGTGCCCGCGTTCGAGCGCATGAACTTGCGCAGTTCGTAAACGTGCACGCCGTTCTTCGGATCGGTCTTCAGGTTGCGCGGCATTTCGCCGTCGCGCGTGATGACGATGCGCTTCGCATCGACGGAGGCGACAACGCCCGCTTCGTCGGCAACCGCGACAATCTTCGAGTCGCGAGCGACGCGCTCTTCGATGCCGGTGCCGACGAACGGCGCCTCGGCTTGGAGGAGCGGCACGCCCTGGCGTTGCATGTTCGCACCCATGAGCGCGCGATTCGCGTCGTCGTGCTCGAGGAAGGGGATCATCCCCGCCGCGATCGAAATGACCTGCTTCGGCGAGACGTCCATGAGGTCGACTTCGTCGGCGGAGACTTCGAGAAACTCGCCGTCCTTACGCACGGTGACCTTACCGATGAAGTGCCCCTTTTCATCGATCTCGGCGTTGGCCTGAGCGATGACTTTGCCCTCTTCCTGGTCGGCGGTGAGATACTCGATCTTGTCGGTCGCGCGGCCTTCCTTGACGAGGCGATACGGCGTTTCGATGAAGCCGAATTCGTTGACGCGCGCGTAGGTCGAGAGGGAGTTGATCAGACCGATGTTCGGACCTTCCGGCGTTTCGATCGGGCAGATGCGGCCGTAGTGCGACGGGTGAACGTCACGAACTTCGAAGCCGGCGCGTTCGCGATTGAGACCGCCCGGCCCGAGCGCGGAGAGACGACGCTTGTGCGTGACCTCGGCGAGCGGGTTGATCTGGTCCATGAACTGCGACAACTGCGAACGGGCGAAGAAGTCGCGGATCACGGTCGTAAGCGCCTTCGGGTTGATCAGCTTTTGCGGCGTGATCGAGTCGACGCTTTGATCATACATCGTCATGCGCTCGCGGACGAGACGCTCGGTGCGGCTGAGGCCGACGCGGCACTGGTTGGCGAGCAGTTCGCCGACGGTGCGGACGCGGCGGGAGCCGAGGTGATCGATGTCGTCGACCACGCCCTCACCCTTCTTGAGGCGGACGAGATACTTCGTCGCGGCGACGACGTCGCCGGACTCGAGGATGCGCTGCTCGAGGTCGACCTTGAGGCCGAGCTTCTGGTTGACCTTGTAACGACCGACGCGGCCGAGGTCGTAGCGCTTCGGGTCGAAGAACAGGCGCTTGAGGAGGGCCTTGGCGTTCGCCGTGGTCGGCGGTTCGCCCGGGCGGAGGCGCTTGTAGATTTCCTTGAGCGCTTCCTCTTCGTTGCGGGTCGGATCCTTCTTCAGCGCGCGGATGATCGCGCCTTCGTCGGCCGACGTGTCGATCACACGCAGCGTGGTGATGTCGTGCTTTTCGAACGTGCGGACGATCGCCTTCGTGAGCGGTTCGAACGCGCGCGCGAGCACGACCCCCTTCTGGGCGTCGATCGCGTCCTCGACGAGCACGAGCGTGGAGACGTTCTCCATGTCGAGCGCCTTCGAGACCTTCAGGTCCTTGATCTCGTAGAAGAGATTCAGGATATCGATGTCGCTCGAATAGCCGATGGCGCGGAGCAGCGTCGTGATGAGGAACTTGCGGCGACGGCGGCGGCGATCGAGGTAAACGTAGAGCAGATCGTTATTGTCGAACTGCACTTCAAGCCAGGTGCCGCGGTCGGGAATGATGCGGAAAGAATGGAGCGGCTTGCCGTTCGGATGCGGCGTCACCTCGAAGGCGATACCGGGCGAACGGTGGAGTTGCGAAACCACGACGCGCTCGGCGCCGTTGATGATGAACGAGCCACGCTCGGTCACCATCGGGATTTCGCCCATGTAAATTTCCTCGTCCTTGATGAAGTCCTCCTCGCGAAGACGCAGCTTCACGTAGAGCGGCACCGAATAGGTGATGCCTTCGCGGAGGCACTCGATTTCCGAGTTCTTCGGATCGCCGAGCGTGTAGGAGACGTATTCGAGCGTGAGCCGCTCGTCGTAGGAGAGGATCGGGAACACCTCGCGGAACACGGCCTCGAGACCCTGCGGCTTGCGCTGCTTCTCGGGCGTGCCCTTCTGCAGGAAGTCGAGATAGGACGTGATTTGAATCTCGATGAGATTCGGCGGCTGGATCACTTCGCGGAGCTTGCCGAAGTTATTGCGTTCAGAATGGGTGCGGTCGGCCATGGGATTCCCGGGAAAAAATCAGACAGCGCACGCGACCGCCTCACGGGCGGATCGCGGCGAAAAACGGACGAAAAGAACGGAAAGAGAAAAGGCAAAGGACAGGCCGCGGTGAAACACGGCCTGTCCCGATGAAATCGGCAGTTGTGGCAGAAAAAACGCCAAATGGGTCTTACTTGAGTTCGACCTTCGCGCCGGCGGCCTCGAGCTTCTTCTTGATATCCTCGGCTTCGGCCTTCGCGACGTTTTCCTTGACCGGCTTCGGCGCGCCTTCGACGAGGTCCTTGGCCTCCTTGAGGCCCAGGCCCGTGATAGCACGCACTTCTTTGATGACGCCGATCTTGTTCGCGCCGGACTCCTTGAGGACGACGGTGAACTCGGTCTGAGCCTCTGCAGCCGGAGCGGCACCGGCGGCGGCGCCACCCGCGGGAGCGGCGACGACAGCAGCGGCGGCGGAAACGCCCCACTTGGCTTCGAGGTCTTTGACGAGGGCGGCGAGGTCGAGGACGGACTGCGCGGACAGCCACTCGATGACTTGGTCTTTGGTGATGTTGCTCATGTTGACTTCTCCTGAATCGAACTAGCGGTTTCGAAGAGTGAAACGCGTTTAAGAGACGTATCCCCTAGCCTGATTCGATGGACGATTTTCCGGCGAAGCCGGAAAAAGTGTTGGGTTAAAGTTGAAGGGTTGAGTTTAGGCGGCGGGAGCAGCGGGTTGATCGGGCTGCTCCTTTTTGACTTTCGCGTCGAGGACGCGGACAAACGCGGCGGCGTTGCTCGTGAGCAGGCTCAAGAACTGGGCGCGCAGCGCGTCGAATGGCGGCAGATCGGCGATCGCCGAGAGCTCGGCGGCGCTGACGATCTTCTTTTCGATGACGCCCACCTTCACCTCGAGCTTCTGCTTGTCGGTGAAGAATTTCTTCAGGACCTTCGCGACGCCGGCGGAATTGGTGCCACCGACGACAATCGCGGTCTGGCCGACCAGCGCGCTGTCGATATCGGGCAGGCCGAGGGCCTTCGCGGCGACGCGCAGCGAGCTGTTCTTCACGACGTGAAACTCGGCGTTTTCCTTCGCGAGCTGGCCGCGGAGTTCGGCGGTTTCACCGACGGTGAGCTTCGTGAAATTGGCGAGGATGACGTAGTCGGACTTCTTCAGGTGCCCGCTGACCTCATCGATCAAATATTGTTTTTCGGCTCTCATGGTTCGGGCTCCTTTTAGTATTTGGAGAACTCGCTCGAGGCGACTTTCACCGCGGGGCTCATGCTCGACGAGATGGTCACGCTCTTGATGAACGAACCGCCCTTGAAGGTGGCGGGCTTGGACTTGCCCACGGCTTCGACGACGGCTTGGACGTTTTCCAGGATCTGAGCGTTCGTAAACGAGCGCTTGCCCACGCCGACGCCGAGATTGGCGGTCTTGTCCATCTTGAACTCCACGCGACCGGCCTTCACGGCCTTGATGCCGGCGACGACATCATCGGTCACGGTGCCCGACTTCGGGTTCGGCATCAGGCCCTTGGGGCCGAGCACGCGGGCGAGCGTGCGGACCTTTTTCATCGCTTCCGTGGTCGCGATCGCGACGTCGAAATCGAGCCAGCCTTCGTTGCTGATTTTGGCCATCATGTCATCGAGACCGGCATGGTCGGCGCCGGCGTCGAGAGCGGCCTGGGGGTTATCCGTGAAGACGAGCACGCGGACTTTTTTACCCGAGCCATTCGGCAACGGCGTGGTGCCGCGGACGTTTTGCTCGCCGGAAGTCGGGTCCACACCGAGGCGGAAAGACACTTCGACGGTCTCGTCGAACTTGGCCTTCGGGAACTTCGCAAGGACCTCCACCGCTTCCGCGAGCGGATATTCCTTGTTGAGATCAGCGACCTTAAGGGCGCCGTTGTAGCGTTTGCTGTGTTTTTTTGGCATGTATCACTCCTTGCGGTGCGAACGTCCGGGAAGGACTCCCGCGGTGAGTTGGATTTAGGCGTAAGCCGCTTGCTTGCGGCGCTCCGAAGGCGGTTCGAAGCACGAGCGAGTTCGCGACCTACAAAGTGGTTCAGTCGACGACCTCGATGCCCATGTTGCGGGCGGTTCCGGCGATGATCTTGATGCCGGCTTCCTCGTCCTTGGCATTCATGTCCGCCTTCTTGATCTTCCAGATCTCGGCGAGCTGCTTACGGGTGACTTTGCCGACCTTGTCCTGATTGGGCTTGGCCGAGCCGGTCGCGATGTTGGCCGCCTTCTTGAGGAGGACGGACGCCGGGGGCGACTTGAGGATGAAGGTGAAGCTCTTGTCGGTGTAGACCGTGATAACGACCGGCAGGATCATTCCGTTCTGATCCTTGGTGCGGGCGTTGAAGTCTTTGCAGAACGCCATGATGTTGACGCCCTGCGCGCCGAGCGCGGGACCGACCGGGGGCGCGGGATTCGCGGCGCCGGCGGGCAGTTGGAGGCGAATGTAGCCTTGGATTTTCTTGGCCATTTAAGTGAGGTGGCGGGTGTTTATTTTGTCGTTAAGCGAACGTCGGCGGTGACAAAGAGGCGTCGCATCACTCGGTGTTGCGTTGCACCTGCCAGTATTCGAGCTCGACCGGGGTGAACCGGCCGAAAATGGAAACGGAAATCTTTAGTTTGCCGCGCTCCGGATCGATTTCGTCGATCCGGCCAGTGAGCGACGCGAATGCGCCGTCGGTAATCTTCACTTCTTCGCCCACGCTGTATTGCACCTTCGGCACTTCCTTGCCGCTGGCCGCTTCGATACGCGCGCGAATCTCGTCGATCTCGGCCTGACGCAGCGCCGCGGGACGATCCCCGCCCACGAACCCGATCACGCCAGCGACTTCCTTCACGAAATACCACGGCTTGTTGATCACCTTGCCGTCTTCCCCGTAAAGGCGCATCTGAATGAAGACGTAGCCGGGGTAGAGCTTGCGGACCTTGGTGCTCTTCTTGCCGCCCTTCACCTCTGAGACCACTTCGGTCGGGAGGAGGACTTCAAAAATGTAGTCGTCGAGTTCCTCGGCCTTTTTGAACTTTTCGATATAGGCCTTCACCTTGTTCTCCTGGCCGGAGAGGGTGTGGAGCGCGAACCATTGCGCGTCGGCAGGCGCGGACGTTTGGGCGGACATGGGCGAGGCGGGTTAGCTGGCCAGACGCGTGAAGAGGTCCACGAACTGGTAGAGGGAGAAGTCGCTGATGCTGGTGAAAACACCCAGGATGATCGATGCGACGATCACCACGATCGTGTAGTCGCGCAGTTCCGACATGGTCGGCCAGGTGCACTTCTTGAGCTCGTCCACGATTTCGATCGTGAAGATGCGAACGGAACTGAAGGGGTTTTTCATGAACGAAAATTTGGCAGGCGCGGAGGGACTCGAACCCCCAACCGACGGTTTTGGAGACCGCTACTCTACCAATTGAGCTACACGCCTGTGAGAAATGTCCTTTAGACGACGCAGCCGAGGCCCCATCAAGAGGCCTCGGCGAGGTCTGTTAAATCCTTACCCGAGGCTTATTCAACAATTTCCGTGATACGGCCGGCACCGATCGTGCGGCCGCCTTCGCGGATAGCGAACTTCTGGGTCTTTTCCATCGCGATCGGGGCGATCAGCTCGATGTCCACGGTGATGTTGTCACCGGGCATGATCATCTCGACACCCTGCGGGAGATTGACGACGCCCGTCACGTCCGTCGTCCGGAAATAGAACTGCGGACGATAGCCGTTGAAGAACGGGGTGTGGCGACCGCCTTCGTCCTTCGAGAGGACGTAGATCTCGGCCTTGGCCTTCTTGTGCGGGGTGATCGACTTCGGAGCCGCGAGCACCTGACCGCGCTCGATACCGTCCTTTTCGATACCACGGAGAAGGAGACCGACGTTGTCACCAGCCTGGCCGCTATCGAGCAGCTTGCGGAACATTTCGATACCGGTGACGACCGTCGTGGTCGTATCGCGGAGACCGACGATCTCAACCGTGTCATTGAGCTTGACGGTGCCACGCTCGATACGGCCGGTCGCGACGGTGCCGCGGCCCGTGATCGAGAACACGTCTTCGACCGACATCAGGAAGGGCTTGTCGATCTCGCGTTGCGGCTCGGGAATGTCGTTGTCGATCGCATTCATCAGATCGGCGATCGCCTTTTCACCCTCCGGCTTGCCTTCGAGAGCGGCCGTGGCGGAACCACGAACGATCGTGGCCGTGTCGCCGGGGAATTGATACTTCGAGAGGAGCTCGCGAATTTCCATCTCGACGAGGTCGAGCAGCTCGGGGTCGTCGATCAGGTCAACCTTGTTGAGGAACACCACGATCTGCGGAACGCCGACTTGGCGGGCGAGGAGAATGTGCTCGCGGGTCTGGGGCATCGGGCCGTCAGCCGCGGAAACCACGAGGATCGCGCCGTCCATCTGCGCCGCGCCCGTGATCATGTTCTTGACGAAATCGGCGTGGCCGGGGCAATCGACGTGCGCGTAGTGGCGCTTGTCCGACTCGTATTCCACGTGGGCAACCGAGATCGTCACGATCTTCGACGCGTCACGCACGGTGCCGCCCTTCGCGATGTCGGCGTAGGTCTTAACCTCCGCGAGACCTTTGCGAGCCTGGACCGCGAGGATCGAGGTCGTCAGCGTGGTTTTACCGTGGTCGACGTGGCCGATGGTGCCGACGTTGACGTGCGGTTTCTTGCGTTCGAATGTGCCTTTAGCCATGGGAGTTCGGAGACGTTGGTGGTTTAGATGTGTTGATGACCTCTATTTTAACGTCGCGGAAGTCACGCGACGTTTGACCTGGAGCCCAGAACCGGATTTGAACCGGCGACCTCGTCCTTACCAAGGACGTGCTCTGCCAACTGAGCTATCTGGGCAGACCGAGGGAGGGATCAAAAAACGAAAAGAGGAGAGAAAGTGCTGTTTTGAAAAATTCAGGTCAACAGCAAACTTGGTCTTTTTCGCCGGAGTGGCTGCACCCGACAGTTCCAACCCTCACGGGCCGATCCCAACGTAATAGAAACCAGGATCTAGCCGTTCGCCCAAATGCAGGACTTTGACGACGTAATCTTGGAAATAGCCGTCGACCGCCGCCACCGTCGAACTCTCCGTTAACACTGGCGACCCCACCACCCCCTTCACGTCGACCGCCACAAGGAACTCCAGCGGCTGCCAAGGCAGGTCCCCCGGCGGCGCCGCATTCGTCAACGGTTGCGAAATCACCCGCTGTCCATCCCCCGCCGAAACCACCTCCAAAAACGCCACCCGTTCCGGTAACGCCCCCACCTGCGCCCCACTCTGCCCAAACCCCGCAAACGGCCGTCTCGCCTGCTCCACATCGAAGGCCTCGCCCGCCCGCGCCGGAACCGCCACCACGGGCGGCATCGGCAACGCCAGGCGCGCCTCCGCAAACGTCAGCTTCGGCGGAAAATCTTGAAACGACGTCTGCGGATCCCGCCAGACATCCCCGCGCAGGACATCCGCGCTCGCACTCCACTGCGAAGGCAAAAACAGCGGCAGCGGATCGCGCAACAACGCCTCCTCCTCCAAAATCTCGTTCGCCGCCTCCCCGTCGAACCGCGCGATACCCACCGCCGCCTCTTCCTGTTTTCGCACCCCGCCTTCACCCCCCGCTACACTCACCGCCGACGGAGCCCGCGCCAACACCGCCAGGATCGCCGCCGCCAACACGCCCGCGCCTCCCGCCCAAAGCCATCGCTTCCCATCACCGCGCGCGCCCATCGCTAACGCTCCCGCGTCCCCGGCTCCTCCGCCCCCAGCACCACCCGCACGAAGCCCGCCTCTCGCGCCGCACTGACGATCGCCGCCAGTTCCGACACCGGCACGTCCGCACTCGCGCGCACCAGCAACGACGGCTCCCGCAACTTCGCCGCTTCCGTCCTCAACCACTCCGCCAGTTGCGCGTGATTCAACAAACCATTCGCCGCAAAAATCTGCCCCGCCGGCCGCACGCTGATCACCCGCTCCGTCGTCGCCGCACCCGCCTGCGCTCCCGCGATCCACGGCATCTCGAAATCCACACTCAGCCCCGGCGCCAAAACAAACCGCGACCCAAACAACGAGAAGAACAGCACGAGCAATCCCGCGTTCACGAAGAACCAGTAGTCGAAACTCCGCGGCTCCGGCCGCAACCGGCTCGCCAGATCCAAAGGCCTTGTGATCACGATTTCTTCTCCTCCTCCACCGACGACAGCTCCTGCCTGTATTCGGTTAGCAGATACTTCATGATCTCGTTGCCCGCCCACTCCACATCACGCACGATCGCGCGCACGCGCCCCGCCAGAAAGTGATACGCCAGGTGCGCCGGGATCGCCAGCATCAGACTGCCGCCCGTCGCCAGCAACGCCTGCCACATGCCATTCGCCAGCACGCTCGCCGTCGCATAATCGCGCTCGAACGCCAGAAAGGTCGTCGTCATCCCGAGCACCGTTCCCAACAATCCCACCAGCGGCGCCACCTGCGCGATCGCCGCGATCGCCCCCAGCCGCCTCTCCAGCGCCGGCAACTCGATCACCGCCGCCTCCTGCACGTGAAACCGCATCCGGTCCGCGTCATCGTCCGCGTGCAGCAACGCCGCCTTTACCACCGCCGCCACCGGCCCCGGCGTCTCCTCGCACACCGTCAACGCTTCCACGATCCGACGCTTCGCGAGAATGTTTTTTATGCCATTGACGAACGCCGTCGAACGGATCTGCCCGCGATGCAGATACAGCGTGCGCTCCACGAACAACACCACGCCGATCAACCCCATCGCCAACAACACCCACATCATCGGCCCGCCGCGGGCAAAAAGTGTCAGATCGAGTTCGCGCATCGCCAGTCGTTAGAGCCCGTTCAACCCCGAGCGTAAATGCCAAACGCGCCGCTCACGGCGCACCTCCCGCCGCTCCAAACCGCGCCAACCGCGCCTTCGCCAGCGCCTCGCCGTAGCCGAGTTTCGTTTCCAACACCAACGACCATGCCTCCCTCGCCTGATCCAGTTTTTCCTGCTGCTCATAGAGCGTTCCCAGCTCCAACAGCGTCCGCGTCATCCAATATCGCCCTTTGTCGCTCAACTGACGCGCCTGCTCCGGCGTGAGCAAAAATTCGTTCACCACATCCCTCCACCACACTTCCTCCGCCTTCGCCGTCCGCCCGCGCCGCGCATGCAGAAACCCGAGATTGAACCCCGCCTCCACCCGCGCGTCCACCGGTGCATCGATGCGATCGCGCACGTGCTCGAACAGCAGCATCGCACTTTCCACATGACTCGGCTCGTTCGCCGACTGCGCATTGTGCGTCTCCGCCAGCGCCAGTTGCGCCAGCGCCACATCCCGCCGCTGCGGAAAACGGTTCACCACCTCCTCATACACGCGCTGCGCCGCCGGAAAATCGTTCAACTTCCGCAGCAAATCCCCCTGCTTCATTCGCGCCGCGAACACCAGCTCGCTGCGCGGATACTTCCCCACGAGATCTTCGATCAGCCGGTTCGCCTCCTTTAAGTTCGCCTCCTGCCCGCGCCGCTCCGCCTGACGCGCCGCCTGCAACAACGCGAACGGCGCATACGCGCTGTTCGGAAAATCTTCCGCGAGTTTCGTGAGCAATTGCTGCGCTTCCGCCGCCTTGTCCTGCGTCGCGTAATGATCCGCCTCCAGGAAATACGACGAAATCGCCGCGTCCGACGACGGAAACTGCTCACGCAGTTTTTGCAGAATCTCCAGCGCCGCCTCGTCCCGCTCCAACGCGAAATTCGCCTCCGCCCGCAGCAACGCCGCCGAACTCGCGATCTCTCCGCGCAGCGTCGGCGACACACCTTGCAGCACCGACCCAAATCCTTCCACCAACTGCAAGGTCTGCTCCGGTCGACCCGCCGCCGACGCGAGCCTCGCCTGCAACCACGCCATCCGCGCCCGCAACTCCGGTGGCAGCCCCGCTCCGCCTTCGATCCCTTCCGCGACGAGCCGGCTCACGCGTTCATACGCCTCGACCGTCCGCCCCCGCACTTGCAACGCCCGCGCCAGATTCCACTCCGCCTGCCAGCGATTCTCCAGATCCAGCGTCGGACTCTTTGCCAACTCGTCCAACATCGCCGCCGCCGTCTCCGGCGTGCCCGCCTCGATCTCCGCCAGCATCCGCTGAAACAACAAATCTCCCGTATTCACGCCCGGCGGACGTTCCGCGATCGCCGCCGCATACGCATCCGCCGCGCTCCGATAATCCCGCGCCCGAAACCACGCCTCCGCGATCAACAATCCCAGCGCCGCCCGCTCCGGGCCCTGAGGCAACTCCGACCGAGCCCGCACCGCGTTGTCCGCCGCCGTCCGATAGCGCCGCTGCTCCCACGCCGCCTGCATCAACACCGCATACGCATGCGCCTTCAACGGCGATCCGGGAAACCGCTGCAGCAGCGCCCGCGCATCCTCCTCCGCCGCCGCATAACCGCCGCTCGCTCCCGCTCCCCGCGCCGTCGCCAGCACCACCTGCGCCCGATACAACAGCAAATCTTCCAACAAGGGATGCGTCGCACCATCGATCAATCGATCGAGCAACCGCTTGAAATTCGACATCTGCGGATTCTGCCCCGACGCCCGCGCGAGCAGTTGCAACGCCACCCGCTGCTTCGCCCGATCGTTTCCACTTTCCAACAACCGCTCCAACGCCGTTCGTCCCGCTCCCTGCTCCCCGCCCGCGATCAATCCCAACAACAGCCGCGTCTCATCGACTTCCGTCCGCTCCTCCGCCGGCATCGCCTGTAGTTGCCGTTCCAATACCTGCGTCGCCTCCGCCTTGCGCCCGAGTTCGTCCAGCATCGCCGCATAGATGCGCGTCCATTGATACCCGCGCGCGCGCCCCGAAAACTCGTCCATGTTGCGACGCGCCGACGCGAGACTCGCCTCCGTCACCTGCCCGCGTCGCAACCGCAACTGCTCCTGTTTCAACTGAAACTGCGCCCGCGCCGGCGCCGAGGGCGTCGCCTCCGCCGCTTGTCCGAACAACACCGCCGCCTTGTCCGGCTCGCCATCGCTGATCGCGATCAATCCCTGCAGGAAGAAATGCCACCCGCGCTCCGTCGGCGTCAGTTCGTTCGGCCGCGTCGCATCGCGTTCGTTCTTCGCCGTCGTCAAAAACCCCTGCTGCCACGCCGCCAGCCCCTTGCGCAAATGCCACGCCGCCGTCCGTTGCCCTTCAAACGCGTGCAGCACCCGCTCCGCGTCGGCCCCACGCCCCTGATCCAGCAACGCCGTCGCCAGCCCCATCGTCGCCGCCTCCACCTCCGGCCCGCCGCGTTCCAGCAGTTGCCGGTAAATCGCCTCCGCCGCCGACGAAAATCCGAGCTCCTGAGCCCGCTCCGCCGCGGTCAACGAAATCGCGTCCGCCCCTCGCGTCACACTCTCCGCTCTCGGCACCGACAAAGGCGCCGCGACGTTCAAAGGAGTCTGCGCACGCCCCTCCGTCGCAACCCAACCCAGCAACAAACTCATCAGAAGGCGAAAACGCATCACGTCCCGCCCAACTTGCTGCCGCCGTTGGAAACAATCAACCGCGTTGTAAATCGCCAAAACTCGCATCACGCTCTGCGACCTCGCACGGTTCGACTCGTTTCCAAACCCTTCCCCATCATGAGCGCTCTCGTTGTCCTCGGCATCCTCGCCGCCCTCCTCCTCGTGCTCGGCCTCTGGGCCGTCAGCATCTACAATTCCCTCGTCGCCCTCCGCAACCGCTTCAAAAACGCGTTCGCCCAAATCGACGTCCAACTGAAGCGCCGCTACGACCTCATCCCGAATCTTGTCGAGGTCGCCAAGGGCTACCTCAAACACGAGCGCGAAACCCTCGAAGCCGTCATCAAGGCCCGCAACATCGCCGCCGCGGCCGCCCAGTCCGCCGCCGCCAACCCCGCCGACGCCAACGCCGTCCGCGGCCTCGCCACCGCCGAAGCCGGCCTCACCGGCGCCCTCTCCCGCCTCATGGTCGTCTCCGAAGCCTACCCCGACCTGAAGGCCAACCAAAACATGGCGCAGCTCACCGAAGAGCTCACCTCGACCGAGAACAAGATCTCCTTCGCCCGGCAGGCCTATAACGACAGCGTCATGACCTACAACACGGCCCGCGAAACCTTCCCGAACGTCATCTTCGCCGGCATGTTCGGCTTCCACCCCGCCGAACTCTTCAAAATCGACGACCCCACCGAGCGCAACGCCCCGAAAATCCAGTTCACCTGAAGCTCAGCGCCCACAGCCTAGAGCCCGGAGCCAGGGAGCATCTGAAAGTTTTGTTCTAGGCTCTTCGCTCTCAGCTCTGGGCTTTGGCCTCTCCAGCCCTAGGCTAGCTCCCATGGACTTCTTCGAAGCCCAAGCCCGCGCGAAGAAACGCACGACGCGCCTCGTCGTGCTCTTCATCCTCGCCGTCCTTGGCACCATCGCGGCCGCCTACTTCGCCGCCCTCCTCGGTCTCCACTTCCTCAACGCCCAACAAGCCGCCGCGTATTCAGATTACGGCTACACAGACTCCCCTTCTCTCAACTCTCATCTCTCAACTCTCAACTTTCCCCTCCTCCTCACCGTCTCCGCCGCCACCCTCGCCATCATCGGCCTCGCCTCCCTCGCGAAGTGGGCGCAGTTCTCCGCCGGCGGCTCCGCCGTCGCCGAAAGCGTCAAAGCCCGCCGCGTCTCCCCGCAAACCACCGACCTCACCGAGCGCCGCCTCCTCAACGTCGTCGAGGAAATGGCCATCGCCTCCGGCACTCCCGTTCCCGCCGTCTACATCCTCGACGACGAACCCGCCATCAACGCCTTCGCCGCCGGCCTCACCACCTCCGACGCCGTTGTCGCCGTCACTCGCGGCACGCTCGAAAAACTCAGCCGCGACGAACTCCAAGGTGTCGTCGCCCACGAGTTCTCCCACATCCTCAACGGCGACATGCGGCTCAACCTCCGCCTGACCGCCCTGCTCTTCGGGATCCTCGTCCTCGGGCTCACCGGTCGCGGCATCCTCTGGTCGCTCCGCTACACCCGCGTCCCGCGCAGCTCCGGTCGCAACAAAAACTCCGGTGGCATCCTCGCCGCCATCGTCTTCGCCGGCCTCGCGCTCCTGATCATCGGCTACATCGGCTACTTCTTCGGCCGGCTCATCCAAGCCGCCGTGTCACGACAACGTGAATACCTCGCCGACGCCTCCGCCGTTCAATTCACCCGCAACCCCAACGGCATCGCCGGCGCCCTGAAGAAAATCGGCGGCTACGCCCTCGGCTCCCGCCTCCAAACCAGCAAAGCCGCCGCCATCGGCCATTTCTTCTTCGCCCAAAGCTTCCGCTCCAGCTTCACCGGCCTCTGGGCGACGCACCCGCCCCTCGCCGAACGGATCCGTGCCATCGATCCCAACTTCGACGGCAAGATGTTCACCCCGCCCGAAAAAATCGACGTCGCCTCCGAATCGTTTGTCTCCGCCGGCCTCCACCCACCCAAACTCCAACCCAAAACCCAGCCCCCAAAACTCGACGCCTTCTCCGCCTCCGCCGCGATCGCCGCCATCGGCACACTCACCCCTGACCAAGTCACCTCCGCCGAAAACCTCATCGCCTCCGTCCCACCGCGTCTCCGCGACGCCGCGCACTCCGAAGCCGACGCCCCCATCCTCCTCTACGCCCTCCTGCTCTCCGACGACCCCGCGCTCCGCCAACGCGAGCGCTCCCTCGTCGCCCAACACGCCGGCGCCCACGTCCTCGCCGCCCTCGACCGCCTCGCCCCCGACCTCCGCAACATCCGTCCCGAGCACAAACTTCCTCTCGTCCAATTCGCGCTCCCCGCCCTCCGCTCGATCCCACGCTCCGTCCTGGATCCCTTCCTCACCACGCTCGACGAACTCGTTCACGCCGACGGCCACGTATCACCTTTCGAATACGCCGTCCAAAAACTCATCACGCGCACCCTCGCCCTCGGCCGTTCACCCAAATCCGCCGCCGTCCAATATCACTCCTTCAACGCCCTCGTCCGCGAAATCGCCACCGTCCTCTCCACGCTCGCGCACGCCTCCACCACCAGCGAAGACGAAGCCCGCACCGCCTTCGCCACCGGCGCCGCCCAACTCAAACTCATCGAACCCCAACTCGCCCTCGCCGCCTCTTCGTCCGATCTTTCCACCTTCGACGCCGCCCTCGACAAACTCGCCGCCGCGAGCCTCCCCATCAAACACCGCACGCTCCTCGCCGCCGCGCACGTCGTCAGCGCCAACGGCTCCGTTTCCGTCACCGAGGCCGAGCTCCTCCGCGCCACCGCCGCCGCCCTCGACCTTCCCATGCCTCCCCTCGCCTGACCTTCGTTTCCGCTCCTACCCCGCGCACCCCCGCCACGCATCCAGCACCGCCATATTTCCGAGCGTATCCGCCACCGCCATCTGCGGCACCTCTTTCAGCCCCGCCCACAACGCCGTCCCAAACGCGTCCGCCTCCAGCCCGTAGAGCCAGTCTCCCGTCTCCACCACGATCTCCTCGGTCGCGTCTCCACGCTTCAAATACAGCCGCACCGCGCCGCCCTCCCGCCCCGGGATCCACGGCTCCGGCACGTGCAGCCAGCCATTCGTCCCGTAAATTCGCGCACTGTTGTCCTGCGTCAGCGCCACGCCGCACGACACCTGCGCGAGCATCCCGCTCGCAAACTCCAGCGTCGCCGCCGCCCACGCATCCACGCCCGTCTCCGGATGCAACCGCACCGCCCCCGACACCTTCACGGGATCCGCAAACGCCCGCCCTTCGGCAACCCCCGCGATCAACCGCGCCAAGGACACCGGATAGCATCCGACGTCGAGAATCCCACCGCCGCCCAGCTCCTTGCTGAAAAACCGATTCTTCGGATCGAACGCCGTCGAAAAACTGAACGTCGCCTGCACCAACCCCACGCGCCCGATCGCCCCGCTCCGCACGATCTCCACGATTTTCGCCGTCTGCGGATGGCACCGATACATGAACGCCTCCATCAACATCACGCCCGCCGCGCGACACGCCTCCACCGCCCGCGCCGCCTCCTCGCGCGTCATGGCCAGAGGCTTCTCGCACAACACATGTTTCCCCGCCTGCGCCGCCTTCATGATCCACTCCGCATGCTGCGGATGCGGCGTCGCGATATACACCGCTTCCACCTCCGAATTCGCCAGCAACGCCTCGTAGCTCCCGTGCGCCCGCGCGATCCCAAACTCCCGCGCAAACGTCTCCGCCCCCTCCGTCGACCTGCTCCCCACCGCCACCACCCTCCCCGTCTTCGACCGCGCCACGCCCCCCGCAAACGCCCGCGCAATTCCCCCCGTCGCCAGAATCCCCCAGTTCACTCGTTGCTCCATATTCCCCGCCACGATGCCCATCCTCCTTCCCGCTTCAATCTTCCTGCTCGTCCCGCTGCTCGTCACCCGCCCAAACCAATTAGTCATACATTATATTACACAGCAACTAATCAAACCCCATATTTGTAATACGTTATATTACATTAAAATTTTGCCCTCCCCTCCTACGCTTCCTCCGCCACCCCGACACCAAGCTCGCTCCTCGTCCTCCATCGCCCACACTGCGCCCGTCCGCATGCTGACCAAAACCGACATCCAACGCCTTCGCTCCCTCCGCGAAAAAAAACACCGCGAAGCCCTCGGCCTCTTCGTTGTCGAAGGCGACAAAGTCGTCCCGGAACTCCTCGCCGCGAATTTCCCCCTCCTCGAAATCTACGCCACCGACACCCGCGCGATCCCTTCGCCGCGCACCGCCGCGTCCGCGCCTCGCCTCATCGAAATCACCCCCGCCGAAATGGCCCGTATCAGCCATTTCCCTACACCTTCGTCCCTCTTCGCCGTCGGCCGGCTCGACCGCACACCGCTCGCTCCCGGCGCCCTCGACCACGGCTTCACCCTTGCCCTCGACGGTCTCCAAGACCCCGGCAACGTCGGCACGCTCCTCCGCCTCGCCGACTGGTTCGCCTTCGATCGCGTTCTCCTCTCGCCCGACTCCGCCGACCTCTTCCACCAAAAAGCCATCAACGCCAGCATGGGTTCCTTCGCCCGCGTCCGCGTTCACACCACCGACCTCGCGCCCGCGCTCGCCACCACCACCGCCCCGATCCTCGGGTGCGATCTCACCGGCGACGACGTCCACACCCTTCAACCTCTCCGCGACGCCATCATCGTCATCGGCAGCGAAGGCCGCGGCCTTTCTCCCGCCGTCCAGTCGCACATCACCCGCCGCATCACCATCCCGCGCTACGGCGCCGCCGAATCTCTCAACGCCGCCGTCGCCGCCGCCATCGTCTGCGACAATCTGCGTCGCGCGCAAACGCCGTAGCCGCGAGCACCGACGTGTCCGGAAGCCGCCGGCGCGCTCCCCGCCCACTTTACTTCATTTCAGCCGCCGCGCTTCCGCCTACAGCGCCGCCGCCCGCCACCTGCGCTCGTCCGCCCTGCATCTTCGTCGTCTCGAGCTGCCCCTGCCGCGCATAGTCGATCGCTTCCGCCAGCACCCGCGCCGCCTCCTGAGACGCGTGAAAACCCATCGAATTCTCCGCATACACGAAATCCAGCCGCCACTGCGCCTTCCGCTGCAGCTCGCGCGCCTTCGCCAGCTCCGCATCGCTCGCGCCCGCGTTCTTCGCTTCAGCCAAACTCGTGATCAACGCCACGATCGCCTCCTGCCCGCGATCCAACAGCCCGCGATTCCGGTCCTGAATAATCTCCACCCGCGCCTTCAACTCCTCCTCCGGCACGCGGTGACACGTCTGGCACGCCGCCGCCACGTTCAACAGCGGCGAGCGCACGTGATGATTGCTCACCTTGATCGCGCCTTCGCGCTGATACGGCATGTGGCAATCCGCACACGCCACTCCACTGCGCGCATGGATGCCCTGGCTCCACATTTCGAACTCCGGATGCTGCGCCTTCAGCACCCCCGCACCCGAGTCCGCATGCGTCCAATCCGAATACTTCTCCCCATCGTAATATGCCTCGATCTGCTCCACCCGCAGCCCGTTGTTCCACGGATGCGTCACCAGCTTCTTCTCCCCTTTGAAGTAATACTCGTTGTGACATTGCGCGCACACCAGTGACCGCATCTCCTGCCGCGTCGCCTCCAGATTCGGCTGATACTCGTCTTTGCGCCCTTCGCGCCGCCACCGTTCGATGCTGGGCAAATGCGGCGTCGGATACTCCGACTTCGCCAGCGCGCGAATCCCGTTGAGAAACGCCGGCCGCGACACCCGCAGATTCATCGTCTCCGCATCATGACAATCGATGCACGACACCGGATGCTCCACCAACTTCTCCACTTCCGTGTAAGGCTGCGGACAAATTACCTCGAATCCCTTCTGAATCTGCTCTTCGCGATGTTCCTTCCCGGCCGGCGCCCCCGCCTCGAGCCCCGCCTTGATATACGTCGGAATCACCGACGCATGACACTGCAAACACGACCCCGGCTGCTTGAATTTATGCACCCGCTCCGTCTCGCGCTGATCGCTCAACATATACGCGTGCCCGCGCTCCTCCCGGTAATCGATCGCGAACGCATACCCGTTGAAAATCGTCCGCCACGCCGGATCGCGGTCCAAATGCTGAAACGCCTCGCTTCCGCCATACTTCGTTTCGATCACGTCCACCGTCCGCCGATAGCTGTCGTATTGCCGCGGATAATTCTTCCCCCAGAGCACCGGGTCCGTCGTCTCGTCGTCCACTTCGACTACGCGAAACACGTGCTGCGTCGCCTCCGCCTTCCGCGCCACGATGTTCTGATAAAGCAACAACACCAGAAACGTCGCCACGCCCACCACCACCAGCACCGCGACATACACCCACAGCGCCACTCCCCGCTGCCCCGACATCCGCGAACGTTTCGAAGTTTTCATGGTAAATTCGTAGCTACGAGCGCGAGCGAACGGCCGTTGTCCTTCTCATCCTTCCTTCACCTCACCGGCCCATGCCCCACATCACGATGGCAGCTCATGCAATCGAGCAACAGCCGCTCGTCGCCCGCGTGGGTGTTGATTCCGGATACGATCTGCTGGTGGCAACCCACACAGTTCTCCTGCAGCACCGCCACGTTCTTCTTCCGGATCATGATCGGCTCGTGAAAATCCTGCAGCGTAAACCCCTTCGAGTGCCAATACCCGTTCTCCGCCTTCGTGATGTATTTCCGGATAAAATGGTGCGGCGTGTGACAATCGTTGCACGTCGCCACCGCATGATGCGGCGACTTCAACCACCCGTCGTATTGCTCCCGCATGATGTGGCAATTCACGCACGCCACCGGGTCGTTCGAGAAATACGACAACCCCTCCGCGTAATAAAACGTGTAAGTTCCGATCCCCGCAAACAACCCCGCCGTGCTCGCCAAGCCGAGTAGCAACAAAACGCGCGTTCGTGTCGTGGGGAGCTTCACGAGCTGTTTGGGGTCGCGGGACCTTAGCAACCGTCCTTCAAAAAACAACCCCCCACCTCGCAAATCTCGCAGCTACAAGCAGCCCGCCCCGAGGAGTCGGAGTGAGCGAGCGGCTCCAAGCACGGCCACTCTTCCTCATCCTTCGTCAATACCCCGCGATCATCCTTGGTCGTGCTACGAGCGTGAGCGAGTGGCCCCGCACCGCCCTCGCTTCCCCACACCCGCCACTTCCTCCCGCCTCACGCGTCAATCCCCGCATTCCCCATGCCCTCGCGCCCCGCCCCACGCGTCCTCACTCTCTCCACCTTCGCCCTCCTGCTCGCACTCACCTTCCCGCCCCTGGCGCCCGCTCAAACCGAACCTCTCTCCATCCGCTTCGAACGCGTCATCGCCGCCTACGAAGCCGCCGACCGCGCCACCCCGCCATCGCCCAACGCCATCCTCCTCGCCGGCGATTCCCAATTCTACCGCTGGAAAACCCTCACCGAAGATCTCCCCGGCTACACCGTCATCAACCGCGGCATCGACAGCTTCCAAACCGCCGACCTCATCCACTACTTCAACCGCCTCGTCCGCCCTTACCGCCCGCGCTTCATCGTGCTCCACGTCGGCGGCAACGACGTCAACCGCGGCAAATCCCCCGAACAAATCCTCGCCGATTTCAAAACCTTCGTCACCCTCGTCCGCGAAACCCAGCCCGACGTCCCCATCGCGTTCACCAGCATCACGCCCAGCCCCGGCCGCTGGTCGCAAGCCGACACCCGCCGACAGGCCAACAATCTCGTCCGCGACTACACCGCCACGCAGCCCAACCTCCATTTCATCGACCTCTGGGACGCCATGCTCACCGCCGACGGCCAGCCGCGCGAAGACCTCTGGGTCGAAGACCGCATCCATCCCAACCAAACCGGCTACCGTATCCGTGTTTCCACTATGCGCCCGCTCCTCGGCCCGCCCGACGCTCCCTGAAATTTCCCACCTCCCCGCTCGCGATTTTTCTCCTCCTCCTTAAAACCTCCCCACCCCATGAACCTTCTCCCTTCCTTTTCTCGCCTCACCGTGCTCGCCTTCGCCCTCGTGTCCGTGGCTTTCGCCCAACCCGTTTCCTCGCCCATGCAAAAACTCCTCCTCATCACCGGTCAGTCCAACAAATACCACGATTGGACCAAGAGCGCCCCACTCGTGAAACAATACCTCGAGGAGACCAAACTCTTTTCCGTCGACGTCGCCACCACGCCTCCCATGGGCGCCGACATGTCCTCCTTCAAACCCGACTTCAAACCCTACGCCGCCGTCGTCGTCGTTTACGAAGGCGACGAATGGCCCGCCGAAACGAAGGCCGCCTTCGTCGACTACATGACAAACGGAGGCGGCCTCGTCACCGTCCACGACTCCGACAACGCCTTCCCCTACTGGAAAGAATGGAACGAAATGATCGGCGTCGGCGGCTGGGGCTTCAAAGCCGACGGCAACATCGGCGCCCGCGACGAATCCTGGGGCCCGAAAATCCGCTGGCGCGACGGTCGCATGGTCCTCGACGACTCGCCCGGCAATGCCGGCCATCCGCCTTCGCACGATTTCATCGTCACCACGCGCACCCCCGACCATCCGATCATGCAGGGCCTCCCCAAGGAATGGCTCCACGCGAAAGACGAAATCTACAGCCAGCTCCGCGGACCCGCGAAAAATGTCACCGTCCTCGCCACCGCCCACGCCGACAAAGCCAAATTCCCCCGCGCCTCCGGCGAACACGAGCCCATGCTCATGACGATCACCTACGGCAAAGGCCGCGTCTTCCACACCACGCTCGGCCACGTGAGCCCCAAGGACGAAGCCCCCGTCGCATGCCTCTCCTGCGTGGGCTTCATCGCCACGTTGCAACGCGGCGCCGAATGGGCCGCCACCGGCAAAGTCACCCAACCCGTTCCGAAAGACTTCCCCACCGCCACCCAAACCTCCCTCCGCCAATAATCATTCGTTTTCCGGTAGGGCGGGTCTTCAGACCCGCCCTTTTTATTTCCCACGCCCGGGCCCCCATCCTTTCGCACCTTACCTCGTCTGCGCCCGCACCTCCGCCTCCGACGCCCTCGCTCCCGCGCTTTTCTTCTTCCGCCAGATCCACTTGAAATTCGTCAGCCAGCTCACGCCAAACGACCCCGCCATCGCCAGCACCGACGCCAGGAGGTAGTGGACCCCGAGCGCCTTCAATCCATTCGCTCCCGCCCACCACACGGCGAAACCCATCGCGTTCGCCATGTGATACTGCGCCAGCCGCTTCCACGTCGGTCTCCTTTTTCTGAATACCCAGCGGTCGTTCGCGAAGAACCGCAGCAGATTGCACGTCTCCGACTGCACCAGCGTCGCCACCGCATACGGCCAGTGCAGCACGTCGACGAAGAGCTTCAGCAGCCCCAGCCCCACGGTGGTGAACACCGTCGCCACCGCGAACCAACGCCCGCGATCGTCCCGCCGCACCCACTCGCGCAGTCTCCGCATCCCTCCATCGAACCCCCCGCCTCACCGCGGTTCCCCGCGATCAAACCCCATCCCCGCCCGCCTTCCCGTCATTTCCCGCGCCGCGCGAGTTCCATCTCCTCCGCCGTCCGCGGCCAGTCTTCCTTCAAGAGCCGCGACAACGACCGGTCCGCCAGCACCTTCCCTCCGGTCTGACACCGCGGGCAATAATTCACCTCGTTCTCCGCGTAACGTATCCGCTCCACCGTGACGCCGCACACCGGGCACGGCTTTCCGAATTTTCCGTGCACCGCCATCGCCGGGTGAAACGCCGTCACCTTCTCCGGAAATCCTCCCTTCGCCTCTCTCCGCAACCTCTCCGTCCACGCGGTCAACACCTCCCGCACCGCCATCCGCAAGCGCTCGATCTCCTCCCGCGCCAGCTTCTGCGTCAGCGCCACCGGCGACAACTTCGCCGCGTGCAGAATCTCGTCCGAATACGCGTTCCCGATCCCGCTGAACGTCCGAGGATCCGTCAGCGCCCGCTTCAACGTGTGATTCTCCCGCGTCAGCGCCGTCGCAAACGCCTCCTCATCCGCCTCCATCACCTCGATCCCGCCCGGGTCGTGCGCCTGCACCCCCGCCTCGCCCTCGACCACATGCAGCGCCGCCCGCCGCGTCGTTCCCGCCTCGGTCAACGTCAGCGTGCCGCCCTCGAACACCAATCGCGCGAGCGCATTCCTCGCGGTCGGCTTCGCCCCCGCTTCCGCCCACTGCAACCGGCCCGCGATCATCAAATGCATCACCAGCCACCTCCCGCCTTCGAATCCGAGCGCGATCCGCTTCCCGACCCGCCGCAACCTCTCCACCTTTCTTCCTTCCAGCGAGTTCACCGGCGGCACCGCCGTCCGCAGCACGAACATATCCAAAATCTGAATGCGCTCGAGCACCCGCCCCGCCACCCGCCGCTCCAGCGCCTCCACGTAAACGGTGATGTCCGGATATTCAGGCATGTCGCTCCCCGCGGCGTTTCATTCGTGCTCTTGATCGTGCTCGCAATCGTGCTCTCTTCAACTTGCTGCGTCTTTCCTCGTCCGTCACGCCTGCGCCGCGTCTTCCTCGTCACATGAACCTCACCAAACACTGGGCCGCCCAACTCGACGACTACGTCATCGACCTCGCCTGGTCGCCCGACGGCGCCCGACTCGCCGCCGCCAGCGCCTCCGGTCCCGTCTCGCTCTTCGCCGCCGCCGACGGCGCCCGCTCCCACGACCTCCCCGGCCATCCCGACGGCACCAACTGCCTCGCCTGGCAACCCCAACTCCAAACCCAAAACTCAAAACCCAAAACGCCCCCGTTGCTCGCGACGGGAGGCCAGGACGGCACCGTCAAATTCTGGGACACCGCCGCCGGCCAGCACACCGCCACCGCCGAACTCGGCTCCACCTGGGTCGAACACCTCGCCTGGCGCCCCCAGCCTTCCGGCTCTCAACCCTCAACTCTCAGCTCTCAACTCCTCTTCGTCTCCGCCGGCAAATCCCTCTTCGCCCTCCGCCCCGACGCCTCGCTCGCCCACACCTTCAAACCCGCCCCCAAATCCATTTCCGCTCTCGCCTTCCAGCCCGCCGGCGGTTGCGCCGCGGTCGCCTACTTTGGCGGCGTGTGTCTCTGGGACGCCGACGACTTCATCGCCCAAAAAGAATTTCCCTACGGCAACGGTATCGCGGCCCTCGTCTGGTCGCCCGACAACAAATGGCTCGTCTCCGGCAACCACGATCCGTCCGTCCATCTCTGGATTCCCGAGACCGACACCGAATTCCACATGAGCGGCTACGAGGGAAAGGTGAAACACCTCTCCTTCGATCATACTTCGCGCTGGCTCGCCACCGGCGGTGGACGCGACGCCTGCGTCTGGGATTGCAGCGGCGCCGGCCCCGAAGGTCGCGAGCCCGCCATGTTCCCGCACGATGCTCCCGTCTGCGCCGTCGCCTTCCAAAACACCCACGGACTCCTCGCCACCGCGAGCACCGACGGCGTCGTGCAACTCTGGTCCCCCGACCGCCGCCAACCGCTTCGCGCCACCGTCCGCATGCCCGCCGCCGCCGCCAAATTCGCTTGGTCGCCCGACGACCGCCTCCTCGCCATCGGCACCGACAAAGGCCACGTCTTCGTCCTCAAATCCGAGTAACTCCGCGAGCTCGCTCGCACCTTGTCTGCCGCGGCGCTCCCGTTCTTCCCTTTGCGGTCTCCTCCGTGCCTCTCTGTCTTCGTGGTTCCTTCTTGCCCTGCCTCGCCACCTCGCGGCCCGAATCGAAAAGCCAAAATCGAAATTCGAAAATCCCCAGCCCCTAGAAATCCACCCCCAACAACACCCGCAGCCGTTCGTAATCCGCCGAGCGCACATCCGGATTGTTGCGTCGCACCTCGTGCCGCATCCCGATCGAGAGCGTTTCCGTCAGCTTCTGATTGATCTCAAACCGGTTTTCCCAGCCGTCCGTCTGATCCGAAATCGAGTAATACCACACGCCGCGATTCGTCAGCGTGATCCGCCACGGCAGCTTCGCCTCGAACTCGGCAAACAACGACTCCACGCTCTCCGCGAAGTGCTCGCTCATCGGCGTCACCCACGTGTCGAACATGTTCTCCGAAATACCCGCGCGCAGCTTTTGCGTCGGCGTGTTCAGAAGATTGAAACCCAAACCGATTTCCTGCTGCAGCAGCACATAGTCGGCCGGCAAACCGCCCCGGTAATACTCACGGTTCCACTCCACCGTCGGGCGGTAGTTGAAGAAAATCCGCCGCGGCAGCTCGTGCCGCCACGAGGCATAGCCCTTCACCATGTCCGTCGACGCCTTCTCGTTCACCGACGCATAATCGTAGCGCACGTTGAGCTGCACCTCGTCACCCTCCCACTTGCGCTGCAGCTTCGCGTCCACCGTCACGCTGTCGTGATCCGCCGAATCCTGCAGCACCTCCGCGCCCACCGACAACCGTCCGTGCCACGAACCGAACACCGACTTCAACGCCCGCGCGAACTGCACCGGCGTAAACGGCCAGCGCTCCACCTCCACCTCCGCCTTCTCGTCCTTCTTCACCTCCGCCGCGATCACCGGCTCCGGCGGCTTCGCCAAAATCAACTCCGCCTCGACCGCCGGCACGTGCAACAACCCAAACCGCACCGAGCGAAACACCAGCGTATCCCCCACTCGCTCCACAAACCGCCCGCGCACCCGATCGCCATCCTTGTAAACGAGCTCGTCCAACTCGACCGGCGTCTCCGCCGCAGTCGCCCCCGCCGGCGCACCGCTCACACCGGCCGCCTTCACCGCGATTCCCCCGGTCAACAACGCCAGCGCGAACACGGCGCGACGCCACCTTTTCAGGGCGAAAACATTGGAAGACACGCGCCCTCTGACGCCGCCCAAAATTTTCGGTTTCAACGAAATCTTCACCATGTTGGATCCTTGTATGCACCGTCGCCACAGGAGCGGGGCTCCTCCTGCAAACCGTCCGCGCGTGCCCCTCGGGCCGCACAACAGCGGTGACGTCACTCGCGCAACCTGCCCCACTTCCCTTCTCGTGAAAAGCCTCCGTTTCTCCTTCGCGGCATTTTTATGGTTTTTCGCAACTCTCGCTCCCGTCGCCGCCGCCGATCCCACGAAGGTATCCGTCGCCGCCGCCTCCAATCTCGTCCACGTCCTCGCCGACGTCGTCGCCGCCTTCGAAAAATCCACCCCCGACGCCACCGTCACCACCGTTACCGGCGCCTCGGGCAGCCTTGTCGCGCAGATCCGCAACGGCGCGCCCTTCGATGTCTTCCTCTCCGCCGACGTCGACTATCCGCAGGCCCTCGTCGCCTCCGGCCACGCCGCCGCATCGACGCTCACGCCCTTCGCCGTCGGCCGCCTCGTGCTCTGGACCACCAAAACCGACCTCGTCCTCGAAAATCTCCCCGCCGTCCTCCGCTCCCCTTCCGTTCGCAAAATCGCCATCGCCAACACCGACACCGCTCCCTACGGCCGCGCCGCGCGCCAGTCCCTCGAAAAACTCGGCCTCTGGTCCGAAGCGCGGCCCAAGATCGTCATCGGCGAAAACATCACGCAAACCGCCCAGTTCGTCCAAACCGGCCACGCCGACGCCGGCCTCGTCGCCCTCTCTCTCGTCCTCGCTCCCAATCTCAAAGATCGCGGCCAGTGGATTGAAATTCCCCGCGATCATTACGCCTCGCTCGATCAAGTCGCCGTCCTCACTCGCCGCGGCGAATCCAACCCCGCCGCCCGCCACTTTCTCGCTTTCCTCCGCTCCGCCCCCGCCCGCGAGCTCTTCCTGCGCTACGGCTACGCCGTGCCCACCCCGTAGCGGAAAACGCAGCGGCTCCGACGCGTCGGGGCAAACGTTTCGCCTCCTTCGCATTCTTGCCGCGCCCCCGTCGCGACCTCACTCTCGGCCCGCCTTGCCCGACTCCGCCGACACCTTTCTCGGACTCTCCTCGCCACTTTGGCAGTCGCTCGGCCTCACGCTGCGCCTCGCCGCCATCACCACGCTCCTCCTCGGAGTCCTCGGCCTCCCGCTCGCCCACTGGCTCAACACCAGCCGCTGGCGCCTCGCGCCCGCGATCGAAACGCTCGTCACGCTTCCGATCGTTCTTCCCCCCACCGTCATCGGCTTCTACCTCCTCGTCGCGTTTTCACCCCACCATCCGCCCGGCAGTTGGTGGACCTCCCTCGCCGGCGCCCCGCTCGCGTTCTCCTTCACCGGCCTCGTCATCGCCTCCGTCATCTATTCGCTCCCTTTCGCCGTCCAACCCTTCCAAGCCGCACTCCGCTCCGTCCCTTCCGAGCTCATCGACGCCGGCCGGGCCCTCGGCGCCCGCCCGCACCGCGTCTGGCTGCGCCTTCATCTTCCGCTCGCCTGGCGCGGCATCGCCGCCGGCCTTACGCTCGCCTTCGCTCACACCCTCGGCGAATTCGGCGTCGTCCTCATGATCGGCGGCTCGATCCCCGGCGTCACCCGCGTCGCCAGCATCGCCCTCTACGACGAGGTGCAAAAACTCAACTACACCGAAGCCCACACCTTCGCCTTCGTGCTCCTCGCCCTCTCCTTCGCCCTCCTTCTGCTCGTCACCCTCCTTCAACGCCGCCGCCATTAACCATCGTCCGCCGGCCATTTCGAACATTGGCCCTTCTCTGGAGCTTGAATCGTGGTCGAGCTTCTGCCGCTCCTCTTGACGACTTCGGCATAATCCCGCCAAACCACCGCGCACATGGCGCCCCACTTCAACAACGCCGACACCTCGCTTCTCCGCCGCTTCACGGCCGCGTTAAGCATCGCGCTGCTGTTGTTGTTGAATGTCGCCGCCGTCAGCCCCGCGCTGCACGAGCACCTGCACGAACACGACGCCGACCACATGTCCGCGTCGCACGCCTGCGCCGTCGTGCTTTTCGGAAATGGCCTCGTCCTCGACGCCGCGTCCGTCCACACCGCGCCCCCCGCTCCGGCTTTCATCCACTTTGCGCCCCGCGCGACGACCATCGTGGTCGCCGCGCCTCCTCACCGGCTCCCTCCCGGACGCGCCCCGCCCGCGTGCTGAGTTAACCCGCGTCGTCCGCATCGCGCCCGTCCCCGGCGGATGCTTCGCCAGCCCGTCATCGCCTCCACGCGCGATGGCTCACGTCCGTTCACTCCGCACCGCCATGTCCAAATTCTCTCGTTCCTCTGTCTTCCTCCTTTTCTGCGCGCCGCTCGCGCACGCCACCGGCCCACACGACGAACCCGTTTCTCTCGAACACCTCGTCGTCTCGGCCTCGCCCTACGCGCGCTCTCAATCCGACCTCGCGCAACCCACCACCGTCGTCGCCGGCCGCGAACTCCTCCTCAATCCCGCCTCCTCCCTCGGCGATCTCCTCGCCGGCCAGCCCGGCGTCAGCTCGACGTCCTTCGGTCCCGGCGCCAGCCGCCCCGTCATCCGCGGACTCGGCGGCGACCGCATTCGCGTGCTCACCGGTGGCGTCGGCACCTTCGACGCCTCCGTCATCAGCCCCGACCACGCCGTATCCATCGATACATTACTCGTCGAGCGCGTCGAAATCATCCGTGGTCCCGCCACGCTCCTCTACGGCGGCAACGCCGTCGGCGGCGTGGTCAACGCCATCGATCACCGCATCCACACCACACGCCCCGACCAATCGCTCCATCTCCGCACCGAAGCCCGCGCCTCCTCCGTCAACGACGAGAAAAGCGCCGGCTTCGTCGCCGAAGGCGGCACTCCCTCCGTCGCCTGGCACCTCGACGCCTATCGCCGTCACGCCTCCGACGTCGAAATTCCCGGCTTTGCCGCAACCGCCCGCCGCCGCGCCACCGAACTCGCCGAAGCCTTGGAACACGGCGAAGACCCGCCCGAGGAAATCCACGGCCATCTCCCCAACACCGCCCTCACCGCCGACGGCGCCGCCGCCGGTCTCAGTTTTTTCGGCGATCACACTTTCCTCGGCTTCGCCTTCAGCGGTCACAACGCCCTCTATGGCATTCCCGCCGCCGCTCACGCCCACGAGAGCCCCGACGATTCCGACTCCCGTTCGCACATTCACGATCACGAGCGTGTTCGCATCGATCTCCGCCAACGCCGCTTCGACCTCCAAGCCTCCCTCACACCTCCTTCCGGCTTCGTTCGCGAAGCTCGGCTAAAGTTCGGCCTCGCCCGTTACTGCCACGCCGAACTCGAAGACGACGCAGTCGCCACCGTCTTCCGCAACCGCGGCCACGACGCCCGCCTCGAAATTCTCCACCGGCCGCTCGGCGTCTTTTCCGGCGCGTTCGGCGGACACCTCACGCAAAGCGTCTTCTCCGCCCTCGGCGACGAAGCCTTCCTCCCTCCGTCCCTCTCACGCACCCACGCGTTCTTTCTCCTCGAAGAAACCGAAACTCAGCCGATCGCCTGGCAGCTCGGCGCCCGCCTCGAACGCCACACCATCGATCTTCGCGACCGCTCCACGCGCTCCTCCCACGACACCATCTTCAACGCCTCCACCGGCGCCGTCTGGGCGCTCGACGACACCTGGTCTCTCAGCGCCTCGCTCGCGCACGGCGAACGCGCGCCCAACATCCAGGAGCGTTTCGCCGACGGTTTTCACGCCGGCACCGGCGTCCACGAAATCGGCGATCCCCACCTCCGTCTCGAGCGCTCCCTCGCCTTCGATCTCACCCTCCGCAAACGCACCGGCTTTCTCACCGGTTCTGCCACCGCCTTCGTCCACCGCTTCGACGGCTTCATCCACCTCGATGCCGACCCGACCTCCCGCGAGGTGTATCAATTTTTTCAACACGACGCCCGCTTCCAAGGCGCCGAGCTCGAAGCGATCTTCCACCTCCTTCACTCCGACGACCACCAACTCGATTTCACCGTCGCCGCCGACATCGTCCGCGCCACCAACATCGCCACCCGCGCCCCGCTCCCCCGCATTACGCCCGCCCGCCTGAAAACCGGCGTCACGTGGCGCCGCGGTCCGCTCGTCCTCGGCGCCGACGCTCACTTCGTCGACCGCCCGCACCGCCTCGCGCCCGACGAAACACCCACGCCCGGCTACATCCTCGGGCACGCCTACGCCACCTACCGCTTCACTTTCGAGCGCACGATCATCGACGTCTTCCTCCGCGCCTCGAACGTCACCAACACCGAAGCCCGCCTCCACACCTCCTTCCTTAAAGACGTCGCGCCTCTCCCCGCCCGCAACCTCACCCTCGGCCTCCGCCTGACCTTCTAGTAGCGGAAAGCGTGAGCTTTTCGCCGCCCCGCGAAACGCTCACGCGCTCCGCCGCGCGCCCCCTCACTCCAACCCAAACACCGCCCGCGCATAATTCTCCGCGCTGAACGGCTGCAAATCCTCCGGCTGCTCGCCAAGGCCCACGAAATAGATCGGCAACCTGAGTTCTCTCCAGATGCCCACGATCGCGCCGCCGCGGCTGGTGCCGTCGAGCTTCGTCACGATGAGACCCGTGAGACCGAAGCTCTTGTGGAAAATCTTCGCCTGCTCGATCGAGTTGCTGCCGAGCGAACCATCGACGACGAGCCACGAGTGATGCGGCGCGGAAGGTTCGAGCTTCTGCATCACGCGCTTAATCTTCGCGAGCTCCTCCATGAGGTTGCTCTTTGTGTGCAAGCGGCCCGCCGTATCGACGATGAGAAAATCGCGGTTGCGGCTCTTCGCCGCCTGCAGCGCGTCAAACGCCACCGCCGCGGCATCCGCGCCCGTGTGGCTGGCGATGATCTCGAGATCGAGTCGCTGCGACCAACTTTTGAGTTGTTCGACCGCCGCCGCACGAAACGTGTCGCACGCGGCCACCACCACGGACTTGCCTTCCTGCTTCAACTTCCACGCCAACTTCGCAGTCGTCGTGGTTTTGCCGGAACCGTTCACGCCGATCATCACGATCACCGTGGGAACTTTCGACGTGGCGGAAGCAGCGACGTCGAGATTGCCCTCGCTGCCCGCCAAGACCCGCTTCAACACCGCCGCCCCGATCTCCGCCGCCTGCCGTCCCTGCAGCTCCTTGTCCTTCCCGTAGGCCTTCTTGATCTCGTCGAGGATCTCCGAAGTCGTCTCCACGCCGAAGTCCGCCGTGTAGAGCGCCTCCTCCAATTCATCGAGCGACGCCGCATCGATCTTCCGCCCGCCAAACAACCCGCGCGTCTTCTGCGCGATCGCCGAGACCGTCTTCGACAGCCCGTCTTTGAATTTCTTGAAAAGCCCGAACATGGATTAAAGGCCCACGGAATACACGGACTACTCAGAAACAATCCCCTTCCGTGTATTCCGTGGGCAAAATCCGCTACTCCGCCTTCCGCGCATCGCGCCCGATCTGATCCTTCAACCGATCGAGAATGCCGTTGATGAACCGTTTCGCGTCCGCATTCGAAAACTGCTTCGACAAATCGATCGCCTCGTTGATCGACACCACCGGCGGGATGTCCTTGCGATAAATCATCTCGAACATCGCCAACCGCAAAATCGCCAGATCGATCTTCGCGATCCGGTCGAACTCCCAGTTGTGCGCGAGCCCCTTGATCCGCGCATCGATGTCAGCGACGTGCTCGATCACGCCATGGATCAGCTCCTCGCCGAACGCGTAGTGATCGCGCGGCTGCTCCATGTTCTCGAAAAACACCCGCAGGTCCTCCGCGAGATTCTTCGGCGCGTTCATGCTCCACGCGAAAAGATACTGCAACGCCGCGACGCGCCCATCGCGCCTCTGCGCAAATTGTCCTTTGCTCATCGGAAAATCCTTTTCTTCAACGCCGCCATCTCCAGCGCCGCCGCCGCGAACTCCGCGCCACGGTCGATCCGCCCGCGACACCGCTCCTCCGCCTGCTTCCGCGTATTCGTCACGATCACGCCGTTGATGACCGGCACGCGCGTCGCGAGTGCCACGCTCTGCAACGCCTGCGACACGCTCTGCCCCACCATCTCGTGATGCGACGTATCGCCGCCGATCAAAACCCCCAACCCGATCACCACGTCGCGCTTCCCGCTCCGCGCCAGTTCGCCCGCCGCCCACGGCACTTCATGCGATCCCGGCACGCGCACGACTTCGATCCGCTTCTCCTTCACGCCCGCCGCGCGCAGCCCTTCGACCACGCGACCGAGCAGCGCATCCACGAGCTCCTCATTGAAACGCGCCGCCACGATCCCCACGCGAAACGCGGAACCGTTGACGACCTTCTCGCTTGGCGCAGCCAGACTCATGAACCCGCTATCGACTAACCCAACCCAGCTTTCCGCAATCCAAATCTCTCCCCGCCATTGAAGCCCTGCGCACGAGCGCAGGGCCGCTTTGAAAATTGAACCTTCCCTGAAGCTTGGATCTTGGTCCCTGGAGTTTCTACAGGCCCACCTGCTCCACGATCTCCAACCCATACCCATCCAACCCCACCACGCGCCGGTTGCTCTTCGACAACAACCGGATCTTCCGCAACCCCAACGCCGCCAAGATCTGCGCCCCAATCCCGTAGTCGCGGAAACTCATCGGCGGCGGCGCCTCCCCCGGCTTCGCGATCAACCGCTTGATCAACTCCGCTCCGCCGTTCGCGTGCTCCATGTAAAGCACCACGCCGCGCCCCGCCCGCGCCACCGTCTCGAGCGAGCCGATCAGCGACGCATGCGTATCGAGCCCTTTCATCCGGAACACATCGCCCAACAAATTCTCGCTGTGCACCCGCACCAGCGTCGGCTCCGGCCCCAGCGAGCCCATCGCCAGCGCCAGATGATGACGATTGTCCAGCTTGCTGCGAAACACATGCAGCACGAACTCGCCAAACTCCGACGGAAACGGCCGCGTGCACACCAGCTCGATCAAATTGTCCCGTTTCGCCCGATACTCGATCAACTGCGCGATCGAGATCATCTTCAGCCCAAACCGTTTCTTGAACTCCTCCAACTGCGGCAGCCGTTGCACCGTGCCGTCGTCGTTCACCAGCTCGCACAACACGCCCGCCGGCGAAAGCCCCGCGAGTTGCGCCAGATCCACCGCCGCTTCCGTGTGCCCCGCCCGCTCGAGCACGCCGCCCGATTTCGCCCGCAGCGGAAATACATGCCCCGGCTGCACCAACTGCTCCGGCCGCGACTCCGGATCCGCCAAGATGCGAATCGTCTGCGTCCGATCGTGCGCGCTGATCCCCGTCGTGATCCCGTCCGCCGCGTCCACGCTCACCGTAAAATCCGTCCGCTGCACTTCGCGATTCTGCTGCACCATCGGCCCCAGCCCCAACCGCCTTAACTGCGGATCCACCGTCGGCACGCACACGATCCCGCTGCAATAGCGGATCATCATGTTCACCGTTTCCGGCGTCGCCTTCTGCGCCGCCATGATCAGATCGCCCTCGTTTTCGCGATCTTCGTCATCCGTCACGATGATCAATTTCCCCGCCGCGATATCCCCGATCGCCGACTCCACCGAATCGAAGGAAGGATGCGTAGAAGCCGAAGACATGCCCCGCGAAACTCACCAGCCCCCCCGTCGCTGTCAACAGACGGGCCGGCCACTCCAATTCCTCACTCCGCCGCAAACTCCACGTTATGCGTCTCCACCGGATCGTCGTTCCCCTCGACGAACAGCGCGATATACACCCGAAACCGATGCGGCGGCCGAATCACCTTCGCCGACGTCAACGACTTCCCGTCGCCCGCCGGATTCAGCACCACCCGCTCGTCGCTCGGCTGATACCGCACCGGCCAACGCAGACTCGCCCGCACCACGTCCGCCTTCGCCGGTTTCTTCTCCGCATCGTAGAACGACAGCACGAATCGGCCGCCCACGAGATTGAGCCCGAGATACCCGCCCGCCGGCCGCGCAATCTCCACACCTTCGATCTTCGCCGGCGTCCCGCCCGCGTCCGCGGCCTGCCCCGTCGCGCCCATCGCACCCACGCCCGCCGCCAAACAAACGAAGATCGCCACGCACCAACCGGGAAATTTTCGCATGCCCCACCCTGTTCCATCCCTCGCCCCGCCGCAAGCGAGGAGCCAGCCCCCCCTGCTTTGCGCGCTCTGCACTCTTTACGGTTTATTCCCTTCCCTCACTTCCGCCCCCGCCGAATCTCCTCCTTCAACGCCTTCCACCGCGCCAGCCGGTCCGCGATCTTCGCCTCCCACCCGACCGGCTTCGGTGTATAAATCGTCAGCGGTTTTTCGAGATAGTCGTCGCCCGAAATATTCTCCGGATAATCGTGCGAATACTTGTAGCCTTTCCCTTGACCGATCCGCTTGTTCGCCTGACCGCTCTTGCTCCGCAGCGCCGCCGGGATCGTCTGCACCGGCGCCGACTTCAACGCCGCATGCGCCTCTCCCAGTGCCATCGTCGCCGTGTTACTCTTCGGCGCCGTCGCGATATACAGCGTCGCATGCGCCAGCGTCAGCTCCGCCTCCGGTAGCCCGATAAAATCCACCGCATGATGCGCCGCGACCGTCAGGGGCAACGCCTGCGGATCCGCCAGCCCCACATCCTCGCTCGCCAGAATCACCAGCCGCCGCGCGATGAACCGCGGGTCCTCCCCGCCCGCCAACATCTTCGCCAGCCAATACATCGCCGCATCCGGATCGCTGCCGCGACAGCTTTTGATGAACGCCGAAATGGTGTCGTAGTGCTCATCCTCGTCCGCGTCGTAACGAATCCGTCGCTCACGCGCAAAAACCTCCAGTTCACTCGCCGTGATCTCCCCGCCCTCCGGCAACCCCAGCACGAGCACTTCCAACGCATTCAGCGCCCGCCGCAGATCGCCGTCACACAGCACCGCCAGATCCGCCAAAATCTTCTCATCCGCCGTCACGCGCCGATTCCCCAACCCGCGCTCCGCATCCGCCAGCGCCTGCTTCAACACGCCTGCCACCGCCTCCGTCGACAACGGCTCCAGCCGAAACAAGTGGCTCCGCGATAGCAGCGGCGGGTTCACATAAAATCCCGGATTGTGCGTCGTCGCACCGATCAGCCGCACGGTCCCTTCCTCCACATCCGGCAGCAGCAAATCCTGTTGCGACTTGTTGAACCGGTGCAGCTCGTCGATGAACAGAATCGTCGCGCTGTCCGGCATTCTCCGCGCCGTGGCCAAAATCTCCCGCAGCTCCGCCACGTTCGACATCACCGCATTCACGCGCACGAAGCGGCTGTTCGTCTCCCGCGCGATCGCCTCCGCGATGCTCGTCTTCCCGCACCCCGGCGGCCCGTAAAACAACAGCGAGCCGAACCGGTTCTGCGCCACCAGCCGCGGCAACAAACTCCCCTGCTTCAGGATGTGAGCCTGCCCCACGACCTCGCTCAACCGCCGCGGACGCATCCGCGCCGCCAACGGCTGATGCGCCGGCTTCCGCTCCACCCGCGCCGGCGAAGGCGCTTCCGCAAAAAAGTCCGTCTGATCCGCAGTCGACATCGAGAAACGCCCACTAAAGCCCACCACGCGCCCAAATCAAAACCAACCACGAAGGAACACGAGTCACCCCAAGGCCTCCACCGCGCCTCTCCTCGTGTCCATTTGTGTCCATCCGTGGTAAAGATTAATGTTCATTTCTGGCATTTAGCCGTTTGAACATCGCTGCATGTCCAGCCGCAGCCTCGGCCACCGTGCGCCCTTGTTGTGGCTGGTCATCCCCCTGATCGCCGGCCTCGCCGCCGCCCGCATCCGCGATTTTGCCCCGCCGTCCGTCCTCCTCGCGCTCGCCGCGACCGCCGCCACGATCGCCTTCACCACCATCCGCCACCCCGGCCGGCTTTTCCGCATTGCGCTCACCGCGTCGATGTTCTTCGCCGGCATGGCGAGCTACACGCTCCACCGCCCTCGCATCGCCGATTGGGATCAACTCCCGCCCCGCGAAGCCCGCGTCTCGATCGCGGTGCAACGCATCTTCCCCCAACTCGAACCCCATCGCGCCAGTGGTCTCGGCCGCATCGTTTCCGCCGACGCTCCCCTCGACGAACTCGTCGGTCAGCGCGTCTATTTCTCTCTCACACTCCCACCCCGCACCACGGCCCCCATCCGCACCGCCGTCATTTCCGCTCGCGGCGTTCTCGCCAGCCTTCCGCGCGATCCGGAGCCGAACTCCTTCGACGGCTACCTCGCCGACGCCGGCGTGAACTTCCGCCTCTCGCGGGCCCGCCTGCTTTCCGAAGAACGCCCCCCTTCCGCTTACCACCGGTTCTGCGACCGACAAGCCCGGCGCTTCGCCGCGATCCTCGGCGCCGGCGTCGAAACCAAGCGCCCCGAACTCGTCGGCGTTCTCCGCGCCATGCTCCTTGGTCGCAGCGACGAACTCACCGACGAACAGGACACGCTCTTCCGGCAAACCGGCACGATGCACGTATTCTCGATCAGCGGCCTGCACATCGCCGTCATCGCCGCCGGTCTGCACGCGCTGCTGCTGCTCCTGCGACTCCCCCGTCTGCTCCAATTCGTCATCGGCCTCGTCGCGCTCTGGCTCTACGTCGATATCACCGGCGCCGCTCCCTCCGCCGTGCGCGCGTTCCTCATGGTCGCGCTCGTCCAGACATCCCTCGTCCTCCGCACCCCACGCAACCCCATCGCCGCGCTCACGGCCTCCGCGCTGCTCGTGATCCTCGTCGCCCCGCTGCAGGTTTTCAGCGCCAGCTTTCAACTGAGCTACGGCATCGTCGCCGCCCTCCTGCTTCTCGGCCTACCGCTTTCCGATCGCCTGCAGGAAAAATTCGCCCTTTTCCGCGATCTGCCGCCCGTATCCTGGAACTGGATTCACCACCTGCTGGCCGCCGCCTGGCGCGGCACGCTCGCCGCGCTCTCCCTCGGCATCGCCGCCTCGCTCGTCAGCGCGATCGCCGGCGTGATGTTCTTCGAACTCTTCACGCCGGGCTCCCTCGTCGCGAACCTCTGGCTCATCCCCGCCTCCACCGCCGTCATCCTTACCGGCTTCATCTCCCTGCTCTGCGGCCTGACCGGCTTCACCTTCGGCAGCGAAATCGCCAACCACGCCGCGGCCCTCCTGCTCTGGCTCATCGATCAAGGGGTTCGTCTCTTCGCCGCCCTCCCCGGCGCATGGCTTGAAGCCACCTTTCGCGCATCGTGGATCGGCACCGCGACCTTCTGTCTTCTTCTCGCCACGATGGCCGCCGGCTACGCCCACGGCTGGCGCGGCTGGGCCCGCGGTTTCTGGCCGCCCGTCGCCTTCGTCGCCCTCGCCCTCCTCCTCGCCGTCCGCTTCCCCTGACACCCCGCGTGCGGAAAGATGTCGCAATTGCGACATCTTTCCGCACCGCCCGCGCCGGCTTGTTTTCTGGCGTGTCTTTCGTGTGTTTCGTGCTTCAACCCTCTCCCCTATGAAAAGCGCCTACGAACTCGCGATGGAACGTCTCGCCAAGTCCGACCCGGACGCCGGCCGCAAGCTCACCGATGAACAAAAGCAGCGCCTCGCGGACATCGATCGCGTCTACCAGGGCAAAATCGCCGAGCGTGAAATCTTCCTGAAGAAGCAGCTCAACGACGCCCTCGCCGCCGGCAACGCCGACGAATATCAGAAGATCCAGCAGCAAATCTCGAACGAGCGCGCCCGCCTCGAGGAAGAGCGCGAGGACGAAAAAGAGCGCGTCCGCCGCGCGAAATAGTTCTTCCGTCCTCCGACGGGAGGCGGCCCGCAGCGTTACGGAGCCGTCTTGGGATCGGCGGGCCGCGTTTCGAACGCGAAATCCGCCACGAGCGCATGATGATCGCTCGCCGGCGTCGGCTTCACCGTATGGCGCAGCGGCTTGAGCGGTGCGTTGTAGAAAATGTGGTCGAGCACGTAGGGCTGGCGCCGCCACGTGACCTCGCTCTGCTGCACGGTCGAAAACCCGATCCGTCCGAATTGCTCGATGAGCGAATCATGACGGCGGACGTTGAAATCGCCGGCGAGAATCGTCGGCAGCTTTGACGCGGCGAGCTGACGCGCGATCAGTTCGCGCTGCTCCGGATGCTCCTGGCTCGAACTGCCGAGCATGAAAAACGCGAGCAGGTGTGTATTGAAAATCTGGATCTCGCGTCCGAGCACGCTCGTGCGCGCGCCGATCATCACGCGATCAGTCGGCGTCGTCTTCTGGCCAAAGAAGTCGAACTCCACCGGCGGCGACGGCAGGTCGAGCCGCGTGCAATGGCGGAGCGGCGTGCGCGAAAAGATCGCGAGCCCGATGCCGAACGGCAGCTCGCGCGGATCGGACCGCGGATACGAAAACCAACTGTCGTAACCGACCAGCGCCTCGGAAAGCCGCGTGAAGTTCGGCGGAGGGTCGGATTGCACGCCGCCGGGCTGGGCCTGCTCCACTTCCTGCAGCAGGATGAGGTCGGCCTCGTGTCGGAGGATTTCCGCGATGGATCCCCCGATGTCGATCGGCGCGCGGTCGGGATCCGCGTCATCCCAGCGCTGGCCGAACTGCATGTTGAACTGGAGAACGCGGAACGTGCTCATGCGACGTAGCGGTCAGTGCGAAACGTCCGCGCCGCCGCCGGCGCGCACGAGATCGCGCGGCACGGGCGTGGTGGTCGATTGAGTGCGACGGAAAATGAAGCGGTTCAGCGTCGCTGTGCCGTTGCGCGAGAGCGACGGCGTGCGGCCGATGCGAACGGCGGCAGCCGAGCTCGAACGCGGTTGGAATTTTTCCACGAGGCCGAAGGTCCGCGTCTCCGCGGAAGCCGGACGGACAGCCGGAGAAGCCTGCGCGCTCCGGCTGGCGGCGGGAGTCGCACGCTCGCGCCGAACTTCCGGCGCGATCCGGGCGTGATCGCGACGGACTGGGGCTGAGGGAGAAATCTCGAAACGCGCCGCGGGCGCGGCAGTCGTGGCGCGCGCCGACGGTGCGCGATGAGGAAACTCGAAACGCCCTGCCTGCTCCGGGGATGACGTCTGGGGCTGCCGCGCTGCGCCGGGAGCGAACTCGGGGTTGCGGCGGCTGTAATCCACTTTGGCCGGATCCGCGACGGCGAAGGGGGCGTTCGCGTGGAGCGCGAGGGCGAGCACCAGGATCGAGCTGAACGGCTTCATGCGCAGCGGCCGCAGGGAAAATGGCACGCGGCGGAGCGGCAACCTTTTACTGACGTGGGTTCAAGCTTTAGCGGGCGTGATCATTCGCCGCAGGCTGAAGCACCGCATCACTCTACTCCGGCTCGGCGGTGCCTTCGACCACCCAATCGCGGGCTTCGGGGACGTGTTGGAAAAAGCCTTTCAACGCGGCGCTGAGATGCTCGGCGTAACGATAATGCGCGCCCATGCCGGTGCGGAGTTCGGCCTCGTAGATGAATTTGTCGGCGTGCGTGCTGTGCTCGAACGGCGTCTGCGCGCCAAGGAGCAGCGAGTAAACGTAAGCTGGCGAACCGCGGCGAAGGAATTCGCGCGTGAGCTCGAGCTGCGACTGCAGCAGCGCGGCATGCGGCGTGCGGTCGATCTCGGGCGGAAGATAAAAACCCGCCTGGATCAGCGGCGTGTAACGATGGCCGGTGCGATGGCGGTTGAGGTCGCGCAGCTCGGCCAGCGCCATGTTGTTCCAGGCGAAGGTCACGCGCATGCGGCGCGTCGCCGTGCCTTGATAACCGTAGCGGTTGGCCCGGTGGCGGAGCGATTCGGCGACCGGTTGCGTTTCCGGCAGCCAGGGCGGCGTCGCGCGGTCGACGTGCACCCAACATTCGTCGGCGAGCGGCGCGGACGAGAGACGTTCGAGTCCGAGTTTCACGCTCGCGGCGAGCTCCTGCTCCGCTTGGGCAGAGTAGGATTTTTCCGCGAAGCTGTGCCGCATGAGGCGCGGCGATTGTTTCAGGAGTTCGTCGCGAATCAGCTTCGCCGCGGCGCGCGCTTCGGGATGCGGCAACGAGTCGAGATGCTTCACCGTGGCCGCCCACATGCGGGAGGATTGGACGAGCCCGAGATTCGTGCGCGTGGCGAACGGGATGAAATAGCGGGCGCGATCGAGCGCGTAATTTTTGCGGAGGCGCGTGACGACCGCGGGTTTCGCGTCGGGCGGCAGGCGAACGAGCGACGGGTTCGTGAGCGCGGCGGCGTCGAGTCGTTCGTATTCGGAGTTATAGGCGGCAAACGCGGCGGCCATCACATCGCACCAGCGGCCGGCAAGGTCGTCCGGAATGCCGAGCTCCTGCGCCGACGGCAGATTCGTCGCCGCCATCGTGATGTAGCGCGTGCTCGACTCCTGGCCATCGGCCATCTGCGCGATCTCGAAGATTTTATACGCGAGCCACATCGACACGTCGTCGAGCGCGATCGCGAGTCCGCCGGTGAGTCCGCCGATCGACGCATGGCCGTAGTCGACAAATTTCAGGATGCGATCGATGGAGGCATCGGGATTGGCGAGATCGACCTTCGCGAGGATTTGTGCGAGGCCCTCGTTGCTGCGCGAGTAGCGCGCAAGGACGGACGCGAGCAACTCGGGCGTGACCTTGGGGAGATCGGCGGCGGTGGGCGGCGGGACGAGGGCGAGTCCGGTGATTCTCATTGCGCGATGAAGGATGGCCGCAAAGAGGCGCCAAAGTCGCAAGAAGGGAATGGCGTCGCAGGCGTGTTGAACGGTTCTACGGCCGTGTCGCTTGACCGCGACAGCGATGCTCCGCTTAGTCTCGCGGCTTTCCCCCACCCCGAGCCGAACAAGCTTCGCGCTCGGCCCACCCCTTTTCGCAAATCGATGAAGCTGCTCACCCTCCCCGCTGCCCTGCTCCTGCTCGTAACTTCGCTTTTCGGCGCGACGGCCGACACGAAAAAGATCGTCTTCATCGCCGGCGCGGCGAGTCACGGGGCCGGTGAGCACGAGCACCGTGCGGGCTGCCTGTTGTTTCAAAAATGCCTCGCGAACGTGCCGGGCGTGGAGGTGAAGGTCTTCACGGAGAACTGGCCGACCAAGCAGGAGAACGGGAAGACCGTGGACGACAACGCGGCGCTCGAAGACGCCGACGCGATCATCCTCTACAGCGACGGCGGCCCCAGTCATCCGTTGCTCCAGGGCGAGCGGCTGGCGTTGATCGATCGGCTGGTGAAACGCGGCGTCGGGCTCGCGCTGATTCACTACGCCGTCGAGCCAACGAAGGAAAAAGGACAGAAGGAGTTCATCGATTGGATCGGCGGCGCCTTCGAAGTCGATTGGTCGGTCAATCCGGCGTGGGCGCCGGAGTTCAAATCGCTGCCCGATCATCCGGTCACACGCGGGGTGCGAAACTTCATGAGCCGCGACGAATGGTATTTCCATCTGCGGTTTCGCGACGGCATGCGAGGCGTCACGCCGCTGTTAAGCGCGGTGCCGCCGGCCAGCACGATGCAGCGCGCGGACGGGCCGCACGAAGGGAATCCGGCGGTGCGCGCGGCGGTCGCTCGCGGCGATCTGCAACACGTGGTGTGGGCGAGCGAGCAGGAAGGACGCGGGCGGGGCTTTGGATTTTCGGGCGGACACTTTCACGCGAACTGGGCGAACGACGATCAGCGCAAGCTGGTGCTGAATGCCGCGTTGTGGCTCGCGGGCGTGGAAGTGCCGGCGAATGGCGTGGAGTCGCACGTGACCGATGAAGACATGAAGGCGAATCTCGACGACAAACCGGACTTCGCCGCCGAACCGCCGCCGACGATCGTGCCGCCGGACATGTTTCGCGTGCCGGAAGGTTTGGAGGTCACCGTTTGGGCGCGCACCCCGATGCTGCGCAACCCGACGAACATGGACATCGACGCCGAAGGCCGCATCTGGATCGCCGAGGGCGTGAACTACCGGCGTCATCAAGGTCGCGAGCCGAAAGGCGATCGCATCGTCGTGATCGCCGACCTGAACAAGAACGGCCGCGCGGACAAAGCATGGACCTTCGTGCAGGAGCCGGACTTGATCGCGCCGCTCGGCGTGTCGGTGATCGATAATCAGGTGATCGTCGCGAACGCACCCGATCTGATCGTTTACACGGACGTGAATCGCGACGGGAAATTCGACCCGCGCGTCGACCAACGAGAGGTGCTGCTGACGGGCTTTAACGGGCGAAATCACGACCATTCGCTGCACTCGGTCACGTTTGGCCCGGACGGGCTCTGGTATTTCAACCAGGGAAACTCCGGGGCGTATTTCACGGATCGGTCGGGAAAGACGTTCCGCGTAGGCAGTCCGTATGATCCGCTCGAGAGCGGCGCGACTCCTCTCTACGGCTGGAAGCCGCAGGACATCGCGGGCGCGAAGAGCGATGACGGCCATGTTTATACGGGCGGCTTCGCGATGCGCATGCAGCCCGACGGCACGAACGTCGAGATCATCGGACACGGTTTTCGCAACAGCTACGAGCAGACGGTGACGTCGTTCGGCGATGTCTTCCAAAACGACAACGACGATCCCCCGGCCTGTCGCACGACCTGGCTGATGGAATATGGTTTCACCGGCTTTTTCTCGAAAGACGGTCAGCGCAACTGGAACGCGGACCGCCGTCCGGGGCAGAGCACGCCGGTGGCCGAATGGCGTCAGGAAGATCCGGGCGTGATTCCGGCGGGCGACGTCTATGGCGGCGGCGCACCCACGGGCATCGTGTTCGTCGAAGGCGACGAGTTGGGGAAGGAATGGCGCGGGCTTCTGATTAGCGCGGAAGCAGCGCGGAACACCTTGTATGGCTATTTCCCGAAAGCGGACGGCGCAGGATACGCGCTGGAGCGGTTTGCGTTCATGACAACGAACGTCGAGGAGGAGTTTGCCGGCGTGGACTTCAAAGGCGGACACCGCTCGATTACGCGCGAGCTGAAAACGCTGTTTCGTCCGGCGGACGTCGCGGTCGGCCCAGACGGCGCGATCTACGTCGCGGACTGGTTCGATCCGCGCGTCGGCGGGCATCAGGACCTCGACGACGAAGTGCGCGGGACGATCTATCGCATCGCGCCGAAGGGATTCAAGGGCGTCGCGCCCAAGCTGGATCTCACGACCACCGAGGGACAGATCGCCGCGCTGAAGAACCCCGCCGTAAATGTGCGCGCGCTCGGCTTCATGAAGCTAAAGGAACAGGGCGCGACCGCGGTGCCGGCGGTGGCGAAGCTCCTCGAGGATGAAAACCCGTATTACCGCGCCCGCGCCGTGTGGCTGCTGGCGCAGCTCGGCGGCGAAGGTGTCGCGAAAGTTGAAGCGCAATTGAAAGCGGAAGACCCGATGATGCGGATCGCCGCGTTCCGCGCGCTGCGCCGGGTGGAGCATCGCGTGTTGGAACATGCGCGCACGCTGGCGAACGACGCATCGCCCGCCGTGCGGCGCGAGGCAGCGCTCGCGATGCGCGATGTGAGTTTCTCCGATTCGAAGGACGTGTTGCTCGCGGTGGCTCGCGGCTATGACGGAAAGGATCGCGCGTATCTCGAAGCGTGGGGCACGGGCTGCACCGGCAAGGAAGTGGAGGTTTACGCAGCGTTGGCCGCGGAGATGGGCGAAGTTGAACCTTTGAAATGGAGTGCCGCGCGCGCGGGTCTGGCGTGGCGGCTGACGCCGGCGGCGGCGGTGGGCGATTTCGCGACACGCGCGAAGGCAAAAGGCCTCAGCGAAGCGGACCGGCTCGCGGCGGTGACGGCGATCGCGTTTGTGCCGACGCGCGAAGCGGCGCTGGCTCTGGTGGACATCGCGGAGCAGGCCGATGGACGCGTGCGGCAGCATGCGACGTGGTGGCTGATGAATTACAAGGACTCGCGTTGGAAGGAGCACGGCCTCGCGGACGAGTTGAAGCGCCGGAAGCTGTATGATCCCGAATCAATCGAGATCAGTGCGATCACCGTGCCGGAACCCGATCGCGGGGCGGAAGCGGCGACCAGCGTGGAAGCGGTGTTGTCGCTCAAGGGCGATGCGACGCGCGGAGCGACGCTGGCGCAGGCGTGCTTGTTGTGCCACCGGATCGGCGACGCGGGCGCGGAGTATGGTCCGACGCTTTCAGGCTTTGCACAGCGGCAGCCGACGGAAGTCGTGGTCCGCGCGATTCTGCAGCCGTCGGCGGACATCGCCTTGGGTTACGCTGGCAGCGAAATCGAGCTGAAAAGCGGCGAGAAAGTGCACGGCCTCGTTCACTCGGCGGGCGATCCGCTGATCGTGCAATCGACCGGTGGTTTCACGCAGATGATTCCGCAGGACCGCGTGAAACAGCGGCGCATGATGGGGCGTTCGCTGATGTTGAACGCGCAGCAGCTCGGGCTCGGCAATCAGGACGTCGCCGACATCGTGGCGTATTTGAAAACGCATTAAGGAACGATCAGCGGCTGACGTAGTGCGGTGCTTTAGCCCGCACTCGTGTTGTTCCCCCTCGCTGGCAAGCGGGCTCTTACGCACGGAGTCCGCTTTGCGTGGGCGTTTTAGTGCGGGCTGAAGCACCGCACCACGAGATCAACGAGCCAGCAGCCAGGCGCCGAGCGGGCCTTGATAGAGGCCGAAGAGAATCGAAAGGAGCGCGAGCGAGCCAAGCGAGAGGCCGGCGGTGAAACCGACCGGCGTGCGCGCGGGGCGCGGATTGACCGGAGCATCGCTCGGCTGCCACGTCTCGAAGAACGCGGCTTTGATCCAACCGAAGTAATAGTAGATCGAAATCACCACGCCCACGATCGCGACGGCAAGCAGGCCGTAGAGTTCGGCGCGGAACGCGGCGACAAAAACGAAGAACTTGCCCATGAAGCCCGCGAGCGGCGGGATACCGGCGAGCGAACCGAGCGCAACGGCGAGGACGGCGGCGAGGAAGGGGTTTTCCTTCGAGAGACCGGTGTAGTGATCGAGCTCCTGATCGGCGTCGTTCGCGCCGGCGAGGTGGGTCATCACGCCGAAGACCGCGAAGGAAGCGATCAAGTAGGCGAAGAGATAGAAGAGCACGGCGCCGACCGCGGTCGGCACGAGCGGCGCGGCGACGACACCGAGCAACAGGAAGCCCGCGTGCGAAACACCAGAAAGGCCGATGAGGCGTTTGACGTTGTTTTGCGTGAGCGCGGCGATGTTGCCGAACAGGATGGTCGCGGCGGCGATCACGGTCAGGACCGTGGTGACCAGCGAGCCGTAAGCGGCGAAGACCGTCATCACCAACGGGAGGAGCATCACGAAACCGGCGGCTTTCGAAGAGACGGCGAGAAACGCGGTCACCGGCGTGGGGGCGCCTTGGTAAACGTCGGGCACCCAGATTTGGAAGGGGAACGCGCCGATCTTGAAGCAGATGCCGGAGAGAACCAAGACGATGCCGACGCTCGCGAGGAAGTTGTCGGGATTCAGCGCGAGGAAGCGCGTGAGGTCGGTGAAGTTCATCGCCGAAGACGTGTGACCTTCGAGCCCGGGGTTTCCGGCGACACCGTAAAGCAGCACGATGCCGAAGAGCAGCATCGACGAGCTCAGCGCGCCCATGACGAGGTATTTCAGACCGGCCTCGAGCGAGAGGGCGTTCGTGCGGAAATAGCTGACGAGGATGTAGAGGCCGACCGTGAGCGTTTCGAGCGCGACGAACAGCAGGAGGAAGTGATTGGCCTGCGCCAGGAGCATCATCGCGCCGGTCGCGACGAGGACCACGTGGTAGAACTCGACGCGCGGGATGATCTGCTTCGCGAGCGCCACGCGGCCGAGGATGCAGGTGAAGATCGACGACAGCAGGAAGAACACGCGCATCGTCTGCCCGCCATAGCCGTGGTGCAGAAGGCCGTTGAAGGTGTCGCGGCCCAGGAAGGACGAATGGAAGTTGAAGGCGACGAACGCGAGGATGCCGATCTGGCCGAGGATGGCGACGGCGCCGATCTGGTCGTGGTGCTTCTTCGGCAGCACCATCTCGAGGACGAGCAGGAAGAGCGCGAGGCAGCCCAGCGCGAGTTCAGGCGCAATGGCGGACCATTCGTTCAGGCCAGCGGCGAGTTTGGCGGCTTCGAGGGTCATTGCAGAAAGAGGAGTCGCCCGCGGAACACGCGAAGGGGCGCAAAATTCTGAGCAGAGGGTTTCATCTCGCGGGCTTTCGCGTGTTTAGCGGGAAGCGGTTTGGACGGCGGCCGCACGCGCGGGGACGACGTCGGCCAGCGCGGCGTTGATGTGGGTCGAAACGGATTTCGGCCAGAAGCCGACAAAGAGAAGCGCGACCAACAGGATGAGCGCGGGCGTCTTTTCGGACCAGCGAAGATCGGTCGGCGGATGTTGCGCCATCACCGCGGTGAATTGTTCGGTCGGTTGACCGAAGAAGACATTCGCGGAGGCACGCAGGCCGTAGATCGCGGAGATGATCACACCGGAGACCGCGAGCGCGGTGACAAGCGGCGAGAAATTCCACAGCGAGACGAAGATCGCGAGCTCGCCCCAGAAGTTGGCGAAGCCGGGAAGACCGATGCTGGCGAACGTCGCGGCGACGAAAAACGCGGCGAGCACCGGCGCTTTCTGCGCAAGGCCGCCCATCTCATCCATCGCGAACGTGTGCGTGCGGTGGTAGATCGACGTCGAAAGGAGGAAGAGCAGCGCGACGGAGAAACCGTGCGCGACCATCATCAGCACCACGCCGCCGACGCCGAGCGTCGTGCCGGCCGCGATGCCGAGAAACGCATAGCCCATGTGCATCACCGAGCTGTAACCGACCATCTGCTTGAGGTCGCGTTGGGCGATGGTGATGAAGCCGACGACGAGGATGTTGCCGATCACGGCGAGCCACGCGAGTGGGCCGGCCCAGTGGAGGGAACCGGCGGGCAGCAGCGGGAGGCCGATTTGGATCAGGCCGTAGAGGCCGAACTTCTTCAGCACGCCGGCGTGCAGCATCGCGTTGGAGCTGGGCGCGGCACCGTAGCCGAGCGGCGCCCAAGTATGCAGCGGCCACAGCGAAACGAGGATGCCGAAGCCGAACATGAGAAGCGCGAAGATGTTGTTCTGCAGCGTCTCGCCGATCGGCTGGGCGGTGAGCGCGGTGCGGAGCGCGATGAGATCGAAGGACTCGGCGCCGCTCTTGACGTAAAGCGCGATCAGGCCGGCGAGGGAGATCATCGCACCGAGGGTGAGATAGATCGTCATCTTCATCGCGGCGTAGCCGCGGTCGCGTCCGCCCCAGACGCCGACCATGATGAACGTCGGGATCAGCGCGAGTTCGTGGAAGAAATAGAAGAAGAAGACGTCGACGCTCGCGAACACGCCCATCAAGCCCGCCTGCATGATCAGGAGGAGCATGAGGTAGATCTTGAGGCGCTCGGCTTGCGATTGGATCGCGTAGAGGCCGGCGGCAAGACCGACGAGACCGGCGAGAACGAACAGCGGGAGCGAGATGCCGTTGAGGCCGAGTTTCAGCGTGATGCCGTAGGCGTCCAAGCCGGTTGAATACGTTTGCAGAAACGCATAACCGGAGTCCTTGGCGACATCGCCGAAGTAGAACCACACGTGCAGCGCGAGCAGCGCCGGGATCGCAAACGCGACGTAGGCGAGCTTGATCGACCAGCGTTTCGGGAGGCCGAGCGCGATGGCGAGGGCCAGCGCGAGCGGCGCAGCGATCGAGACGAGGAGAGGATCGAAGGGCAGATTGCTCATCGCGAAAACGAGGCGGAGACAGCCGGAATCTTTACAGAAGAGAACGAAGGAAACGAAGAGGTGCTCGTGAACGAGCGATCCTTCGTTCCCTTCGTTGCCTTCTGTAGAAACAGATCGAGTTCGGAGATCATCAGAGGACTCCGGTTGCGAACAGCCACAGGGCGACGGCGCCGCCGAGGAACCAGTAGACGTAGACGTTGAGTTTGCCGACGTGCAGCGCACGGGCGCCGAGGCCGAAGAGGCCGACCACACCGGCGAGGCCGCGAATGATCAGGCCGGCGAGGAAAATCTGTTCGAGGAAGTTGAGCAGCATCGCGAAACGCTGCTGCACCTTCGCCACGTAGTAATCGTAGGCGGCGTCGAAGCTGTTCCGGAGCGCGACGAGAGCGTTGAACGTGCCCGGAGATTTCTGCTCGAGAGAATCGGTCGCGGCGGGCTTGTAGAGGAAGAGCGCGGCCAGGGCACCGACGGTCATCACGACAATGCTCGTGACGAGGATGACCGTGTGCGCGGCGCCGTGCGCGACCGGGACGAGCGCGAACACGCCCGAGAAGACATTGGGATAAAAAGCCGTGTATCCGCCCAAGACGGACAAAACCGCGAGCACGACGAGCGGCGCGGTCAGCGTGAGACCGCCTTCGTGCGCGTGCTCGGCGTGTTCGCTGCGCGGGGCGCCGAGGAAGGTGATCTTCCAGAGGCGAACCATGTAGAGCGCGGTGAGGACGGCGACGAAAGCGAGGATCGCGAAGACGGCGGTGTTCTTTTCGTAGGCCAAGAGGAGAATCGCGTCTTTCGAGAAGAAACCGGACAGGAACGGGAAGCCGATGATCGCGGCGACGCCGATCGTGAAGGTGACGAACGTAAGCGGCATCTTCTTGGCGAGACCGCCCATTTTGAAGATGTCCTGTTCATGGTGGCATCCGTGGATCACGGAGCCGGAGCCGAGGAACATGAGCGCCTTGAAGAAGGCATGCGTCGTCAGGTGGAACATCGCCGCGCCCACGCCGGCGGCGAGGAGCACGGAGTGACGGGCGCCATCCGCGTCGTGCGAGACGACCAGCGAGCCGAGACCGAACGCGGCGACCATGTAGCCGAGTTGGGAAAGCGTGGAATAGGCGAGGACCTTCTTGATGTCGCTTTGCACGATCGCGCAAAGCGCGGCGTAGAGCGCGGTCACGGTGCCGACCCACATGATGACGTTGAGGGCGTCGGGCACCATCAGCGCGTTGATCCGGCACAGCATGTAGATACCGGCGGCGACCATTGTCGCGGCGTGGATGAGCGCGGAGACGGGCGTCGGACCTTCCATCGCGTCGGGGAGCCAGACTTGCAGCGGCATTTGCGCGGACTTGCCGACGGCGCCGCAGAAGAGGAGCAGCGGGATCGCGGTGCTCGCGATGGCGTTGCCTTGGGAGAGCTCGGTCAGGCTGACCGTGCCGTTGACCCAGTAGCACATGATGATGCCGAGCAGGAAACCGAAGTCGCCGACGCGATTGACGATGAAAGCCTTCTTCGCGGCGGCGCTGGCGGACGGGCGATCATACCAGTGGCCGATGAGCGCGTAGGAGCTGTAACCGACGAGCTCCCAGAAGATGAACATCATGAAAAGATTATCGGCGAGGGTGATGCCGATCATCGAAAACATGAAGATCGAGAGCCCGCCGAAATAGCGCGCCCTCGACGGATCGTCGCGGAGGTAGCCGAGCGAAAAGACATGCACGCAAAGCCCGACGATACCGACGATCACGAGCATGAGCGCGGCGAGATCGTCGAACTTGATGCCGAGGGAGAGTGAAAACTCGCCGAGCCGCAGCCACTCGAGGGAGGTTTCGAAACGCTGGTTGCTCAACGCGAGATGGATCGAGAATGCGGCGACGATCGTCGCGGCGATCACGGAGAGCGTGGCGGCGATGTTGTGCGCGCGGCGCAGGAAAAGCGCGATGAGCGCGGCCGACGCGAGCGGCAGCAAAAGAGCGATGATGGCGTGCTGAAGCATCGTCATGACTGGAAGACGGGGGTGTCGGGCGCGACCTGCGATCCGGGTTTATCCGTGCTCATCCGTGGTTCAGTTCTTCAGCGTGTTAAGCTGGTCGACTTCGATCGTCTGGCGCTTGCGGAAAAGCGCGACGATGATGGCAAGGCCGACCGCGACCTCGGCGGCGGCCACGGTGAGGATGAAGAACACGAAGACGTTGCCGTCGTTGGTGCCGTTGAAACGCGAGAACGCGACGAGCGCGAGGGTCGAGGCGACGAGCATGAGCTCGAGCCCCATGAAGATCACGAGCGTGTTGCGCCGGATCAGCACGCCGAGGAAGCCGATCGCGAAGAGCAGCGCGCTGAGCACGAGGTAGGTGTTGAGCGAGGCGGCGATCATTTGGCGGCCTCCGCGGCTTCGAACTTTTTGCTGAGCACGATCACGCCGAGCATGGCGATAAGAAGGAGGAAGCCCATGATCTGCACGGGCAGCAGATACGTCGTGAAAAGTTGATACGCGTAGCCCTTGAGCGAGGCGCCGACGGACTCCGTCGTGGCGACCGCGGTCGCGAGCTCGGGCTGCTTGTAGAAGGAGAGAACGCCGACCGCGAGCAGCGCGGCCGCGATGGTGCCGGCGATAACGGCCATGCGCGGGAAGCGCCGGGCGGCCGCTTCCTTCACATTCAGCAACATGATGATGAAGAGGAAGAGCGCGGCGACGGCGCCCGCGTAAACCAAGAGGAGCACGAACGCGAGGAGGTAGGCCTCGAGCATCACAAACAGGCCGGCGACGCCGACGAGCGAGAGCATGAAGCACATCGCGGCGTTGACGGCGTTTTTGTTCAGCACCGTGCCGACGGCCGCGATGACCGTCAGGAGGGCGAAAAGGTTGAACATCAATGTGGCCATGGACGCTGAGGAAGCGGGGATCTCAATGATGATGCTGGGCGGAGGCGGCCTGTTCGGCAGCCTTCTTCTTGTCCCACTTGAAGTGCTTGTCGGGCAGCGTGCCGCCGAGTTCGTAGAGGCGCTGCTTGTTGTTCACCATCTCGGCCCGCGTGTATCCGGTCATCGTATACTGCTGCTGGAGGAAAATCGCCTCCTCGGGGCAAACTTCCTGGCACATGCCGCAATAGATGCAGCGGAGCATGTCGATCTGGAACTCTTGCGGGGCCTTCTCGACGTGCGAGGTCGGCGCGGCCGGATCGATTTCGCCGGGCGTGATGCGGATGGCTTTGGGCGGGCAGACGAACTCGCAGAGCTGGCAGGAGACGCATTTCTCGCGTCCGTTCGGATCCTTCACGAGCGTCGGCACGCCGCGATAGCCGGGCGGGATGTCGGGGCGCTGTTCGGGATACTCGAGCGTCTGCTTCTTGCGGACGAGGTGCTTGAACGTGGTCTTCAGGCCGGCCGCGATCTGCGGCAGGTAGGTGCGCTCGGCGAAGGTGAGCGGTTTGCGTTCGAGAGGGACGACGGCCATGAGCGGAAAGAGGTTGGATCAGCCCGTGAAACACGCGAACAGCCGCGAAAAGCGAGCGAAGCTGTTGGAGAATTGCGCGTTCATTGGCGTGTTTCGCGGGCGGTTATTTCTGAATGAATGCGATCGCGATCGCGTAGAAGAGGAGGTTCGCGATGGAGAGCGGGAGGAGTTTCTGCCAGCCGAGCTTCATCACCTGGTCGTAGCGGAAGCGCGGAACGGTCCAGCGAATCCACATGAAGAAGAAGATCATCGCGAGGGTCTTGAAGAGGAAGATCGCGATCGAAAGCAGACCGGTGAGCAGCGGACTGTCGGTGATACCGAGGAGGTCCGTGATCGTGACCAGCGGCACCCACGGCAGCGGGTTCCAGCCGCCGCAGAAGAGGAGGAGGAACACCGCCGAGCCGACGATCATGTGCGAATACTCGGCGACGAAGAACAGACCCCACTTGAACGCGCCGTATTCGGTGTGAAAGCTGCCGACGAGGTCCGCTTCCGATTCGACCGTGTCGAACGGCTGGCGGTTGGTCTCGGCGAAGAGCGCGGTGAGGAAGATGAACGCCGAGATCGGCATGATGAAGATAAACCACATGCCGCCGAGGAAGCCGGGCTGGCTCTGGAATTCGACGATGCGCGAGAAGCCGAGGGTCGCGTCCTGACCGGGGGCGTTGATCCAGAGGAAGACCGGCAGCACCGAAAGCGTCATCGACAGCTCGTAGGAGATAAGCTGCGCGGAGGCGCGCACGGATCCAAGAAACGGATACTTCGAATTCGACGCCCAGCCGGCGAGAATGAGCGAGTAAACGCTGAGCGAGCTGACGGCGAACACGGCGAGGATGCCGATGTCGATCGGCGCGAGTCCGAGCGGGATCATGCGGCCGAGCGCGTCGAAATAGGCGCCGAAGGGAACGACCGTGACCGTGGTGAGCGCCGGGATCATCGCGAGCAGCGGAGCCGCGATGAAGTAGAACTTGTTCACGTGATCCGGCGTGGAATCTTCCTTGAAGAGCATTTTGCCGCCGTCGGCCATGACGTGGAAGATACCAAGCCGCTGAAGGAAGCGGCCGATAAACGGAATCCACGCGACCCACGGCACGACCGCGCGATTTGGACCGGGGCGGTCCTGCACCCAGGCGGCGACCTTGCGTTCGGCCATCGAGCAGGCGCCGGCGATCGGGAAGATCACCATGATCACGGCCAAGCCTTTGAGGAGTCCTTGGACGATCGGCGGAAGGTTGAAGTAGAGGTCAGCCAGCATGGCGGAAGATCAGAGAGTAGCGGAAGCCGGGAGGCCTTCGTTGCAGAGGGCGAAAAGCTCGCGCTTTCCGCCACGACGATGAAGTAGGAATCTCATGTCGTGGTGCCGGCGGGCGGGCGCGGCGGCGGGACGGAGTTGTCCGCCGGCGGCTGGGGCGCGGCGGGTTTGTAGTGCAGCGTTTCGCCTTCGATGAACGGAAGGCCGGCGTAAGGCGTAGGATCGAGCAGCAGGCCGGTCTCGGGAATGTTCGCGAACGACATCGTGCCGAGTGCGGGGACTTCGGCGCCCAGGAGTTTCCAGAGACCGCCGATGTCGGAGGCGATCGCGGCGGTGTTCGTCGCGGCGGCGAGGAGCTTCGCGAGGACGACGAGGTCGTCGTGCGTGCCGGCGGGACCGGGCACGGCTTTCTGGAATTTCTGAATCCGGAACTGCTGGTTAACGAACGTGCCGTTCTTTTCGAAAACCGTGAGCGTCGGGATCACAACGCGCGCGATCGTCGAGGTGGCGTTGGCATGCGTGCCCAGGTAAACGACGGCGACTTTTCCGAGCTGCTCCGCGGTGAGGCCGGCGGCGGCGAGATCTTCGCTGATCGCAACGACGACCTTGATCTTGCCGGAATCGATGGCGCTCGCGAGCGAGGTGAGTTTCGCCGTGGGCAGCTCCTTGAGGAGGCCCGTGACGAGCGCGCCGCGGACGTTCGGGTTGCGGTCGGCGGAGATGAGGAGCTTGTCGCCCTCCCCCACCCGGCTGACGAGCTGGGTGGAGGCGTTGAGCGCGGTCGCGAGTTTCTTCGTGAGGAATTGTTCCTCGACCGAACTGCGGCCGGAGCCCACAACGGCGATCGCGCCCGCGTTGGCCTTGAAGAGTTCGGCGGCCGCGTTGACGGCCATGTCGATCGTGCTGTCGGCGCCGTTGACCTTCGAGATCGTGAGGCGATCGGGCGACTGGACTTGCTTGTAGAGGATGCGACCGCTGTCGGCCATCCACTCGTCGTTCACCTCGAAGTTGCGGCGCGGCGTGATGCGGTAGATCACACCCTCGCGCGACCAGACGATCGTATTCGCGCCGACACTACTTTCGGTATCGATGCTGTTCGTCTGCTTGAGGAACCAGACGCGCATCTTGAAACGGAAATCCGTCGAAGTGAGCGCGCCGACCGGGCAGAGATCGACGGTGTTGAGCGAGTAGTTGTTCGTGAGCTGCTTGCCCGGGAAGCAGGTCAGCGTCGAGTAGCTGCCGCGATCGATGAAGCCGAGGACGTCGTCCTTGGCGACCTCCTTGCAGAAGCGGATGCAGCGCGAGCAGAGGATGCAGCGTTCGTCGTCGAGCGTGACGCGCGGACCGAGCTGCGTGCGCTTCGGCTTCACGTTCTTCGGCTCGATGTAGCGCGAGTAGCCGCGGCCGTAACCGGTCGCCTGCTCCTGCAGTTTGCACTCGCCGGCCTGATCGCAGATCGGGCAGTCGAGCGGGTGATTGATGAGCAGGAACTCCATCACGCCCTCGCGGCAATCCTTCACGAGCTGCGAGGTCGTGCGGATGTGAAGCCCGGGCGTGGCGTTGGTGCCGCAGCCGATCTGCGGGCGCGGCATCCAGTTGATCTTCTGTTTGCCGGTCGTGGGATCGATGATCGGCGCCTTGGTCGCGGGATCGACGGCGGGCAGGCCCATCTCGATGAGGCACATGCGGCAGTTGCCCACGATCGAGAGTTTCGGGTGATAGCAATAGTGCGGCACGTCGACACCGACGAGACGCGCGGCCTCGATGACGTTCGTGCCTTTCGGCACGGCGACTTCCTTGCCGTCGATGTTGACGGTGACGAGGTCGGGTTTGGGCGGAGCGATCATTTCGGAAAGCGGAGGTGATTAACCACGAAACACACGAAATACACGAAAGGGAGAGCGGGCCTTCGTCGTCTTCGCGTTCATTCGGTTTTCGTGTGTTTCGTGTATTTCGTGGTTAAAAATTTCAGACCAGTTCGAGCGCGTCGGCGGGCTTCGGCTCTTGTTTGGTTTTGTGGTAGTTTTTGAACTCCTCGCCGAACTTCGCGATGAAGCTCTGCGTGGGCCATGAGCACGCTTCGCCGAAGGCGCAGATGGTGCGGCCGGGAATCTGATCGGCGACGCTCTTGAGCAGCGCGGCGTCTTCTTCGCGGGCGTTGCCGTGGACCATGCGCGATGTGATGCGCTTCATCCAGAGCGAGCCTTCGCGGCAGGGCGTGCACTGGCCGCAGCTTTCGTGGGAGTAGAACGCGTTGATGTTGGCGAGCGCCTCGACCATGTTGACGGAGTCGTCCATCACGATGACGCCGCCGGAGCCGCCCATCGTGCCGACCGACGCGAGCGAATCGAAATCCATCGGCACGTCTTCGACGCCCCAATCGTAGTCCACCATCTCGGCGCCGACCTTGCGCTTGCCTTTGTAGCGTTCGCCGAAGCGCATGATCTTCGCCGAGGATCCGCCGGGAATCACGGCCTTGAACTTGCGTCCGGGCAACGGGCCGCCGCAGACGTCGTAGAGCAACTGGCCCATCGTGATCTTGCCGGTCTCGAATTCGTAATAGCCGGGGCGCTGCACGTGTCCGCTCACGCAGAAGATGCGCGTGCCGGTGTTGTTGGGCGTCCCGATTTTCGAATACGCCTCGGCGCCGATCTCCACGATGTGCTTCACGTGGCAGAGCGTCTCGACGTTGTTCACGATCGTCGGGCACTGGTAGAGGCCGAGGACCGCGGGGAAATACGGCGGCTTGATGCGCGGGTTGGCGCGCTTGCCTTCGAGCGATTCGATGAGGCCGGTTTCTTCGCCGCAGATGTAGGCGCCGGCGCCGCGGTGGACGAAGATGTCGCAGGAGTAGCCGGTGCCGAGAATGTTTTGACCGACGAAATTATGGTCGCGGGCCTCCTGGATCGCGCGCTCGAGGATGCGGGCCCCGTGGGGCATTTCGCCGCGGATGTAGATGTAGGCCTGCTTCACGTTGTTCGCGAAGCACGAGATCATCGTGCCCTCGATCAACTGGTGCGGATCCTGGTGGATGATGTAGCGATCCTTGAACGTGCCGGGCTCGGATTCGTCGGCGTTGACGATGAGATAGATCGGCTTGCCGCTCTTCCGATCGACGAGGCCCCACTTCACGCCGCAGGGAAAACCCGCGCCGCCGCGGCCGCGCAGGCCGGACTTCTTCACTTCGTCGATGATCGATTGCGGCGGAAGCGTGACCGCCTTCTTCAACATCTCGTAGCCGCCGTGGCGCAGGTAACACGCGATGTCGTTCGTGTAGCCGGGCTCGTCGATGTGACGGAAGATGATGCGGCGTTGTTCGGGAGCGGGCATGTCGAAGATTTTCGATTTTCGATTTCGGATTTTCGATCGCTCGATCAGCGGCGCTTTGCGGCTTCGGCTTTGATCTGGTCGCTGAGCTGTTTGGCTTTGGCGGTGTCGACGTTCTCGTGGAGCTCGTCGTCGATCAGGACGACCGGCGCGGTGCCGCAGCTCGCGAGGCACTCGACGAATTCGACCGTGACTTCACCGTCGGGCGAAATCTCGCCGACCTTCGTGTTGAACTGCTTTTCAAATTCTTCGCAGGTCTTGTAGCCGCCGCGCAGCGCGCAGGACAGCGTGCGGCAGACTTTGATGTGACGGCGGCCGATCGGCTTCTGCCGGAACATCGGATAGAACGTAACGACGTCGTAAACGTTGATCGGCTGAATCTCGAGCTTGGCCGCGACCCACTCGAACGTTTCCGGCGGAATGTAGCCGACGTCCTCCTGAATCAGGTGCAGCAACGGCAACGTCGCGCTCCGCTTCACGGGGTAGTGTGTAATTACCTCGTCGATACGCTGGAGAGTTTCAGGTTTGAGATTCATCGAACGCTAGAAATGGGTTTCACCACGAAACACACGAAAGAATCTGGGCTTCGGAATTCAGCGGCTCGGACATTTTCGGGTGTTTCGTGTATTTCGTGGTTTCGAAAATTCACCGATCGCACTCGCCCATCACGAAATCGAGCGAGCCCAGGATGGTGACGACGTCGGAGATCAGAATGCCGGTGCAGATCTTCGGAACGATCGACAAATTGCAGAACGAGGGTGAGCGGATCTTCAGGCGGTAGGGCACGCCGCCGCCTTTGCTCACGATGAAAAAGCCGAGGACACCCTTCGGGTTTTCCGCTTCGAAATACACTTCGCCCGGAGGAATCTGCGGCCCCTCCGTCACGATCATGAAGTTCTGGATCAACTCCTCCATCGAGGAGAGGATCTTGTCCTTCGGCGGCGCGAAGATTTTGCGCGCATCCTTCGCATACCAGTCGCCGCCCGGGAAGGTCTTGATGACTTGGCGAATGATCCGGACCGACTGGCGCATTTCTTCGCCGCGGACGAGGTAGCGATCGTAGCTGTCGCCTTTCGTGCCGACGGGCACGTCGAACTCGTATTGTTCGTAGCCGGAGTAGGGCTTGTCTTTGCGCAGGTCCAGCGCGACGCCGCTACCGCGGGCGTTCGGGCCGGTGAGACCGTAGGCGATCGCGTCTTCCTTCGTGATCACGCCCACGCCGACGGTGCGGTCGGTGAAGATCTTGTTGCGCGTCAGGAGCCCGAGAATCTCTTCGAGCGCCGGCAGGAACTGATCGCAGAACTTGCCGACGCGATCGAGCCAGCCGTCGGGGACGTCACGGGTAACACCGCCGATACGCGTGTAGCTCGTCGTGAAACGCGCGCCGGTGAGTTCTTCGAAAAGGCGATAGAGGTGTTCGCGCTGATTGAGCGAGAGCACCAGCACGGTCCACGCACCGACATCGAGACCGAACGCCCCGAGGCCCATCAGGTGCGACGAGATGCGCGCCATTTCCGCGGTGATCACGCGAATCGCTTGGCAGCGCGGCGGCACTTCGAGGCCCGCGAGTTTCTCGACCGCGATCGCGTAAGCCATGTTGTTGGCCAGCGGCGCGAGGTAATCCAACCGGTCCGTGTAGGGCACGAACTGGTTGTAGGTCATGTTCTCCGCGATCTTCTCGTCGCCGCGGTGGAGGTATCCAATAATTGGATCCGCCTTGGTGAGGATCTCGCCGTCGAGCTCCATCTGGATGCGCAACACACCATGCGTCGATGGGTGTGACGGCCCCATGGAAAGCGACATCTTTTCGCCCACCACATCCTGATCGGGCTGCGCGGGCGAGCCGACGCCGGCCTGTTGGGCGGTGGCGATGCGGGCGGCGGATTCGGAAACGTTGAGTTCGGTGGCCATGTTTGCGCTCAGCGGTCGGCGATCGGGATCAGTTCTTCGGTTTCTCGACGCGCTCGTTCCAGCTCTCGTCCTTCGCGCGCGGCTCGGCTTCGGTGAGGTTGATCTCACCCGGCGAGGCCACGAACGGCCCGCCCATCATCGGCGCCGGGATCACCGGCGTCTTTGTCGTCTCGTAAATCTCGGGGTCCGGCAGCGGCGTCTCGACGCCCGCGAGCGGGAAGTCCTTGCGCAGCGGCCACCCCGGATAGCCCTCCCACATCAAAATACGGCGAAGGTCGGGGTGGCCGACGAATTTGATCCCAAACATGTCGTAGCACTCGCGCTCGTGCCAGTTGGCGCCGGGCCAGAGACCCACCACGCTCGGCGCGGACGGTTCGGCATCGTCGAGGCAGTCGGATGCAACGCGGAGGTATTCGCCGCGAGCGATCGAATAGACGTGATGCATCACCGTGAAGCGCGGCGAAACGCCTTCGCTCCAGTCGACCGCGGTGACGTCGGCAAGATGATCGAATCCCAGCGTGTCACGCAGGAACGTGAGCACGGCGACCACGTCGGCTTGCGGAACATTGATCGCGGGGTGATCGCTGCTGGCGCGATCCGTCACCTGCGGGAAACGTCCCTTGATCTGGGTAACAGCGTCGGCGACGGCGGTCATGGCGCGAATGAGCGGGGAGTCGATCGCGGCGAGTGAAGCGCGAAGCCGACCGTGAAGGCGGCTCCGTCGCGGCGCGCCCCAACGGACGCTCGGGACTCTGGACTCTCGACTGTTGGCTGCATGGTCACGCTGAAGCTTTGAAGAGTTCTTTGGCCGCGGGTTGGCTGCGGATCTTGGCCTGCAGCTTGATGATCGCGTCGATGATCGCCTCCGGGCGCGGCGGGCAGCCGCTGATATAAACATCCACCGGCAAAATCCGGTCGACGCCCTGCATGTGCGCGTAGCTGCGATACATTCCGCCGGAGCTCGCACACGCGCCCATCGCGATCACCCACTTCGGCGCCATCATCTGGTCGTAGATGCGGCGGACTTGCGGCGCCATCTTGTAGGTCACGCTGCCGGCGACGATCATGCAGTCCGATTGCCGCGGCGAGAAACGCATCACTTCGGCGCCGAAACGCGAGATGTCGAACCGGCCATTGCCCACCGCCATCAACTCGATCGCACAACACGCCAAGCCCATCGGCATCGGCCAGATCGAGTTCGTGCGGATCCAGTTCACCACGGCATCCGCCTTCGAAACAATGATGCCACCCTCGATCTGGCTCTGGTAGGCGAGTTCTGTGTTGGAAGAGACCATCGGGTTAGTGGATGTGAAGAGAGAAAATCCCCCGAAGGGTTGTTTGCCAGCCCACCCCGCGCAAGACGGTTTTGGAAAAAGTTGCCGCACTCACAATCGCTATCTCACGGCGACAACTCGGCTTCGGGAATTTCCCGACCGATCCGTGTTCTCAAGTGAGCGCACTGGACGACTTCTCCCGCCCCGATCCGTCTCTACGACTGCGCTGGTTCCTCCTTCGGAAATCCCCAAAACCCCACCTCAGCCAAGACCTGCATTCCGCATGAATGCCCTCCCCGCCCGCCTCCTCGCCACCGGCCTCTGGATCGCCATCTTGTTGTCCGGCAGCGTCGCCCCCGCCGCCCAGCCGACGCTCGCCGCCACGCCGTTCGACGCATCCGGAATCTATAAAACCGGCCAAAAAGCGGGATGGACCCTCACGCTTTCGTCCGCCGAGTCCGACGCGCCCGCCTTCACCTACACCGTCAAGAAGAACAACTTCGACGTCATCGCCTCCGGCCCGATCCATTTTTCCAACGGCCGCGCCACCCTCGAAACCACGCTTCACGAGCCGGCCATGCTCTACGTCGAGGTTCAGCCCGTCGACGCCGCTGAAGCAAAAGATGGCGCCGAAACGCCCGGCCGACTCGTGCTCGGAGCCGCCATCGCGCCCGAACAGATCAAGCCCGCCGAACCCGCGCCGGACGACTTCGACGCGTTCTGGCGTTCGAAAATCGCGCTCCTCCATGAGATCCCCGCCAACCCCGTTTTGAAGCCCGGCGACAGCGGCGTCGAAGGCGTCGACTACGCCACGCTCACCCTCGACAACATCGCCGGCGCCAAAGTCTACGGTCAGCTCGCGAAGCCCGCCCGCGACGGAAAATTCCCCGCCATGCTGCTCCTGCAATGGGCCGGCGGTCCCTACCCTCTTCAAAAATCCTGGGTCACGGATCGCGCCGCCGCGGGCTGGCTCGTCCTCAATATCGAACCGCACGACGTTCCCGGCGACATGCCGCCGGAATTCTACGCCGCGCTGCCCGCCCTGATTCGTCGCTACAACACGATCTACAACGACGACCGCGACCGAAACTACTTCCTGCAAATGTATATCGGCGCGTATCGAGCCGCGGACTACCTCACCAGCCGGCCCGATTGGAACGGCGAGATCTTCCTCGTCACGGGCACCAGCATGGGTGGACAACAGAGCCTCGCGGTCTGCGGTCTGCATCCGAAACCCACGCACATGATCGTGCACGTGCCCGCCGGCGCCGAAGCCAACGGCAATCTTTTCGGCCGCACCGCCGGATATCCGAACTGGGACAGCAAGAATCCCCGCGTCGCCGCCACCGCGCGCTACTTCGATACCGTGAACTTCGCCCCGCGCATCCGCGCGACGTCCCTCGTGTCGATGGGTTTTTTGGATACGGTCTGCCCGCCCGTCGGCATCTGGGCCGCGTTCAACCGGATTCCCGCCGCCAAGGAGGCGGCGCCGCTTCCCACCGCCGCGCACAATCACCAGTCGACGGCGGAACAACAACGCGCCTTCACCGATCGCGACGAAGCCTGGCGCGCCGCCCTCGTGCGCGGCGAGGAACCGCGGCTTCTCGCGCTCAACGCGTCCGCTGTCGCAGCGCGGTGACGTTTCGTTGCGCGTTCTCCCGTGCGGCGCCCATGTGCCGCATCCATTTTCTCACTACGGCGCTCGTATTGATTGGCGGGCGCGCGCGTTTTGCGTCACCCTCGGCGGCATACAGCCCATGAAGCCCCGGATCACGCAAGCTGATGTCGCCCGCAAGGCCGGCGTCCACGTCACCACCGTTTCCCTCGCTCTTCGCAACAGCCCCCGTCTCCCGCTCGAAACCCGCAGGAAACTTCAAACCCTCGCCCTCGAACTCGGCTACCGCCCCGATCCCGACCTCAGCGCGCTCGTCGCCTACCGCAAAAGCATCCGGCGCACCAAACAGGTCTCCACGCTCGCCTACGTCACCTGCGCCGGCGGCCGCTGGGATTGGAAAAACGCGCCGGCTCACGCCCGGTTTTTTCACGGCGCCTCCTTCCGCGCCCCGCAGCTCGGCTACCAGCTCGAACACTTCTGGCTCGGCGAGCCCGGCCTCACGCCGCGCCGGCTCAGCGACATCCTTTTTTCGCGCGGCATCTCCGGCATCCTCTTCGCCTCGCACTGGGCCTGCGATCGCAACCTGCGGGAGATGAACTGGCCCAATTTCGCCGCCGTCGCGATCGATCCGCTCCCCCAGCTCCCCACGCTGCACACCGTCACCAACGACCAGCGGCTCATCATTCAAACCGCCGTCCGCCGCGTGCGTGCCGCCGGTTACCGCCGCATCGGTCTGGTCATGCCGCATTGGTGGTCGGAAATCGGCAATCTCGCCTGGTCGGCCGGCTTTCTCGCCGAACAACTGAAATTCCCGGCCGAGGAGCGCATCCCGGTTCTCTTCTACGGCACCGAAGCGGTCGCACCCATCCAATCCGATCTCGCCGTGCCCGAACCCGAATTCGCGAAATGGATCGCGGAACATCGACCCGAGGTGATCGTAAGCTATTCTCCTTTCGTCCTGCCGCGGTTGAAAGCGATGGGGCTGGAAACCCCGCGCGACGTCGCATTCGTCGACATCTTCCTCGAAAACGAAACCGGTGCCATCGCCGGCATTCGCCAAAACTGCGAGCGCGTCGGCGAACTCGCGGTCGAGGTGCTCGCGAGTCAACTCCAGCAGCACACGCTGGGCCTGCCTTCGCTTCACACCACGACGCTCGTCGACGGCACTTGGTGCGACGGCGCCTCGCTGCCGCCGAAAACCTGAACGTTTTTCGCTGCAACTTCCCGCCCGGGCGTAAGACTCGCCGCATGCGTTCCGCCCTGCGCGTGCCGCCCCGCCTCGTCCTTCTTCTCGCTTGCGCCGGCATTCTCGCCGCCGGTGGTTGTCGCCGCCCGCCGGCCGCCTCCGAAAACGCCGGCGCGCCTGCGCGCCGCGCCGCGCCCGTTTCCGCGCTCGACCTCCTCACTCCGCAGGAGATCAGCGCGCCGTTCACGCGCCCGCCGTGGATCGCCCATGTCCGACCGGTCGATCTCGATGGCGACGGTCTGCTCGACGTCCTCGCGTCCGAAGCGCAGGACAACCAGATCCTCTGGTTCCGTCAGACCTCCCGCGGCGTATTCGAAGAAAAGATACTCGCCGGCAATCTGCGCGCTCCGGTGCATTCCGAGGCCGTCGACATCGACGGCGACGGCGATCTCGACGTCGTCGTCGCCAGCATGGCCGTCGTTTTCCCGCACAACGATCGCGTCGGCACCGTGTTCATCCTCGAAAACGACGGCGCGCAAAACTTCACGACTCGCACCATCCTCGAAAACACCTCGCGCGTCGTCGACGCGCAAGCCGCCGACCTCAACGGCGACGGCCAGCTCGATCTCATCCTCGCCCAGTTCGGCTACGATCAAGGCGAGGTCTCCTGGCTCGAACGCACCGGCCCGTGGGAATTCCGCCGTCACGTCCTCCTCGAGCTTTCCGGCGCGATCAATGTCTGCATCGCCGACTTCAACGGCGACGGCCGCCCCGACATCGCCGCGCTCATCTCGCAGCAATGGGAGGAGGTTTACTATTTCCAAAACGAAGGCGGCGGCCGCTTCACCCCGCGACGCATCTGGGGCTCCACCAACGAAGACTACGGCAGCAGCGGTCTCTCGGTCGGCGACCTCAACCGCGACGGCCGACCCGACCTCGTGTTTTCCAATGGCGACGGCTTCGGCCCCGCCGCGACCCCCGGTCCGCGTCCATGGCACGGCTTGCAATGGTTCGAAAATCTCGGCGACGGCAACTTTCGCCATCGCCGCATCGGCCCGCTGCCCGGCGCCTATAGCCCGATCGTCGTCGACCTCGACGGCGACGGCCATCCCGACGTCGTCGCCTCGGCCGCGTATTCGGACTGGAACAACAAAAATCGAAACGTGGTTTCGCTCATGTGGTTCAAGAACGATGGCCGCACGAATTTCGAACCGCACATCCTCGCCCGCGAGCCGAAGGACCTGATCACGCTGGCCGCCGGCGATTTCGACGGCAACGGCCGCCCGACCCTCGTGACCGGCGGCTTCTACATCTATCCTCCGTTCGACAACATGGGCCGGATCACCCTCTGGCGCCTCAAACAGTAACGCGCCGCTCCGCCTCCATCGCTCGCTCCCATGTCCCGGAAACTTCTTTTCGCTCTCGTCGCGTTCATCGCCCTCGCCGCCGCTGGCGCCGGCTGGTGGTGGCACACCACGAGCGCACGCCTCGACACCGTCCTCGCCACCCTGCCGGCGACGCCGGATCTCGCCGACGCCGCCCCCGTCCTTCGCGAAGTCGTGAACGACGCCGACAAGCGCGCCCGCACCCGCGGCACCGCACGCGACGGCCTCGTCGAACTCGCGCGCGTGTATCACGCCAACGGTTACCTCGACGAAGCCATGGCCTGCTACGTCGGCCTCGCGCAGCTCGAGCCTGCCGAACCGCGCTGGCCGCATCTTCACGCCACGATCCTCGCCGGCTTCGGCGAAATCGATCCCGCGATCGAACTCTGGCAGCGCGTGGTGAAACTCGCGCCCGACTACACGCCCGCCGCGCTCCGGCTCGGCGACAGCCTGCTCAAAGCCACCCGCATCGAGGAGGCCGCCGCCACCTACCGCGCCGTGCTGGAGCGCAACCCCGCCGAACCCTACGCCCTGTTCGGCCTCGCGCGCATCGACTACGAAGCGGGGCGTGACCGCGCCGCCCTCGAACGCATCGAGCGGGTCGTCCAGCTCACCAATTTCCAACTCGGCTACGATCTCATCGTCCACCTCTACGAACGACTCGGCCAGCGCGAGCGCGCCGACGCGATTCGCGGAACCCAAAAGGCCTTCGGCGCCCATCGCGATCCGCCCGATCCGTGGTATGACGAACTCATCGAGGCCTGCTACGACCCTTATCGCCTCGCGCTCGCCGCCGGCGTTTCCGATCGCAACGGCGACCCCGCCACCGCCCTGCTTCTGCTCCGGCGCGCACTCGAACTCGACCCGAAGGACGTCTCGACGCGCTTCCAACTCGGCACCCTCGCCGCGCGCCAGGGCGACGTCCGCACCGCCCGCGAACAGCTCGAACGCTGCACCGTGCTGGATCCTTCCTTCGCCGATCCTTGGGCGCACCTCTCCGCCCTGCACGAACGCCAGGGCGATCAAGTCGCCGCCGATCGCACGCTCGCCGCCGGCCTTCGCAACTGCCCGCAATCGCCCGGCCTTCACCTCATGCGCGCGCGCCGTCTCAAGGCCACGGGCCGCATCGACGAAGCGATCAACGAATACAATCTCTCGATCCGCTATCGTCCCAACGAGCCCGACGCCTACATCGAACTCGGCAATGCGCTCATCTCCGCCGGTCGCGAAGCCGAAGGCATCCAACAAATGCGCCTCGCGCTCGAAACCGATCCCGCCCATCCGGTCCTCCTGATGGTGCTCGCGCTGAACGCGATTTCCCGCGGCGACGAAGCCGAAGCTCGCATCTGGATGGCACGCGTCGCCGATCAGCCCCGCGTTCCCCGCGAACATGCCGCCCGCTTGAACCAAAGCTTCCGCGAAAAATTCGGCAAACCCTGGCGCCCCTAGCGCCCCCCACCTCAGTCCGCGACCATCATCACCCGCTCCCATGCGGGAGCCTGCTCGCAGGCGATCCTCACGGCGAGAGCTCCAACACCCCCGCCGTCGTCCCGGAAATCTCTCGTGTCGTTGTCCGCCCGTCGGGCCAGCGAACGAATAGCCGTCGTGGCGTAGTCGTTTCCGGATACGCAAAAAACGCCGCCGCCGCCGATTGGCTGTAATAGCCGGAGCCCGCGTGCAATTCCTGCAACTGACGCGACCCGTCGGCGAATTCGAGCGCAAGCTGCGCGCCGATCCCCGTCGGGTTTCCCGCCGCGCCCCGCAACCGCACCTGGAGCGACTCACGCCCGACGACGCCGCCATTTCTCCACGCGATCGTCGTTCCGTTGTTTCGCGTCGTCAGAAAGTCCGTCCATCCATCGGCGTCGAAATCCAGTCGCACCAGCGCCTTCGCGTCACCCGGCACGACAAGCCCGCTGCGATGCGGCGGCACGACTTCGAAGCCGCCGCGACCGTCCCCACGCAGCCACTGGCTCACGCCGCCCGCGAACGGCCCGATCCCCGCGATCGGCGCAAACGAGTTCTGCACCGCATAGATGTCCTGATGGCCGTCCCCGTCGAAGTCCCCGGTGACGATTCCTTGCAGCGGCGCGATCTGCGCGATCCTTGGCAGCGGCACGAACCGATACCGTCCGTCGGTCGCGCTCAGGAACACGCCACTCTGAAGCTGCGTCGCTTCGTAACGCTGCGCCGTCGCCAGTCGCTCCGCGCCCACGATATCCTCGATCGAAGCCGCCGCATACGCGTCGTTTTTCGGAAACTGCCGCGCGACCGACGGAAGCCGCGCACTCAATTCCGAACGCGACCGAAGTGGACGCAGCCGACCGTCCTCCTGCCGCGCTTCGATGATCTGAAACGCCCCGCTGCCGCCAAACCGGCCGTAAAACAAAACCGCCGGCGCGACATAGGGCGTATTCAGTCCGACATTACCCGCGACAAAATCCATGCGGCCGTCCCCGTTGAAGTCGGCGCTCGCCAAGGAAGTCCACCACCCGCTCCCCGCCGAGGAAAAACCGGCCGCTTCCGACATGTCGACGAAACGTCCGCCCTGATCGTTGCGCCAATACCGCACGCCGCCCCACTCCAGCGCGATCACCAGATCGATCCATCCATCGCCATCGACGTCGCTCCACAGCGCCGACGTCACCATGCCGGCTTCCTTCAATCCCGGCGCCAACGCGTCGGTCACGTCCTCGAATCGTCCGCCTCGATTCCGGAGCAGTGCACTTCGCGGCGCCGTCGGATAACGGCCCGGCACGTTTCGTCCGCCGAGAAAGACATCCAGATTTCCATCGCGGTCGAAATCCGCAGCAGCCAGCGCGCCCGTCGGCACCGACAAGGCCGGCACCGCGTCCGCCACCGCCACGAAACCGCCCGCGCCGTCGTTCAGGTGCAACACCGGTTGATAAGCCGTCGCAGGCGGGCGATTCGTTCCGGCTTTGCTCTGCAAAATATCGATTTTCCCGTCGCCGTTTGCGTCGAAAGCCAGGAGCGGCCCGTCGTCGACTTGCGACGCCGGAAGTGTCCGCGAAAGCACGAAGCGCTCTCCGCTGCGCACGAACACCCGGGCCGGCTCCGCGCTCGTGCCGCCCATCACAACATCGTCGAGCCCGTCGCCGTTGAAATCCCCCACCGCCAGCGCGGGGCCGCGGCGATCGAAGCGCACCGGCAGCAGCGGCTGCGCATCCGCCTGAAAGCTTTCCTTCGACTCGATCGCCAGACCGCGCGCCACGCTCACGTCGCTGAATTGCACCGCCGGGCGTTCCCGTTTCGCCGCACGAGCAGACACGTCCGCCGAAGGCTCGACGATCGTGTAGCGTCGGTTCGCCGCGAGGTTCTCGAAGTCCTGCACGTGCCCGCTCGGCCACTCCACCGTCAGCCGCACGATTTTCTCTTCCTCGCCGAGTCCGAAATGCACCACCGGCTCGCTGCTCGAAAGATAACCGCGCGCCAGCGCCAGCTCCCGCACCTGCTCGCCGGCTTGCGTGACGAGCCGGAGTTTCGCGCCGATGCCAAAGGAGTTCGACCGTCGGCCGCGCAACGCGATCACCACGCGATTTCCGTCCGCGCCGTCGTTGCGCAAGACGGTCGGCTGCGCCTCGTAATTCGCGAAAACCAGATCGAGATCGCCGTCGCCGTCCAGATCGCCAAACGCCGCCCCGAAACTCACGCCGACGTGGTCGAGCCCCCAGGCCGCCCCCACCTCCTCGAACCGTAAGTCACCAAGATTCCGATACGCCAGATTGCGCTCCCTGAAAGCAGGCGACTCCTTCATCAAACGCCGCGAATCCGCCGGATTTTCCAGCGCCATGATCCGGTCGAGCAGGTCGGCGTTGTGATACTCGCGGCTCATCCCGTTGGTCACGTGCAGGTCGAGCCGGCCGTCGTTGTCGAGATCCTCGAAACGCACCGACCACGTCCAGTCCGTCGCCGGGAAACCCGCGAGAAACGCCGCCTCCATCATCCGCGACGTCCCCGTGTTCAACAGCAGCGCGTTCCGCATCAACTGCGGCGCCGCCGTGGGATTGTCCGGGATCGTCTGCGCGCGCGCCCGCGATCCGGCCATTCCGCGCAGATCTTTCTCCAGCGAGGTCGCCGCCATGTCGCCGACGAGAAAGTCGATCAGGCCGTCGTTGTTCACGTCGCCGAAGTCCGCGCCCATCGCGTAAAACGCCGTGATCGGCGCGACGGCGTCGATGACATTCGTGAACGTGCCGTCGCCATTGTTTCGATACAAGCGGTCCGGCACGGCGTAGTCGTTGGCCACGTAGAGATCGGGCCAGCCGTCGTCATCGAAGTCCCACCAGGTCGCCGAATGCCCCATCGACTCGCCGGCGATTCCGGCCTGCTCGGTCGTTTCGACGAATCGTCCGTCGCCGACATTTCGATACAGCCGGTCGCGCTGCCCGCCGGGACTCTTCGTCGCATCGAGCAGGCTGGTCTGCACGTAAACATCGAGCCAGCCATCGCGGTCGTAGTCACCGAACGCCGCCATGCCGCTCGCGTCGGCCAGCGCCAGTCCGCGCTGCTGCGCTTCCTCGACAAACGTCCCGTCACCCTGGTTGACGTAGAGCCGGTTGGGCGCGGCGAAACGGCAGACATACAGATCCAGGAGGCCGTCGTTGTTGATATCCACGAACGTCGCCCCCTGCGTCCAATTCGGGCGCGCATGACTCGCCGCGTTTTCGCTGCCGAACAGACTGCGCAACGTTCCGCCGATTCCTGTTTCCGCTCCTTCCTCCAATCCCGCGCGCGCCGTCACGTCCTCGAACTTCCATTGACCGAGATTCCGAAACAACCGGCTCGGGCCTGTCTTGCTGACCACGAATACGTCCGGCCGGCCATCGTTGTCGTAGTCGCCGATCGTCACGCCCGTGCCCATCGCGCCGTAGGCGAGCTCCTGATAGCGCTCCGCCCACATGCCCGGGTCCGCGTAGTGATTGATCGCGTCGATGCCGGTCTGCTCGCGCGGAAGCTCGGTGAACATCGCGCGCCCCGTGGCGCGCGACGGCGCCGCGAGGGGTGTTTCCGACAACGCTCCCGCCGGCTCGCCGGCCCACGTGAACGGCAGCGTCAGCGCCACCGTCAGCCACGCGAGCCCGCGCCTCGCTTCGCGATCAATGGTCATGCCCGCCGCCGTGCCCATGATGATTCGGTTGCGCATGCGAGTGATGCGACGCCTCACCGGACTGCGGCCAAGCGAAGCCACGCTGAGAAATCTCCGTCGCCACGGTTTCGCCTTCGCGAATCGCATATACCCGATCCCGCTCGAGATTTTCGATCACCTGCGTCTGGCCCGTCACCGGCCAGAAGATCTCCACGCGCAGGATCTTCGTCGCCGCGCCCAGCCCGATCTCCGGGCCGAGTGGATTCGAGCCGAAGCTGCTGCCCGTGCTGACCACGTGATGGATCGATCGCTCGCCCGCCTCGGTTTGCACGACCACCTTGACGCGCGCGCCGACCGCGAGGCGGTTCGACTGCACGCCGGTCAGGCGCAGCTTCAGCCAGCGATGGTTGTTTCCCGGATTCGCGAAGAGCTGATTCGGGTAATGATCGCCGGAGTAAACGCCGCCGACCACCGTGTAGATGTCCTGCATCCCGTCGTTGTTGATGTCGCCGAAGCCGACCGCGTGTCCCTTCTGCAATTGGCCGAATCCGCCCGCCGTCGTCACATCCTGAAAGCGCCGCCCACCGTCGTTCCGAAACATTTTATTGGGGATGAGCGTCCCGAGATAGGGATCGCCGGTGCAGAGGTAGAAATCGAGCCAGCCGTCGTTGTCGAGGTCGCCGTAGTTGCAGCCCATCGTGTGCACGACCTTGTAGAGATTGGAGGCACGCGTCGCGTCGGTGAACGTGCCGTCACCATTGTTTCGATACAGACGCACGCGCTCCGCCCGCGTGGGCCCGCCGACCATGTCGGCGGCAACGTCGCCCGCGTTGGCGATCGCATAACCGGAGACGAAAATATCCAGCCAACCGTCGTTGTCGTAGTCGAAGAACCAGCACGGAAAGCTCTGCAGCGGATCCGCGACGCCCGCCGTCTTGGCCACGTCGGTGAAACGCCACGCGCCGTTTTTCGGGCCTCCCGCGGTGGCCGGGCCGGCGTTGCGCAGCAGCCGGTTCGGGAAGCCGCGCGACGACAGGTAGAGGTCGGGCCGCCCGTCGTTGTCGTAGTCGCCGCTCGCCACGCCTTTCACGAATTCGACGAACGCAACCCCGTTTTCGTCCGCGCACTCGGTGAAGGTGCCGTCTCCATTGTTTCGATACAGCTCGCAGGGATGGATCTGGTTGAGCTGCGGGATCGACTCGTTGCCGATGAACAAATCGAGCCAGCCGTCGCCGTTGAAATCGAACCACGCCGCCGCCTGCGTCGGATGAAAGCTCAGCAGGCCCGCCTCCTCGGTCACGTCCGTGAACGTGTTGTCGCCGTTGTTGCGCAGGAGCGAATTCGGATACCGCCCGTCGTTTCCCTGCCAGCCGCCGCGCAGCACGAGGATGTCGGGATAGCCGTCGTTGTTGTAGTCGGCGTGATTGATGTTCAACCCGCCGGTCAGACCGGTGAGCCCCGCCGCGTCGGTCAGGTCGGTGAAGGTGCCGTCGCCATTGTTCCGGAAATAGCGGAGCTGGCTGTGCAGGCCCGCCGCCGACGCGACGATGTCGAGAAAGCCGTCGCGGTCGAAGTCCTCCAGCGCCACGCCTCCGGCGAGATCGTCGACATCGAGGCCGAGCGCCCCGGCGACGTCGGGATACCGTGGCAGGTTGTATTCAGATTCCAATGACCGCGGCGGCACGAGCCACTGTGGCGGCACCTTGTGGGGATACTCGCCGAGGGTCATGTGCGCGATGTTCAGGAGCCAGACGGCGTTGGGATTCGGATTGAGATCCAGCCACTCGTTCAGGGTGCGGATCGCGTGGCGCGAGCCTTCGGGCCGGAGGTGCACGCCTCCGCCGCGAATCGGAAACAGGCACGAATCGCCGTTGTGGTTCAGGAGGCAGTTCTCCTGCTCGCCCAGCCGGAGAAAGGCCACCGATTTGATCTCGAGGAATTTCGCCGCCAGCTCGAGCGTCGGCGTGATCGCCGGGTTGCTGAGCAAACGGTCATACTCGTCGAGTTCCTCGAGCGCCGCGGACGTCTGGCCGTCGTTCAACAGCGCCGTCGCCAGTTGCATCGTGAGATCGAGCCGCTCACGCGCCGTGCGCGCGGCGTCGCGACGAACGCGATAAATCTCCGCCGCCTTTCCGGCGATGTAGGGATTGATGAGGGCGTCGGCCGTTTCCGGCAAACGCGCGAGTCGCTCCACCATGCGGCGTGTGCTCTCCGGCTGCGTTTGCGCGGGCAAGTCGCCGGCGATGCAAACGCATCCCAGCGCGAGAGCGTAGAGGCCGATGAGGCGACGGACAGAGATTCGAAGAGCCAGATTCATCGAGCGGACACATTGAGCACAGACGGAGGCGCGGAGGTGAAGTCACGCGTCGTGACGGCCCCGGAGGGCCACGCAATCGTGAGCCGCCGCGGTGGATTGGCTGCCGGGAAGCCAAAGAAGGCGCCCGGCGCGGACTGGCTGTAATAGCCGGCGCCGGCGTGCAATTCGTGCTGCTGCCGCGTTCCGTCGGTGAGCTCGAGGGTGATCCGCGCGCCGACCGCCGTCGGGTTGCCCGGCGGTCCTTGCAACAAAACACGAAACGATCGCCGTCCGCTCACGCCGCGGTTGCGCCAGGCGAGCGTCGTCGAGTCGTTGCGGCTCACGAGAAAGTCCGGCCAGCCATCGTCGTCGAGATCGAGCACCACCAGGGCCTTCGCGTCGCCGGGAACGACCAAGCCGCTTTCGAGCGGCGCCGCCGGACGAAACCCTCCGCGTCCATCGCCCAGCAGAAGCTGGCTCAGCCCGCCGTCGAACCGGCCGATCGACGGAATCGGCGCGTAGGAATTCTGCACCGCGTAAAGGTCAGTGTGTCCGTCGCCGTCGAAATCTCCCACGGCGAGACCCTGCAGGATCGAAATCTGGGCGATGCGCGGCAGCGGTTCGAAGCGATACGTCCCGTTTGGCTGGCTCAGGAATACCCCGCTGCGCAACTCCGTCGCCTCGTAACGCTTCGCCTTCGCCAGCCGGTCGGCATCGAGCATCTCGGTGAGCGTCGCCTTCGCGAAGTCGTTGTTCTTTGGATACCGACGCCGCAACGCCGGAATCACCGCGCTCAAGCTCTTCAACGTCCTGCGCGGATAGAGCTGGCCGCCGTGATACGACGCTTCGATCAACTGCGGCGGACCGGATCCGAACTGCCCGTGAAACAACACCGCCGGAGCGCGATACGTTGTGTTCAATCCGAGATTACCCGCGACGTAATCGGGCCGGCCGTCGCCGTTGAAATCCGCGCTGGCCAGCGAGGTCCACCACCCCGTTCCCGCCGAGGTGAAACCGGCCGCTTCCGACCGATCTTCGAATCCGCGCCCTTCCAGATTTCGCCAGAAACGCACGCCGCCCCATTCCAACGCGAGCACGAGGTCCGGCCAGCCGTCCTGATCGACGTCGCTCCACAAAGCCGAACTCACCATTCCGACCTCGCCCAGCCCGGCGGCCAGCACCGCGGTGACATCCTCGAAACGCCCGCCGATGTTGCGCAGAAGCGCGCTGCGCGGCGCGGTCGGATAACGGCCCGGCAACACGCGCCCGCCCAGGAAAAGATCGAGCTTTCCATCGCGATCGAAATCCGCGGCGACGGCTGCGCCCAAGCTCGAAGGCAGCGGCGGAAGCGCATCCGGGGCGGGAACAAACGAACCGGCGTGGTTCAGATGAAGCAGCGGCTGATACTCGGGAGAGTTGAGATTGCGGTTGGTGCCCGCGCGCGTCTGCAGCAGGTCCGCGTCGCCGTCGCCGTCGGCATCGAAGAAAAGCAGCGGCCCGTCATCCAGAGCCGACGTCGGCAACGTCCCGGCAACCGTAAACCTCGGGCCGCCGGTGAGAAGCTGCGCGGCTTGCCGGCCTGTGCCGCCGAAAGCGAGATCGTCTTTGCCGTCCGCGTTGAAGTCGGCCACGGCGAGCGCCGGTCCGCGTCGATCGAACCGCGTCGGCAGCAACGGCTGGCGGTCCGGCGTGAACGTTTCCTCCGAGCGCAGCGACAGGCCGCGCGCGGCGCTTTCGTCCACAAACTGTCGCGTATCCGCCGGCGGGTGACGCACGGCCGGTTTTTCGCCACGGCCCGCGATCGGCGCGGGGTCGGACGGTTCCGTGATCGTGTAGTGCCGATCCACGGACAAATCCGTGAACACCTGCCGGTGCCCGCTCGGCCAGTCGATCGTCAGCCGGTCGATGCGCCCCGCGTCGCCGAGTCCGAAGTGCAGCACCGGCTCGCTGCTGGAAAGATATCCGCGGCCCACCATCAACTGTCGCACTTGAATTCCCGCGGACGTCTCAATCCGCGCGATGGCGCCGACGCCAAAACGATTGGAGGCCGTTCCACGCAACGTGATAATCACGCGATGTCCGGTCGCGCTGTCGTTGCGCATCACGGACGCCGGCGCTTCGTAATTGGAAAAGACCAGATCGAGGTCGCCGTCGCCGTCGAGATCGCCAAACGCCGCTCCGAAACTCACGCCTTTCTGATCGAGGCCCCACGCTTTTCCCACCTCCTCGAAACGCAGGTCTCCGGTATTTCGAAACGCGAGATTCCGTTCGTTCAGGACAGGGCTGTCCTTCATCACGCGCAGCCGTTCGTCGGAATTCTCGCGAAGGATCACCTCGTCGCGAAGGTCGACGTTATTGTATTCCCGCACCATCCCGTTGGTCACGTAGAGGTCGAGCCAGCCGTCGTTGTCGAGGTCCTCGAAGCGCACCGCCCAGGTCCAGTCCGTCGCGTCGATACCGGCCAGCACGCCTGCTTCCAGAAAGCGATCGAAACCCGTGTTGAGGAAAAGCGTGTTGCGCAGGACCTGCGGCGCGAGCGTGGGGCTGTCGGCATCCTCGCGAATCAACTCGCGCGCCGCCGCCATGCTGCGCTGGTCCTGCTCGTGAGTGGTCGCGGCCATGTCGGCCACAAACATGTCGATGCGGCCGTCGTTGTTCACGTCGCCCTGGTCGGTGCCCATGGCCGAGTAAGCGACCTGCGGCACCACGTCGTGCAAGACCTGGGTGAAGGTGCCGTCACGATTATTTCGATACAACTTGTCCGCGGGCTCGAAGTCGTTGGCGACATAGATGTCGGGCCAGCCGTCCTCGTTGTAATCCCACCAGGTCGCAGAGTGCGCGAGGCTCAGGTTGTCGATTCCCGCCCGCTCCGTGACATTCTCGAAGGTGCCGTCGCCGCGATTGCGAAAGAGCTGATCGCGCTGGCCGTGCGGCGCCTTTCCGGAGTCGAGCAGGTTGGTCTGGATGTAGACGTCGAGCCAGCCGTCGCGGTCGTAATCGCAGAAATTGCCCATGCCGCTCGAGTCGACGAGCGCCAGCCCTCGCGCCGCCGCCTCCTCGGTGAAGGTGCCATTGCGCTGGTTGATGAAGAGTAGGTTCGGCGCGCCGAAACGGCAGACGTAGAGGTCGAGCCACCCGTCGTTGTTCACATCGGCAAACGCCGCCCCCTGCGTCCACGGACTCACGGTCGTCGACTTGGACGATCCGACCAGGCCCTTCACCCAGCTCAGCCCCTGCGCAAGGGCGCCGCCGGAGGTCGCGACACCCGCCGCCGCCGTGACGTCCTCGAATTTCCAATTACCGAGATTGCGAAAGAGCCGGCTTTGCCCGGTCTTGCTGACAACGAAGATGTCGGGCCGGCCGTCGTTGTCGTAATCGCCGATCGCTACGCCCGTGCCGATCGCGCCGAGGGCGAACTCGCGGTTGAGACTCCCCCACATCTCGGGGTCCGCGTAGGTGTTTTCATTGACGATGCCGGTCTGCTCCGGCGGGAGCGATGTGAAGAGCGTCGGGCCGGTCCCGTGCACCCTCGGCGCGAGCGGACGCTCCACCAATCCGGCCGAAACTTCAGCCGCCGCAAAAGCCACCGGGCCACACGCGCCGAGCGACAGGGCAACAGACGCGGTCAGCGCGAGCAAAGAGGGGGGCGCAATGCGGGGGTTCTCGCCGGCTGGCATGCCGCGAAACAGCACAATCCCCTTCCGGACGAGTCAAGGACCGAGGGAAGGGCTCGACGCCCGCTGGGCTCCGCCCCGGATCAATCGAAAAGGCTCTCGCGCTCATACCACTGTTTCGAGGCGACGAGCTTTCCGTCGACGAACAGAAGCGCGGTGATCTGATAGATCGTGACGCGCTCGTTTCGCATGAACGGGACGTCGACGTCGACGATCTCGCCATTCTTCGTATTCACCCCTGGTCCGCCCCAAGTCGGAACCTTTTGGGTAGTCGGCGCCACTTGGTTGATCACTCGTTTCGCGACACGACGGTAGATCCAGGACTCGCCGCGCGCGCCCTCCGCCTCGACGGGGCGGATCTCACGCGGCTTGCCGATGAGGCCCAGCACCGTTTCCGCGGTCATCCCCTTTTGAATCGCAGGCTTCTCCTGCGCCAAATCCGCGGTCGCTTCGGCGGCACCGGATGCCTTCTCGGACGCGACGGCCGATCCACCCAACACAACTCCGGCAAGCATCGTAAGCAGAAAGGTTCTCATGGTGGGCAAAACACCGGCGGCCGCCCTTCTCCTTCAACCCGCCAACGAAATCTCGCGCCCTCGCGACGGGACGGGACTTGCTAAGCCCGCGTCCACACCCAGCATCGGCCGCGCTCGCGCCCGCGCATGACTCCCCCCGTCCGGAATTTACTCCGTTTCTGGTTCGTTGCCCCGCTGCTTGCAGTTCTCGTGCTGTTTTGGATGCACCGAACGCGGGCGCAACGCGTGGAACTGGTCAGCACACCCGCCGCCCCCGTCGCGGTGGATCCGAAATCGCCCACCGGCTACGCGGGCGGGGTGCGGATGTTGATCGCGCCCGGCCATAACAACGAAAGCTACCAGTGGATTCTGCAAACGCAGCAGATGGTCGCGCAAGGCGAGTGGCGCTTGCGCCGGGTCGATTACGACAACGCGCCAACCGGCCGACCGGTCCATTCTCCTTCGCCCTACCGCTGGTGGCTCGCGGCAGTGGGTTGGGGCCTCCATCTGTTCACCGGCCAGCCCCTCGGACTCGCGATTGAGCAAGCCGCGCTCTGGGCCGATCCGCTGCTGCACGGGATCCTCGTCCTGCTCGCGACCGGCTTCGTCGCCTGGCGCTTCGGTCGTCTGCCCGCATTGCTGCTTTCGCTCGCACTCGTCTTTTCGTTTCCGCTCGCCGGTGGATTCGTGCCCGGAGCGCCCGACGCGCGAAATCTCAAGCACGTCCTGTTCTTCGTCAGCCTGATGGCCCTGCTCGCCGGCATCTTCACGCCCGCCTCGTCGGCGCCGTCGACTCGCCGTTGGTTCATCGCCGCGGGCATCTTGGGCGCTCTGGCGCTGTGGGTGGATGTGAACGTCGCCCTGCTGCTCGCTTCGATCGGTGTCGGCGCCCTCGTGGCGGCGTGGTTGGGCCGCCGTCAACCCAAGCAACCGAACCTGCCGTGGCGTGCGTGGGGGCTGGCAGGCGCCGTGACGACGTTGCTCGCCTATTTCGTTGAATACGCTCCCGCGCATCTCGATCTGCGCGGTTTGCGGCTCACCACCCTTCATCCGCTCTACGCCGTGGCTTGGTGGGGCGGTGGCGAGCTACTGGCCCGGCTGCCTGCGCTCTTCCGTCGCGAAAAACAGCCGCGCCGCAGCCACAGCCTCACCGCGCTCGCCGCGCTGGCCCTGATCAGCCTGCCCACGACGATGTGGCTCAAGGGCGATGCCGGCTTCCTGGCCGAACACACGTTTTCGGACCGCTTGGCGCTGATCGACGAAACGCCCGCCGCCGACAATTTCGCCAAAGGACTCGTGCAAGGCGGCATCGGTCTCCCACTCGCTGCCGCCGCGATTCCGCTGCTGCTGCTGGGGCCCGCGATCTGGCTTCTCCTCTCCCGCCAGACGACGCCGCACCGGCGCGCCGCCCTCGCGCTGCTGCTCGTGCCCGTGGCGGTGTCGTTCGCCTTCGCGTGCGCGCAGCTTAGCTGGTGGAGCACGCTCCACTATCTTCTCGCCGCCACGCTTGTGCTCGTCGCGGCCGGAGAAACGACTCCGGAACGCCGCGCCTTCGTCTGGCTGGGCAGCGGCATCGCGGCGTTCCTGCCCGGGCTCATCGCACTCCTGCCAGCACGGTTGGATGCAGCCAATCCGGAGTTCACTCCGATCGAGCTGCAGGGCCTCGCCGAACGCGACTTCGCGCATTGGCTCGCCAAGCGGCGCGGCGAGGAGAACGCGATCGTGCTCGCGCCGCCGAATCTGACCGTGTCGCTCATCTATCACGGAGGGCTGCGGGGCCTCGGCACGCCGTATCGGGAAAACGAGGACGGCTTTCGCGCCGCCGTTCGCATTGCCGGCGCCGTCCACGCCGACGAAGCCCATGCGCTCGCCCGACAACGCGGTCTCACGCACATCGTGATTCCGTCGTGGGACGCGTTTCTTGACGAATACGCCCGGCTCGGTGGCGCGCAGATCGAGCAGACCTTCCTGGGGCTGTTGCACGCGTGGCTGCCGCCGCGTTGGCTCCGACCGGTGGCGTATTACGTGCCGAACCGCGGCTCGTTCGAGCAGGAGCAACTCTTCGTGTTCGAGCAGACTGACATCCAGGACAACGCCACCTCCCTGAGCCGGCTGGCCGAATATTTCCTGGATATGGGCCAGATGCAGCTCGCCGGCATGCTGTCTCAAACGCTCGCGCACGAATTCGGGGCGGATCTGGGAGCTCAGATCGCCAAGGCGCGCACCGACATCGCCCGCCGCGACCGGGCCGCGTTTGGCCAGACCATCGAGACCATCTCCGCGAGCCTTCAGGAAGGCGTGGACGATCTTCTCCCGTGGGACCGCCGCGTCAGCCTCTGTCTCGTGCTCGCCACCGCCAACCGGATGGAGGTCGCGCGCGAACAGGTCGAACGGTGCCTCTACGAAATCAGCGATGCCGACGTCCGCACGTTGTCCGAAGGCACGCTCTTCCGCTTCCTGGTTCTGTGCAAAACCCTCGAACTCGAAATCGAGGACCCACAGCTTCGCGAGCTCGCTCGCTCGCTGATTCCCGCCGCCTTGCGCGAGCAACTGTGACGCCCCCCGTGCCGCGTTACTGGGTGCGAAGAAGATTTCGGCGGGCGGGTTCGTAGTCCGGCGCCCGCTCCAGCGCGCGACGCCACGCCGCGCGGGCGCGATCGATGCGCCCCTCCTGCGCGAAGATCACGCCCCGCAGGTTGAGTGCCTCGACGTCATCGGGAGAAAACCTTAGCAACTCGTCCACCCGCCGCGCCGCTTCCGTAGTCCTCCCGAGCCGCAGGAGAATATCGCCCAGCTCGAACAGCGCATCGCGGGAGCCACCCCGCAACGCGAGCGCCGTCTCGTAATGGCGCACGGCATCGTTCAGACGGTCGGGCATGCGCGCCAGCAGCCGCGCCAGATAGAAATGCGCCGGCGCGTAGTCCGGCATCGTGCCGAGCGCGCGTTCGAAATGAGTCAGCGCCTCATCCTCCCGTCCCGGGATCTGCGCCAGCGCCATCGCGAGGTTCGCTTCGGCCAGCACGAAGTCGGGGCGGAGTTTAATCGCGGTCTGATAATGTTCGATCGCCTCGGACATTCGTCCGGGAATCGCAAAGAGTTCGTTGGCGAGGGCGTTGTGCGCCTCCGCATACGTCGGCCGAATCCGAATCGCTTCTTCAAAAAGCGGGATGGCTTCGTGACTATGTCCCGGCTCGCGAACGAGCAGACCCGCGTAGGCTGCGCGCGTTTCGGCGCTGCCGGGATTGAGCTCGAGGGCCTTAAGAAAGAGCGCGATCGCTTCGGCCCGACGCTCGGGCGTTTTTCCGATCCGCTGCGCGAGGATGTGATAGCCCATCCAACTGCCCGGATTCTCCGTGATGTTCGCCCGGAACAATACCTCGTCGCTCACATACAGTCGGCTTTCCGCGTGAGATTTTATCGCGAGACCGAGCAACAGCAAAGTCGTCCCAATCGGCAGAAGTGTTCGAAACTTTCCGCCCCAACGCGCCGCGCTCCACGCCAAACCCAAGGCAATGCCTGTCAGCGCCGCAGGCATCGCGAGATACTGGAAATGGTCCGCAACGTAGGAAAACTGAAAGGGGAAGACTTTGAAGAATCCGAGTGCCGGGAAAAGTGTGCCCGCGTAGAGCAACCACAGAGCCAGCGGCGCGCGGGAACGGCGGCGCACCAGCCAAAAGCCCGCGGTTACGCCGATCGCCGCGAGCAAGTATCCAATCCACCCCGACGCCTCGGCCGCGACATCCCACAGCGGGTAGAAGAACGTGAGCTCCGCCGGCCAGAGCAATTTGCCAAGATAAAACCACAGCACGCGGGCGGCGAGCAGCGTGCGCTCGATCAGCGATAAGTCCGGCACCACGAGCTCGGCGCCGATCATCGTTTTCTCGATCGACGCGGTCACCAGCCCGGCGGGGATCGCGATCACGATCCACGGCAACAGTGGCAGAACGTCGCGTTTCCACTGCAGCCGCCCGCGTATCCACCACAGCACGACCCAAAGCGCGGCGGGGAGTGTCGCTGTGGTGGTCTTACTGCCGACGGCCAGGACAAAAAGGAGCGTCGCCACGATGTAGCTCGAGACCGTTCGCGTCCCATCGAAACGAAAGTAGGCCAGCGCCGCACCCAGGTAGAAGGCCATCGAGAGCGTGTTCTTTTGTTCGGTGATCCACGCCACTGATTCGACGGCAACCGGATGCACGGCGAACAGGAAGCCGGCAAACCACGAGATGGCCAGGACGCGTCGCGGTGTGCCGCTGTTCGCATCCTGCCGGTCCGACACCGTTGCCGCGTTGGACAAACGCTGTAACAGGACCGCCACGCCGCACGCGTTGAGTGCATGCAGAAGGACGCTCACGACGTGATAGCCCATGGTCGTGTCGCCCCAAAGCCGATGCTGAAGCCAGAACGCTGAATGCAGCACCGGATAATATTGCTGCGTAGCGCCAGGCTCGAACCAGATGCGCCAAAGCCCGGTCCAGCTCCGCAACTCCAGGCGCGTGACATGCGCCGGATCATCCCAGAGCAAGGCGCCGTTCAGACACGGCCCGTAAATCACAAAAACGGAGACCAACAGGACGGCCCCCGCCGCCAGATTGACGACGAACCGGGAGAGTTCCGACGCGTCGCTCGGACGCTTTTCGAGGCAAGCCGATGGACTGCGCACAGATTCCCTACGCATGCGGAGCCGGTTCGTTCATTTGGAAGACCACCCTGCTCGGATGAGCGCCCGATGCCAAGCCGTCGATCGGCAACGGGCAAACGCGAACTTTCGCTCGACGCCGTTTCGCTCGTCGTCGCGGGAGGTCGGTTGCGCCAGATTCAAAAGAAAAGCGCCTCCCGGAGACCCGGGAGGCGCTGCGACTGCTTCGAGAGCAGGTGAGATTAGAACGTGAACGTATTCGTCAGCGTGAAGACACGCGGCGGGGCTATACGATAGGTCGCCGGTGTGCCATCAGGCTGCGCCGTAATCGGGATCAGCTCGTTGTCCTGGAACGCATTTCTGACGTTGAACTGGATACGCCAGTTGATGCGGTCTGTGACCTTGCGGCTGTAACCGATCCAGAAGTCGAAGTTCGTCTCGGCGGGCCCCATGTAGGGATTCGCGATGTCGAACGACAACTCACGGGGTTTGCCGGCCACGGGGACCGGACGGTATCCGATGACCACTTCGCTCTGCCAGCGGACGCCACCGCCGATGCTCAGACCTTTGAGAGCGCCTTCGGTGAAGTCGTAGGTGGTGATGCCGTTGACGCGCCATTCGCGCAGCTCGGGCACGTTGGTGTTGTTCTGCAGCTTGCGCTGAGCCCACTCACCACCGACGTTTTGATACCACTGGAACGACGCGGTTTCGTTGCCCGCGCCACCCCACCAGATACGCATGTCACCGGCCGGGGTGTTGTTGAGCGCATCTTCGTAGCCAGCGATGAACTCGGCGAGGTTCTTGCCACCGATGTTCTGGCGGGTCGCGCTCGTCTTGGCCGCGTTAACCAGCAGGCGCCAGTTACGGATCGGCTCGGCGGTGAGCTCGATTTCATAACCCTTCGAGGTGCTGTCCTCGGTCAGGGCGAAGCCGTTCGGCACGTTCGCGGTCAACCCCTTGGGGTTGGATTGGTCGAACGGATCGTTGAGGTTGATGCCCCACGCGGCGTAGAAGCGCGGGTCAACCTTCGCCTGCCAGGCGCGCCAAGCGGCGACGACTTGAGCCTCATAAGCGGAAGCGGCTTCCTGCGTGGCATACGGGCCACCCGTGCCGAAGTTGTAGAGGCTGTTGGTCGGATCCCACTCGGCGTTACCCGGACGATGCTGCGCCGACCAGCCCGGAGGCTGCGGAGCGCCCGCGGGGCGGTTGTTCACCTGGTTGGTGATGATCTGACCGCTCGGCTGGTTGTCACGGCCAAGGTCATATTCGAACTGGTTGGCCGCGCTGCCACCCCAGACCTGCGAGTTGCCGAGGAAGCCGGCGCCGCCGAGGCCCGAGCTGTTGGCGTTCGTCGCGGCCGTCTCATACTTGTTGATACGCAGCGAATATTTGCCGTCGCGGGTCTCGAGGATGAGGCCGTAGTCCTTTGTCTCGCCCTTGGGGAGCGCGATCTGCTCGCCATACACGTCGACGCGGAGGGCTTCCGGTTGGAAGTTGCTCGACTTGTTGAAGAACGCGCTGATGCGAACCGGGGAGCGTTCGAGGAGGTTCTTGAGTCCGGGCAGTTCGTCGAAGTGGGCGACGATACTCCAAGCCTTCGAGGTCTCTTCGAGATCCGAGCCAGTCTTCGGCAGATAGTAGGCATCGGGGGTGAGATTGATATGACCATACTGACGGGTCTGAGCTACGCCGTCTTCATTGCGGCCGCTGTTGACATTGACCGAACGGCTCCAGCCTTGGGCACGGTCCTTGCGATAGCCGAAGGTGCCGACGATCGCGCCGTCGAGCAACTGGCCCTGCCAGACGAGCACCTTGGACGTCGTGCGCTTCTTCTGGAGGCGAGCGTTGGTCGTCAAGAGGTCACGGTTGCCGGGCGCTGCCTCGGAATCGGTGATATTCAGCGGGAAGTTGGTCCAGCCGACATAGTTGGCGGGATTTTCCGATTGGAAGGAGGTGTAGGGGTCGTCGGCATTGTTGTCGATATACCACTGCGCCGTAGCCGGATCGTTCCGTTGGGTCGGATTGAGCCATTCGGCGCCAGGGTTGACATAGTTCGGATCCGACGGATTGAGCGAACGGTTCCAGTGCGAGTCGAAGAGCCTCAGCGTGCCAGAGGTGAGCCTGATCTCGTTCTCAAGGCGCGGCAGGTTGGCACCGGCGGCCGTGCTGCGGTTCATCAACGAGGGCCCGAGATAGATCACGGCACTGGGAAGGAAGTTCTGACCTTCAGTCCAGACGGCCGTGTTGTTGATGAAAGCACGCCATTGTGGATCGAGGACCGCATAACGGGCCCAGCTCCGGTTGTCCGTCTTCTGCTCGTCACGTCCCCACAAGGCGGTCAGGGTGTGACGGCCGAGGAAGTTGGTGAGGAAGTTGCCGGAACCTTCTTCGTCGAAGTCGTGCGTCACAAAGCCCGTGGCACGTTTCGAACTACGGTCGCTCCGATAGGAGTTGTTGCCGCCGAAACCATTGTCGCCAACAAACGCGCGACCGAGGTTCTGATTGGGCGTGCCGTCCTCGAAGGGGATGCGCACGCCATTCCGCTCGGCGCCGTAGTTGGTGCCATCGGTGTCCGTCGTGTTGATATCGATGTAGATACCCTGCTGGCCGCCGGACAGGAACGAGATCTGGCCGTTGCGATAGCTTTCCCGATTATACGTCAGGTCGAAGCCGATCTTGTCGTCCAAGAAGGTCTGCGAGAGGCTCAGATTGATGACATTGAAGTCCTGCCACTCCTTCTTGTTCGGACCGTCGAGGAGGTTGTTGTAGTAATCGAAGATCGTCGGGTCCGTGATCGAGTTGTCCTTGTAGACGCCGAACTCGGCAAACGGGAGGCCCGCGCGCTGGGCATAGGTGCCATAGCTGTTGAGGCTGACGAGACGGTTGAATTGGAAACCGCCCACGCCATTGTCAGGCTCACCCGAGCTGTTGATACCCCAATTGCCGCGGATTTCCTGCAGCATATAGCGGCTGGGAGTCGAGCTACCAAGAGTATCGAAATACCCCATCGGGCCGCCGATCGCATTGCCGAAATTGCCAATCCACGGATTGAAGTAGGGGTTGAACCGGCCACCATACGGACCGCCGTTGATCGAGGGGCGGGTCAAGCCGTGCGCGAATTCCGGGGCGTAGAAGTTGTCGTTCTGCGCCATGTGCGGATTGATCACCAGCTTGTTCAGATTCTGATAAACTCGGGGATCGCCCACCGCGACGGGATTGCCGTTGATGTCCGAGCCCGCGCTGACGTAACGACCTTGCGCCGAACCGGTCCAGAACCAAGGCGTGATGAAGTCGAGCGGGGGCAGCGTGCGCGGACGGTTGGAGCGGACCTTGCCCGCTTCACCGTTGGCCTTGATGATCGTGCGCGCCGAACCCTTCTTCAGGAAGCCGGGCTCATAACGCACCGCGCCAGCGATACGATGATCGTCTTGGAACGCCGGACGCTGCTGATACTTTTGGTTGTCCGCCAAGCCCATGATGCGGATGGCCAGTTCGTCCTTCAGCAACACGCGGTTGATGTCGAGCGTGCCACGAACGCTGCCGTGGTTGTCCACGCGGACTTCAACCGTGTTGGCGTTGCGGAAGGAAGCCATCTTCACGCCGGCGTTGATGATACCGGCGGGACTGCCTTGACCGAACAGAATCGAGTTCGGGCCGCGGCTCAGGTCGACGCGGTCGATGTTGTAACCATCCCACGGAATGTCCGAGAGGAAGTAGTCACGGGTGTTATCCGCGTTGGTCAAACCACGGACGCGCGTGTTTTGGTTGGGGTTCGTGAACCGCGTGCGCTCGTCGAGACGCGCGCCGTCGCCGAGACCGGCGAAGTTACCGAACACGTTACCGACTTCCGTCGAGGTCGTGTATTGCAGCAGCGTCTCGTTGTTCACCGCGCCGGTGTCCGCGAGGAACTGGCTGGTGACGACTTGGATCGCGCTTCCGACGTCGCGAAGATCGGTGTTGAGGCGATTACCGGCCAGCGTCGTCGCCGCCGCATAACCCCGCTCCTCGGCCGCCGAAACTTCGAACGGCGAGAGGACAATCACCTCTTCTTCACTTTCCCCGGCAGGTGCCGAGGGAGCAGGTTGTGCCTGCGAAACGCCAGTGGCGAAGACCGCCGCTGACGCAATGCCTAGCGCGTATTTGGCTAGGAGTTTGTCTTTTGTCATTTGCATGGGCTTGGTTCAGTCAAAATGCGAACGACCAACGACGGCCGTTCGCAGGGGAAAGGCAGAAAGGGTCCTCAGGGCTGGATGTCCGAAACGGGCAAACGCGGGGGCAAGTTGGGGAGGGGATGGGAGGGAAGAAGTGGGACAACCTGCTGCTTCTCGCGGGTGAAGCGCCGGGAACCGACGGCGATCCGCAGCGGGTGGGGACGGCGGGACGCTCACAAACTTGCGTTCAATTGCGCCTCCGTCGAAGTCCTAACATTAGACCTGTTATACCGCCTATTACGTCCTTTTGCCTGCTTAGGTGCGTTATGAGCCCGCTATTTGGACACAGCTAATGCCGCTTTTTGCGGCCAATGGCGGAGAGGGAGGGATTCGAACCCTCGGTAGCCTTTCGACTACACGTGATTTCCAATCACGCACATTCGACCACTCTGCCACCTCTCCGGGCACTGAACCAACCCCGTCTAAACGGGGCTGTCTTCTGTCGAAGCGGCGAAGCAAACGCGCCCACGTAACCGGGTCAACGCGGAATTCCGCCACCCCCGGCCGTCCCCCTGCGAGCGAGACGCCTCGAACCACCACCCCCTCACCCGCACTGCCTTCAACGCGGCAAAAATCGCATACCCTTCGACAACGCCCGCGCAGTCGCACCCGCCTATCGATGGCAAAGTCACCGCACACACACACCGCCATGATCTCCCCCCACGAACCCGCTTTTTCCGCGCCCGCGATCAATCTCGACCTCGTCCGCAAATACTCCGTCCCGGGCCCGCGCTACACCTCCTACCCTCCGGCCACGCAATTCGTCCCGGAAGCCAACCCGGCCGACATCGCCGCCGCGCTCGCCGCCGACAACGGCCCCGGCGCCGGGCCCCTCTCCCTCTACTTTCACCTCCCGTTCTGCGAAACACGCTGCTGGTTTTGCGGCTGCACCACCGTCATCACCCGCCGACGCGACGCCGCCGGAGAATACCTCGACGACCTCGCTCGCGAGGTCGCCCTCACCGCGGAACACATCGACCGCTCGCGCCGCGTCGCTCAAATCCACCTCGGCGGTGGCACGCCGACATTCTTCCCGCCTGACGAGCTCCGCCGGCTCGGCGCCCTGCTGAAATCCACCTTCGCGCTCGATGCTTCCACCGAGTTCAGCGTCGAGATCGATCCCCGCCGGCTCACCGAAGATCACGTCATCGCCCTCCGCGAAATCGGCGTCACTCGCGCCTCGCTCGGCGTTCAGGACACCAACCCTCGCGTTCAACTCGCCATCCACCGCATCCAGCCCCACGCCCAAAATCAGCAGGCGTTCTCCTGGCTCCGCGCCCACGGCTTTCGCTCGATCAACGTCGATCTCATTCACGGCCTGCCGCTCCAGACGCCCGATTCGTTTTCCATCACGCTCGACGACGTCCTCGAACTCGAGCCCGACCGGCTCTCCGTTTTCAGCTACGCCCACGTTCCGTGGATCAAGCCCGCGCAGAAGATCTTCGACGACCGCTCCCAGCTCCCGTCCGCCGAGGAAAAGCTCTCCATGTTCGCTCTCGCCCACGCGAAGCTCACCCAAGCCGGCTATGTCGACATCGGCCTCGACCACTTCGCGCGCCCCGACGACGAGCTCGCGCTCGCTCAACGCCAGGGAACTCTCCACCGCAATTTCCAAGGCTACAGCACTCACGCCGGCGCCTCGCTCTACGGCTTCGGCATGTCGTCGATCTCTTCAACCGCCACCACCTACCGGCAAAATCACAAGACTCTCCCCGCGTGGCGCGCCGCCCTCGACGCCGGACAACTTCCCGTCGAACGCACCCTCCAGCTCTCCCCCGAAGATCTCCGCCGCCGCAGCATCATCATGCGGATCATGTGCGACCGCGGTCTCGACTTCGGCACTCTCTCCCAAGAGTTCGGCTTCGACTTCGCCCAAGCCTACTCCGCGCCGCTCGCGTCGCTCTCCGATCTCGAAGCCGACGGCATCGTCGAACGCACCTCGCGCGGCCTCACCGTCACGCCGCGCGGCACCCCGCTGCTCCGCGTCGTCGCCATGCGCTTCGACGCCTACCTCGGCGACAACACCCAACGTTTCTCCAAAACCATCTAAGCCCCCTTCCCGCCCGCCGCCACCCGCGCGCGCACCGCCGCTCCATGCCTTTCCGCATCGCGAAATCCTTCACCGTCGAAAGCGGTCACCTGCTCACCAAGCACGCCGGCGCCTGCCGTTTCCCCCACGGTCACAGCCGCACCATCGAGATCGTCGTCGCGAGCGACACCCTCGACGCCCACGACATGGTGCTCGATTTCAAAACCCTCAAAACCTCCGCCGCCGACCTCATCGAACGCCTCGACCACACCTTCGCCCTCAACACCGCCGACCCGCGTTTCGCCGAACTCCGTGCCGCCTACGCCGATCGCATCATTCCGTTCGAAAACACCGATCCGACCACCGAAGTCATCGCGCGCGAACTCTTCCAAACGCTCCGCCAACGTCTCGCCGCCCTCGCGCCCCACGTGCGCCTCGAACGCCTCCGCGTCACCGAAACCGCCACCAGTTGGGCCGAATATTGGGAATAACTCCCACCACCGCCCAACCCACCTCGCGAGTTGCCATCCTGGTTCCGACCATCGAGATTTCGTCACTCTCGATGTCCGCCGATCTCACCGAACTCTATCAGCAGGTCATCCTCGACCACAACAAGCGCCCCCGCAACCGCGGCAAACTCCCGAACGCGACCCGCGTCGCCCACGGCGAGAATCCGTCCTGCGGCGACCAGTGCAGCGTCTACCTGCGTCTCGACGGCGACCGCATCGCCGAGATCACCTTCGACGGCTCCGGCTGCGCCATCTCCCAAGCCAGCGCGTCGCTCATGACCACGCAGCTCAAAGGCAAAACCGCCGCCGACGCCGAAAAGCTCTTCAACGAATTCCACGACATCGTCACCACCGGCAAAGCCCCCGACGAAATCAGCGACATCGGCGCCTTCGCCGGCGTCCACGCCTTCCCGGCCCGCATCAAATGCGCCACCCTCGGCTGGCACGCCGCCCTCAACGCTCTCCACGGCGACGCGTCTCCCGCCACGACCGAAACCCACGCCGACTGACCCTCGTTCTCGTTCTTCGTGCTCTTTCTCGTTCTCGAGAAGGTTGAGGCGCTGGAGAACGAGAACGATCAAGAGAACGAGAACGATTTCCCATGCCCTCCTGGCCCAACGTCCGCGACGACTTCCCGATCCTGCACCAACAGGTCCGGGGTAAACCGCTCGTCTACCTCGACAACGCCGCCACCGCCCAAAAACCACGCGCCGTCATCGACGCCCTCACGCGCTACTACGAACGCGACAACGCCAACGTCCATCGCGGCCTCCACGCCCTCTCCACCCGCGCCACCGACGCCTATGAGGGCGCCCGCACGCGCATCACGAAATTCCTCAACGCCGCCGATCCCGCCGAAATCATTTTCACCCGCGGCACCACCGAGAGCATCAACATCGTCGCCCGCAGCTTCGCCGGCACCTTGAAACCCGGCGATGTCATCCTCGCCACCGAGATGGAGCACCACTCCAACCTCGTCCCGTGGCAACAACTCGCCCGCGCCACCGGCGCCACGCTCCGCTTCGTCCCCGTCCTCGGTGAAAACGCCGAACTCGGCCTCGACCTCGCCGCCCTCGACACGCTCCTCACGCCGCAGGTGAAGCTCTTCGCCTTCACCCACATCTCCAACACCCTCGGCACCATCAACCCCGTCGAGGAGCTCTGCCGCCGCGCCCGCGCCGTCGGCGCCCTCACCGTCATCGATGCCGCCCAGTCCAGCGGCCACGCGCCGCTCGACGTCCAAAAAATCGGCTGCGACTTCCTCGCCTTCTCCGGCCACAAGATGTGCGCCCCCACCGGCATCGGCGTCCTCTACGGTCGCCGCGCCCTCCTCGACCGCCTCGAACCCACCGAAACCGGCGGCGGCATGGTCGTCACCGTGCACTATGATAAATGCACGTGGAAACCGTCCCCCGAGCGCTTCGAAGCCGGCACCCCCCACATCGCCGGCGCCATCGCGCTCGCCGCCGCGTGCGACTACCTCGACGCCCTCGACCGCACCGCGATCGCCGAACACGACAACGCCCTAGGTCGCCTCGCCTACGAGAAACTCTCCGAGCTTCCCGGCATCCGCCTTCTCGGCCCCAAATCCGACGCCCGCGGCGGCCTCGTCAGCTTCGCGTTTCCCGACCTTCACGCGCACGATGTCGTCACTTTCGCCGACGAAGACGGCATCGCCCTCCGCGGCGGCCATCACTGCAACCAGCCGCTCATGCGCAAACTCGGCCTCACCAGCACCACCCGCGCGAGCTTCTATATCTACAACAACCCGGAAGAAATCGACGCCCTCGTCGCCTCCCTCCGCCGCATCCAAAAATTCTTCGGCCAGTAGATTGCGCGCTCGCCGCGCAACCCTCGCGCAGCCGACCTACACCACCCGCCCCCGCTTCGCCGCAATCGCCCGCAGCTCCTTCGCCGCGAGCAAATCCTTCTCCCTCCCCACCGCTTCCTTCGCCCGAATCAAATCCTCGAGCGAAATCACACGGCACCGTCGCCCAAAAAGCGGCACCTCGATCGCCTGCTCCTTCAATCGCTCAAAATCGCCCACCCCCGCGACCGTCGACAGCACATCAATGATGCCGTCGTCGGTTTCCAAATACAGGTTGAAGACGGGCTCTCCCGGTTTGGGCACGTCCAAGAACGAGAGCTTCTGATGCGTGATCCGATGCACGGGATGCGCGTCCGCCAACGCTCGCCGCAACCGCTCCACATTCTCCGGCGATAGCACCGCGCAAATATCGACATCGTTCGTCACGAGCGCCGACCCGTGCAGCACGCCCGCGAAGCCTCCGATCACCACAAACTCCAGCCCCGCGTCACTGAGCTTTTGCAGCAGTCGATGTAGATTGTTCATACCTCGCGCCAGCTTCGCGGAGTGCCTGCGCCAGCTCCAGCGCCGAAGCATGCCTCAACACCCGCTGCTCCGGAGTCAGCGCCAAATTCGAATCGATCAAATCCAGATCGAACCCCGCCTTCCGCGCCTCCTCGAGCACTTTCTCCTTCTCGTCCATTCGCGTCCACCTTGCGCCGCGCCTCTCGGCCCGCAACCCGATTCCTCCCGCCGCCTGCACGCCCACCCCCGCGCAACTTCTGCGTCGCCAAAACCAACCGATGCGCAGAGCCGGCCCGCATTTCTTGCCATCATGAAAGCACGTTTCCCCCGCCCGCGAAGCCGCTCCTTTCATGAATTCCTCCGGCCGCAAACCCGCCTTCACAATCTGTGACGCCAACGAGGCCGTCGCCTCCGTCGCCTTCCGCCTCAACGAACTCATCGCCATCTACCCCATCACGCCGTCGTCCGCGATGGCCGAGTCCTGCGACGAATGGGCCGCCGCCGGGAAGAAAAACCTCTGGGGCGAAGTCCCGCGCGTCGTTCAACTCCAGTCCGAAGCCGGCGTCGCCGGCGCCGTCCACGGCGGTCTCCTCGGCGGTGCGCTCACCACCACCTTCACCGCATCGCAGGGCCTCCTGCTGATGATCCCCAACCTCTACAAGATCGCCGGCGAACTCCTCCCGCTCACGATTCACGTCAGCGCCCGCGCCCTCGCCGCCCAGGGCCTCTCCATCTTCGGCGACCACCAGGACGTCATGGCCTGCCGCGCCACCGGCTGCGCCCTCCTCTGCTCCAACTCCACCCAGGAGGCCTCCGACTTCGCCCTGATCGCTCACGCCGCATCCTACCGCGCCCGCGTCCCGTTCATCCATTTCTTCGACGGCTTCCGCACCTCGCACGAGGTCCAGAAAATCACCCCGCTCTCCGACGACGACCTCCGCGCCGTCATCGACGAAAAAGACATCGCCGCCTTCCGCGCCCGCGCGATGACTCCCGATCACCCCACGCTCCGCGGCACCGCCCAAAATCCCGACGTCTACTTCCAAGGCCGCGAAGCCGTGAACCGCTTCTACGCGGCGCTGCCTTCCATCGTGCAGGAAACGATGGACCGCTTCGCCGCCGTCACCGGTCGCCAGTATCACCTTTTCGACTACCACGGCCACCCCGAAGCCGAACGCGTGGTCGTCGTCATGGGTAGCGCCGCCGAAACCCTCGGCGAAACCGCCGACTGGCTCAATGCCCACGGCGAAAAGGTCGGCGTCCTCAGCGTCCGTCTCTTCCAGCCGTTCCACCTCAAATCCTTCCTCGCTGCTCTGCCGCGCTCCGCCAAGGCGATCGCCGTTCTCGATCGCACCAAGGAGCCCGGCAGTCTCGGCGAGCCCCTTTACCAGAACGTCGTCACCGCCCTCGCCGAGGGCCGCTCCCCGCTCGCCGGCTCCGCCCGCGTCGTCGGCGGCCGCTACGGTCTCGGTTCCAAGGAATTCACGCCGGGCATGGCCCGTGCCGTATTCGAAAACCTGACACACTGGGAGCCGCGCCACGGCTTCACCATCGGCATCATCGACGACGTCACCGGCACTTCGCTGCCCTACGACGCCGACTTCGACCTCGAAGCCGACGACGTCCGCCGCTGCGTCTTCGTCGGTCTCGGCGCCGACGGCACCGTCGGGGCGAACAAAAACTCCATCAAGATCATCGGCGAACAAACGCCGTTCTACGCCCAAGGCTACTTCGTCTACGATTCGAAGAAGTCCGGCTCGATGACCGTCTCCCACCTGCGCTTCGGCCCGCGTCCGATCCGCAGCCCCTATCTTGTCCGCCAGGCCGGCTTCGTCGCCTGCAGTCAGTTCAGCTTCGTCGGTCGCGCCGAGGTCCTCGGCTACGCCGCACCCGGCGCCACCGTCCTGCTGAATTCGCCCTACTCGCCTGAGGAAACCTGGAAGAAACTCCCGCGCGACTGGCAGCAGACGCTCATCCAGAAAAAACTCCGCCTCTTCGTCATCGACGCCACCGCCGTCGCGCAGGCGAGCGGCATGGGCCGCCGCACCAACACCGTCCTCCAAACCTGCTTCTTCGCCCTCTCCGGCGTCCTCCCGCAAGACGAGGCCATCGCCCACATCAAGAAGGCGATCACCAAGACCTACGGCCGCAAGGGCGAGCAGATCGTGAAGATGAATCACGCCGCGGTCGACGCCGCTCTCGCCGGCCTGCGCGAGGTATCCATTCCTTCACTACCCGACGCCGACGCCCACGTCACCGTCCCGCCCACCTACCCCGGCGCCTCCGAATTCGTCCGCACCGTCACCGCGAAACTTCTCGCGAACCAGGGCGACCTCATGCCCGTCAGCGCCCTGCCGCTCGACGGCTGCTGGCCCACCGGCACCGCGCGTTTCGAAAAGCGCAACATCGCCCTCGAAATCCCCGTCTGGGATCCCGCCATCTGCATCCAGTGCAACAAGTGCGTGATGGTCTGCCCGCACGCCGCGATCCGCGCGAAGTTCGTCGAACCCGCCGCCCTCGAATCCGCGCCGGAAGGTTTCCTCTCGACCAATTTCCGCTCCTCCGAATTCCCCGGCCAGCGCTACACGCTCCAGGTCGCGCCCGAGGACTGCACCGGTTGCTCCCTCTGCGTTCAGGTCTGCCCGGCGAAGGACAAAACCAACCCGCGCCACAAGGCCATCGACATGGCTCCGCAGCCTCCTCTCCTCGAAGCGCAGCGCGCCAACTGGGACTTCTTCACGCAACTCCCCGATCCTGATCGCACCAAGATCGACGCCTCCACGATCAAGAATTCCCAGTTTCTCACGCCGCTCATGGAGTTCTCCGGCGCGTGCTCCGGTTGCGGCGAAACACCCTACCTCAAGCTCCTCACGCAGCTCTTCGGCGATCGTCTCCTCATCGCCAACGCCACCGGCTGCTCCTCCATCTACGGCGGCAATCTCCCGACCACGCCCTATTGCTCCAACAGCGCCGGCCGCGGTCCCGCGTGGGCCAACTCGCTCTTTGAGGACAACGCCGAATTCGGTCTCGGCCTCCACCTCGCCGTCGAACAGCGCGCCCGCACCGCTCGCGAGCTCCTCGCCAAACTCACGCTCAAACTCGGCGAAGACTTCGCCCGCACGATCCTCTCCGCCGACCAGTCCACCGAAGCCGGAATCGAACAGCAGCGCGAACGCGTCGTCGCGCTCCGCGCCCGGCTCTCGCTCCTCCGCGAAGATCCGCTCGCTCGGCGCCTCGACGCGCTCGCCGACGATCTCGTCAAGAAAACCACCTGGATCGTCGGCGGCGACGGCTGGGCCTACGACATCGGCTACGGCGGCCTCGACCACGTTCTCGCCTCCGGCGCCAACGTCAAAGTCCTCGTCCTCGACACCGAGGTCTACTCCAACACCGGCGGCCAGTCGTCCAAATCCACGCCGATGGGCGCCGTCGCTAAATTCGCCGCCGGCGGCAAAGGCGTCGCGAAAAAAGACCTCGCGCTCATTGCCATGCAATACGGCCACGTCTACGTCGCCCGCGTCGCCTTCGGCGCGAAAGACAGCCAGACACTCCAGGCCTTCCGCGAAGCCGAGGCCTACCACGGCCCCGCGCTCATCATCGCCTACTCGCACTGCATCGCGCACGGCTATCCGCTGCACCTCGGACTCGAGCAGCAGAAGCTCGCCGTCGACACCGGCTACTGGCCGCTCTTCCGCTACGACCCGCGCCTCGCCGCGAAAGGCGAAACCGCCTTCAAGCTCGATTCCGCTCCGCCGAAACAGGAGCTCGCGAAGTTCACCGCGAACGAAACCCGCTTCGGCATCCTGAAAAACATCGCGCCCGCCCGCGCCGACGAACTCGCCACCCAGGCGCAGTCGTATGTCCGCGAGCACTACGCGCTCTACCAGCGCCTCGCTGCACCGACCACCAAACCCGAAACAAACGGCACGCCCAAATCACCCGCCAACTGATTCGTTCTCTTTCTCGTAATCGTTCTCGTTCTCTCCGCCGCTACGCAGCCGCAGCGCATCTCGCGAGAACGAGAACGATAAAGAGAACGAGAACGAGACATAGCCCCCTCCGCCCCATGAACCTCTCCACCTCCTACCTCGGCCTCCACCTCAGCAATCCGCTCATCGTCGGCGCCTCGCCGTTTTGCGACCATACCCACGTCGCCGGACAACTTCAGGACGCCGGCGCCGCCGCCATCGTCATGCGCTCGCTCTTCGAAGAACAAATCGACGCCGAGCAGCGCGCCCTCTTCCGCAACGAGGAGGCCACCGACAGCTTCTCCGAAGCCACCTCCTTCTTCCCCCGCGTCGATGAATACCAGCTCACGCCCGACCACTACCTCCGCCAGCTCGAGCACCTGAAGTCCGCGCTCACCATCCCCGTCATCGCCTCGCTCAACGGCACCCGTCCCGGCGGCTGGATCGACTACGCGCGCCGCCTGGAATCCGCCGGCGCCGACGCCCTCGAGCTCAACCTCTACCAACTCGTCACCGACCCCACGCTGTCCGCCGACGAGGTCGAGGCCGAACTCATCGAAACCGTCCGCAGCGTCGTATCCTTTGTTCGGATACCCGTCGCCGTGAAACTCTCCCCGTTTCACACTTCGTTGCCCAACTTCGCCCGCGAGCTCGAGCAGGTCGGCGCCGCCGGCATCGTCCTCTTCAATCGTTTCTATCAACCCGACTTCAACACCGAGGATCTCGAAACTCACTCCTCGCTCCGGCTCTCCGACTCCACCGAACTCCTCCTCCGCCTCCGCTGGCTCGGCATTCTTTCTCCCGGACTGAAGATCTCCCTCGCCGCCAGCGGCGGCGTGCACACCGCCGACGACGCCATCAAGGCCATCCTCGCCGGCGCGCACAGCGTGCAGCTCGTATCCGTTCTGCTGAAACACGGTCCGCGCATCCTCTCCACCCTGCTGCACAATCTCCGCCAATGGATGGCCGACCGCGACTACACCAGCGTCGACGAGTTCCGCGGCGCGTTAAACCACCGCCGCTGCCCCAACCCGGCCGCCCTCGAGCGCGCCAACTACGTCCGCATCCTCCAAAGCTGGAAACTCTGAGCCGTGTTCAACGATCACCTCTCTCCCGTCGAAAACGCCCCGTTGTTCGTCCCGCCGCCACCCGAGACACGCGAGCCCCCGCGCCTTCTTCTCGCCGTCGCCGACTCCCGCCTTCGCCCGTTGCTCGCCGACTTGCTCACCGCCCGCGGCTTTCACCTCCTCGAAGCCGCCGACGGCACGCGCGCGTTCGACTTCGCTCTCAACCGCCGCCTCGCCCTCGTCCTGCTCGAGCTCGCCGCCTTCGGCCCCGACCTGCTTTCCCGCCTGCGCGAAAACAGCCCCACGCTGCCGATCTTCGCCCTCGCGCCCAACCACGACGTCCGTCACCGCATCGACAGCCTCAATCTCGGCGCCGACGATTGCCTCGCCCAGCCTTTCGATTCCGACGAACTCCTCGCCCGCATCCACGCCCTCCTGCGCCGCCGGACCGCCGCCGCCGCGCCGTCGCGCATCGAGCTCGGCGAAATCGTCGTCGATCTCGAGCGCATGACCGCACGGCACGGCCCGGAGCTCATCCGGCTCTCGCGCACCGAATGCGCCATCCTCGACCTTCTCGCCAAAAACCGCGGTCTTCCGGTCAGCCGCGCCCGCATGCTCGACGTCGTCTGGGGCTACACCTGCCTGCCCAACACCCGCACGCTCGACACTCACATCTGGCGCCTGCGCAAGAAACTCGGCGACGCCGGCGACCACCCGCGCTGGATCATCAACATTCCCGGCGTCGGCTATCAGCTCGAGGCCAAATAGCCGCCCCCCGTTTCGAAATCTCCCATCGAAATTCGAAATCACACCACCACCTTTCCTCGCCAACCCCGCCGCTTCCCCAGCAATCCCTCGAACCGCCTGCGGTGCAACGCGCCATCCAGCACGTCGTAGTGCTGCGGCACGATCCATCGCGGGTTCAACCGCCGCGCCTTCTCCAGACTCCCCGCGATCATCTCCGGATGCGCATTGAAGATCGGCGGCGGCGTCACCGCCCCGCGAAACCAGTAGCTCGCGATCAAGTCCCCGCTGAAGAGCGTGTCGTGCCGCGCGCTGTAGAATCCGCAGTGCCCCCGCGTGTGCCCCGGCAAATGCACCACGCGCAACCCGCCGAAAAACGGCAGCTCGTCGCCATCCCCGATCGTCTCGTCGATCCTCACCGCCGCGCCCACGCCCAGCCACTTTCGCCCCGCCCGCTCCAGCCGCCCGCACCACACCGCGACTCCAGAATACGGATACGTCCCGTCGATGTGCATCTGCTCCAGTCGATGCGCAAACACCGGCGCGCCCGTCCACGCCTTCGCCCACGCCAGATTCCCCACGTGATCGAGGTGCCCGTGCGTCAGCAAAATCGCCTTCACGTTCTCCGGCCCCAACCCCAGCCGTCGCAGCCGCCACCGGATCTGCCATTGCTCGCCAATCAATCCGGCATCCAGCAACACCGCCTCGCCTTTCTCTCCCACCAACACATGGCACACTCCCATCACCCCGCGAATCGTGAAGACCCCCGCCGGCACATTCCGCTTCAACAACGACATCCCCCGAGCGATATCCGCCTTGCGGAAAGCTCCAAGATCCAAGCACCAAGCTCCGGAGAAACACCAACATCCAAGCACCCATCCCGCCCCGCCACCTCCGCCATCGACCTTTGATCATTGATCCCTGGTTCTTCTCTGGATCTTGGAGCTTGGATCTTGGAGCTTACCTTCCGTGCGCCCGTCTCTCGCCGCCATCGAAACCCACCTCGCCGCCCTCCGCCGCTGCACGCGCTGCCCCGCCATGATCCGACCGGTCGTTGTCGGACGCCCCGTGGCCTCACGCGTCCTCCTTGTCGGCCAAGCCCCCGGCGACAAGGAACCGAAATTCGGCCGCCCCTTCGCGTGGACCGCCGGCAAGACCCTCTTCAAATGGTTCAACGAAGCCCTCGGTTGGACCGAGGACGAAGTCCGCGACCGCATCTACTTCGCCGCCGTCTGCCGCTGCTTCCCCGGCAAACGCCCCGAGGGCGGCGACCGCGTCCCCGCGCCGGACGAAATCGCCAACTGCTCCGCCTGGCTCCAACACGAATTCGAACTCCTCCGCCCGCAACTCGTTCTCCCCGTTGGCAAACTCGCCCTCTCCCAATTCCTCCCGCCCGCCCCGCTCAACGACATCATCGGCAAATCCTTCTCGATCTCCTACCACGGCCACACCACCGACTGCATCCCCCTCCCGCACCCCTCCGGCGCCTCGCCGTGGCATCGCATGGAGCCGGGAAAAACCCTCCTCCGCGCCGCGCTCGCTCGCATCGCCGACCACCCCGCCATAAAAAAATCCGTGTAATTCTACCGTTTCACACTAAATCGCCCACCATGCTTCCGCTCGTTCTGCGCCTCGCGCTCCTCGTCATCGCTTTCGCCAGTGCCCCCCTGCTCCGTGCGCAACCCGAATACCTCACGCCGGAGCAAATCGAATACGTCGAAAAGAAATGGCCGGGCACCAAGCGCACCAGCACCGGCATCCGCTACATCATCTTGAAGGAAGGCGACGGCCCCCAGCCCAAACGCGGCGACCGCGTCGGCATGCTCTACACCGGCTGGCTCCTCGACGGCACGAAGTTCGACGAAAAACTCGACCCGATCGAACCGTTCAGCTTCCGCGTCGGTCGCGGCGAGGTCATCGTCGGTTGGGACCACATCCTGCCGTTGATGAAGCTCAACGAGAAGCGTCTCGTCATCATCCCCGGCACCCTCGCCTACGGCGCCCGCGGCCGTCCGCCGAACATCCCGCGCAACGCCACGCTCGTGTTCGAGATGGAGCTGATCAAGATCCTCCCGCCATGAGCCGCCGCTGGCTCCATAGGTTGTCCGCCGTGTAGAGCGCCAGCCCCGCCCAGATCAGGGCAAACGCCGCCCCGCGCTCCGCCGAAAACGGCTCGCGATACCACCACACGCCGAGTGCGAACTGCACCGTCGGCGCGATGTATTGCAACAACCCGAGCGTCGTGAACCGCACCCGCCGCGCCCCATACGCAAACAGCAGCAGCGGCACCGCCGTCACCACGCCCGTGCTCAACAACAACGCGTGCGTCCCCACCCCCGTCCGGCCCAGCGCACCCGTGCCGTTCCACTGACACCACACGAGAAAACCCACCGCCGCCGGCGCCAGCAGCAGCGTCTCCACGCCCAGCCCCGCCAGCGGCCCGAGGGGCGACTTCTTCCGGATCAACCCATACGCCCCAAACGTCGCCGCCAGCGACAACGCGATCCACGGCACGTGCCCCACCCGCACGAGCAACACCGCCACACCCGCCGCAGCCAGCACCACCGCGCTCCACTGCGCCCACCGTAAACGCTCCCCCAGCGCAAATCTTCCGAGCAGCACATTCACGAGCGGCACCAAAAAATACCCCAGACTCGCCTCCACCACGTGCCCACGATTCACGCCCCACACGAACACCAACCAGTTCACCGTCAGCAGCACCCCGCTCGCCGCATGCCACGCCAGCGCCGCCCGCGACTTCAGCCCGGCCCGCAACTCCTCCGCGCCACTCCCAAGCGCCATCACCAGGCCCACGAACACCAGCGACCACACATGCCGGTGCGCGATCAACTCCAGCGCACTCACCTCCCCGAGCTGTTTCCAAAACGCCGGAAACAATCCCCACGCAAGATAAGCCCCCGCCGCCGCCATCGCCCCGCGCACCCCCGTCGCGGAAGTCACGCCTTCCCGACTCCGTCGCGCAACCGGGTTACCCGCGTTTCCCCCGCCCAACGTCTTCGCACCTCGCTCCATCCGCCCAGCACTCACCCGCGACGCCCCCGCGTCAACCTTCCCGCCGCTGTGTCCGTCGCCGCACACGCCCGCTGTTCTCCCTCCCGCGTGTCGCTATTTTTTAAGTCGACGACCTCGCCGCGCCGGAACCCCGGCGCGGTCGCCTCACTCCGCACCCGCGCGGATATACGGATAACGCTCCCGAAATTCTCGCGCCGCCTGCTGCTGCGCCGTCGCCGCGTCCGTTCCTTGCGCCGTCAGCTCCGCCGTGCGCTTTTCGATCCAGCGATCGCGAAACTCTCCCTCCACCTGCAACGCCAGCCTCGAGTCCTCCTTCGGCTTCTTGTTTTTCCGAAAGAAATTGCAGCCAGTTAAGGAGATCAGCGCGACAGCCGATAGACAAACGATGAGCGTTGGCTTCAAATTCATGATGCGGCCCGACAGCGTGGCGAACCCATCGCACCACCGCCAGTGAATCTTTTTGGTTTCGCGCCTTCGCATAACTTGCTTGCATCCGCCCGATGAGCGACGAGTCCACGCCTCAACCGTTGCGCCTCAAGCCGCGCGCGAAGCCCGACTCCGCGGAACCCCCGTCACCGCCCGCTCCCGCCGAACCCGCTGCCCGCGCCGCCGATCCATCGGCCCCCCGCCTCCGACTCAAGCCCAAGCTCTCCACCGAAAATCCCGAGCCCGCCGCCGAATCTCCCATTCCACCCCCGCCCGCCAACGAAGCGCCGTCCCCACCGGTTCGCCTCAAGCCCCGCCTTTCCGCTCCCGAACCGGAGCCCGCCACCACCACGCTTCCCTCCGAATCGGCCTCCCCGCCACCCGCTTCTCCGGCTGTCATTCCCCCGGTGCCCGAAACTCCGCCCGCCGAGGGCGAAGCGCCGAAATTCAAACTTCGGCTGCGCACCACGCCTCCCGCTTCGCCCGCCGCACCCGCCGAGCCCACCTCGCTTCCTCCCGTTCTTTCCCCCGCTGCTTCTCCCACAGGTTCGACGCTTCCGCCGCCACCTCCGCCGCCCGCCGTCCTTCCCCCCGGCGCCCTCCCTCCCGCGTCGAAATCCGGTTCACCCCCTCCGTTTCCCCTCGTCGCCGACCCCTCCGCTTCGCCCGCGACCCGCAAACTCCCACCGCCCGCCATCCCCCACGTCCGCGCGCCCGTCAACGCCGCCGCAGAGGACCTCCTGCCGCCCCCGCCTCAACCGCGACGCAAAAAATCTCGCACTTCCCTCCTCGTCGCCTTGCTCGGCCTCGTTCTCGTCGGAACCGGCGCCACCTATTTTTTTGTCCTCCGCGAAGAGCCGCCTCCACCCCCCTTCACGTCAAAGTCGTCCGGACCGAAAGCCGCCACGCCCTCCGACTCGCTCAACAAAATCGCCGCCCTGCCCGGTCAGGCCATCGCCAAGGCACAAGACGCTGTCGCCGCCCGTCGCTCCAACGAACAGGACCGCGTCGACGCCATCGTCGACGGCGAAGATCCTTCCGGCGCCCGCGCCCTCGGCACCCCGCCGCCCTCCTCGTTTTCCTCCGGCACGCCACCGCCCGTGACGTCGACGTCTCAACTCGCGCCCGGCATCACCGCCACGACGGCCGCACCCAACGTCACCACCGACCCCGCCGCCGCCGCCACACCCGCCTTCCGTTCCTGGGTCGCCAACGCCCGCATCAACGGCGTCTTCCAAGGCACGCCTCCCCGCGCGCTCATCAACGGCCGCACCTTCCGCGCCGGCCAGACGATCGATGCCGAACTCGGCATCGTCTTCCAAGGCCTCACCGACGACGCCAAAGCGATCGTCTTCCGCGACGCCTCCGGCGCCACCGTCACCCGCCGCTTCTAAGCGGTCGCGACCCGCCGCAGATCAGGGCCGCGCCATCCCCGCGCGCAACATCCGCATCACCTCCGGATCCGCGACCGCTCCGATCAATCCGTTCACGATGAACTGCACTCCGATGCAGAGGAGCAAAAACCCCATCATCTTCGACAACGCGTTCATCCCGTTCGTCCCGATCACCGACACCACGCGTTCCGACAACCGCAGCGTCACATACGTGATCGCCGACACCGCCACGATCCCCACCACGATCGCGATGTAGTCGATCCAATCGTCCGCGAGCGACGCCAACCCGATCGTCACCGCGATCGATCCCGGGCCGCTCAACATCGGCATCGCCAGCGGCGAAAACGACACATCCTGCTTCGCCCGCGCCTCCGCGTTCGCCGCCTCCTCCGCGCGCGTCGGCGGCGGCCCCATCACCAGCCGCGTCCCGATCGCCGCCACCATCAATCCCCCCGCGATTCGCAATCCGGGAATCGAAATCCCGAAGAACGTCATGATGAACGTCCCGCCCACGAGAAAGCTCACCAAAATCCCCACCATGTAAACGCACGCCATCCGGAGCTGCTGCAACCGCCGCTCCGGCGTGTCGCCTTCCGTGATCGTCAGAAACGTCGGCGCCGACGCCGGCGGATTAATCACCGGCAGCAGCGCGATGATCGTCCCCAACACCAACTCCAGAAACCCCGCGATCGTTTGCATGTGAAACTGGTTTCACCCCGACCCGAAACTCAGAACTCAAAACCGCGCGCCCGCCGCGCTACCACACCTCCACCGGCCCCTTCGGCACCGGAATCGACTCGCGCTCCAACGCCCCGCGCTCGCTCTCCGGCCGCATGAACGTCGCCACCATCGGCGGCGGCGCAAACTTCGGCTTCAACTCCCCGCTCTCGTCGCAAAACGCCGCGCGCCACTCCAGATACTCCTTCAATGCCGCTTCGAAATCCGCCCGCGACGCGATCGTGATGATCCGCTGCTTGAACACCTTCGCCGGCCCAAACCGCTTCGCATACCACGGCGCCACTTTGCGAAACAGCCGGGCGCCATGCTCTTCCCCGTAAAACTCGCAATACCGCTCGAAATGCCGGCGCAGCACGCGCACCCGCTCCGCGAAATCCGGCTCCGGCAGCAATTCGCCCGTGCGCAGATAATGCTCCGTCCGCCGGAAAATCCACGGATCGTAAAACGCCCCGCGCCCCACGCTCACCCCCGCGCAGCCCGTCTCGTCGATCATGTGCTTCGCCGCCTCCGGCGTCGTCACGTCGCCGTTCCCGATCACCGGAATTCTCCGCACCGCTGTCACCACGGAACGGATACCCGCCAGATTCACCGTTCCCGCAAAACCCTGCGCCCGCGTCCGCCCGTGCACGAATACCGCCGCCACGCCCGCCTCCTCCAACACCCGCGCCAGATCCGGCGCCGTCAAATTCTCGTCGTCCCACCCGAGCCGCATCTTCGCCGTCACCGGGATCTTCACCGCCTCCACCATGCCGCGCACCAGCTCCGCCGTTTTTTCCAGTTCCGTCATCATCGCCGAGCCGCCGCCGATCTTCACCACCTTCCGCACCGGACATCCCATGTTGATGTCCACCGACTGCGCGCCCAGATCCTCGCACATCCGCGCCGCATCGCGCATTTCGCCCGGCACGCTGCCAAACAACTGGATCGCCAGCGGCCGGTCCTCCGCACAACTCGCCACCAGCTTCATCGCCGTCGGATTCCGCTGCAGCAGCGACCGCGCGTTCACCAGATCCGTCGTCGCCCAGCCCAGCCCGCCCAACTCGCGCAGCGTCAACCGAAACGGCAGGTTGGTATAACCCGCCAGCGGCGAGAGAAAAAGATTCGACGACAATTCGTGCGGCCCGATGCGCATGCGTGCCTTCACGGTGTCAGCCTCGTCCACAACCTCAAGCCGACACCCTCGCCCGCACGCCCATCGCCAACCTCGGCCCCGCGCCCGCTGTAAAATAGTCGCGAATCCCACCCCGCCGCTCGATCCCGCGCCCGCCCGCATTGACAGTGATGCGTTCCCCCGCACCTCTCGGACGCACAGCGGCATTCGGCCTCTCCAGCGCTCCCGAGCCGGTCTTTGTGGACTCTGAAAAGCCAACTCCGATTGATGAGCGCGCCCAAACGCATCCTTCTCGCTGAAGACAGCCCCCAGGACGTCGAGATGACCCTCGCCGCCCTCTCCGAGCATAATCTCGTCAACGAGATCGTCGTCGTGAACGACGGCGAACAGGCGCTCGACTATCTGTATCGCCGCGGGCCCTACGCCAGCCGCCCCGCCGGCAACCCCGTCCTTGTCCTGCTCGACCTCAAGATGCCCAAGGTCGACGGACTCGAGGTCCTTCGCACCATCAAGGAAGATGAGGATCTCCGCACCATGCCGGTCGTGATGCTCACCTCGTCCCGCGAGGAGCAGGACATCGTTCGCAGCTACCGGCTCGGCATCAACGCCTACGTCGTGAAGCCCGTCGATTTCCACTCCTTCATCGAGGCCGTCAAACACCTCGGCACCTTTTGGACCATCCACAACGAGCCGCCGCCCCAGCAAAACACCGGCGGCGGTCGCTGATCGCTCTCGCTCCGTTTTCCGCCATGCGCGTTCTGCATCTCGAGGACTCCGCCCCCGACGCCGAACTTGTCGCCCACCGGCTCGCCACCAACTGGCCCGACTGCCAGATCGAGCACGCCGTTTCCCGCGAGCAATACGAGGCCGCCCTCGCGCGCGCCTACTACGACCTGATCCTCTGCGACTACACGCTGCAGGGCTACGACGGCCTCTCCGCCCTCGAACTCGCCCGTCAGCGTCGCCCGCACACGCCGTTCATTTTTCTCTCCGGCACCATCGGCGAGGAGCGCGCCATCGAGGCCCTTCAACGCGGCGCCACCGACTACGTCATCAAGGACCGCCCGTCCCGCCTCGTCCCCGCCATCCGCCAGGCCCTCGCGCGCGCCGACGAAGAACGCCGCCTTCAGCACACCGAGGAAGCCCTTCGCGAAAATCGCGAGCGCTTCCGCCAGATCGCCGAAAACGTCGACGACCTCATCGTCATGCTCGATCGCTCCGGTCGCTGCGTGTATCAGAATCCGGCATACGCCGAGGCCGTCGGGCGCGACGCCACCGGCAACTGCGACGACGTCTTCGCCGACGCCCATCCCGCCGACCGCGCCGCCCTGCGCCAGGCGTTCGAAACCACCCTCCGCACCGGCGAACATCCGCGCGTCGAATTCCGCCTCCGCCGCGCCGACGGCACCATTCGCCACCTCGAGGCGCAGCACACCGTCGTTCGCGACGCCGCCAACAACATCAACCAAATCATCATCGTAGCCCGCGACGTCACCGAACGCCGCGCCGCGCAGGAACGCATCGAACGCCAGGCCGAGCTCCTCGATCGCGCCCAGGACGCGATCCTCATGCGCGACATGCATGATCGCATCACCTACTGGAATCGCAGCGCCGCCCGGATCTACGGCTGGAGCGCCCAGGACGCCCTCGGCCGCGACGCCACCGCGCTCTGGAACGAAGATCCCGCGCAGGTCGAAACCGCCCGCCGCGCCACGCTCCTGCACGGCGAATGGATGGGCGAAATGCCGCAACGCTCCCGCACCGGCGCCGAGCTCGTCATGCAAAGCCGCTGGAGTCTCGTGCACGACAAAAACGGCGAACCCTCCGGCTTCCTCGTCATCAACACCGACATCGCCGAGAAGAAACGCCTCGAAGCCCAGTTTCTTCGTGTCCAGCGCGCCGAAAGCATCGGCCTCCTCGCCGGCGGCGTCGCGCACGATATCAACAACGTCCTCGTTCCGATCCTCAGCTCGACCGAAATGCTCGAGCCGATCGTCACCGACGCCGACGGCCGCCAGTTCCTCGCCTCCATCCGCTCGAGCGCCCAACACGGCGCCGCCCTCGTCCGCCAGCTCCTCGCCTTCTCGCGCGGCGCCGTCGGCCAGCAAACCGAGATCCCGCTCGCTCCTTTCCTCGAGGACTTCACCCGCTTCGTCACGCAGATGTTCCCGCGGTCGGTCGCCGTGACCCTCGACACCACGCCCGACCTCCACTCCATCCGCGGCGACGCCGTCCAACTCAAACAGGTTCTCGTCAATCTCTGCCTCAACGCCCGCGACGCCATGCCCAACGGCGGTTACATCGAGATCTTCGCGCGCAACCACACCGTCGACGACGCCGAAGCCGCCGCCTTCCGCGAAATCAAACCCGGACCCTACGCGGAAATCGTCGTCGCCGACAACGGCACCGGCATGCCGCCCTCCGTCCTCGAACGGGTCTTCGATCCTTTTTTCACCACGAAGGGTCACGGCAAAGGCACCGGGCTCGGCCTCGCCGCCGTCCGCGGCATCGTCAAGGGACACGAAGGCGTCATCACCGTCGAAAGTCAGGTCGGCCGCGGCACGCGCTTCCGTATCCTGCTTCCTGCCACGGCCGCGCCCGCCAACTCCTCTTCGCCCCCGACCGCGCAAACCACGGCGAACGGACGCGGCCAGGGCATCCTGCTCGTCGACGACGAAGACAGTGTGCGCGACATCCTCCAATCGCTGCTTTCCGCCACCGGCTACCACGTCATCCCGGCATCCTCCGCCCGCGAGGCGCTCGAGGTTTACCGCGAACGCTCCGCTGAGATCTCACTCGTCCTCACCGATGTGATGATGCGCGACGGCGACGGCTTTTCCCTCGCCGCCGATCTCCGTCATCACTCGCCCGATCTGCCCATTCTCGTGATGAGCGGCATGGCCGGCTCCGGCCAATACGACGAAAAAGCCCGCCAGCTCCGCGTCCCGCTTCTCGCCAAACCGATCACGCGCGCCGC